>Ga0315298_1005975_pt1 | contig 16896 bp, 13 predicted proteins | sample WHS_1_MG_FD_203077 | JGI IMG/M metagenome (GOLD analysis project Ga0315298, IMG submission 203077) | Extremophilic microbial mat communities from Washburn Hot Springs, YNP, Wyoming, USA - WHS_1_MG | ecosystem: Environmental > Aquatic > Thermal springs > Hot (42-90C) | place: USA: Wyoming...
AGCGCGGCCGATATGGCCACCGACCCCAAGAGGGTCTAATTTTTAAGCGCAGGTTGCAACCTGCCTGCTCGACGGGGGCCCCTCTTCATCTAACACGCTCGGCGGTCTGAGGCGAAGCCTCGTTAGGTATTGTCATCGGCGTGGGCGCGGTCATTACCATGGTCACCCTCGGAGGGTGAGCCACGGTCCGCGTCAAGGAGCAGATCGCCAGCATGGGGAGCAACCTCCTCATGGTCACTCCCGGGAAACGACTCGGCCCTGGGCAGTCCTCCGATGTACCGCTTTTCAAACTGGGGGATGCCGAAGCCATTGCCAGAGAGGTCAGCTCGATTGCCGCCATCGCCCCGGTCTCTTCGAAGAGCCTTCAGGCAGTATTCGGGAACAGAAACTGGTCGACGCAGGTGATCGGGAGCGACAACGCATATTTCAGAGTAACGAACAGACATGTCAGGGTGGGCAGATCGTTCAGTGACACCGAGCTGCGCGCGGGCGCGGCCGTGTGCGTTTTGGGCGAGACCGTGTGCAAGAAACTCTTCGGCGGCGAGGAGGCTCTGGGAGAGAACATTCGTCTGGAAAAGCTGTCGTGCCGCGTGATCGGCGTCTTGGAAGCCAAGGGGCAGAGCACCATGGGCATGGACCAGGACGATATGGTCGTGACTCCTTTGCGCACGTATCAGAGGCGTATTTCGGGCAATCAAGATGTTGCGATGTTGCAGGCATCGGTTCAGCAAGGTACTTCGACCGATAAAGCGCAGAGGGATATTCGGCTCTTGATGCGGGAGAGGCGTCATCTAGCGCCGGCAGAAGACGATGATTTCAATGTGATGGACATGAAGGAAATCGCCAAAATGCTGACAGGGACCACGCAACTGCTTACAGCCTTGCTGAGCGCCGTGGCTGCCGTGAGCCTCTTGGTAGGCGGCATCGGCATCATGAACATCATGCTGGTTTCGGTAACGGAGCGAACCCGCGAGATCGGCATCCGGCTCGCCGTCGGCGCGTTAGAGCGTGAGGTACTCATGCAATTCCTGGTCGAGGCGGTGGTGTTGTCTTCCTTCGGCGGTCTGGTCGGCATTGTCGTGTCGCTTTTCGCTTCCATCTGGCTGGCGAGCTTGCTGCGCGTGCCTTTCGTGTTGAACCCGGGCATTGCGCTCATTTCTTTCCTGTTCTCGGCAGCGGTAGGGGTGATTTTCGGCTATTTCCCTGCTCTCAGAGCGGCACGCCTGGATCCGATCGATGCGCTCCGTTACGAATGAATCTGTTTTTCATTTTGACGGATGCGCGCCGGTCGGGTACATTCGGGGTGTGGGTGCGGGGTGGGCCGAAGGGTGAGTGGGTCTGGAGGGGAGGCGGGCGAGGCGGATGGTGAGGGATGAGCGAGTCTGGCGGAGCAAAGACCGGAGCCGGCCAGCTCGACTGGCTGGACTCGACACGGGGGCTCTCGATCCTCTGGATCGCTTGCTTCCACTTTCTCATTGCCTATGACGCCGGCCGTTATCCTTGGCCGGTGTCCTTTTCCTCTCTGGCGGCCTTCGTAGAAAAATGCTCGGGCCTTCCGGGCCGGGGGTACCTGGGCTGCGCGGCCGAGGGTGCGGTCGCCGGTCTTTTCCAGAGGGGCCCCCACGCGGTCGGCGTGTTCCTGGCCCTGAGCGGATTCGGGCTCGCCTTTTCCCTGGCCCGAGTCGAGACCGGGTTTCCGGAAGGCGGGTGGCGCAGGTGGTATTGGGCCAGGCTGGTACGCCTGTTTCCCATGTACTGGCTGGCCCACCTGGTGTATCTCGTCTCGCCGTTCATGATCAAGCCGGACCCCGTGGATTGGCGCTTCGGCCTGAGCTTTCTGGGCGACAGGGTCTGGCCGATCGATCAGGTCTTCTACTACGCCAACCCGGCCTGGTGGTTCTTCGGCCTTCTTCTCGAGCTTTACCTGATTTTCCCCCTTCTGCATCGGGCGATGGTCAGGCTGGGTCCTGGAGCTTACCTGACCGTGTGCGGCCTTGTTACGGTTGGAAGCCGGCTCGCGCTGACCGAAGGGCTCCGTGCCCACGGAAACTGGATCCAGGGCGCGTTTTTCGGCGGGCGCCTTTTCGAGTTCGCCGCCGGCATGGTGCTGGGACGCATGTTCCGTGCCTTCCCGGAGGCCGTCGAGAGGCGCTTCTTTTCCCTGCCGGCGCTCCTGACCGGGCTCGCTCTCTACGCCGCCGGTGTGGCCTGCTACCGGCCTGGGTGGACCCTCGCCCTGAGTGACGGGTTGATCGGGGTCGGGCTCCTTCTTGTGCTGGCCCGAGTGGCACGGACGCTCAACGCCTTAACTCCGCTCAGGAGAATCCTTGTCTACGCGGGCGCGTATTCGTACGGGGTCTATCTGCTGCACCAGCCTTACGTCATGTACATCGGCGGCCGCTTGAGCGCGCTCGGGATGCCTGTGGCTCTGACGGTCTTGTGCTTCGCCCTCGCCGCGATCGTCTGCGGATCGAGCCTTGCGGAAAAATCCCTGAACAGGATCACGGGACGGTCCTCTGGGCGATGACCGAACATGGACCCGAGCTAGTGCCGTCCGGCAGGATCGTCCTCGAATACCACGGGACCGAGGCAGGCGCCCGCCCGGTCGAGGTCCTCGTCGAGACGAGGGGGAGGGCTCAGCCAGGACATGACGAATTCCCTGTGAAAACTCACGCCGAGCACGTTCATGCGCGCGGGGGTGCCGGGCCGGATTTCGTCGAGGCCGAACCATTCGCAAGGCAGGAAGGCCTCGAAGACCATGTGGGGCAGGGTCTTTTCGATCCGCTGCACCCGGCCAGCTTGGGCCAGGCGCTCGGGGGGCGCGCTCCCCGCGAGGCGGCACAGCGCCACGGCGACATCGAACCCGTCCCGCGAGCGGGGATTGCGCACGGGCTGCAGATAGACCGCAAAGTGGCGGGCGCCCGCGCCGTCTTGCGGGTCCAGCCACAGATGGACCTGGAAGCACTCGGACAAGGGAAACTCAGCCGTCGTGGCGAGAAAGCCCGCGTTGACGTACGTGTTGGCGATCGCGGCCAGGTAGAGGCCTTGCGGAGACCAGCAGGCGTGGATGTCTCCAAAGGGGACGTGGGGAGACGGAGCCCGCATGCCCAGAAGCCGGGTTTCCTCCTTGTCCCAGTCCACGAGGGACTGGTCCGTCACGTCGATGGGCCTGCGGGCTTTCGGGATACGCACCGGGGACGCAGGCCCGCCGGCGTCTGAATCGGCCGCCTCAGCCTCGCCAGCCCTTGCGTCCTGGCACTTCCACTTCGCCTGGGCGTGCAGCTCCTCCAGTTTCGGGTTGAGCCGCGAGAAGGCTGCCACAAGCTCCTCGTAAGGACGGTCCGCGTTGTCCACCAGTCCCATGTTGTAATCTTCACCGTCCGCCCTTCCCCCTTGAGGTTCGTCCGTGTACTGGAACCAGTGGGTGCCCACCACGTTCGGGAAAGCCGCGAACTGTGCGAGCGCGGCCGCCGCACCGGCTGCCCGCTCCTGCTGGGTGTCCACGGTCATGAGATGGCCTGGATCCGGATACTCGCTCCCAGCGGTTTCGTTTCGATTCCCGCTCCTGTTTTCTTCCGCGGCGAAGAAGAATTCGGTGACGAGCACCGGCTTGCGCGCGAGCCTAGCCAGGCCCTCGAAGTAGTAAGGGGCCACCCAGCCGTCCGGGACATCCACGTTGTAGTTCGTGGAGATGACGTCCACAAAATCTCGCATGGCGAGTACGGCGTCCTGATGGTAGTAAAGAGGAAGCCGATCTCCCAGGACGAGCGCCTCGGGATGGACCTTGCGGATCGCCTGGGAGGTGAGTTCGTAGTAGCGCCTTGCGCAAAGGTACAGGAACCGATCCACAACCCGGATCCCCTGGCCGCCGGGCTTGAGCTTCAGTCTTGCCCCGGCCTTCTGGAGATCCTCGAAGCTGCGGAGTCCCTCGGCCGGGACCCAGTCCTCCAAAAGCCGTTCCCACTGTCCCTGGTAGTGGTCGCGGAGAAGCTGCCAGAGCGCGCGCTTTGTGTGGTTGTCCCACCCTTTTTTCAGGAACCACTCGAACAGAGGCGAGTTCCACCAGCCGAGCTCATTGTCGGTAAAGTACCCAATGAGCCGGGGCTCCCTGCGGAAGCGGGTGGTGAGCATCTCGGCCCACACGAGGATTCTGTGTTCCATGGTCGGATCGAAAAGGTCGAACCAGGGAAGTCTGGCGTTGCGGCCGAGTTCGAGGTTCACCGTGAGCGCCAAAGGAAGCCTGGGAGACGGGTCGGACCAGCCGCCCAGGGTGTTGAATCCCCACTCGGTCAGCCGGGCTCCGGTCGCCTGCTGCCATGCCTCGAGGGAAGGGTAGAAATTGCCCCAAAAATAGGCCAGGCCTCTTTGACTTCTCTCGGAGGGATTGCCGCCCTGCACGGAGTTGACCCCTTTGGAAAAGAAGAGCCGGCCCTGGGGATCCACGAGCCAGAAGACGCCCTCCCGCTGCGAGGTTTTCCAAGTGGGCCTCCCGTGGGCGCAAGGCCCTTCTTCTGCTGCGTCAAGGCAAAAAGAGGGGACGAGCAGGAGCAGGAGTGCGGTCGCGGCTGCACGGAGCAGCGTTCCAATTCGAAGGCCCGAGAGGGCTCGAAACCGGAACGCTTCCCATAGGGTTGCCGGATGCGCCGGCCATGAACCGGTGCCTCCGGGGGACGTCCTTTTGCGGGCAAACACGAACATTCCTTCTTCGATTGCGGGGACTGCGGCCACGCTCCGGGCAGAGCCCAGAACGATCCTGATGACGCCCGCGGAACCTTATCAGCCTTTGTGTTCCCCGGCAAGAGACGCCCGATTGCAAGGCACGTCCAGGGCGGGCAGCGGCAGGAGCTTCCCAAAGATCTCGTAGGGCCGCAGGAACTGCCTGAGAAACGAGGACATGGTTTCCATCTGGGTCCGGTGGGCCGAAAGGGCCGCTTCCTTCCTGAGCGTCTCGTCGGCCGAAAGAGGCAGGGACATCCACTCGCTCGGAATCCTGCATCTGCCTCCGGCCGGGCATCCGGTCACGCCGGTCGTCTGGATCTTTCCGACCCAATCCTTGCGGCCCGGGTATCCCGGGAAGTGGACGAGGTAGGTGTACACCTCGGTATCGAGGATGGTTTTGCTCTTGGCCCGTTCGAGGGACTCCAGGGCGTCCAGGACGAAGACGCCGGTCATGCTGTGGTCCGGGTGGACGTCCCTGGGATCCGGGATGAGCACCCAGTCCGGCTGAAAGTCCCGAATCGCCTTGACCAGGAGCGTCTTGAGGTCCGCGCCTGTGTATCGAACCAGCCGGCCGTGGAGGGGGGCGTTTCTCGGTCTGTCCAGCCTTGTGTAAGGGGATTGGTAGGGGTGGCTCGCGGACCAGTGGCCGGTCCAGAGGTCGTCGATCCCGCCGTCCGGAAATCCCAGGAAGAGAGCGTCCCGGCTGCCGAGGCCGAGTTCCGCGAGGGCGCGCATCGCTTCTGCCTGCCTGCGAATCCCGTACGCGATGTAGTCTGTGCTCAAGGTGGGCCTGGTCGTCACTTCGAGTCTGACCCCGTCGGTGAATCCGTCCCCGTTGGTCACAAAAACCACCCGGACTTGTCCTCCTGTATGCAGGACCCTCTGGATCAGTCCTCCCGCAGCGACCGTCTCGTCGTCCGGGTGCGGGGCGAACACCATGAGGCGGATTCCTCGGGGCACGAAAAGTCCGGGCTCTGAGTACTTTTCCGAACCCGCGGAATGGGCCACGGCACAGGCGAAAAGCGAGGCTGCCAGGACGAAAGCAAGGATGAAAGGAGTCTTCCGTTTGGTCATTTCTGCTTATCTCGCAAGGGATTGGCTCGATCAAAGGGCGCTGGAGAGCCAAGCCCGACGCTCAGCGCGGCACAGAGGGCGCGCTTTGGACCCAAGCCGAAACTGCAAATTCTATACCGGATTCATGGCATTGTAAAATTCCCCACCCGCGCTGGGGATCGCCCAAATAAGACCCCAGGAGAACGGGGATTGTTCCCGATTCGGGTTCTGGGTCCCTGCGGCCCCGGGCAAGGGGAAAAACGACGTGGCCGGATCCAGGGCGAGCCAAGGCTGCGCCAAGGGGCTTGTTATGAGGATTCTTGCCGGGGTGTGGCGTGACCCCTTGCAGAGATCTTGAAAGAGCATCATGATGAGCGCAGTCAGGACAGCCCCTTCCGGGCGGAAGATGCGGGAGCGGAGGTCGGTTGCCACAAGCACGAAAGGAGGGATACCCGTATGCCGGGAGCACGACTTATCGAAAGACTCAGCCTCGACCAGATCGAGGCCATCCTGGACGCCTTGCCCCTTGAATTCATTTTCGTGGACCACGAGGACCGCCTTCAATACTACAACCGGGCAGAAACCCGGTCCCGCAAGGGGCCGGCGGACATCCTGGGCAACGACATCCGAAAATGCCACAAGCCCGAGAGTCTGCCCCGGACGAATCGAATGCTCGATGAGTTCAGGAAGGGAATCCGAGACGAGGACGAATTCTGGATCGACGGTCTGGGCACGAAGCTTCTCAATCGGTTTCTGGCCGTGCGGGACAAGTCAGGCAGATACTTGGGATGCATCGAGTACCTGCTGGACTTCACGGCCCTGGAGAAACTCGCAGAGGCGAAGAAGGACTCCCACCGGTTCTCGGCTGCCAGCCCGGCCAAGGCCAAAGAGCTGGAAGAGGGGCATTGAGGCCGCCCCTCCTCCCAGATACGTAGTCAATCAGCCGTGGGGGCACTTCTTGAGGCACAGGAACCAATCGAGGCAGGTGTAATCCTCGCCGGCTTTCTCCACCCGCTCCTTGGCTGACCCGCAGGAGCCCGGAGGCGGGATGATCACGTCCTCACCCAAGTTCCAGTTCGCGGGCGTGGCGATCTTGTGCTTGTCCGAGTGCTGCAAAGCGACGACCAGCCGCTTGATCTCGTCGATGTTCCGTCCGTTGGAGAGGGGGTAAAACAAGATGGCCCTTACGGTCGCCTCGGGATCGATGATGAAAACCGCTCGGACCGCCTGGGTCGTGCTCGCGCCGGGCTGCAGCATCCCGTACCTTTTGGACACTTCCATGGTGAGATCGCTGATGACCGGGAATTTGATCTCGATGTTCTTCATGCCTTTGTACTGGATTTTTTCCTTGATGGTCCTCAGCCAGGCGATGTGGCTGTAAGTGCTGTCGATGGAAAGGCCCAGAAGCTCCGTGTTCAGTGCCTTGAATTCCGCTTCCATGTGCGCGAAGGTCATGAACTCGGTCGTGCACACGGGCGTAAAATCTGCCGGGTGGGAGAAGAAAACCACCCATTTCCCTTTGTAATCGTCCGGGAACTTGATCTTCCCGGCTGTAGTCTCCGCCTCGAAGGCCGGGGCCTTTTCCCCGATCAGGGGAAGTCGATACTGGTCTGTCATGTTTCCCTCCTTTCTTGTTCGGGTTCTACAAAAGAGGCTTTGGGGTCGCCTGCCGGTGGCTGGAATAGGATTCCGGCGCCGTTTTTCTCGTCCGGTCGGAATCCGGACGCGACGCTTTCGTGCTACCTCCAGGCAAGGTCGAAACGATCCAGGTTCATGACTTTGTTCCACGCCGCTGCGAAGTCACGCACGAATTTCTCTTTGGCGTCATCGCAAGCATAGACTTCCGCTATGGCTCTAAGCTGGGCGTTGTGACCCAAGATCAGGTCGACACGCGTGGCGGTCCACTTGATCGCGCCCGTCTTGCGGTCGCGGCCTTCGAAAAGGTCCGCGTCCTGCGAGACAGGCTTCCATTCCGTGTTCATGTCGAGCAGGTTCACGAAAAAATCGTTGGTCAGCGCCCCTGGGCGTTTGGTGAGGACGCCGTGCTGGGAGCGCCTGAAGTTGGCGTTCAGCGCTCGCATGCCGCCCACGAGGACCGTCATCTCGGGCGCGGTCAGCGTGAGAAGTTGCGCCTTGTCGACCAGCAGCTCCTCGGCCGCCACGCTGTACTTGGTCTTGAGGTAGTTGCGAAAGCCGTCGTAGAGCGGCTCGAGCACGGCAAAGGATTCCTCGTCTGTCTGCTCCTGCGAAGCGTCCATGCGCCCGGGCGTGAAGGGAACCGTCACCTGGAAGCCGGCGTTCCTGGCCGCCTGCTCGATAGCGGCGCAGCCACCCAAAACGATCAGGTCGGCGAGCGAGATCTTCTTGCCGCCTCCGGCTGAGCCGTTGAAGTCCTTCCGGATGCCTTCCAGGATGGCGAGCACTTTGGCCAACTGATCGGGCTGGTTGACCTCCCAATCCTTCTGAGGGGCCAGCCGGATGCGCGCGCCGTTGGCGCCGCCCCGCTTATCGGAGCCGCGGAAAGTCGAAGCCGACGACCAGGCCGTGTACACGAGCTCTGGGATCGAAAGCCCCGAGGCCAGCACCCTAGCCTTAAGCGCGGCGATGTCCTTTTCATCCACCAGGGGATGGTTCACTGCCGGGATCGGGTCCTGCCAGATGAACTCTTCAGAGGGCACTTCCGGGCCGAGGTAGCGTGTGCGCGGGCCCATGTCGCGATGGGTGAGCTTGAACCAGGCACGCGCAAAGGCATCGGCAAGCTCGTCCGGGTGCTCCAGGAAGCGCCGCGAGATCCTTTCATAGATGGGATCAAAGCGCAGCGACAGGTCCGTGGTCAACATGGTCGGCGGATGCTTCTTGTTCGGATCGTGCGCGTCGGGAACGACGGCCGGCGCCCCCTTTGCCACCCATTGATGGGCGCCCGCAGGGCTTTTGGTCAGTTCCCATTCGTAATGGAACAGGTTCCACAAGAAGTTGTTGCTCCACTTCGTGGGCGTGACCGTCCAGGTGACTTCCAGGCCGCTGGTGATCGTGTCGCCGCCTTTTCCGGCGCCGAAGCTGCTTTTCCAGCCCAGGCCTTGTTGTTCGATGGGTGCTGCCGCTGGCTCGGGTCCAAGATGCGACGCCGGGCCTGCGCCGTGACACTTGCCGAAGGTATGGCCGCCCGCGATGAGCGCCACGGTCTCATAGTCGTTCATCCCCATGCGCCGGAAGGTCTCCCGAATGTCTTTCGCCGCGGCAACGGGGTCGGGGTTTCCGCCGGGGCCTTCGGGATTTACGTAGATAAGCCCCATCTGCACCGCGGCAAGCGGATTCTCCAGGTCTCCCTTCTCGGTGTGGCGCTTGTCCTCCAGCCATTTGCCCTCCGAACCCCAGTACACGCTTTCGTCCGGCTCCCACCAGTCCTCCCGACCACCGGCAAAACCGAGCGTCTTGAAGCCCATCGATTCGAGCGCGACATTGCCGGCGAGGATCATGAGATCGGCCCAAGAGATCTTTCGGCCGTATTTCTGCTTGATCGGCCAGAGCAGCCGGCGTGCCTTGTCGAGATTCACGTTGTCGGGCCAGCTATTCAAAGGTTCGAACCTTTGCTGACCTGTGTTGGCCCCGCCGCGACCGTCGCCGATGCGGTAGGTGCCCGCGCTGTGCCAGGCCATGCGGATAAACAGGGGTCCATAGTGGCCGAAGTCCGCAGGCCACCAGCCCTGGGAATCTGTCATGAGGTCACGGAGGTCTTTCTTGACGGCCTCCAAATCGAGACGCTTGAATTCCTCGGCGTAGTTGAACCCCTCGCCCATCGGATTGCTCATGAGCGGGTTCTGGTGGAGAATCTTTAGGTTCAGGCGGTTTGGCCACCAGCCTTGATTGGTCGTGCCACTTACGGCTGTGGGCTTGTCAGATCCGCCCGTCACCGGGCATTTCCTATCACTGGCCATATCTGCTCTCCTTTCTTTTCAGGGTTGGACGCGCTCGACCGAGACCCAAGGCAGTGCCGGAGGTTTTTGTGCCTTTCTTTTCAGGTTCGGTCTCCTTTCTTGTTCGGCGCGAAAAACGGTTTCCGGCGAGGGGGATTCGGGGGGCGCTCCGGCCCCCGGACCCAGGACGAGCCGGTCGATCCTTTCTCGCAGGAGCTAAGATGCTCGGTTTTCCGGAATGGTTCCAAAAAGATCGGATCAGTCCCCCCGGCTTCCGCAAGCTTCGCAAAAACCGTAAAGCTCAAAGCGGGACTGGAATGTCCGGAAGCGGGTCGTCTCCCGAATCCGTTCCAGATCCACGGTATAGGGAGTCACGTAATCCGAGATCTTTCCGCAGCGGAGGCAGACCAGGTTGATGTGCTGCGAGAGGTTCGCCTCGTAGCGGTTGTCCCTTTCGTTGAATTCCAGGGCTTTGATGATCCCGTTCTTGGTCAGTTCGGCCAGGATCCCGTAGACAGTGGAAAGGGCGATGCCGGGCAGGGACTTGCGTACTTTCTCGAAAACTCTTCGCGCCGAAGGGTGCTCGTCCGTGGACAGGAGATACTCGAGAACGGCCATGCGCTGCGCCGTGAGGCGCAAGCCCCGTTCTCTCATCATGGCCAAGGCCTGCTCTCTGGCTGCGCGCGGGGAAATCGGTCGCTCCTTTGGAATCGTTCTAAAAATTCTACCTGGGCCTGCGACCATTTGTCAACAAGAAATGGCGAACTCCACACAGAAGATTCGAGCGGCTGAAGGAAAGAAGGGATTGGAGGAGGAACGGGGGAAGAAAAGGGAACACGGGGATCGGTTCGTTCTGTAAAGCCCCTCCGGCGTTTGGGCCGACGAGGCACAGGAAACCAGGGAGGGACGCAAAGGCGTGCCCGAAAGGAATTCGGACGGATCCTCACTTGCCGAAGGGGCACACCGGGTACCGACAGGGCCGGCATTGAAGACACAGGCCGCCGTGCCCGAGTTCCGCAAGCTCCCTTCGACCGATTCTCTCCCCGGCCAGAATTCTCGGAAGGATCAAATCCACCACGGTGATTTCGTGATAGAGGCCGCAGGCGGGGATCCCCAGGATCGGAACGGCAGATCGGACTCGGGAGAGGGGCTGAACCCGTTCCGTGTTCCCGCTGTTGCCGCCTGCTTCGCTCCCCTGACTCCGGGCCTCGGTCTCCGAGGGCAGGGTGGGAACGGTTCCCACCAGCACCATCGCCCCTGGCAGGACCGCAGAACCGTAGGTGATGCCCGTGGCCCCCAGCCTGCGGATCGCCAGACGGGTGACATCGTCGGGGTCCACGGACATGCCTCCGGTCGCCAGCAGGAGATCGGCGCCCGCTGTCAAGAGGTCGCGCAGTCGCTCTTCGATGCAGCTTACGTCGTCCGGAGCGTACTGAATGCCGACGATCTCCCCTCCATATTGTTCCATCTTCTTCACCAGGATGGGAGCGAAGGCGTCCTGGATCCTCCCGTGGTAGATTTCGTTTCCTGTGATGACGATGCCGGCTCTGGGTCTGCGGACTTGCCGGACTTCGATGACGCCGGTCCGGGGGAGGGCTTCTGCGTCTTCAGCGGCCCGTTGTTCCTGCCCGGTCTCGCTTGCGTCGCTCTTCTGCCTGGCTCCTTGCGCGATCCGCACGGCCTCTTCCACAATTTTCTTTTTCACGACAAGCGGGATCGCCCGGGTCCCGGCCACGGTCTGCCCTTTCTTGACCAAGGTGTTGTCGTGCAGGGTCGCGCACATGACGTCGCCCAGCAGATTGAACTTGAGGAGCGCTTCCCGATGGATCTTGAGCAGCCCGTCCCGGTCCGCAACGATCTCGATTTTTCCCTCTTTCGGTTCTCCCCGGATGGCGACCCCTTCTCCCATAAGGGACTTTGCGATGAGCCACGCTGCGTCGTCCTCGTGCAATTCGTCTCCGGCGATCTCCAAGACGAACAGGCGTTCCTTGCCAAGCCTCTGGAGATGGCAGATGTCCTCTGGGCGAATGCGATGGCCTTTCTTGAAAGCCCTTCCTTTGAACTGGCCAGGCCGGATTTCCGTGATGTCGTGGGCGAGGACCAGCCCCACAGCCTCGGTGATCGGAATGGTCCTGAAGTCGGCTCCTCTGGACTCGGTTTTCTGGCACCCGTCGCACATCGTTTCGTTTCCCCGAAATTGCGGATTCACCGGATCGTTCCGAAGAGTTTCGTGAATTTTCGGTCGACGATCCTCGCGAGGCCTTCCTCGAGCCTGTCGAACTTCTCCAAAAACCTTCGGGCGTCCCTGGTGAGGGTGGCGCCGCCCCCATGTTTTCCCCCGACCCGGCGCTCCACGAGTCTCATGCCGAGCCGCTCCTCCATGGCCTCGATATGACTCCAGGCCTTCCGGTAGGAGACGCGCACAGCGCGCGCGGCCTGACTGATCGAGCCGTGGGTGTCGATGGCTTCGAGAAGACGGCGCCTGCCGCTCCCGAAGACCGGCTCGCCCCCGATCTCGATCCAGATCTTCGACTTCACTTTTAAATCGTTATGACTTTTTTGCATAGCGCTCTTCCTCGAATGCTCTTTCTCCCGCGGATACGAGATCTTTCGCGTTTACTTCTGGGCTCCTGTCGTGCCGGAGCGAACGGAAGGGTCACCAGGTATCGCAGCGCAGGGGATTGGGACACGATCGTAGTATCCGCCCCTTGCGCAAGGGACGCACAACACCTGACCGCCCTGGCGGACTTCCCTCATGTCCTGGACGAACTCCCCGCACGAGCTGCACGGCACTCTTCGGAGGGGCCTCCCGGGCATGTCCTGAGGCGGGATCTTGACCGTCACTTCCATCACCTCGAACAGTTCCGGGTCCTCCATGATCCGGTACGCCTCGATCTGGGCCCGGTACTTGTCCTGAGCTCGGGGGAAGAGGGCCGCCGCCTTTTCGCGGCTTTCCTCTCGAGCCACGATCCTCGCGGCTTTCTGCGTTTTCAGGTTCAGGAAGGTCGCGGCCATCTTGCCGTAATCGAGGAACTTCATGGTTCTGTGGCCGAGGCTGCATCCTGTCACGGATTGAATCGCGTCCGTGGCGCATCGGTCCATTTCGACGAAGACGATCAAGTTTTTCCTGTCCGTTCCCTTGGGGTCGGCGATGCCGATCTCCTTGAGTCCGAGCATGGCCATTCGCACGCCCAGGACCTGGCCTGGACAGAGATGCCCGTGAAGGCGAACCGACTCGTCGAGCAGTTCCTGGAGTTTGACCGGATCGGGTTTCATGTTTTGACTTTCTAGCAAATGCGAAAGCGCTATGTCAACAGTGCATAGCGCTCCGCTCGAGCACGCCCGCGCCCCGCGCCTCTTTGCCGGGATCCCCAGCCCAGCCCGGGTCCGTTCTCTGCGCGCCTTCCCGGGCCAAAAGCCTGCGGGAGTTGCGGGGTGCGTCGCGAGGCTCGGGGTGTCTGCTCGCGTGGGCCTCAGGAGGGATGCGGGGATTCCGCTTTGGGTGAAAGCGAGGCGGCGGCAAAAGCCGAAGGGGCCGGAGAATCTTGATCTCCGGCAGCCCATCGAAGTACCCTTGCGGCCATGGGACTGGGAAAAGACCGACCCGATTCGGTTTTCCCGTCAACAGAAGGCGCGGAAAGATTCGAAGACGAGTCCAGGGTTTTCTGCAAAGCCGGCGGAGAGAGAGCCATGAAGACGACGGGGGGAGCAAGGTTCGATTCCGAATGCGCGGTGCATGGGCTCGCGAGCCTGCGGTTGGCGGCCTTCTTGATCGTGGGCGCCTGCTGCGTCTTTTGGGCGAGCTGCGGAGAAGAGGGAACACGGGGGGGACAGGGCGCGCCTGCCTCAGACGAACTCGCCTATCGAGAGATCGTGCCGGCTCTTTACGAGACCCTGATGGCCGAAGGGGGTTACGAGCAGGGCCGGTGGGCGCCGGACGAGGACGGCTCCGCCCGTCTGTGGGCGGCCGCATTTCTTTTTCCGTGGGGAGAGCGGACGAACGATTCCACGGCGCGGTCAAGAGCCCGGGAGAGCGCGGAAACGGTTCTCGGCGATCTCCGACAGGGGCCGTCCCTTTCAGATCCCTGGCGGCCCGCCTTGCTTCTCGGGGCCGGATACGCCGCTCTGAGCGCGGAGCAGCCTATCCCGGAAGGCGAAGTGCGGACCGCCCTTCAAAGCTACCTCGACGCGGCAGACGGTCTGGCCGAGCAGGCGGGCTTCTATCTGGCTGGCCGTTCTGCGGGATTCGGGCCAACGGCTCTCACCGCGCTTCTGGCGTGGGGGAACCTGCTTTACCGGGATTACTGGGACTGGCCGAGAGCGAGCCGCTACGCCTACCCGGGCGTGGGCTTGGATCTGTTGGACGGGGCCCGGCAGAACGCCTGGGACGAGGAGAAGGGTTATTACCGCAGCCAGCCCGGAGACCATGGCCTGGACATCCTCACGAACGCATGGATGGTCGTGGCCTTGAACAAGGCCTTCGAGAACGAGGAACTCGTGCGGTACCAGGAGGACGCGGAAAAGAGCCTCGAGGCTCTCCAAGGGCTTTGGGACGACGCCGAAGGCGGCTACTTCAGTCCAGAGGCGCCCCTGGGCCGGCGAAAGACCCTCGAGGAAAACAATGCCGCGGCCACGGCCCTTCTCATGATGTACAAGAGTTTCGGAACCCCTGAATACCTGGAAAGAGCGCGGCGGACTTTGAGCTTCGCCGCTCGGGATCTGCCAAAGCAGGGCAAGCTCTTTTCGGTCCTGGAGGACGGCGCCGTCGTGGAAGCCGAGGGCTGGTCTCCAGCGGAGAACTTCCACTTTCTGTACAACGTTCTGCTCGAGCAGAGCCTGAGCGAGGAGGCATGCGCCAATCTCTTGGGCCGGAGGCCCATGTTTTGCGGCGCCCGCGGCCTTCCGGGCGGAACTCATCCAGGGGCGGGCCGGCTCCATTACGGCGGCGAAATGGAGGCGATCCTGGAGACGCTCCTCTACAAGGTGCCCTGGAGGGACGGGGACATCCTGTATGATTACGGAGACATGCCCGGGTACGCTTCCTGGTATCTCTTCAACCTGGCCCGCGAGACCGGCGAGGCCGAATACGCCGAGCGGGCGACCGCTGTGGCGGACCGCGTGGTGCGGCTCATTCACGAGGATCTTTTCTACTATATCTCGGAAATCTCCTTCGGCGGGTTCTCTCTGTATGCGGCCAAGCGATATTACGGAGCTGCTGCGCCCGTGTACGAGGAGGAGCTTGACAGCCTGTTGGGGCTTGCCGCGTTTCTGGCCCGCGTCGATGGCTACTATCTCGATCTTGTGGACGCCCTGACCGGAGGCGGCAGCTACGGCTACGGGGCCACGACGCTTACGGCTCAGGTGGCGTATCTGCTCTTTCTGAGCCGATACCATCCGCCCGAGGGCTTTCGCCCGATGTGGGACGAATACCCTGAGGTGGCCTTGAGGATGGTCGACGCGGCGTGCCGTGAGGCCTGGGACGAGGCCGGAGGCTATTTCTACAAGTCTCCTGCCGAGCGCGAGATCAGTCTGCTTGCCGACGGATACATGGTGTACGCCCTGGTGGAAGCGTACCGGTACACCGGCGATGCCCAATACCTGGATCGAGCCAAGCGGGTCGTGGCTGCCCTCGAGACGCTCCTCGGGGACCCGCAGGGCAAGGGGTTTTACGCGCTGCCGCCGGCCATCCCCTCCCTGGGCTACAAGTCGCTTTCTTCTTCGAGTTACGGTTTCAAGGCTTGCGCTCTTCTCTATCAGGAGACCGGCGAGGAGGCCTATCTGGACAAGGCCCGGGAAGTGATGGCCTTCCTCATGGAAGATCTCTATCGGGAGGGGATTGTCTATCATCACGTGTACAAAGGGCATGCCTGTTCCGGCGACATCTGGTGCCCCGGGTGCAACTTCCGGCTCCTCGTGTACCTGGACTACCTCGACGATCTGGAAAAGAACGGAGCGGCTGCGACCAAAGACCGGCCGTGAGTCGGGTTTTTTGTGGAACCTGACCCGGCTGTCATAGGACCCGGAGGCGTCCATGGAAGCGTTCATGGAGTCCGACAAGCGGATGACCGCCAAGGAGGGGATCGAGCGGTTCGTCCGCGACGGAGATTCCTTTGTCATCGCGAATTGCCTGACGGGAATGCCCCTGGCTCTGGTGCACGAACTGATTCGAGCCGGTCGACGGCGCCTTCTGCTCTTCCAGCAGGGCGGGATCGAGGAGGTGGATCTCCTGCTCGCAGCGGGCGCCATTGATCGTCTGGTTTTGGCCTACAACCTGCGCATGGGAGGCCGCGGCGCAAGCCCGCCGCTCGAGAGGGCCATGCGGGAGGGCACGGTCCAGGTGGAGGAGATGACGAATTTCACTCTCCTGGCCATGCTCAAGGCAGGCGCCATGGGGTACCCTTTTCTTCCGGTCCTGAGTGGGCTTGGTGCCACGGACGTTGTGAGGGAGAGCGGATTTCTCGGCCGCGAGCGGTTCGCCTGGGCAGAGGATCCCTTTACGGGCCAGAAGGTGCTCGTGGTCAAGGGCTATCAGCCTGATTTCGCGCTTATGCACGTCCAGCGCTCCGATCCGCTGGGGAACGGGCAGCTCTGGGGAGCCATGATCAACAGCAAATGGGCGGCCCTGTCCGCCAAGAAGATCATCCTGTCCGCCGAAAAGATCGTCGGGACCGAGGTCATCCGCTCGGCCCCTCATCTCACTGTGGCGCCCGCCCACAAGGTGTGCGCAGTGGTCGAGTGCCCATGGGGGGCGCATCCGTCGGAGCTGGCGGGCCACTATGATCACGACCTGGTCTTTCGGGCTCTGTACTTCGCGAGTCTCGGGCGGCCGGAGACGCTGCGGGCCTGGATGGACGAGTGGGTCTACGGAGTTAGGGACCGGAGGGAGTATCTGGACCATTACGTGGACGTCTTCGGCAGCGAGACCCTGGAGCGGCTCAGAAGCAAGCCTTTCCCGAGCGCGCCGGCGGACTACGGCTATTCGTTCCGGCCGATGTGGGACGATTCGGGCCGCTCGGAGCTTCTCGGCATGAGCCTGGCGGACTTCCAGTCGTTCCTGGAACAAAGAAGCGCTCTGATCCAAGACTAGGAGTCTGTCCAAGTTTTCGTTGAAAGGTGCCGTTTACTGCTTTGGCTGTCGATGATCACCGGATTCAGGTTTCAGGTATGGATCGGATGGGGAGCAGAGATCCCAGCTTGGGCTCGGAGGCAG
>Ga0315298_1005978_pt1 | contig 16894 bp, 12 predicted proteins | sample WHS_1_MG_FD_203077 | JGI IMG/M metagenome (GOLD analysis project Ga0315298, IMG submission 203077) | Extremophilic microbial mat communities from Washburn Hot Springs, YNP, Wyoming, USA - WHS_1_MG | ecosystem: Environmental > Aquatic > Thermal springs > Hot (42-90C) | place: USA: Wyoming...
CATCATGAGCGGTGGGACGGAATGGGTTATCCCGACCGGCTGGCGGGGGACATGATTCCCGAGTCTGCGAGAATCGTGGCACTACTCGACTTGTACGACTCTCTCGCCGCGAGCGGGGACCCACACGGAGCGATTGCAGAGCCAGAGGCGCTCCTTCTGATGTCGGGCGAACGAGGCAGGCGACTCGACCCCGAGATGTACGATTCTTTCATCGAGGAACTGCCGGCGCTTCGCAGACTCCGGCAGGAGGCCGAGGCCGTTCAGCCTGCCAGGAGGCTCCCGCGCGCCAAAAGCGGCAATGGCGAGGCCCGCGTCGCCAGATCCTCGACACCCGGCGGGGCACCCGATCGCCGGCACCGGTGAGCCGCTCCCTTCCCAGTGTCGTCCGTTTTTCCCGAGTCCCTGTGTTCCTCGTTTCGCCCTCGATTCACACAGATCGAGACTAAAGTCCGCTACGGAGTCAACGATTATCCGTTCGACATCGGCCGGTCCCTCCATGCGGAGGGCGGAGCGGGTCACCTTAACCTAAGGCGCAGACCTGTAAGGAGATAAGACGCATGAAGAGTCAACGTGTGTTCCAAATCGCGGCGGTCCTCTTCGTTGCAACGGTCGTACCGTTCGCCCTGGCGACACCACCGGATGACAACGCTACCTGCAGCATCACCTGCACCGTGGCGGAGATCATGGAGTGGGAGGGCAACTTCCCGCCCATAGACCTCGGCACCATTTCGAGCCAGGGCGACTCGAAGACCGGCAGCGCGTCGGCGGTCCTCTACACCAACGGGGATGTGACTATAACCGCCGACAACTCCAGCGCAGCGGAACTCTCCGCAGCCGGCGGCGATACTCTGCATACCGAGTACAAACTGAGTTACGACGGCGACGGCGTGACCGCCACGGGTGGGTCAACGGTGGATTGGACGACATATAACACGTTCCTCCAGAGCGGTTCGTCAGTCACCCACGTCGCTGGCGATGGCGCCGTCCAGGTGACGCTCGAGGTGCGGGCCTCCAACGCGTCTGGCACGCTTGCCGACTCAGGAAACTATTCTGCCACGCAGACGTTGACCGCCGCGTGGGCGAGCTAGTAATGCGCTCACCGTGTGGCGCGCCGGATGCATGACCTGGACGCTGCCGGCCCAGAGCGGGGACAGGTCCGATGCGAGACAGACCTGAGTTTCGGCGCAGGCGGTGAAGAGCGAGTTCCGAAGGATGATCGTCAGTTCGAGCATTCCGCACGGGGCCGTGGGTGGAGAGCGAGGTGGGGAAGCAAGGATGTCGCGCGGGCCGTGACGAACGAGAGGCGCGCAGAGAGCGCACCTCGGCAGGAGAACGGTTTCGTTCGCTCCTGGTATACACGGCTCGTCTCCTTATCGCAATCGTCGCGTTCCTTTCGCTCCGGTCTGCCGCGGACGCCGGTGTTGCCGTTGCTCCCATGCAGCAATGGGTTTACCTCAGGCCCGGCGAAGAGGCGCCATTCTCACTCACGCTCACGAACGTCCCGAGGTCGCACTCCGCGCCCATCGCGATGACCGTCGAGGTAACCGATTTCGGTGTCAGTCCGGATGGGACACTCTCCTTCGGGCCGGAGAAGGCACATGAGCGTTCGGCGGTTCGCTGGATCAGATTGGACGCCGGCACGCTCGTGCTCGGCCCATCGGAGTCGCGGAAGGTAGAGGGGACAGTTCGCGCGCCGCCGAATGCGGAGGGCGATTACTGGGCGGCAGTTCTGGTGACGCTGGACGGCCCACGGGGCGGGCGCGGCGTCAACCTCGTCCTGCGAACCGCGTCCGGCGTCTTCGTGCGAGTCAGCCGGGGCGGCGCGACCCCCAGGCCCGTTATCAGAAATCTCGAAATCACCCTGCCCCGTTTGTCTGCGGACGAGGACTCCGTGGCATCGAACGTGGCGGGGAGAGACGAACAGGCGTTCCGGCTCAGTGTCGAGGCTATCAACGATGGCATTTACAGTTTCGAGGCGACCGGCATTGCGACGCTCTACCGGGATGGACGTCGCAAGGTCGCCACTATACCGCTCCACACGTCGCGTCGTCGCATCTTGCCGGGGGACATGCGACGTCTGATCGGTGTTCTCGCATCCCCGCTGCCTGCGGGCAGTTACACGGCGAAGGTCATCCTCACCGCCTCGGACGCTGTGACGCGTCGCGCCTTCGCGGAGCAGAACCTCGAGATAAGCCCGGATCTCGCCGGGAGATGGGCGCAGGTACCTTCCAGCGCCCGTACCCCCGGCCTGACCGTGGAGCGGACGGCGCTGCAATACGTTCTCTCGCCCGGTCGCTTCACAGCGGACAGCATCCTGATCCGCAACGGAAGCGACAGCACAATGAGCGTGAGGTGCTCCTACGCCCCGGTGTCCCTGCCGGACGCATGGGTGGCTCTGTCGCCGACGGAGTTCACCCTCGGTCCTTGCATGCAGCGGTCGGTGGCATGCCGTCTGAACATTCCCGACGGTATCGAGCCCGGGGAGTACACGGGCGACGTTCTGTTCGAGGCTCAGGTGGCGTCGTTGGAGGGAACCTGCGACCGCAGCCTGAGAAGGTTGCCCGTGGCGATCACGCTGCAGAGGACGATAGCGAGCAGCCCTCGCGGCTCGGATCCCAGGCTCGTCTCGCACGACGAGGGGGAGGCCGATGAGAAACAATAGAGCAACCCCTGTCGCGATCTCGCTCGTGGCGCTGGCGGCGCTGTGCGCAGTCGCGCTCTCGCAGGAGACCGCGGAACCTGCGTCGGCCAGCGGTCCTCGCCTCGTCCACAATGTCTGGGTTGACACGCCGCTGAGCCAGGTCCTCCGTGACATCTCTATGCAGGTCGGAGTCACGATCGCTGTGGACCCGACCGTGAGCGACCACGTGGTATCCCTCGAATGCGATGGGATGCCCCTGGAGGAATGCCTGCGGCTCCTCCTGGCGGGGCAGGGGCTGACTGCGCGGAGGCTGGACGAGCGGCTGTACGTGATCGGCAGCTCGCGACCCGATTCGCCCGGATTCTCACAGGTCGCGGAGGCGCAGCGCCTTTATCTCAGGTACGTCACCGCGAAACACCTGCGCGACAGCCTGCCGACGGACCTGAAGCGATACGTGACCAGCGGTGAACGCATGAACGAGGCGCTGGCATTCGCCCCCGCCGAACAGATGCAGCGCATCATGGAAATCGTGCGCCAGGTGGATGTTCCGCAGAGACAGGTCGTCCTCGAGGCACTCGTGGTCGAACTCTCCCGCGAGGGCGGTGCCGAACTCGGAGTGGACTGGGAGTGGTCCGGCCACGATGCGATGCTGGCGTTGGCGGAGTCAACCGGGCCGTTCCTCGGCACCGCGCGCTATACGACCATCAGCGAACGCGATTACGCTGCCCTCCTGGTGACGCTGCGCGCACTCATAAAACAGGGCAAGGCAAGCATCCGATCGCGCCCGCGCGTGGCCACCCTCGACGCCGAGAAGGCCATGATAGATGTCTCGCTGGAGGAGTACTTCACCATCCTGAAGGACATCAACGGCAGTTTCCTTCGGACGGAACTTCAGGTAGTGAAGTCGGGCGTGATCCTCCGGATGACGCCCCAGATCGGCGACAACGGCGACATAACGGTTGACATCTCCACCGAGGTCAGCGATGTGGCCAAACAGCAGAACAGCATTCGCGGGGGCAGCGGCGAATCCGTCGCCGGTACATTGCCCGTCATCCGCCGGCGCAAGGCCGAGTCGAAGGTGAGGGTCAAGGAAGGAGATGCCATCGTAATCGGCGGCCTGGTCGAATCCCAGGAACGCGATGAGGTCAAACGCGTCCCCATCCTCGGCGCCATCCCGCTTGTCGGCACGCTCTTCAGAAGCACCCGCACCGATACGGTGGAGCGCGAGGTCATCATCTTCATCACGCCAAGGCTCATGACTGGACCGGAACCCACATTCTCGGGACAGCACAAACTTCTCGACGTGGACGAGGAGATGACCCGCCTTGTCTCCGGAAAGGGCGGAGAAGCGTCATCCAGATGATGTGGACGCCGATGGGAAAGAGACCTCGCGGACCGCTGCGATCCCGCTCCTTGCGAGAGGATACCATGCGCCATCCCTCGCGACCGATGTGCGAAAGCCCGATCCCGGCCGACTCGAGGGCATTCTCCGGACGGGCCGGCCTCATGGTCACTCTCATCGTGGTCTGCGCCGCAGCCGCTTTTCAGGCGATCGCGCTTGCCGAGGAAATGTACTGGGCAAGCGGGTTCGCGCCCATCGCCCTGGCTCCCATCTCGACGAGAAACGGGTCATCGGAAGGCTCGTCCTCCGCGACGCTCGTCCTCACCGGCGACGTCGAACTCACCGCCGACAATACGCCGACGGCGCAACTCGCCTCTGCGGGGGGATGCCGCCTCGTGACCGAGTACCGCCTCGCGTTCGACGGCAATGGCAACAGCGCCACGGGCGCTGCCGACACCTCCTATGTCTCCTACGATCACTTTCTCGATCCGGCGCTCCGTATCGTCCACGTGATCGGCGACGACGACGTGCAGGTGACATTGTGGGTGCGGGCACGCTCCGACGTGAGCAGCGTGCCGGATTCGGGGGATTATTCCGCCACGCAGACCATAACCGCGGCCTGGGTCGGGCCTTGAAAGCCCCGGGCCGCGGTGCGGACGGGGCGCTTCCTTGCCCGATCCTCCTCTGTTCCGCGCATGGCCAGAGGGCTTCCTGACCACTGTCGTTTGACATTGCCCGGCGGACATGGCATTGTGCGCGCCATGGGACACGCCGGAGGATGAAATATGCCCAAGACCGGAAGCACACGAGGTTCGAGCGCATCGTCGCGGAAAGCAGGGTCTGACGGACTCATCTGGGCCAACCTCATTCACCTGAGTTACAACATGTGGTGGGACCGCGACGTGCCGGAGTCGCGCTCCGTGGCCCGCGCACATCTGGTGGCGAGGCCGTACCTTCGCTGCGAGTCGGCGTTCTGGGACGAACTCGTACGGCGCATGGTCACGGCCGGAGTGAACATGGCGGTGATAGACCTCGGCGACGCGGTGAAGTACGAGAGCCACCCGGAGATAGCCGTCCGGAACGCATGGACGCCGACGCGTCTGCGGCGCGCGCTCGACAGGATGCGCGCCGTCGGGATAGAGCCGATCCCCAAATTGAACTTCGCGACCACGCACGACATCTGGATGGGCAAATACTCTCGCTGTGTCTCCACCGACACCTATTACGGCGTGTGTCGCGACCTGATCGCCGAGGTGATCTCGCTGTTCGACAGGCCGCGCTTTTTCCACCTGGGGATGGACGAGGAGACTTACGACCACCAGCGGCACCTTCGCTATGTGGTCATCCGACAGTTCGACCTGTGGTGGGAGGACCTCCTCTTTCTGGTTCGGGAGGTGGAACGCGGTGGCGCCAGGGCATGGGTCTGGTCCGACCCGGTCTGGCGACAGCCGGACGAGTTCTACCGCCGGATGCCACGGACTGTCCTCCAGAGCAACTGGTATTACGGGGAATCCTTTAGCCGCCGGATAGACTATGTGCGCGCCTTCGTGGATCTCGACCGGAACGGTTACGACCAGATCCCGACGGGGAGCAACTGGGCGAGCGGGGTGAACTTTGAGCGGATGGTGCGCTTCTGTCGCAGGAACCTGTCGGCGAAGCGGCTCCTCGGGTTCATGCAGACGACCTGGATGCCGACGCTGCAGGAGTTCAGGCGCCAGCACGCCGAGGCGTTGCACGAGGTGGGTGCGGCCCGCAGGTGGTGGGAGGCGCGGGAGAAGTGCCGTCGTCCGGCCGGTGCGAGGTGAGCCCTGGAGGAGACCGGATCGTCACACCTCCGTGATGTTGTGCTCTCGCATCTTGTTGTAGAGCGTCGTGCGGTTGATTCCGAGACGCCTGGCCGTCTCCTTGCGGTTGCCGCCTGTCGCGCGAAGCCCCTCCAGTATCAGCCTGCGCTCCCAAATTCGCATCGCTTCCTTCAGCGGCAGGACCTTGCCCTTCGGGAGGATAGACTCTTCCTGTGGGGCGAGTTTCGCGGGCAGGTCCTCCGGCATGATGTGCGTGTTGCGGCACAATACAACTGCCCGGCGTATGATGTTCTCCAGTTCCCTCACGTTCCCCGGGAAGTCGTACTCGGAGAGGACCCGTATCGCCTCAGCCGATACCCCGCTTATCGGATGAAGCGCTTCATGCCTGTATTTGTCGAAGAAGTGCATCACGAGGGGCGGGATGTCCTCCCGCCTTTCCCTCAGCGGCGGAAGGTAGATATTCATCACGTTGATCCGATAATAGAGGTCCTCCCGAAACTTGTTTTGCTTTACGAGTTCGCCGAGGTCCTGATTGGTGGCGAGTATGAGGCGCACGTCCACCTCGCGCGTCTCGTTGCTTCCGACGGGTTCGAAGCGGAAACTCTCGAGGACGCGGAGGAGTTTCATCTGCAAGGAGGGAGATGCGAGCGATATCTCGTCGAGGAAGAGCGTTCCCTGATGGGCCGCCTCGAACTTGCCTCGCTTGTTGGCTATGGCGCCGCTGAAGGCGCCCTTGACGTGACCGAAGAGTTCGCTTTCGAGCAGTGTATCGGGCAGCGTGCCGCAACTCACCTCGATGAAGGCCTTCCCTGCTCTCGGCGAGTTGTTGTGGATCGCGCGCGCCGCCAGCGTCTTCCCCGTCCCGCTCTCGCCGGTGATCAGTACAGTTGTGTCGGTCCCCGAGACCACCTTGATCAGGTCCATCACGCGCTTCATCTTCGGGGAGAAGCAGACCATGTTGTCGAGGTGGAAACTCATGTTCAGTTGCTGCCGGAGGCGGCGGTTTTCCTCCACGAGTTCCTGCTGGCTGACGGCGCGTTCGATCGAGAGTTTGACCTCCTCATCCGAGAGCGGTTTGGTGAGGTAGTTGAACGCACCCATCTTTATCGCACGGACAGCGTCCTCGATGGCGCCGTAGCCGGTGAACATGATGACGGCGCAACCGAGGTTCACGTCCTTGACGTGCTGAAGAAGGTCGAAGCCGCTACCGTCCGGGAAGCGCACGTCGGTGAGGACCACCCGGAAATAGCGGCGCGCGAGTTGGTCCAGCCCCTCCTGAAGCGATTCCGCCTCGCTGACGTCGTAGTTCTCCAGACGAAGGTACTCCGAAAGGCTCTTCAGCACGATCGGGTCGTCGTCCAGAATCAGTACCGGCACCTTGTCGTTCGAACTGGTCGCGGTCACTCGTTTCTCTCCTCGACGGGGATCACGATCTCGAACGTCGCGCCCTTCTCCGAGGGGAGCAGACGTATGTCGCCACCTATCCGGCGCAATGTGTCACGGCACAGCGTGAGTCCCAGGCCCGTGCCGTGACCGGCCTTCTTGGTGGTGAAGAAGGGCTCGAATATCTTCTCGGCCATCTCCGGCGGCACACCGGGGCCGGTATCCGATATGGTGACTCGCACCTCGCCAGCGTGCGCGCGGGCGACGATGCGCAGAACGCCGTTCTCCTTCATGGCGTCGAGCGCGTTCTTGATCACATTGGCGAACACCTCCCAGATGTCGTCGCTGGGACAGAGCGGCAAATCGGGCGGCACGTCAACCGCGAGCCGGATGTTCGCCTCCTGAGCGCGGAGTTCGAACTGGGCGAGGCTTTGTCTGATGACATGCGTGAGGCTGGAGGGGCGCTGCCCGGCGCGCTGGCTGCGAGAAAAGGTCAGAAGTTGCGTCAGGATATTTCCCATCCTCAGAAGACCGTTGCGACACTCCTCGAGGTATGTGCGCGCCTTTTCTGGCTGGTCCAACTGGCGCAATGCAAGGTTCAGGAATCGGAGGATCCCATCGAGCGGGTTATTCAGTTCGTGAGCGACCTTGGCGGCGAGCCTCCCTATCAAGGCGAGGCGCTCGGCCGATGACAGCTTCGCCTCCATTGCGACGTCGTCGGTCACGTCCTGCGCCATGATGATTCCGCCGATCGTGACACCAGCGGTGTCGCGCAGGGGGGAGATGTGCAACTCGAGGATGAGGTCGCGCTCGCCCGAGCGGTAGCCGATGCGATGGAGACGGATCTTTCTTCCGCCCTCCACCACGCTCTGCAACTTGCGGCGCCAGAGGTTGCGGTCGAACTCGATCCCCCCCTCGAGCGGCGCTCGCGCGTCGGCGTTGGTTCCGCCCGCATCCGCGTCGAAAAGCCTCTTCGCCAACCGGTTCGCCGACCTCATGTGTAGGTTCACGTCATAAGAGATGACCGCGAGGGGCATGTTATCGAGGATGTTCGCGTGCAAGGCACGCAGCGTCTCGACCTGCGCGTCCTTCTCGTAAACCAGATCCGTCGAGGTCTGGAAGGCACCCAGGAGCCTCTCGCTGAACCGACGCAATTCGGTCAGGACGTTCAACGGGCGTATGACGCCCGCGAGTTTCTGGGCGAGCGCTTCTGCCAGCCGCAGATGAGACGGCTCGAACGAGCGGTTGTTGCGCGGCATCGTCAGACAGATGACGCCGAACAGTTGCCCGCCATGAGTGATGGGCACCGCGATGCAACTGCAATTCGAATATCTCCGGCAGACCCGGCCCTTCAGTTTCCCGACCTTCCGTGTATCGGTGACCAGAATGGATTCGCCCACCTCCGCGACCCATCCCGCCAGACCCTCGCCGAGCCTCTGGCGAAGTCCCAGTCTCTTGTCGCTCTCAGGGCCCATTGCCGCATCGAGAACCAGCGTGTCGGTGCTCTCGTCCCAGAGATATATGCTCCCCGCCTCGCATTCCACCAGGTCCAGACAGCGCCGGAGCGCCTCCTGCAGCATCGGGTGCAGATCCGTGAATTTGGAGAGGTCGGCTGCGAACTGGAGGAGCCGACGGGTCTGCTCCTGGTGCTGTTCCGACATCTCGATGGCGCCATCGAGAAAGGCCGCCGGTGGAGCGGCCAGGTCGCTGGCCCAGTGATATCCGTCGCCCGCCAGAAACCGACGTATCCGGGCGGCGTTCCGCTGCGAAACGGCCTCCCCATGCACCACGAGCGTGCGTTTTCCTATGTCATCACCGAGTCCGGGCATTATCTCGCAGCCCTCGGGGACACACAGAAGGAGTTTAGCCTGCGGAAAGAGGGAGGCGATCGCGGTGGCCTGTTCGCTTACCTTGGCCCACTCGGAATTCCCCAGGATGGCTACCGCTGCTACGGACGGATGGCAAGCCATATCCGTCAACTGCTCCCACGAGCGGGCGCACGTGACCTCGTATCCGTGAGTGGAGATGAAGTCGCGAAGAAGCGGATCGGGCTCGTTCGTCGGACTGAACATGATCACGCGATCGGGTACGCTCATGGCGTGCGCCTTTCGGCTCCAATCGCAAAGACCGCACTGGATCGGGCCCACACCGGGCCGATCCACGCGATTGCCGTGACCCCGGTCCTCGCGCGCATTCTTCGGCCTGTCACGATACGAATCCCGGCGGGCAGGCCATCCCGAACCGTTCGCACAACCCCCGTCACCAGGCGACGCGCCTCGCGGGGACACAATCCACCGCTCCGGGTCAACTCCGAGACCGCGCCTCGAAACGTGGAGAACATCGGGTGATGCGCGTCCGTGGTGTCCTCGAAAAGCCACACTGTGTACAAGACCTTATACGCCGTACTTTGAAGTGTCAAGACCTTACTCACACATCGGCCGCCCCTGACCGGCTTCCATTTTATCTATCGGCAATCTCTCCAACGCGAATTAGGGGATGAGTCCATGACGCGCAACACGGATCCCAGTAGTCAGTTCGCGTTGCATATATTTACCGGAGAACCTGTTACGCGCTTGGTCTCCCATCCGACAATAGCGCCCTCTCCTGCGACTGTCGAATTTCCGTAACGTAGCGTCCGGACGAGTCACCACTTTTCTGCGGTGTGTTGCCTATTGCCACCATGTGCGAGCAGTTCGATTCACGAATCCCATTTTTCGGAGAAGGCGCAACTTCGGCAAGCGGACCAATTTGCCGCCACGCCTCATCCATCACTTCCATGACGGCGATCGCTTCGGACATCGAAACTGGCGGTGGCTCACCGCGCTGCAAGGTCCTGTAAAACTCCCTTATCAGGATCTCCATTCCGTCGTAAGGGGTCCAGCGCCCCGCGAGTACCTTCGCCGTGCCCATGAGTGTGCCGCAAATGCTCGTGAGGCCTTCGCGGAGGTTCGTGATCGCTCGTCCCACCGGCTTCGGGATACCCCGGATGACCCGTTGAAGCGTCAGCCACTTGTGGAGAAGGTCCACCTTCAGGACTCCGCCGGTCCCGAAGACCATCAGGTATTGGAGTCGGGGACTCGCCGCCAGCGACACTGTGACGTGCGCGCCGGCGGCCTCCGAGTCGAGGAAAATGTGAAGTTCATCCTTGTCGGCGTGTGGCAAGACGCGCCCATAGCGGGCCGTTGCACGGACCTCCCGCGGCTCGCCTATTATCTCCAGCGCCGGATATATCGCATGGGGTGCTATGTTCTGGAAAAGCCCCCCCGGAAGCGCGAACGTCCAGTGCTTTTCGCCCCCCGGCTGCATATACCGCGATCCGGGGTTGTGACCGAGATCGAACCCGTAGTAACTCTCGACCCAGAGGACGTCGCCCACTGCTCCGAGTTCGAGGAGTCTCCTGGCCCGTACCATTACACGGTCGTACAGGTGGTTATGGTCAACGCACAATCGCACGCCGTTGCGCTCGGCGATATCGTACATCTGCCGGGCCTCGGCCGCGTTCACGCCCAGGGGCTTCTCGACCAGGATGTGGCAGCCACGCTCCGCCACGACTCGAACGATATCCAGGTATTGCTGGGGCGGAGTCAGAACATGAACCACATCCGGTTCCAGTTCGCGCACCATCTCCTCCACATCGCCGAAGAGGCGTTGGACGTAAGTTTCGTTGGCGAGGCGACTTGCAGCGGTGCGATCGCGATCGCAGAGGCCCACGATCCTGGCATTGGGCATACGCTGCACGAATTTCGCGTGCACCCGTGCGATGGCGCCGCAGCCGACGAGGCACACGCGAAGGGGCCTCGCACCGGGCAGGGGCCTGCCGAGCGACTCGATGTCGGCCCTGCGACTTATCGCCTCCCGCGCCGCAAAATGTCGAGCAGTCATGTCCAGCGCGTCATGCAGACCGAATCTCGGATGCCACCCGAGGATGCGCTTTGCCCGGTCGTTCGAATAGCGCACACGACGATGACACGCGATGACGTGCGATGCGCGAAACGGCATGGAGACGCCGGTGAAGCGCGTTGCGGCCTCGCTGATCCAGGACATCGCCCGAGCCACAGGGTACGGGAGACGCAGAACTCTCAAGGATGGCCTTACGCTGCGCTGGATCTCGCGAAGGTACTCGATTTGTGTTATCGGCTCGTCGTCAACCACGTTGAAAACCCCGCGGGTCACGTCGTCGCGCTCGACAGCCGCAACGACCGCGTCCGCGCAATTGTCAACGTAGCAGACGGGAAGGGGCGTATTGCCCATCCCTATCAAGAGATACAAGTTCCTCCCTATCGGATAGCCCATGCGCGGGAGATACAGGTTGCCTCCTGGCCCATAAAGCAGCCCAGGGCGTATCACGATGATGGCCATCGTGCTTCGCTGCCATCTGTCGACCACTTCCTTTTCCGCGGCGAGTTTCGCGCGGGTGTAGGTTCCAAGGAGCCTCGGATCGGTCTCGTACGGAGCATCCTCCGTAATCGGACTGCCATCGGTCGGCTCGCGGAGAGCGGCGACCACGATGGAACTGATATGGACGAACCGCCTGACGCCGGCCGCCTCGGCTGCGTCCAGAAGCGACCGCGTGCCCCCAACCGTGGCTGCCTCGTGTTCCTCGGCCGTGCCCGACATTGTCGCCGCCGCGTGGACCACGACTTCCACGCCTGCGACGGCACCAGCCAGCGATGCCGGATCCTTCAGGTCGCCGCGCACGATCTCCACCCCCAGCCGTTCGAGGTGGTCAGTACGGCTGGTGCGGCGGACGAAGGCGCGGACGCGGTGCCCGTGTTCGAGAAGCCTCTCGACCACACGACCGCCGAGGAACCCGCTCGCGCCCGTGACGAGCACTTTCATTCTACGTTGATCTCCAGTGATGTGTTCGCAGCGGCCCCGGTGTGCGGCGCCTTCTCCACTATCTCGGAAATAACCTTCACCCGTGCCTCCCAGGCATGCGCGCGTAGCGCATCGGAGCGGCGCTCGCGTGCTGCGGGGCTGCCGTCGGCCAGGGCGTCCTGACATGCCTTCTCGAACTCCTCGTCCGACGCGGCGACACGCACCAATCCGCGATATTGACGCACCTCCGGTATGTCGGTGCTCACAACGGGAAGACCGCCACTGAGATACTCCAGGAGTTTCAACGGATTCGAGTGAAGCGTGAGCCTGCTCCGCCGAAACGGGATGAGACCCACATCGAAATGGCGCGTATAGGCCGGCAAGGACTCGAACGGTTTCACGCCGAGCCAGTGCACGTTTGGCTCCGGCAACAGGGAAGCCATGTCCATGCCGTTGGCTGGCCTTCCGATCAGCACTATGTGCCAGTCGGGCCGGTGATGCGCAAGGCGCTTCAAGAGTTCGTAGTCAACCCACTCGTCGGACAGGAAACCGTAGAACCCCAGGCGAGGGTGCGGGATATGCGATAGATCCGTCGGCTCCGGTAGGTCCTCGGTGAGCGCCTTCCTGAAAAGCGCCCAGTCAACACCGTGAGGCACGTAGTGCACCGGCAGGCCGCACGGCCGGAGACGCCGATACAGTTCGCGAGACGAAGCGATCACGCAATCGCAGTGACCGAGAAGCCGCCGTTCCTCGGCCCCGAACCAGCCCTGATCCACCCCCGCATATGCGCTCAGGTCGTCAATGCAGTAGTAGATGACCTTCTTCGCGCCAAGGCAACCGATGACGTCCCGGAACGTGGGAATGAAGACGAACACAATGGGCCTGGCCAGTCCAAGCCGCCACTGGAGCCAGCGGAGCGAGAGCCGCATGAACGCGGCGTTCAATGCGCGGACCCATCGGGAACCTCTCAAAAACGGTATGGCGATCGGCGTGTACACATAAGGCCCCTCCGGCGTCCGCTTCACCCCCTGGCAGAAGTCGAGGAGTTTCCGGGCCATACGTTTGATGTCGCGCCGCGAGGCGCGGGCGCTGCGCAATCCAATCGAGTTCACAAAGAGGACGCGGTTTTCCCTCGCCAGGCATCGGGCGATGTGATACTTGCTCGTCTTCAGCCCGGATGCCCAATCGTCCGACGAGAGTATGACGATGTTTTCTCCGGTCAGGCTCATCTTTCTCGTCTGTCAGGAGAGGCGGCGGTCCTGGCTCTCCCCACCGAGCACGCCAGCCTTCAGGCGACGGCAGAAGTTCGCGAACCAGCGAGCGGGAAAGAAGATACTGTCGTTGAGCAGGAGGTGCCTCGTCAGAAACTCAGATTTCGTGATCAGATTCATCGCCCGTATTGGCCAGTCGGCCTCGGCGGGGAGGAATCGTTTGCACGCCACGCAGTCGGCGTCCACCTCGATCTCCTCCTCCGCGATGGACCCCAGTCCGATCGCTGCGGCGTGCACAATGTGCCTGGCCGTGTAAGGATCGAGGCCGACAAATCTCATGCAAGAGGCGTCCACTGCTACGATGTCGCGTCCGGCGGCGATAACGCCCAGTTTCACCGGTCGCCCGTTTATCGGCCCGCGGCCCTCCATTCCGACAAGGCCGTCAATTACCGCCAGGCGTGGACGGAGGATGCGGTTAATGTCTCCTATGAGGGTGTGAAGGTACTTGTGGAGGATTATCCTGTCGCGCTGGGGTATGCACCCCCACTGGTTTTTCAGCGCGCCCGTGTAAGCGGTTGTCGCATGCGTCTTTATCTTGGCCACCGTCACGAAAACGTCGGCCTCCAGAAGCGTGCGCGGTAGATTCCAGCCCTTGAGATGCGGATGGTCCACGGGCACCAGTTCGTCCCGGGTAAAACTTCGAACCTCGACGCCGACCCGGCGAGCGACCTCGTAAGTTCCGCTCATCTCGAACGCCTCCTCGGCGGAATACCGCACGCCGTCTGACTCGCCGATCACAACCCTGCCGGCGCGCGTTGCCAGAACCTTGCAAACGGCCTCAAGAACCTCCGCCGACACGTTCGCCGTCTCGATTATCTCGCGCGATGGCGTGCACAGGTTGGGCTTCACCACCACCGTCGCACCCTGCGGAACTATCTCCATCCACTGGCACAGGTCCATGACGTGCGCGACGACACTCTCGATGGGCTTGCCGATTGCCGTGCGTATGAATACTCGGGACTTCGCCATCGCGTTGCCTTTGTGATCCTATGCCGCTTCCGGTTCAGCGAGGGACTCTTCGAGCGAACGCACTTTGATGACCCGCGCCGGCACCCCGACCGCTGTGCCCCCATCGGGGACATCCTTGTTGACCACGGCGTTGGCCCCGATCCGTGCGCGGTTTCCCACGCGGATGCCGCCTATTATCACTGCGCCGGTCCCCACGTAAACGTTGTCGCCTATGACCGGCGTCTTCCCCTTCTCGGTGCCGATGGTCACATTGTTGCCCAGGACGAGATTCCGGCCGGCTCTCACGCTGCTGTTGATGACGATGCCATGGCTGTGCAAGATGACGAGCCCCGGACCTATCTCAGCGCGGCGTCCGATGACAGCCCCGGTGAGCATCGCGTTCACTTTGTAAACGACAGCAGCGAGGAGGCCGAGTCGCGCCCGCCCGAGTGCGTGCGCCAGGCGGTAGAGCACCGTCGCCATGCTACCGTCCTTCACCACCATGGCGAGCGTGCGCCATCGCCCGGCCTTCCCGTGGAAGAAAATGCTCTTGGCGACGAGGTCGGTCCGCAGACGGGACAGGAAGCGCGGTCTCCACCGATGAGGCGCGGAGACCAGCGTCGCGTGCCTCGTGAGAAACCAGCGTGGCTCATCGCCGGCCACGATGGCGGCGGGCGGCGCCTCAACCTTTGTCACCATCGAGTCGTGCAGCAATCGCTCGCTCCATTATCTCCACGAGCCGCCTCGCGTTCGCGGGCCATGTCTTTCCCTGAACGGTCGCCCGGATGGCGTCCTCGGACCAGGAACGCGCCAGCGCGCGGCCGAGCGCGTCAGCGAGCGCCATGGGATCGCCGGGCTCCACAACCATTCCGCTCTCGGGCCCGATCAGGTCTGGCACCGCCCCGACGCGGCTTGCGACGACCGGCCTTCCGCATGCTAGCGATTCGAGCACCACGTTCGGGCAGCCCTCGTTCCGGCTCGGCAGGCAGGTCAAGTCGCCAGCACTCAGCCAGAGGGGTATCTCGTCGTGTGGGCGGTCGCCGGCAAAAGTCACACGGGTGACGATTCCCAGCGCGCTTGTCATCGCACGGAGGCGTCCCATCAGCGGTCCCGTCCCCACGATCGCAGCGCCGACGTTCCTGTCCAGAAGCGCAAGAGCCGCCAAGAACACGTCCAGGCCTTTCACCGGCACCAGATTTCCCACGAACACTATCCACCGTGCGGGGCAGTGCAGACCCAGGCGGCGCCGTGCCTCCAACCGCGGGCGGGGGCGAAAACGCTCCGTATCCACGCCGTTGTGAATTACGTGGACGCGCTCCTTTTGCGCGCCGAGCGCGATCACCTTCTCGGCCAGTTCACCGCTCACGGCGACAACTGCGTCGGCTGATGCCAGAACGTGGGCTGTACGCCGTCGGCGCCCGGGGTCGCTCGAAAGAACATTGATGTCCGTCCCGCGCACTTTGATGATGAAGGGGACGTTCCAGTCTTCCGCGATCCGCATCGCTGCGTACCCGTGCGGGTGTGCCCAGGTAGCATACACGATGTCCCATCTTTGTGCGAGCAAGTCTCGCCGACAGGCCCGCCGGACGCAACCCGCAAGCGTCGGCCCGTATCGCCAGCGGCCTGCCACCGGAACATACCAGTGAACCGGGTGACGAATCGCGACTCCGGGGATCAGGCCATCACTGCCTTCCATCGTCGCGGCCAGAAGCGAGGGCTCGCGCAGAAGACTTGTCCATGCGATCGGGTTTACCACTCCCACATCGCACAGTTTCGCAAGTTCGGCCACCTGCTGAGCGTTGTAAGGTCCTCTGGATGGCCTTCTCCTGTCGGGAAAGGTATCAGCGAGGACGAGACATCGAAGGCGCCGCCCGCACCGCGAATCACCGTCGAGATGACTTGTGAGCGACGGGCGCAGCCCTTCGGTCTCTGGACTCCGATGTGCGACCGGTAACTCAGTCACGTTCATCCTCGTCCGGTGTCATGTCGGATAGGTGGGGACCAGGTTGAAGGACGACTTTCTGAGACTCGGATTCGCAAATTCAGTGCCAGCGCTCGTGCAAGGATGCCTTCGGCCACGGGGCGAGAGGCGCATCATAACCTGTTTGCTTCCTTCATGATGCTACGCCGTGACGCTCTGGGTTGTGCGCTCATCGTCGCCGTTGGTCGGAGGTGTGTCTAACTATTTCGACAACGGATAGCGCCGGGTGTCCAATCCGGGAGACAGATGAGATTATGAACTCGGACAAGGTGTGCCCATAATACGACATCCGCCATGTCGCAAGGGCGGGAATACGAATTGGCGTGCGATTTGCAGTCCTGAAACCGGTACAATGCTAGCAGGACCGTTTCCCGGGAGGCCCCACATGGAGATAAGCGTTTTCGGTCTCGGGTACGTCGGCGTGGTGACAGCCGCCCTCGTGGCGCGAAAGGGTCACCGCGTGATCGGCGTCGACACCAATCCGCTCAAGGTCGAATCACTCAACGCGGGCATTTCCCCGATACTCGAGCCGGAACTTCCGGAGATCGTCGCCGAAATGGTCAGAGCCGGAAGGTTGGAGGCCACACAGGACGCGACGCACGCCGTGCGTTCGACCGAACTTTCGTTCATCGCCGTCGGGACGCCGAGCCTCCCGAATGGCAACCTCGACCTCCGCGCCGTGCACTCGGTCAGCCACGATATCGC
>Ga0315298_1005979_pt1 | contig 16893 bp, 20 predicted proteins | sample WHS_1_MG_FD_203077 | JGI IMG/M metagenome (GOLD analysis project Ga0315298, IMG submission 203077) | Extremophilic microbial mat communities from Washburn Hot Springs, YNP, Wyoming, USA - WHS_1_MG | ecosystem: Environmental > Aquatic > Thermal springs > Hot (42-90C) | place: USA: Wyoming...
GGGGGACGCCACCGATTAAATACCGCGTAAAAAGGGCTACCCGCCCCACAAAGTCAGAATGGGAGGTGTATTAGTTTTAAATCGCTGCATGCAGGAAAAGTGTGTCAGTTTTAAATCGCCGTTGACACCATTAGCAGGGCCAACACCCCCCCTGCAAGGATTCAAGCCGGCATTCACCATCCAGCCGATACTGGCGGAACATGGCACAGGGACTGCCGCTCCCACCTCTACCCACGGTGAGGGCACCGCTGCACAGGCCATTCAGAAGATCCTGCCCTATGGTTGGCGCGTATATACGAAGCCGGAAACAAATGTATTTCTGGGATCTCCAATCTTATACAACGGGCACGGTAAGTCTTGGATCGGCGCACTAAAATCCGTACTGAAGCAATCCGGATTGCATGGCGCCGTCTGGTGGGGACCGCGGATTCTGACCCTATGGCCAGCCCCCGCGTTGCCCACTTATCAACCCACACCCCATTTGCGAGGCTACAAACAAACCCGTTTGCGGGTGACGGTTGATCATCCAGGCGCATTGACCCCATTGCCGGGGATAACGCCTTCGGTCAACTATTCGACCGAAGCGTCACCACTCACCAAGGCACAACCCGTATTGATGGGCCAGGCCCCCTTACACGGTCTCACCCCCGTCTTCCTCCTCAACCAAGGCGACCTCATCCTCACCGATCTCCAGAAATGGGCCGGTCAGTCCGGCTGGAAAATCGTCTGGCAGGTGCCGGAGGATTGGCAGGTGCCGAACACCACGACGTTCAGCGGAGATTTTCAGAAGGCGGTCAGCCAGGTGATCCAGGCGTTGTCAGCGAACGGTGCGAATGTCCATGCGGTGTTTCATACCGCGAACAATACGGTGGTGATCAGCGGCGCGGGGGGTGGGGAGTGAAGCTACAAAGTCCACGGGATTGTGTGGCTAACATGCATGCTTTGATACGCAATCGGGCATTCCAAATTATCGCGGCTCTTTTGCTGCTCGTCTTGGTTTTTGGCACGGGCGTGACTATTTTAGCCCGGCCCACCAGCGATCATGGTTTTCATCGTGCGAATATCGTGATAAACGGAAAGATCGACGGACAACTGTTTGAACTGTTTTCAGCCACGAGACTTCAAAACAATTTTACCAGCGCTGTAATGCTTCATTATAAACCATATACCATAAGTATCTATCTTATTCCAGAAGGCCACCGGAAAGTAAAAGCACGTTTTAATTTTGTTAACGATAGTGGGTTAGAGATAAAGGGACTGGCTGTATTGTCCACTTTGACCAAGCATGCCGTTAATTTGTCGCTAAATGGGGCGCCAGCGCATACACAATTAACCGCATGGCTTATAACAAATGAATAACTATATGAGGTTTATAATCTGGCAGCCAATTAGCGCCATGCCACCTTGTCGTGTGGTTACTCCTTTTATCGGCCTGGAATTTACGATATCAGAGCAAATGGTTGCGGAGCGATTCCAGAGTGGAGTTTTGTGTGCGTTCTGCTTTCTCCAAAATGCTTTTGCACTTGCAAGTTCAGTGCTTCGTGGTGGGAAACCGGTGTTAAAAGTAAACAGAAAGCCGGTTTTTGCTATTGCACGGACAGTACATGAAGTGCTGTTTGCGCAATTATTATTGAGATTTAATGGGTTGTCATTATGGGAGGCACACCCGGCCAGGCTTATGAATATAAATGGCAGTGCAACACGGAAAACGGAATGGTATGGATGTGCGAAATGATGACAAATGGAAAACTTTTTCATGGGAGCAACTCCTTGTTCATGTGTAGAGATAAGGGAATATCAATATACCTGAGCTGGGTGTCTCCCACCAATTCCATGCGGGAGACAGTGACATGCTCGCCTGCATGACGGAAGCCTCGACTGCTTACCATGTGCCAGTAACGGCCATTGAGCGCGTCGTAACCGCCGCAAAAGGGCAAGGCGGAATAGGACCTATGGGTATCCCTAAGCAATGGCTACCCGTCCTGGGCGTTTACGGATTCTCTGTAGCCACCCTGCGCAAGTCCCCTTGTTGGGGCGTTGCAGCCGGTACCTGGGTTCTTGCCGTGGAGCGCCTGTATGCGCACCCCTTGCAGGGTGCAGCCCCCAACGGTGTCGCGTATCCCGCGTACCTCGGCGCCATACCACCACAGGATGTGCGGTGGGCGAATCAGGCGGCATCGCAAACCCACGTACCAGCTTCACTGATTCTGGCGGTGGCCGCGCAGGAGTCCGGCTTCAATCCGGGTGCTGTGTCTCCAAAAGGCGCACAGGGATTGATGCAGTTTATGCCAGGAACGTGGGCCAGATATGGAGTCCTGGCGGACGGCAGATTAGGCAGCCCTTTCAATCCGAAAGAAGCACTCTTCGCAGGTGCCGCATACCTGCGGCACCTGGCGCTGAAACTCGGAAGCTGGCCATTAGCGATCGCAGCTTACAACGCGGGAGGCCAAGCGGTGGTGAATGCGGGATACCGAATTCCGCCTTTTCGGGAAACACAAAATTATGTGCCTGCGGTACTGGCGCACTATCAGCAGATCAGTGGTGGACAGCCATGAGCCACTTGATCGACCGGGTGCTTCTGCTGGCTCTGCTCATCATTCTGGCTGACCTGGCCGCGCATTTTTTGTCGCTCGCTGTGGGCGCGGTGCTGACGGCGGCGATGACGCCGATCGCGGATGCGCTGGATCACGTTTTGAGGGTTAGCACCCTGCAAGGGAACCGATGAACCCCGTACAGATTCCATTCACTGACCCTACAAGGACGAATTTATGAAATATCGCCTGGAACCCATCGTGGATCTGCTTACCGGCGACGTTATCGGTCAGGAATTGCTCGCTGGCGAAACGTGTTGCCCGTCCTGGAACGAATCGGAGTGGCAGGACTGGTATGCCTTCCTGGCGCAGAAAATCCCTCTGCTGTTACCGGATATGCACGGACTGCTGTTTCTCAATCTGCACGGGCACCAATTGTTGGACTGGCACATTTCCGGGTCCGTCCGTTCCTTGCGCGATCATGCCAGCCGTATCGTCATTGAGTGGACGGAACAGCGTTTTCGTGACGAGCAACTGGTGGACGTCCTGGCAAAACTCAATTTCCTGAAAGGACTGGGGTTTCACCTTGCTATAGACGACATAGGGGCTGGAACCGGCGTGGACGGACTGGGCCGGGCGGGAGCCGTCAAAGCCCATTTCTGCAAGATCGACGGACCCTACTTCCAGGCGATCCGTGACAAGGGGCCGGACTATCTGCGTGGACTGTGCCAGCACCTCTCCCACGGCGGTGCCCAGGTGATCGTTGAGTGGGTTGAAACAGACGCGGACTACCGGCTGGCCTTGGCCGCTGGCGCGCATCTGGGGCAGGGGTATTTCTGGACGCGTGCCGGGTGCGAACCCCATGCGAAGAAGAACCATTCCGCATCGGCGGCAGTTGAACAAGGAGAAATTTAATGTACGACAACCTGCAGGAAAACCAGGGGTTCATCGACGACGCCAAGGCGCGCGGCCTCGATACGTTGGCCTATCACGACCAGAAGAGTCAGGGATTCATGCTGGTCGCCGGGCACCCGGACAGCATCCGGCTACTCGGCGAGATTTTGGATGATTACGAAGAGCATGGCGCATTAAAGCCTGAAAGCATCAACAGCACCAAAAGCATCGGAGAAAACGAACATGCGCAATAAGTACCTCTTAAAAATCGCCATCGCCACAGCCATCTTGCCTTTTACCCTGGCGGGCTGCGCCACTTTTCATCAGGCGCACGTCAAGCAGGTACAGGCGGAACAGGCCATTACCCGTTATCAGCCGCCCAAGGCCCCGCCGGTGGTGAGCACGGTGGATACGCCATACCTGCTGGGCACCGTGGTTGACGTGCGCCATACGGTACCGGCGATCCTGAAGCAATCCATCACGCTGATTTATACCTACCCCATGACTCTGCGACAGATCGCCGGGGAAATCACCCAAAAGAAGGGCATTCCGGTACATATTGAGGACTCCCAGGAGCCGTACACATCCGCTGCGCCCGGCGGCATGCTGCCGCCACTACCCAGCCAGACCGGCGGATTTCCAACCCCTCTGCAGGGTGCTGGAGGCCAATCAGGGTACGCCTCCCGCGGCATTCCGCTCGACTGGCACGGATCGGTGGCCGGCCTGCTGGATATGATCACCGCCAGGAACGGCGTGTGGTGGCGCTACCGGGATGGCGCGGTGCGTATCTTCCGGACCGAGACAAAAACCTTCTCCATACCCGCCCTGGCATGGTCCACGGAATCCAGCGGGTCCATCGTGGCGAGCGCCGGAGCCAACGCCATGGGCGGCGGCATGAGTTCCGGCATCGGCGGAGCCGGGTCGATGCCCACGGGAGGGTCCATGGGAGCAAGTGGCGCGAGCGGCGGTCAAGGGAATGAGTCCACTGGCGCCACCAGCATCGTCAACACCTCGAAGATCGATGTCTGGGCGGGACTGCAGAAGATCGCCCAGACCGTGGCCGGATCCGGAGCCCAGGTGGAAGCTGACGGATCCACCAGTACCATCACCGTGACCGGCACCCCACCGCAGATCCGGCACGTTCGAGAATGGGTGCATGGGCTCTCCCGGCAACTGGAACGCCAGGTGGCTATCACCGTGCATGTCTACAACGTGACGGTGAACAATGAGCAGAACTACGGGCTGAACCTCGCCGGGGCGTTTCAAAGTCTGGGCAAGCAGTACGGCGTCAGTCTGCAGGGTGTGGCCCCGCCCACCCCAACGGGCGGCACACAGCCCATGTCCATCGGGGCCAATATCCTGAACTCCGCAACCGGGGCCATGGGCCAATGGCAGGGCAGCAGCGTCGCCGTGCAGGCTCTTGCCACCCTGGGGCATGTGAGCCAGGTGTTCAGCAAATCGACGATCTCGCTCAACGGCCAGCCGGCGCCCATTCAGGTGGCCCAGCAGACCGTATATCTGGCAGAGAGCAGTTCGACTCAGACGGCCAATGTAGGGGCTACCAACGGACTGATTCCGGGTACGGTGACGACCGGCTTCACGGCGATGTTCCTGCCACGGATCATCGACGGGAAGATACTGCTCGGCATGAACATGACCATCAGCAATCTGGTGAGCATCCAGACCATCAGCAGCGGCGGCAACAGTATCCAGGCGCCAACAGTGGACAACAGCACCTTCCAGCAATCCGTGAAGCTGAAGCCCGGGCAAACACTCTTGCTGACGGGGTACAGCCAGAAAGGCGGGTCCACAACGCGCAACGGCGTGGGCAGCCCCTATCTGCCGCTGCTGGGTGGCGGCGCGGACGCAAACACCAGCAAGCAAATGATCGCCATCGTCATCACCGCGAGGATTCTCTGATGCGTACACTCCATACCATTTCCATCCGGGATTGCACGTTTGCGTTTGCGTTTGCGTTGGGGCTGGGATGCGCTTTGATTACTGTACCCGCGTCGGCCATAGCGAGTCCTTTGCCGAAACCAGCGCCTTCGGCGAGTCCAATCCGTTTACAGGACGAAAGTCCTTCACAAGGCCCCGGCCATTCTTCCGTCGCCACCGTCGGCGAACTCGACGCGCTGTACTCCCAGATCGCCCTGCTCAAGGGACAACTGGCGGTCGCCAAGCTCAAGCATGGGATTACAGAGGCTGGCAAACCTTCTGGAGACGAAGGCACCCCTTTCCAGAGCGCGAACCAATCCCCCTACGGAGGCATTCCTTCGGCGTTCCCGATGGGGACATCCCCCTTGCAGGGTGCGTCCCCATCGCAACGGGCGGCGGGAACAAAGGATCTCCCGCAGGTGCTTTCCATCTCCGGTTCCGGTACCGATCTTACCGCTCAGATCGCCATGCCCAGCGGGGGTGAAACAATGGTCCAGACTGGCGCGAAGGTCGCGAGGGGCTTCACGGTCCGCAGCATCACGGCCCACGGGGTAACCGTGTCCGGGAAGCATGGCCTGGAGAGTTTACCCTTCGCACCCAGCAGAGATGGCTTCCCAGGGTCACAAGGATCGGGAAACAGCAATACCACGTCTTTCACTCCGCCTTCATTTGCCCCACCGGTTTCCATGCCTATGCCGGGTGTAAACCCCATGCCGGGTGCAAGCCCTTTGCAGGGTGCAAGCCCACCCATGGGAGATATGCCCGGAAGCGATGCTCCCGGCATGGGTAGGGGATCGCCGCAAGCGGGTGTTTCGTCTGTTGGAGAGGTTGCACCCCGGCAGGGGGGCGAATAATGCCAGCGCGTAATCCTTCGCCAGACGAGAGATCTATCCCCACCGCCCGCGTCATCACGGTCGGCAAGCGCCGATGGGTGGCGGGGATGCTCTGGCGCAGCTTTGAAGAGAAGCCTTCGCGCGCAGAGTTGCGGCAAGAGGGAGATGATTTAAGAACGGATTGGGCCACTCTTCGCGTTGGAGACGACGCCATTCAGGCGGGATTCTGTGCCGCTGTTGATGAATCAAAGCGACCGAACAGACTGTTTTCTCTGGCGGCGGCTGTGGCCGACTCCCAACGGCAACCTTGGTTGGGTATCTACAAAATCGCGGACGGTTTGTGGTGGTACATCGCCGTTCGCGACGGTCAGGCCATCCTCCCGGACGGCGATGTCATCGGTGGAGAAGCGGAAATCTACGCCGCCCGCGAACGGCATTCCGGTTTTGGGGACTGGACCTACGTGGAAGGCAACCTGGACGATCTATCAGCGTTGGTTCAAGGCATTAAGCCGTCCCCTGTGTTCGCCCTGCATGGCGCGCCAGACGGACTGCGGGCGGCGACAGCTCTGGCAGTCGTCATCGTAGTGGCCGGGGCTGGTGGTCTTTGGTGGCATGCACATCAGTTGGCGGCGCAGCGCGCTCGCGAATTGGCCATGGCGCGAATACATGCCCTGCTGGAACGGCAACAGGTCAAAAAAGCCCTGCCTTCGCCCCTGCTGACCACGCCCATGCCGGATGCGTGGCTGGCCGCCTGTGACGGCGCCATTAAGAATGTGCCGGTATCCCAGGATGGATGGACGGCAAGCGGGGTCTCCTGCACCGGTAATGTGGCATCCATCGTGTGGCATCGGATGCCAGGGGCAACGACTGCCGTGCGACCGCAAGGGGCGCTGGATGCCGGCGGGAATAAGGTTTTTCAGAGTATCCCGCTGGCTTTGATCCGTGCCGCCGGACGGAGTAACGGCCAGCCGTTGCCTGCGGAAGAAAGCGATCTTTTCGCCATGCTGCAAGGCATGGGCGTGAAAACCACCATCCAGTCCGCGTTATCGCAGCCACCAGCCAGCACGTTGCCGGGTGGAAAATCAGCCGGAAAAACGGCGCTGCCGACCCCTCAGGCCCAAGTGCATTTCACCTCGCCGGTCGCGCCATTCTCCATGAACTGGGATGCCATTCCCGGCTTCCGGATTTCGCGCGTTGCCATGCGTGCCGATGGGTGGAGTGTCGAGGGGGTGTTGTATGGCCGCTGAAATGCACGCGGCGATCGAGTTGCCGCCAGCCAGCGTGATTTTGCCTCCGCTACCGGATCGTTTGGTGGATGCAGTGGCGCTGGACATGGTTTCCGGCAAGGTGCACGTGGATCGCCGTCGTTCCGGCGACCCCCTTCTGCTGACCTGGATGGATCGCTGCCGCGCCGCCGGGGTACGTCTGCAGATGGTGGTGACGGATCTGGATGAAGTGGCGACGCTACGGGCACGGGGACTTCGAATGAGCGGGGGCGCTAAGGACAACGACCTCCAGGTCCGTGCCATGGCTCTGTCCCTGTTGGCCAATGCCGCCCGCTACAAGGTATCGGATCTCCATATGCTGATGCGCGGCACCCATGCGGAGATCCAGGTGCGCCGCAAGGGCGATCTCAAGGTACTGGCACGGGTAGGCCAGCGGGAAGCCGAAGAAATGGCGCGGGCACTCTATCAGGGCGTGGCAACGGTCAAGGATTCGTCCTTTAATCCCCTGGAATTCCAGAATGCGCAGATCTCCGGAGACGCCGTTGCGGATATGGAATTGACGTCCGTGCGCCTGGTGCGAGGCCCGGCCTTTCCCGTGGAAACCGGTGGTGGCTTTGTCGTGATGCGTTTGCAGTACACGGATGCGCACGAGGGGCGAACTGACCTGCCCACGCTGGAATCGCCGCGGCGTCCTGAAGGGGAGTTACGGCTACCCGCCATGGGATACACCCCTTTGCAGGTGGCGTTGCTGATGTTTCTGGCGGAAACCCCCAATGGCGTAATCGCTTTCACGGGACCGACCGGATCGGGCAAAACCACGAGCCTGGCGCAAATGCTGGCCCACGTGGCCAGGCAGTGGCCGGAGAAGCGGCAGGTCACCATTGAGGACCCGGTGGAATACCCGTTGCCCTGGGCGGTGCAGATGGTGATCAACAATGCCGGAACCGAAGAGGAAACCGGAGATGCCTTTGCCGAAAAACTGCGTACCGCGCTGCGCATGGATCCGGATATCATCCTAATGGGCGAGTTGCGCGGACCCGATTCGGCGGTGGCCGCCCTCAATGCCGCCCTTACCGGGCACCAAGTGTGGACCACCCTGCATGTCACCGACCCGTTTCTGTCGGTGGAGCGCCTGGAGATGATGGATCCGCAACGCCTTCATCGGCGCGTGTTCTGTGATCACAAGATCGTGCGCGGGCTGATCGCGCAGCGGATCGTGCCTCAACTCTGTCCGCATTGTTCTGTTCCCTTGTCAGAACACCTTGCGGAGATCCCGGATCGTTTGTTGTCCGCCTTAAAAACCTACGGCGATATCAGCGCTGTCCGGCTGAAGGGACCGGGATGCGCGCGCTGCGGCGGCGATGGAATCGCCGGTCGCATGGCCGTGGCCGAGGTCGTGGTCACGGATGCCCGGCTGATGCGAGATTTCATTGATCACGGCACGGACGTCGCGCGCCGTAATCACCGCCAACGGGAGGATACGGATTTATCCCTCATGGAGAACGCGGTCATGCGGGTGCTGGAGGGGTCGGTAGATCCCCGCCATGTCGGACAGTATGTGGACGTGGTGGTTCCCAAGGGCGAGGAGGATCGCTGATGCGCATTCTGGATGCGGTTTTGGACCTTATCCCCTCCACCAAAGATTTGGAGAAATTCGTGGCTTGGCTGCCGTGGAATCCGGGTGGTCCACCGGGGTTGCACCCTGCAAGGGGCACGAAAAACGCCGTTGGCAACCCCAAAGCGAAAAGTTTTCGCGCCTTCATGGATCGTCTGGCCTTCGGCTGGAAGACCCGCTCCGCCCTGTACCAGCACCTGTCCACACAGCTTGCCAATGATATTGCCGCCATCCCGGCGCTGGAAATGTTCCAGACGCGATTACTGCGCCGGCGTAAAAAGGATTCCGCCAAGGCGATCGGCGACATGGTGCGCCGTATGAAAAACGGCAAGACCCTGTCTGAGGCGATGGGCGCCTGGATCCCGCAGGACGAGACCATGATCATCACCAGCGGTGAGTTGTCCGGCGCACCCGCGCAGTCCTTCGATCTCATTCTGGAAGCCAAGGAGCGCGTGGCCAAAGTCAAGCGGGCGCTGACTTCGAACCTGGTCAGTCCGGCTGTTTACCTGGTTGCCCTGATCGGCATGCTCTGGGGGCTTGGCGCATTCGTGATTCCCGGTTTGCAGCAGGCGCTTCCTGCGAGCCACGCGCATGGGCTTATCGGGGCGTTGTACGTCGCCAGCAGTTTCGCCACGAACTGGTGGGCCATTCTTCCCGTGGTGGCGGTATTGATTCTGGTTGTTCTGGTGATCTGGTCATTACCCCGCTGGACGGGCGGTTGGCGCGTGCGCGCAGAGCATTATTTCCCATGGTCCTTTTATCGAGACATTCAGGGCTATACCTGGCTGCTGGGTTTCTCCGCGTTATTGCAGGCGGGCATGGCCGACGTCGAGATACTGAAACGTCAGGCGAAGCAGGCCAGTCCATGGCTCAATGAGCGCCTGGTATCGGTACGGCGGCAGATGGAAAACGGTGCAAGCCTGCCGGAAGCCCTGTACGGCGTGAAGCTCGGCGGACAACCGGCGAATTTCCCCAACCCCGACATGATAGACAACATTGCCTCCATGTCGGGATTCAAGGATTTCGCTGTGCGTATTTCCAGGGTAGCGGTGCAGTGGGCCGACGAATTGGAGTGGCAGACCACGGCGAAGGCAAAAACCTTCGGGTTTCTGGTGGAAATGGCCATGTATGGGGCAATGGGTTTTCTGATGGTGGCTATCAACAGTCTTTCGACACAGATGGGTTCCGTTCCGGGCCTTACTGGTTGAGCGGGGCTGCGTTTTACAAAAGTGATGTGATTTTTAATGGATTCCCGAAAGGGCAAAAGGAGAAGTGCGATGAGTGAAATACTGGGTACCCTGTTCAAATATCTGATGATGGCGCTGGGCGTTGCCGCCGTGGTGTACATCCTCTATGAAACCTTCGCCGACAACAAAACCTCCAACGACGTCAGCGATGTCACTACGATTGCTTCCCAGATCACGGGCGACTATTCCGGCACAAGCGACTATTCCTCGCTGAGTTCCATAACACCGCAAACGCTGGTAACCGATAAACTGGTGCCTTCTTCCATGTGGAACGGGAGCAGTCTGGTCAATCCCTGGGGCGGCAGTGTGTCCGTTACCGCGGACAGCAACCCGGCGTGGTTCGATATCACGCAGACCGGGGTTTCCTCGGGTGGCTGCTCGGGTGTGGCGAAGTCCGTCACCGGCTATGAGACGTTGTCCATCAACGGATCACAGGTTGGCACGTCCGTCGCCCCGGCGACGCCCGCCGCCATAAACAATGCCTGTGCGGCGTCGAGCAGCAACACCCTGACCTTTGCGTTCTAGCTGAATCGTGTCTCTGGTAGAGGTGGTTTTCTCGGATCTCTTTGTAACCAACGATCCGGCGTCGTGCTGGTACAAGGTGACGCCGGATTCTCTGGAGGCGCATGGCTTGCCGCACTCGTGCCATGAGGAATTGGCGCGCCTGCGGGCGCTACTGATAGGCCGCTCTGACCGGGATAAAGGAGATTCACCGGATTTTAAGGTGGACTGGCAAGAAACACGCTTACGTGTAGAGCGCATGGACACCTCGGATGGGGCCATCTATGTGTGCCGGCGTTACGGCGTTACGCCCAGACACCTGGCGGATCTCGGTTTCCCGCCGATGATCGCGCAGCGTCTTTTGGCTACCGATGACAAGATGGGATTCAAGGAAGGGCTGGTAGCCTTTTTGGGCAGGACGGGCAGCGGCAAGAGCACGGCGGCCGCAGCCTATATCATCGAGCGCCTGGAGCAATCTGGCGGGGTGTGCTGGACGGCGGAGAATCCTATCGAGCTGGCCTTGCAGGGGCGACATGGCAAGGGGGTGTGCTACCAGTTGGAAGTCGCGGACGATCACGGCTTTGGCGAGGCGATCCGGCACATACTGCGCGCGTCTCCCAATCTGATACTGATCGGGGAAATCCGCGACAAGACGGCGGCGCAGGAGGCGATTCATGCCGCCCTCACCGGGCATCTGGTCGTGACGACCCTGCATGCCAATGATCTGCTTACGGGTCTGGCGCGATTGGCGCGGCTCGCCGGGGATCCCGTTTTGCTGGCAGATGCGTTGCGTGCCGCCATGCACTTGCGATTGAGTAATAACATCAACGGAAATGGTTTGCCGGGCCAGATTGCCATCCTGCAAGGGGTTGGCACCCAGCAAGGGGTTGGCACCCTGCAAGGGATTCCCGGCAGAAATGCTCCTCCCCCGCGGGTACTGACGGTGGAGCCCTTGTTGATTACCGGAGAGAACGTGGACGGGTTGCGATCCACGTTGCGAGGTGGGGAGTTCCACTTGCTCAAGAGCGAAGTGGATCGTCAGCGGCGACTGTTTATGGGGGGTGGACTGCCATGATCTTCTGGATATTGCCGATGTTGCTGGCCGTTTTTATGGTGAGCGCGCAGGGACTCGCCCGCAACCAGGCGGATGCGGTTTTACCACCGGTGACACAGGTTTCCGCAGCCGCCATGGGGCAGGACTTTGTGGCCTACCGCAACGCCGTGGGCGTCTATGCGAGCGCCAATCCGGCATTTACCGGCAGCGTGCCAGCCAGCAGCCTCGCACTGCCGGGCGGAATGCCGTTGCTGCAAGGAGCCGACAATCAGGTAACGGCTACAGCCTCGGGGCAGGGGCGAATGATCACTTGCTGGGCGACGCTGCCGGCTTCCGCCCTGTTTCAGACCATCAAGAATATGAATGGAGACGCCTCCATGGGTTTGGTGAGCGGAACACAATGGAGTTCTCCGGTGTACGGCCCCATGGGGGGCCTACCTTCCGGGGTCCAGGTCCCCAACGGGGATGCGGTTTCGATTGTGCAGATAGGGAATTGAGGAGCAGATCATGAGCGCAATTTTAGGGGTGATGTTTGCATCACTGGTCGGGCTGTTGATGATCCCGGCCTATATGCATTTTGAAACCGTGGCCATCGATAACGCCAAGGCGGCCACTACGGCGCAGCAGATGCAGCAGGTATCGCAGGCGGCGCAGGCATACATCCAAGCCAATTATTCGGCGGTGGAGGCGAACAGCACGGCCAGCAACCCGGCCACCATCACGGTATCGATGCTGCAGAATACCGGTTATTTGCCGAACGCTTTCAGCGCCGCTAACCCCTTTGGTCAGATGTGGCAAGTGCAGGTGCTTCAACCCACGCCAGGCCAGTTGCAGGCGTTGGTGCTCACCCAAGGCGGGACGCAAATCGGACAGGTGCAGGCTCCGATGATCGCCGCACAGGCGGGGGCACAGGGCGGGTTTGTCCCCTACAACGGCCAATACGGCACCCTGAATGATACGGTGGCCCAAGGCGCCTATTCCGGATGGCAGGTTTCCATGTCGGGATACACCGACCCAGGGCCTGGTCATTTGGCGGCGTTGTTAGCCTTCAATAATGGCAATCTGGAGAACAATTACCTCTACCGCGTCGCCGTCCCCGGCCAGCCGCAGTTGAACACCATGCAAACCAATCTGAATATGGGGACGAACAGCGTCAACAATGCGAACGAGGTCAATGCGCAGTCGGAGACGCTGGCCTCTGGGGAGCCCAATGGCCAGCCGGGGTCGCTTCAGATCGGCAGCAATTACTACTATGGGGATGGCACCAACGCCGCCGTGCGGACGCCAGGGAGCTTCTATATCCAGAACCAGAATGGCAGCGGGGCGGCACAGATAGCAGAGGTGAGCAACGTCTGGGGCAGCGGGGAACTGCAGGGCGGCTACATCAACAGCACCGGCGATGTAAATGCACAATATAATTCAACGGCCACCAATGCGTTTGCAATGGACGACGGTGCATGGTGGGCCAACAGCGGAGGGAACAGTTCACAGTCCGGAAGCATTTGGGCGTCTGGGAATATCAACACACCTGGGTTTTATGCGGACAATAACGGCTACTCCGGGACCAATGATACGTTCACCGCCAATTCGAGAATCATACTGGGCACAGCCTTTGGTAACGCCAATGTCGGCTGGGGATGCGGGCCGAATGGGGAGATAGCCGCGAATGCCAACGGGAGCGGGCAGATTCTGTCATGCCAGGGCGGGTCTTGGCAGGCGATGGGAGGTGGCGGTCTCGGCATCACACAACTTGTCTACCAATCCCCTGTTTTCAACAATGTTGGGAATGTTGGCCTGGGATGGTTTCGGTACTGCGCAGTTAATTATAATCAATCAAACGCCGCATTGTATCCCGGAAGTTACGGTGGTAATGGGTATTGGTATTGGTATTTTAATGGGGCTGGTAACACATACAGCCAGGTTAGCTGCTACGATTGACGCGGCAATGCCTTTCGACCATGTACCGCACACCACTAAAATCGTTTTCGTGCGGCTAGGATGATCGTGTTGCCGCCCATCAGGATGGTCGGGGAATTGGTTTCGCGCATCCAATATTTCTTTTCGCCCCGATCTCCTCTGGCCTTCGTGACCAGATAAATGAGTGAAGCAAGGGGCAATAAAGCTTGCTGTTTACGTTTCGTTTTGTCCTTCCGCAACTCATGGACTTGGAGCCCAGCGAATTCCAGAGCCATGCGCAACATGGGATAGTGCAGGCGATTGATATGAATCATATAACGATTGTCTCCGGCATAATCCCTATGGAGCTCATCCCAATCCACAACCGGTTCAGATACCCCGTAAACGAGGTCTTTCAAACGGTTTTGAAGGTTCGAATAGTTGGGCATGCTCAGGAAGAGCATTCCGCCGGGCTTCAGGATCCTGGAGAACTCCCGGAAGCAGTGAAAGACATTCTCCACATGTTCTGGACCTTCCACAAAGCAAGCGTAGTCGAAGCTCTCGTCCGAGAATGGAAACCGGTCATTCAGGTCCGCCGCCACCACAGGCAGTTCAGGATTCAAAAACGAGTTGACGACCTTGTCGGCAGATGTTACCTGAAAACCATCGTTGTGCAAGCGCCAGGAAAGGGCGCCGGCACCCGCTGGGAAATCAAGAACTGTCCCAGGTGGATTTTCGCATACCATGGTGGCTACGATTGGGTGAATTTCTGACCTGGAGAAACCTGGGAACCGACGTCCATAGATTTCAACTGTATCGTCTTCTTTGTAGCTTGCGCCAAACATAAATCAGATCTCCATGGGCTTTGGCAGAATGCGTTTTCCCATTGTAAGAGTAAACCTATGAGAATGGCGATAGTGAATACATCCGCACAATCCCGATCGGCACATTATAAAAGCCATCTCTACAAAAAGCGTATTTCCGGGGCAAATCTAACACTCAACGGCGTCAGTTTAGTGGATATCGTATCGCTACCGCAACCGAAAGTACCGCAAACAACCCCCACAACGGCCAGCGTTTAGCCATGTCTTCCTCTATTTGACTCGCCGCCGGCATGGCCAGCCTTTTGTTTTCAGCGTCCGTCATACGGTTTGGATCAGTTCACCCAATCCACGACCCGCAATCCTGGAACACGCTCGAACTCCCGCAGGTTGTTAGTCACGACGATCAAGCCTGAACTTCTGGCATGACCCGCGATCATCTGGTCATAAGGCCCTATGGGCTGGCCCATCCTTGCCAGCTCGGCGCGAAGTTGTCCGGTATGTTTGGCGGCTTCGCTTCCGTATTCGAGGACTTCCAGCCGGGCTGCAAATCCTTCGATGTCCGTCAGATTACGCTCTGTGGCTTGGGACTTCTCCGCACCGTAAATCAACTCCATCAAGGTAATGGTACTGATCGCCATTTGGCCTTGATGCTGACGGAACAGCTCCTGAATCTCGGGCGGTTTGCGTTTGATGGTAAAAATACAGATGTTGGTATCCAGCAGATATTTGATCACAGGCATTCCCTGTGCTGATCGGCGGGTTGCTCGCGGCTTTCCATGAAGTCAGCGCTGACACCTTTGCCATCAAACCAACTCTCCCAGGATTCACCAGCCGGCACGAGGATACGCATACGGCCCAGAGCGACAACATCCACGCGCTTCACATCGCTTGGGAAGGCGATGGACTTGGGCAGGCGTATGGCCTGGCTGCGATTAATTTGAAAAACGGTAGCTTGCTCCATGTCTGCGGCCTCCGTTGTATATGGCAATGGGATATAATCTAATCCGAGGAGGTGGCCGTGGTCAAGCGGGTGATTAGTAGCGTGCTCCCGATTATCTCCCCAACCCTTGCAGGGGTTGCACCCCCGCAAGGGCGGCCCACCCTATAGTGAAAATTACAGCAGGGCTCAGGATCGGGTTGTCTTGGGTGAAGCGCCAAGTGAACGGAAACGCCAACCGTGCTGAACAACGTCTTGGTAGAGCAGCGTCCCATCTTCCCAAGCCACTGATTAGCGCTACAAGAACAAGGTGGTGATCTTGTCACCACCTCCGCGCTGGCTATTTTGCGAGTTTGGTGGTTTCTACCCAGCCTATACTGCCCTTGCAGGACCCATTGAGAACTTTGACCTTGGTCATCATGTTGGCCACGCCATCAAAGCCAGCGTCTCTAATAATTTCAACGGAGGTTCCCTTTAGAGGGACACATTTGACAAACGCTTGTTTCCCTTTGCTTGCTAGTGTTGCAACTTTCATTGGATTAGCAAAGATACCCAGATGAGTGGTTTGGTCAAGCTTTGCCTTATAATGCGTTGCCGCGAAGGAGGGCAACGTACACCCAAAAATACAAAACAGTGCCACGACTTGTATAATCCGATTTTTCATTACATCCTCTTTTTGAGATTGGCAGTAGCGCCGTGACAAAGTATATCAGCCCTGCTCTTCTACGCCAGCAAGACACGCCTCCTTGACCTTCTGGCTGGCCCGAAACGTCACCACCCGCCTTGCCGTTATTGGAACCATCTCGCCGGTCTTGGGATTGCGGCCTGGGCGCGCACGCTTCTCTCTGAGCGTGAAGTTGCCGAAGCCATGCAATTTCACATCTTCTCCTGCGGCCAACGTGGCGCGAATGGTGTTGAAAAATAATTCCACCAACCTCTTACTCTCTTTACCGGCCAATCCCATGGTGTCCACCAGGTGATCTGTCAACTCCTGTTTGGTCACCGTTCGAGGTGTCGCAGGATCTTCCAGTAACACGAAAGTGGACCCTTTAGCGGGGTGCAACCCCATGCCGGGGTGCAACCCCTTTGCAGGGTGCAACCCCTCAGACTTTTGCAACACCGCAGTTGTCGCCGTAGAATTCATCCCTGAACAGCCTCCTTGAGCACTTTCCCCGCCTTGAACGACGGACTTTTACGCGCGGGGATATCCATGGCAGCACCCGTTGCGGGGTTGCGCCCCTGGCGCGCGGGACGATCGGACACGGAGAATGAGCCGAAGCCCACCAAGCTGACACTTTCACCGGCGGCCATGGCGTTCGTTACTGCATGGATCACCGCATCGATGACCGCCGCCGCCGTCTGCTGCGAAACTTCTGCCGCCTTGGCGACCTGGCTTA
>Ga0315298_1005981_pt1 | contig 16888 bp, 13 predicted proteins | sample WHS_1_MG_FD_203077 | JGI IMG/M metagenome (GOLD analysis project Ga0315298, IMG submission 203077) | Extremophilic microbial mat communities from Washburn Hot Springs, YNP, Wyoming, USA - WHS_1_MG | ecosystem: Environmental > Aquatic > Thermal springs > Hot (42-90C) | place: USA: Wyoming...
GTTGACGGCCTCGATGAACAGGTTGATGGCGAACCCGCCGCTCTGGCTCACCAGGGCTATACTGCCCGGCGGAAGCTCCGGCAAGGAGTCGGCGGCGCTGGAAAAGCTGGAGCAGTTGCGGCTGACCGTCGACATAACGCCCAGACAGTTGGGTCCGCACAGCGCCACCCCGTGGTCGCGCACGAGCGCGCTGAGCCGCTCCTGCAGCGCCACCCCCTCGCCACCGATCTCGGAGAAACCGCCCGCGAAGATGATGGCCGCCTTCATCATGCCTCGTCGAGCCATCTCCTCGAACTGGTCGACGGCCACCTCCGCCGGAACGGCGAAGATGGCCAGGTCGACCGGCTCCGGCAGGTCCGCGGGCGAGGGGAAGCACGGCTTTCCTTGAACCTCGGTGTACTTGGGGTTGACACCGTAGACGGGCCACGGGTATCCGAACTTGTTGAGAAGAGAAATCGGCCTGCCCCCGATGCGCTTGGGGTTGTCGGAGGCCCCGATCACGGCAATACTACGGGGGTTCAGAAGGGTGTGCACCCGCTCCCTGACATCGTGTGTCACGAACCTCTCTCCGATGTCCTCGGACGTAGGGCGGGGCAGAGCGCCTCCGCCCTACGTCTGCCCTGGCTACTCAGTCCCTCTTACCCAGGATAACAACGGAGCCGGTGAAAGAACCCGGCCTGCCGCCCAGGTTGTGAGCCAGACCTATCTTCGCATCTTTAACCTGCCTTGGGCCGGCTTTTCCCTGGAGCTGCTTATAGATCTCGTAGATCATCCGCAGCCCGCTGGCCCCAATCGGATGCCCGAAGCACTTCAGACCACCGTCGGTGTTCACCGGGAGTCCGCCACCCAACTCAAAGAACCCGGAGTCCACATCCTCCTTCGCTTTTCCCCTGGGGCTCCATCCCATGTCCTCGTAGATGATCAGCTCCGTGATGGTGAAGCAGTCGTGCACCACCGCCAGGTCGATCTCCTCCCTGGGGTTGGTGATCCCCGCCATCTTGTATGCCTGCTGGGCGGCCGCCACGTTCTCCGGGAAGTGCACGAAGTCGAAAGTTCTCTGCAGCAGCCCCTGCCCAGCCCCGCAGGCCAGCCCCAGCCCCTTTACCAGGATGTAGTCGTCCCGATACCTCTTGGCTATCTCCGGGGTGGTGATGATGGCCGCGGCGCTCCCGTCGGACACCACGCAGCAGTCGAGGAGCCCCAGCGGCCAGGCGATCATCGGGGCGTTCATCACCTGGTCGATGGTGACCTCTCGCTGGAAGTGGGCTCGAGGGTTCATGGAACCGTTGTGGTGGTTCTTGACGGCGATCTTGGCCAGGGTCCGCTTGCCCTCCTCGTAGGAGAGTCCGTAGTGGTGGAAGTACCTGGTCGCGGCCATGGCGAACTGCATGGGCGGCGGGCTCGGGGGCTCCACCTCGCTGGTGATCATCTCCAGGAAGGGCGGATTGCCGGTGAACCCCGAGTCCTTCAGCTTCTCGATGCCGCAGACCAGCACCATGTCGTAGACGCCGGCTGCCACCGCGTGGCAGGCGTTGCGGAAGGCATCGGTCCCCGTGGCGCAGGCATTCTCGCACCGGGTAACGGGGATGTACTCCAGCTTGAGGGCGGTGGCCAAAACCCTACCGGTCCTTCCGGTGGAGGAGGTTCCCATCCAGGCGGCCTGGATCTCTTTGGGATCAACGCCGGCGTCTTCGAAGGCTTCGTAGCAGGCGTCCACCATCAGGTCGTTGGCGCTCTTGTCCCACCGCTCGCCGAACTTGGTGCAGCCCGCGCCGATGATGGCAACTTGGTCCCTTATGTTCTCCATTCTGATGCTCCTCTCCTCCCTACGCCCTTACCGGAATCGTCTTCCAGAAGTAGTTGTGGATGCCGGAAACCTCTCGCAGCTTCCTGAAGCTCAGCTCCAGGGTCATGCCAATCTTCACATCCTCGATCACCCGGTCGGTCATCTGGAGCAGCGCCCGACCTCCGCCCTCGAAGTTGACCACGGTGACCACCATAGGGACATCCTTGGTGCCGGCGATGTAGTCCATGGAGTAGGTGAAGATTTCGGCCTTCTTGTCGGCCAGCGGCACGCTCTCGAACTTGTCCTTGGTGTGGCAGAAGCTGCAAACTCTCTGCTTGGGATACTGGATCTCCCCGCAGTTGAGGCATCGCACTCCATGGAAGCGGAGCACTTCCTCCTGCTCTCTCCAGAGGGCGGTGGTGGAAGGGGTCTTGACAGGCCGCACCCCCGCGGGGGACCTGGGAAGGATATCCCGCCAATTGAGATAGGTCTGGTAGTCCACGGCTCTTTTTGACTCCAAGTGCTTCTTGACCCCGCGGCGCTCGGGCAGCTTCCCTATCTCCTCGGTTACCACCAGGGAGATGGCATCGGCCCCCTGGCCGTATCCAGCCAGCAGGATCCTGTCTCCCGGCCTGGCCTTCTCCAGGGCTGACACCAGCAGCATCAGGGCGTGGGCGGTGCCTGTGCACCCCACTTTGCCAAAGAGGGGGTCCTCCACCTGGGTCTTGGGGTCGAAGTCCAGGCTCTTGGCCAGGTCGCCGTGACTCCTGGCATCGGGGCCGTACATGGCCACCTTGGCAAAGTCCTGGGGTTTCAGGGAGAGCTTGGCCATCAGCCCCTGAATCGCCTCCCTGGTGCCCTTCTGGTATCCCTGGCTGAGTACGAAGCGGTCCTCTCCCATCTTGGCGAAGGTGTCGCCGTAGTTTCGCCACTGGTCAGAGATCTCGGTGGCCACGGAGTAGCTGCCCTCGACGGTGGCTATGACGTTCTCGTTGCCGAGGAGTAGGGCGGCGGCTCCGTCGCCGTAGGTGGTCTCAAAGCCGGAGCCGGGCGAAGCCTTACGCAGGTCGGATGCGACCACCATCACCTGATTGGCCGAGCCGGCAGCAACGGCGTCCGCTGCCATTCGAAAGGCCGTCGTTCCAGCCTTCGGCGAATCGGTAAGGTCCGCCGTTACGATCTGTTGGGGCAGATCGGCGGCGGCGGCCACGATGGTAGCCGCCTGTTTCTCGACGTAGGGAGCGGTAGTGGTCGCGAAGTAGAGTCCATCTACTCCCTCACTGCCGTGGCCCCTGAGACAGTCTTTGGCTGCCGCCACTCCCATGGTGATGCTGTCCTCATCGAAGTTCGCGACGGCTTTTTCCCCCCGTCCCCGGCCGATCTCGCCGAGGTTGAGCCTGTACAGGGGGATGTAGGCCCCGTACGAGACAATCCCAACCATTCGCGCCTCCTCTTTCATTCTGGAACTATGCGCTCGTACACGTTGCGCAGTATCCCTCTATAGTAGCGACGAAGGCGCAGGGTCCAGGGGGTCAACACCTTCCTGGACCACTCCTCCGTCTTTAGTACCTGTGGGTTCTCCACGTCGTACAGGGCGACGATGGCGGAGGGATTCCCCACGTTGTCCTGCGCGTCCATCTTCAACCCGAAGCGCCGGCCCCGTACGCAGCCCGGCACGCTCACCAGATTGGGAACGTGCTCGGTGTTGTACCAGTCCTGGAACTCTTCCTGGTGCTCGGCATCGATCTCCAGCACGCGAAGCATGAGGCACTTTGCGGCTGACAGATCGGTTGGTTCGGGCCGCGGCAGCACGAGCAACCCCTGGTAGACTCCAACCGTTAGGCTGGGGCAAGCTGAGAACATCTCCTTCGGCATCCCGCTGGCATCTTGACCCCACCCCCGCAGAGGCGGGTACTCCGGCTGCTCTAGCACTCCGGGGTTGTCGAGATCGTAGACCGTCAGATACTTCGGTGCTCCCTCCAGGGCACGGTACATTCGAGCGTCGAGGACCCCAGGCACCGCCTTCATGGCGGGAATCTGCTCTTCCCGACACCATCGGCAGAACTCGCTCTCGCGCTCCGGCAGCACGTCGTTCATGATCAGGAGGATCGCCTGACCGGGCATTGGCCTTCACCTCTACTACACGTTGTTGATGTGATGGACTCCTCGCGGGACGGCGAGCCCGCTCGTCATTTGCAAGGGTGTATTGCATACGCTCCACGGGAGGCCAGGGATCGGGGCGTATGCAATACGCCCCTACATCGGGTAGCTGTCCGCCTCCACCGCGTCCATGTGGGCCACCAGGGTTCCAGGAGCTGATCTCGGTATCCGTAGCTCACGATCGAGAAGCTGCGGGATCTGGTAGACCAGTTCGGCCAGAGCGTCCAGCGCTACTTCTCGCCGACTGGCGCCCGGCAGCCGTTTCATCGACCGAGCTACCGCTCGGTGGAGCGTATCGGCTGCCTGGATCGAGGTTTCCAGGAACAGCCTCACGTCCGTCCCCACGCGCACCGGATTGTTGGTGATACTCCCCCCCGGGAAGGGGTGGCTGGAGCACAGCATTCGCACGTCCAACCCTAACAGCTTCTCCAGGGATCGGCGGTAGCCGGGTGCGTCGTTGTAGTAGGGGTACGCTCCAAAGCGGGCGCCGATCCCCTGGACGGCATCCCCCGCGATCAAGACGCCCTCCGACTCCCACAGGTATGAAACCGAGCCAAGCGTATGGCCGGGGTTGTGGATGACTCTCAGCCTCACCCCGGCTCCCAGATCCACGATGTCCCCATCAGAAAGGACAACGTCGGCGCCGGCGGGCTCTCCACACGACCTGGTTATGTAGCCGGCCCGCTGCTTCAGGAACTGCTCGGAGGCTCCCAATGTCCGGAAGGGCGCGTTCATAAACTCCACCTCAGCCTCGACGGACCGTGCTCGATCCAGGTCGCCCCAGTGGATGTGGATCGACGCGCCGGAGTGACGTTTGGTCGCCGCATTCCCTCCCGTGTGATCCAGGTGCACGTGGGTGTTCAGTATCAGGCCCACGTCCGAGAGGGACATGCCGATCTCGGCCAGAGCGGGCTGCAGCACCCGCTGCGGAGTGTCGGCCACGCAGGTGTCGATGAGCGCGACCTGGTCACCCTTCAGCAGATAGAGGAAGGAGATCCCTCCACCCTCAAAGGGTGCTGCAATCTTGTAGAGAGGTCCCTGGATCTGTTCGATGCTCACGACTCCTCCTTGAAAGCGAGAGAGCGAGAGAGCGAGAAGTGGGGAGACTATCGCTCTTGCTTCCTTGCTCGGTGCCTTATGCCAGCTTCGGCGAAATGCGCACTTCCATGTCGGTCAGCGCGAGGACTTCCTGTGGGCTGAACCCCTCCGCGACCTCCTCCATCACGAACCCGCCATCTACCCATCGCAGGATCGCCAGATCGGTGACGACGATGTCCACACATGCGCGCCCGGTTAGAGGCATGGTCGTCCGCCGAACCAGCTTCGGGCGGTCCTTGCTGTCCCGGTGCTCCATCATCACGATCAAGGTCTTCTTTCCGGCTACCAGGTCCATGGCCCCGCCGATGCCGCCCAGCAGCGGGTTGCCCGTGCTGTAGTTGGCCAGGTTGCCCTCCTGGTCGACCTGGTAGGCCCCCAACACCACCACGTCCAGCCTGCCTCCACGGGCCATCTCGAAGGCCGTGACGCTGTCGAAGTAGGCGACGCCGGGCTTGGGAGCCACGAACTGCCCGGCGGCGTTGAAGACGCTGGGATCGACGGCATCTCCCTCGACTATCTCGCCGTAACCCAGGATTCCGTTCTCGCCCTGGAGGATGATGTCCCGGTCACCCAGGTAATTGGACACCAGGGTGGGCATGCCGGTGCCCAGGTTCACATAGCTAGGCTCCGGTAGCATCGCCGCTACCCGGCGAGCCATCTCATTTCGAGTCCAGGAGGGCTTGCCATTGTAGAGACGAGGTGTGTCGGCCGGACGGCGAGGGGCCGGGCGAACGGCGTCCGGCTCCACGGTGGCCTTCACCACCCGATCGATGAAGGCGCCGGGCAGGTGTATCTGATCGGGAGGAATCTCCCCCGGCTCGACGATCTCGTCCACCTCCACTATGGCCGTGCGCGCTCCCTTGGCGAAGGCCGAGTTAAAGTTGGCGTTGGTGCCCCGGAACTGTACGTTCCCCAGCCGGTCCGCCCGGTAACCCCGCAGGAGGGCGAAGTCGACGCGGAGCGCGTGCTCGAGGATGTGGGGCTTACCGTCGAAGTAGCGGACCTCCTTCCCCTCGGCGATGGGGGTGCCGATCCCGACCGGCGAATAGAAAGCAGGGATCCCGGCTCCACCGGCCCGCATCCGCTCCACCAGTATTCCCTGCGGCACCAGCTCCACCTCCATCTTGCCTGCTTCGATCAGGTCCTCGGCCCCCGTGCGGAGCCCCGGTCGCGCGGAGAAGGACACTATCATCCGGCTGACCTGGCCGCTCTGGATCAGCAGCACCGCACGCAACTGGCCGACCGCTCCCGGGCTATTGCAGACCAGGCACAGGTTCTTTACTCCTTTGTCGCGGGTGGCGACCAGCAGGCTGCAGGGGAAGCCGTAACTGGTGCCAAACCCGGTAACCGCTACTGAAGCGCCATCGCGAAGATCGGCGATCGCCTCTTCCGGAGACGAGACAACCTTGTCCATTGAATGATTACCTCCATATGAATGCTCGACCCGATGTCACGCCATGGTGATTTCGGTGTGGCAGGGCCTCGTGCCCTGCCGCGGCAGGAACAATCGCCCACCCTAGTCCAAACTGAAGCCTTTCTCGCGCAGGAAGCCTCCCATGCCTCGGCGCAGGTGATTGCCTTTGGCCATGCGCCGGGCGGTATGCTCCGCCCATCCATAGGGACCGATGTCCTGATCTGGCTCGGGAGTCACCCCCGGGATCTCCACCCGGCGGTTCTTGTAGATGCGCGTCTGCATCATCCGGGCATCGTAAGCCGCCACTCCCGACTCCAGATGTTCGGTCGAGTAGCGCTCCCGGTGCCACACCACCGACTGGGGCAGGCGGGGTTTGACCTCGTTCTGGCGGGTCGGATAGCCCACCGCCAGACCGACGGTGGCAAAGCATCCCGGCGGCAGCTCCAGTAGGTCCGAGACCTGGCCAGGATTGTCCCGGATCGATCCGACGAAGCAGCAGCCCAATCCCAGGCTCTCCGCCGCCAGCGCCGCGTTCTGGCAGGCCAAGGCGCTATCAATGACGGCCACTAGCAGCAGATCCATATAGTCGGATCCGAAGCTGTATCCCTGGCGTTGAGTCACCCAGCGATGGCGGAAGATATCGGCGCAGAAGACCAGGAACAGGGGCGCCTGGTCGATGAAGGGTTGGTCGTTGGAGAGAACCCGGAGGGAATGCTTGCGGTCAGGATCGGTAACCTGAACAACGCTCCAGGACTGGAAGTTGGACGAGGTAGAGGCGCTTTGAGCCGCCGCCACCAGCACCCTCACCAGGTCGTCAGGCACCGGCCGGTTCGGGTCGAAATCCCTCACCGAGCTGTGCCGGACTATCTGGTCTATGACCGCATTTCGATAGGATGGTTCGCAAGGAATGCCATCCACGGTAAAACGGTCCGCTCTGTTCATCGCCACCTCCAACTCCCCGAGGCGCTCGAAGCACGCGGCTCCTAGGCCCGGAAACCCGCGATCCCGGATTGGGGCTGGTTTCCGACCTGGCGGGCGGGCATGCCCTTTGGCATCTCCACGGGGTGTCCCATGGGATTATCAAGGACTTGCGAACGTATGGCTAGTCCTTTGGCACGGTGATTTCGATACTGTAGGGGGCGGGCCGCTGTGCCCGCCCATGGGCCGGCAGGACAGCCGGCCTCTAGGTCAGAATCACGGTGTCGGAGTACTAGGGCCGGAAGACGTAACCTAGTCCCGGTTCGGTTGCCAGGTGCAGGGGGTTCGCCGGGTCGGCCTCGATCTTCTGCCGCAAACGGGCGATGTACACCCAGAGATACTCGGTCTGGTCCCGGTACTCGGGCCCCCAGATCTTGCTCAACAGCACGTTGTGCGAGATCACTTTCCCGCTGTTCCTCATTAGATGGTGCAGCAGATCGAACTCCGTGCGAGTCAACCGCACCTGTCTGCCGGAAACCGTCACCTGTCGGCTCTCCGGATCCAGGACCACAGGTCCCCTGATCAGCAGCCTTGCTCCCGTGTCCAGCGTTTCCCGGCGAGTCCGCCGGAGCACCGCCCGGACTCTGGCCAGAAGCTCTTCTACACCGAAGGGCTTGGTGAGGTAGTCGTCGGCACCCAGGTTGAGGGCCTCGACCTTGTCGGTCTCCTCGCCTTTGGCGGAAAGCACGATGATGGGCACCTCGCTGGAGTCGCGCAAGATCCGGCAGACCTGCATCCCGTCGATCCCTGGCAGCATCAGATCGAGAATTACCAGGTCGAGCTTCTCGTCCCGCGCCAGGGCAAGCGCCTGCTCCCCATCCTCCGCCGAGATCACCTCGTAGCCGGCAACGCGGAGGTTGGAGCCCACGAATTTCACCATGTTCGCCTCATCGTCGACGACGAGGATGCGAAGCCTCCTCATCCTGTCAAACCACGCCCTTCCGCTTGAGCTCTACCGACTGCTCCAGCATGACTCCCAGGGAGCCATCGATCTCGGTGTTGTCCTGACCGAGTCCGCGCCCCATCAACGGATCTTCGCCTGGGAGTCCAGTAGCCGAAACAGCGTGTGATGAGCGGCCCAGCACCATTCTGCCATAACGGGCCTAAACGTCACCTAAAAATGGTCCGCGAAATGGCCCCGAAACTGAACCGCGGGATCGAACAGGCTCAATCCGTTCCCTATTCGGGACGGCACGGGATGTGCACACTGAAGACAGAACCCCTGCCCGGCTCGCTATCCACCCATATCGATCCGCCGTGGGCCTCCACTATGCCCCGGCAGATGGGCAGGCCAAGGCCAATGCCGCTCACGCGCGCTTCCTTTCCTCGGTAGAACCGCTCGAATATCCTCTCGCGCTCCTCCGGCCTGATGCCGGCGCCGCTGTCTCCTACCTTGAGCACGAAGTGGTCGGCATCTCTAGCGATGCTGACCGTCACGGCACTCTCGCGGGGCGAGTACTTGACCGCGTTTTCGACCAGGTTCCAGACAACGCGCTCCAGGTACTTCTTGTCGACCCGCGCCACGATCCTGGGACTCTCCTGAGCCAGCTCGACGCGATGGCCATCCAACAGCGGCGCCATTCTCCTGAGTGTGCCCGCCACCATCTCCGGAATGTTGCACCACTTGCGATCCAGACGGAGCATGCCGGCATCCAGCCGTGACATGTCCAGGAGGTTCCTGACCAGGCCGCTCAGCCGATCTGCCTCGTGGTCGATCTGCTCGATGAAGTCCCGCTGGCTGGCTTCATCCCACCGGACGTCGTCCCGCAGGAGGGAGGTGGCAAAGCCCTTGATAGCCGCCAGGGGGGAGCGAAGCTCGTGGGATACGATGGAGAGAACGCTGGCCTTCAGCCGCTCGATTTCGGCTCGCTCGGTTACGTCCTCGAACAGGTAGCCCCGCCCCAGCAGCTCCTCCTTCGCGGTAAGCACCTGGAAGCCGTGGACCTCGAGATGCCGCTCACTGGGAGACACGATCGTGAGCTCGATGCTCCTGGGGGGGGCGTCCTCCAGCGACTTGAGCTTCTTGAATGCCTCCTCTGGGGCTGCACACCTGGCGGCTACTTCCTTCCAAATCTGAATGGCCGAGCCATGGGGCGGGAAGCCGCTCGCGGAGGTCGGTGACCCTGAGCAACCAGAGCCGGCGAATCGAATCGCCGGGCCAGCCGGAGTGAACGGCCCCGCCGCGGCCCTCGATTGACTCTCCAGGGTTTTGGAATCCAGTCCCAGAAGGTCATAGAACCTCTTGTTGGCAAAGGCAACGTTTCCAGCGGGATCGACCAGCAGCAATCCCTCGTGGAGGCTCTCCACAATGGACTCAAGGTTCGCCTTCTCGCGACCCAGGGACTCGTACAGTCTGGCATGGGTGATGGCGATGGCTGCTTGAGCCGCCAATCCCTGAAGGAGCTCGACATCGTTGACATCGAAGCGCTGTCCACTCCTGGAGTACACGTTGAGCGAACCAATGGCTGCGCCCTGGGTGACCAGAGGAACGGCGATGAAGGACTTGATGCCCTGCTGGCCGAACCAGGAGCTTAGCCCAAAGGGCGTGCCTGGCACCGAGGGCAGAAAGAGAGGCTGCTTGTGGCGGACTACCCACCCGCTGGCGCTATCGTCGACCGGAAGCCTTCTCCCCACGTGTGCGAGGCCCATTCCCGCGTCCGCTACCACGGTCATCTCTTTCCCTTCGTCATCCACCAGGAGGATTGCACTCCCGGCCGATTCGAAAGCCTCAGCAGTGCCGTGGGCGATGTTCTGGAGCACCGCGGCCGGCTGGAGCGAAGCGCCGATTCCCTCGCTGATGCGGGTCAGATTCGCCACGTCCCGCAGCTTGGCCTGGAGTCGGGAGTTCACCTGCTGGTGGAGGCGCGCGTTCGACAGAGCGACCGCGGCTCCCTCGGTAAACTGTTCCAGGATGTCCAACTCTTCCCGCGGAAGATCTCCTTGCCGGACCCCTCCCAGCACGGCGACCCCCAGGGGTTCTTCTGGTAGATAGATTGGAAGGATATATGCCTGACCTTCTCCTTCCACGCTGAAAGTGTCCCGAGTGCTGAGTGCCGGGTGCTGAGTGCTGGGCCGATGCGTCGGACCCGCGCCTGCCGGAGGGGTGGTCGAGGATGGCTCCTCGCCGCCCGCTCCTAAGGGCCCCATGGAAACCGATCGTGCCCTCCGGGAATAGAGCGCGACCAGGAGGTCCTGCTGCAGGCCGTGCTGTTCCAGCTCCGTCAACCGCTCGGGGCTGAGCCCGTGGCCCGCGGCCAGCCTCAGCCGTCCCTCTTCCGGGTCTATCAGCCAGAGGGCCGCGAAGCAGCAGGGCGCGATGCGCCGGAAGCCATCCACGATCTCTGGGATGAGCCTGTCCGGGTCGAGACTGTGGATGGTCTTAACCATGGCCCGCATCGCCGACTCCGCCAAAGAAGCCCGGCGCTCGGCATCCCGAGCAGCCTGGTGCTGGGACAGGACGGAGGAAATGAGCTGGGCGGCGAGGAGTGCCCGCGGGTAGTCGGGACGGGGCAGGTCGTTGCCGTGCCCGAAGGCGGCCAAGATCCCTCGCTCGCCCCGCTCCAGAGAGACGGAGACGGCATAGACCAGCCGACCGCCGAGCAACTCGCAGTGGTTTCCGCACGCGGGCTGATAGTTGCGGCAGCCTCTCGCGCTTTGGATGGGTCTGTTCCGAAGCTGGACTGGCACTAGAACGCACGCCGCGGGGAAGAGCGGCGCGGCGTCGGAGATGGCTTCTCCCGGCTCGCGACACCGGATTCGAAGTGTGTGCCCCTCAGGGACCAGCAGAGCGCTGCCGGCGGCGTGGAGCGTGGACCGGAAGAAGGAGAGCATCAGCCGCAGCTCTGCCGCTGTGTCGGTAGCGGGCCCAGCTTTCATCCCGGCCCTGCGTCCGGCCGGTCTTGACGGTCGACCCGAAGACGGCGAGAGAATTGCCATGTTCAGATTATGCCCGCGGGTAGCGGCGCGCAACACGCCAAGCGCCCGTGAAGTGCAGGCCCGGCCGAGCAAGTGAAAGAACCGCGGCCTTTGCCCCTGGACCCGAGAAGAAGGGAAACACCCAACAACGTCGCGTGGAATGGAAAGCTCTACTTCGTACCAGCCCATCGACGGCTGGAACGCGACGAGCTTCGGTAGAGCTAACACTCCGCTTGACAGGACGATAGAACGGAAACGACACCTGTTCGTCACCGGCAGTATAGACGTCGGAGACAAGGGGAGTCAATTGGTCGGAGCCCCGGGCTTGCCTCCTTGAGCCATGGTCTATTTCCTGATGAGGGGCAGCAGCTTCGCGGCAGCGGTCTCCGCCTCCTCGTAGTAGGTAGCGTACTGCGCGGAGTCCACGTAGCGAGGGGCGTAGGTCAGCTCCTTCATCTTGTTCTTCACCTCGTCGCTGTCGAGGGCTCGCTTCACCGCCCCACTCAGGATGTCGACGACCTCCTTGGGCGTACCCGCCGGAGCCGCCAGGCCGGTGTTGGAGCTGAGGTACACGTCGTACCCCTGTTCCCGCAACGTCTTGACCCCAGGGAAGAATGAGCTCTCCTGGTTGTCGATGAGACCTAGCAGCCGCACCGCCCCGCTGTTGACGTGCGCCGCGAACCCGGTGCCCATCAGGTGGGCGGAGTCCACGTGGCCACCCAGCAGCGCGGTCGCCGCCGGGGCCGCTCCATCAAAGTGCACTCGCGAGAACTCCACTTCCGCGGCCTGCTGCAGCATCAGCACCGTGAAATGGGTCGGGCTGAGAAGCCCGGCTGTGGCAACTTTCAGTTCTCCGGGTCTGGCCTTCGCGGCGTCCAACAGGTCCTTCAGCGTCTTATACGGACCGTCGGACTTGACTCCGATGGCGTAGGGATCGGCCGTGTACATGGCAACGGGCTGGAAGTCTTTTCGGGTGTAGACAGCCTTCGCCTCGGGATCGATGTAGGTGACCGCCGTGGCGGGTTGGGTAATGACCCCCAAGGTGTAGCCGTCCGGCTTGGAGCGAACAAGCTCTGTGGTGCCCACCTGTCCTGAAGCACCAGCCTTGTTGACGATCTGTACCGAGGTCCCCAGCTCCTTCTCCATCGCCGGAGCGATAATCCGTGCTCCGACGTCGAGAGGGCCGCCCGCGGGAAAGGGGACGATGAGGGTGATGGGCCTGTTCTTTTCCGGGAAGCCCACCTTCTTGGTGGGTGCGGAGCTCGCTGCCGCAGGCGACGCCAGGGTGGGAGCGGGCGTCGCGGCGAGCGCTTTGGTCGGCTCGGCGGCCTTGGTGGATGCCGCCGGGGCCTGAGTGGCGCCCGGAGCGGGCGCGCCCTGAGAGCATCCGGCGACCACCAGACCGGCCGCGACCACAGAAACGAGTGAGACCAGCAGACGCGCCATGTTCTTCTCCCTCTGCTTGGTGATTTAGGTCCGGCAGGTGCCGGGCAATCGTCCAACCCTTCCCCGGGAGTGCCGACCACGTTGGCGGTGGCCCGCGCTGGCCTGATAGATCGATACATAGGTTCCGGAGAGGAACGCTTCTGTTCCCTGGCACCGGCCCGCCGAGACTTCACTGATGCTCTCAGGTCGTCCCGAGGCCGGCCGTATGGCTCCAATCACACCTGGATGGGGTACTTGCCGTACTTGAAAACGGCCTCGCGCATGGCGTTGAAGTTGGCGACCGGGACGTACTCGGTGATCGAGTTCGCCGAGGCCACGACGTAGCCCCCACCCGGCGCCAGCTCTCGGATTCGTTGCCTCACCTCCGCATCGACCTCTTCGGGGGTCCCCCGGGTGAGGGTGTAGACCAGGTCGATGTTGCCCACTAGGGCAAGCTTGTCCCCGTAGTCCCTCTTGACCTGCACGATGTCCATCACCTTCGGCTCGAGGGGGTTGAGGGCGTTGAAACCGGTCTCCACGATGTCGTCCAGCACTCGGTTCACGTTGCCGTCGGAGTGGTAGACAATGGGCTTGCCCTTCTCCCTGGAGATTCGGCACATCTCCTTGTACCAGGGCCAGAGGTATTTGCGTAGTTGTACGGGACTGACCATGGGACCGCTAGCGTAGGCCACATCGTCGTGGTGAACGGTGGCCCCCACTGCGTCCATGGCCACCACCTTCTCGAACACAGCCAACTGGAACTGGCCGACCTTGTCGAATACCCGTGCCACCAGGTCGGGCTCCTCGATGAGCTTCTCACAGAAGTTCTGAAAACCCATCAGGCGAGTCACCGTGGCGAAGATGTAGCCGATGCTGGCGACTACCTTCGCACCAGGCGGCAGGATGCGGCCCAGGTCCTCGATGGCGGCATAATCGACGGCCTCCTGGCTCGGCCACTTGATCGATTCGAATTCGGCCCGGCCCGCGATGATGCCCGTGCCTTCCTCGGCCCAGGCGCGCTCCCTCATCTCATCCCCCAGCAGGCTGTACTGGGCTCTCGCGGTACGCGTCACCTTCTCGGCGTGATCTATCCGTATCGCGGCCTCGGCCTTGTTGGAAGCGGTTCTCACCATGAGGCGCATCCCGATGCCGACGGGAACGTGGTCGAAGCCTGCCCGCATCCAGAACTCCACCTCATCTTCCGGCGTCGACACGGGGCGACCCAGTACTGCCTTCTTGATGTCACGATCGATGCTGGTTTCCAGCATCGGAACCCTGTCCGGCTCGCCTTGGAGGAGGAGTGCCTTCCTAACCCTGTCGAAATTGGGGTTGACGCTCATTGAGTCGCTCCTACTCTGCCGGTACCCACGCCTTGGCCAGTTCGACCGCGGCTGTGGAGTCCATGCCAAAGCCATCGGCGCCTATCTCGTCGGCGAAGCTCTGGTTCAGGGGCGCGCCGCCCACCATGATCCTCACCTGAGAGCGCAGCCCCTCCGCCTGCAGCGCCGTCACCACTTTGGGCATCTGGAGCATGGTGGTGGTGAGCATGGCGCTCATGCCGATAATCTGCGGGCGAAGCTCCCTCGTGGCCGCCACGAAGCGCTCGGGCGGCACGTCGGTGCCCAGATCCGCGACCTCGAAACCGGCGCCCTCCAGCATCATGATCACCAGATTCTTGCCAATGTCGTGGAGGTCTCCCCTGACGGTGCCCATCACCACCTTTCCCCTGGACCTGGTGGCCCCGCTTTGGGCAATCAGGGGCTTGAGTATCTCGGCCGCGGCCTTCATCGCCTTGGCCGATACCAGCACTTCCGGGATGAAGTAGTCGCCCGCCTGCATCCTCCTGCCAACCTCCTCCATGGCCGGAGAAAGGGCATCGGAGAAGACCACCGTCGGCTGAACACCCAGCGAGACGGTTTCTTCAGCCAACTGCCTGGCTTTCGCCACCTGGCCGTCGATCACAGCCTGCTTCAGCTCTTCCATCGTTCTCAAGGTTGGCCATCACCTCCCAGTTTCGAAACCATCTGGCTCCATAGGTCTAGGTCGCTATCAGAAAGCGTTTAACAGTTCTGGGGACAGCCCGGACCCCGCCAGGTGCTGCGCCCTGGACCCGCCTTCTCTTGGGATGGACTGGCTAAACGCTCTTCGCGGCGGCCTGGCGTTGCCGATAGGCCCGAAGATAGTTGGCGGCGTACTCGTCCTTGCCCAGGAGCAGATCTGCCGCCAGGATCGCCTGTGATACCTCCGGCACCGTCGGGTCGGCGATGGGGCAGTTGACTCCCGCCGCGATGGCCATGGTCAGGAAGGCAGCGTTGAGCGGCTTGCGGTCGGGCAGCCCGAAGGATACGTTGCTGGCGCCAAGGGTGAGGTTGCATCCCAGCTCCTGGCGCACCAGCCGGGCTGTCTCCAGCGCAACTCTGCCGGCGTTGCCGTCGGTGGCGACCGCCATGCATACGCAATCGACCACGATGTCGGATCTGGGAATCCCCAGCGCCTCGGCCCGCTGCACTATCTTTCTCGCGATGGCCAGGCGGCCCTCCGGTTCCGTCGGTATGCCGTCGTCGTCCATGGTCATGGCGACGACGGCGGTGCCGTGCTGCTTCACCAGGGGGAGAATGGACTCCAACCGGTGGGCCTCGCCGGTCACGGAGCTGAGAAGGATCTTGCCCTGGTATACCCGGAGCGCGGCCTCCATGGCCTCGGGATTGGCGGTGTCCAGGCAGATGGGAACGTCCACCACCTCCATTACGGCTTTGACGGCCTCCACCAGGGCCACGGGTTCGTCTACCCCTGGGTATCCCACGTTGAGGTCCAGGATGTGGGCACCCGCCTGCACCTGGGCCACGGCCTCGCGGCGCACCATCTCCATGTCGCCTGCCAGCAGGGCCTCCCCCAGCTTCTTTCTCCCGGTTGGGTTGATGCGCTCACCGATGATCACCGTCGGCAGCTCTGGAGAAACGGACACGGTCATCGTGCGGCTGGAGATCTCGGTAATCAATTGATTCTTCCTCTTTCGAGCCTGCGTCGCGGCTGGCGAACCATCCTTACCCTCAGCTTGTAGATGTCGCTTCTGCAGACCTGGTAGGAAACGGCGACGGGGCGGCCGTCCGCCGTATATACGATCCGCTCTAAGAGCAGCACCGGTGAACCAGGGGCAATCCCGAGCAACCGCCCATGCTCTTCGGTGGCGAATCTGGCAGAGATCGTCGCCTCCACCTCAGCCACCTGAATGCCGAGCCGATCTTCCATAATCCTGTATAGGCCGGTCGATGACATGTCTCCCTTGACCACCTCAACCCCTACGGTCCTGTTCCAGAAGGTGTCCAGGAGGACCATGGGCTCGGCGTCGGCGTCCATCACCAGCTTCGTTCGCACTACGGGCTGCCCTTCGTCTATTTGCAGCTTCTCCGCAACGGCAGCCTCGGACGGCACTTCCTCCACGACTAGGACTCTGGACGAAGGACGCCGGCCCAGGCTCTCCATCTCCTCATAGAAGCCGAAAGGGGGCGTCTCAGCACCGGCGGGTTGGGGGCGTCGTACGAAGGTGCCCTTCCCAACCTTGCGATAGAGATAACCCTCGCGCACGAGAGTCTGGAGGGCGCGGCGCACGGTGGTAGAGCTGACGTTGAAGCGCTCCATCAGCTCCCGCTCCGTAGTGAAGGGATCACCTTGCTTGAAACGCCCCGACTGGATCTGCTCTCTCAACGCCAGGGTGAGTTGATCGTGGAGAGTGACGCCGGAAGTACTGGGACCGATCACGTTTGTCTCCAGAAGGGCGGTCCAGGGATAGGGGCAGACGTCGGGCGTTAGTGCTTTAGTGCACTAAAGCACTAACGCCAGCGATTCTAGAAGTCGATGAAGCCGCTGTCAAGAGGTCGATCTCCATCACGGTGACGTTCAGCCACGGGCCGCTGTTGCGCGGCGAGTCTCTTTGCCGTATGCTGTTCGATAGTAGAAGCTGCCGTGACTTGGTACACGAACCATCCTCGCGATCACGGCTACCCACCAGGCGGCTCGAACCGTCCGCCCGAGGGCAAGGTAGAACTCGTGTCACTCCCCGATGCAGCCAAATCCTCAGCACAAACGTCGCGGTCGAGGGATTTGGCCCGAAG
>Ga0315298_1005985_pt1 | contig 16880 bp, 15 predicted proteins | sample WHS_1_MG_FD_203077 | JGI IMG/M metagenome (GOLD analysis project Ga0315298, IMG submission 203077) | Extremophilic microbial mat communities from Washburn Hot Springs, YNP, Wyoming, USA - WHS_1_MG | ecosystem: Environmental > Aquatic > Thermal springs > Hot (42-90C) | place: USA: Wyoming...
TCCATTTGATTTGCTTGAATGCATTAACAAGTGCTTCAGCCTCCTCCCATTTCAGCTCCCTTGGCATTTTGTCAAAGTTGATTGAAGGGCAGAGCTTCTTTAACTCCTCTATCTTCGCATCTGAAACCCTTGCAAAGTTGGTGGTAAGGAAGGATGAAAGCTTTCTTTCCTTTGAATGGTGAGAATAGTTAATCAGATCATCTGCGGTTACTCCTAAAGGATGCGGCTGGGCAGGCTTTGGACGATCTGGAACCTCACTGTGTGCCCTCTGAAAAACTGTTCTCTCCCCATTTGGCTCGACCACTGTTATCTGGGCATGTGGGTTTGCTAGTGCAGTAGCCTTTAAATACTCAAATGGACCGTATTCACTCTTGTCGTATTTAACCTCTCCAAATTCTCCTATCACTGTAAGGCCACGATACTTGCCCGTATACTCGACCATGTTGGATATCTTAGGTGAGTTTGTCTTAAGGTCAACTGCAACATCACACTCGTAAATATTGTTGTCTCCAGTACTGGATCTTACATGCACTGGCTTGCCCGTGGTTATTTGGGCATACATGGTACATCCTGCTGCTCCTATACCTTGTTGGCCTCTCTGCTGGACAAACCTATGAAACTTTGTACCAGCAAGCATCTGACCAAGTGCCTTGCCTATGAACTGCTTTGGTATGCCTGGTCCATTATCTTCGACATACAGCCTCAGATGACCATTTGGCAAGGCGTCGATTTTCACATAAATATTCGGCAAAATTTTTGCCTCCTCACATGCGTCCAAGGAGTTCGTCACATACTCGTGCACCAGGGTTGTCAAAGACCTTACCTTGCCAGAAAAACCAAGCATCTGCCTGTTCTTCTTGAAGAACTCTGCTACAGAATGCTCACGAAACTCTGAAAATATCTCCTGATTTTTTACTTCCTCAACTCCTGCTGTGATTGCTGTTGACTTTACTTCAGCCTTCTGCACTGGCTCTTTTGGAATGGCTGCGTTTTTATTTACCTGTGATGCAATATCTAAGCTTAAATCTTTCTTGTCTTCCATAATAACACCTTGGCCGCTGTAAACAAAATAGAGTTTATTCAAAATAGATGCTCTATCATTTGTTTATATGATGCTTATCCTACATATACATTGTAAGAAAAACATTAAAAAGATATTCAGAGTAGTGTTCGTAAAACCATCGGAAGAGAAAATGAGTTTATAAAAGATCATAACTGCCTTTCTAGTTTTTTTCTTTCCTTTTGCAAAAATAGATAAACTGTACCATGGTTTACCCCATTTATAAGCATGTTCGTAGCCTCAACTGCAATTGCTACTTCTTCTGGTTTGCCTATAAAACCTATTGTATTGCCATATATGCAGACATAAGCTCCACTTACTTCCTCTATTGTAGCCCTTGTCTTTCCTTTTGTGCCTATGATTCTTGATTTGATTCTGATCCGTTGCTTCTCCTTTGAGAACACATCCTTCAAATTTATAAGATGAAACACATAATCGTCACTGAATAGATTTGTTGCAAGATAGGGATCGAATCCTCTTCCTATTGCCTTTATTACATTTATTGCTTTCCATTCTGCTATCGGATCTGCTGATTCTATTTTAATACCCTCCTCATTTGAGAGTGATAGATGAATGTCTCCTTTTTCCTCTAGCATTCTTGCATTAGACATCAAAACCTTAACTCTTTCAGCTGGAATCTTTACAAATTGCATTTTAACCACGTACAACATCTTAATTACAATAAAATAATATTATATTTAATTATATCTAATCCATATAAAAATTTAACTCTTAAGTTATGCAATGCATAGATAAATTCAATAGAATTATTCAATCTGTTTCAAGAAGGATTTTAAGTCCTTTACTATATCCTTTCCTGCCTTGACTGGATTTCTAAGAAGTTTGGAGGATGAAACTACTGTTGACTCTGCGAAAAGAACACCAAGCTCAACCTCTGAAAGAATTCCCTTTATTGGATAGACTGTTATTGTTTTAAGGAAGAATGATAATGAGTTTACCTGCATCTTCTTTGTTATCCTTGGAAGAGCTAACGCAGCTACTATGAACCTCAAGATACCTGAAATAAGGAATATGGTTTGAATACCTGCAATGAAACCAAGTGATAATGAATCTACAAGATATATCATGAAACTTCCGATAAGCATACCTAAGAAAGTCAGAAATGTAATCAGGCTATTGTAGAGCGATGAATAAACATGAGTCTTATTATTTGGGGATATTTTGAGAAGCATGTTGAAAACAGCAAGGTCGAATCCTGCCCAAACAACACCAGAATAAAACTGGATGATAATTACATATGAAAGATCTACTGCAGGAATCCAAAGCAAAGGAATGAAAGGGATGAGAAGTGCTGTTGAAAACAAAACAGGCCTTGTCCCATACCTATCGATCAGCTTACCCCAATATGGTTGAGAAATCAACGTTGCAATAGTAGATGCGATAGTCGCTATTGTAAAATCGAGATAACTGAAGTGCAGATCTCTAAGCATGAATATTGCGAAGAAAGGACCTGCGATATTTGTAGCGAATAGCATTCCTCCCCCGAGCATGATCAGATTGCGAAGATACTCGTCTTTTATATATAGAATATCTCCGATCTTAGGCTTGTAAAGGTCTAAGTGTTTTTTTGGTTCCCAGTGCTTGAGTATTAATCTTGACGATACAAAACGAAACAATGCTGCAGCTATGAAGATGAAACTAAAACCGATTATAGGGTTATTGGTAAAGAAAGTTAGTATTGCTCCCGCGACTAGCGAACCGCTAAGCTCAAAGAAGCCAGTAATCTTGTTCCTTGTGCCGAAGTATGAACCTCTCTCCTGCTTTAACACAACCTGACCCATTAATGATGTCCATATCGGAGAGACAAGCGAACCTAAGAACAGAAACACAGAATAAATTATTATCAGCGGAATTGATTTATCAAAAGGAAGGATGATCAAAACTGGAAATAGCAAAAGTATGTATGCTTGGTATAAGATATATTTTGAAATAAACTCCTTTCTCTTTTCGTTCGCGTTGTAAAGCCAATTTGCTGAATAAAATCCTATTCCTGAAAAAAGAGTGGATATTGAACGTAATATTCCAATTGCAAAATTAGATAAGCCAAGAAATACTGCAAATGGAGTTATAAAATATTGTGCAAATCCTACCATCAATGAATAAAAGCTACCTTCAATTACTGAAAGCTGCATTGTTTGTTTCCTTTTTTTAAGATCTTGTTGATTCATGTTTCATCACTTTTAGAGCAATGGAAGAAATGAATTAAGCCAAACCCATCTGCACGGAGGACATTAGAATGATATACGCGATGTACACCAAAAAAGAACTAAACTATCTTTCTTTACTAACTTATTGGATGTCAAAAGTTTGAAAATCACATAACCAGAGGAAATGAAAATAAAACTGAAAATCACTGTTGCAATTTCTATATTTGGAATGAAATGAATGATTATAACGTTTAGATCCAGGAGTAGAGTTATGTTAACCACATTGCTTCCTATCAAATTACCCAATGAAATGTTATTGTTGTGAGTTGCAGATGAAAAAATAGCTATAGAAAGCTTTGGAAGACCTGTTAATAAAGATATCAAAATGAACCCTATAGCAAGTTTACTGAATCCAAAGTAAGAAGCAAGCTTCTCTGCACTTTCAAGAACTATCTTAGATGAGTATGATAATGCGAGCAAAGATATTACAAGCAACAAAAACGACAATAATAATTCAAACATAACAATATATATTCTGATAAAGATTAATAAACATTAACAAGGAAATGTATAAAATATATGAGAAAAAAATATATGCTATATATTTTATAAAATCATAATAAAAAATATAAAGGTGAAAGAATGATAAAGAAACCTGAATTCACAAAGATTAATGATACATTATGGGAGATTTCTACTTCATACAAAGAAGGAATGAATGTGCCTGTTAGAGTTTATGCTACAAAAAAGATTCTTGATAGCATGGATCTGGCTGTTTTTGACCAGGCATCAAATGTTGCAACCCTACCTGGAATACAAAAATATTCATATGTAATGCCGGATGGACATTCTGGTTATGGTTTCCCGATTGGAGGAGTGGCTGCATTCGATTTAAATGAAGGTGTAATCTCTCCAGGAGGGGTCGGCTTCGATATTAACTGCCTCGTAGGAGACAGCGAAATATTAACAGAACATGGGTATAGATTGAAAATCAAAGACATGGTCGATGGAAGAATCAAAGTCTCGCTACCTGTTCTAACTAAGAAAAAAGCACAGAATGCAGAAATCCTACTGTACTTGAGGAGAAAAGCAAGAGACGATGTTTATGAAATTACAACTGAAACAGGACATGTAATAAAAGCAACATTAGACCATCCGCTCCTAACTCCAACTGGAATGAAGGAGATAAAACACCTTGAAAAAGATGAACTGATTGCATTATATCCATTTAAAGGGGTAGAATACACTGAACCAAATGATGATGAAATAATTTCACCTGAGTTATTAAGAGAAGTGATGAAAAAAATAGGACTTTCAGATCAAAGCATTAAATCGATAATGAATGAATTAAAGAAAAGAAATCTTCATGAGATAAAAAGAAACTCTCAACTTCTTTCAATCTTGATAAAATTATTAGCATACAGCATAGGAGATGGAACTGTTTATATGACTGAAAAAAGGGTTTTATCAGCATTTTGGGGAAGAAGAGAAGATTTATTGACAATAAAAAAAGATATAGAAAAACTCGGATTTTCAGCTAACATATACAAACGCGATAGAAGACATCGCATCTCTACTAGATATGGAGAAGTAAGATTCGAATTTACTGAATACAGTCTTCATGTTCCTGCTCGCGCATTTGCAGTGCTTCTGGTTGCACTCGGATGCCCGATTGGAAATAAAACAAACCAGGTTTTCCAAATTCCAAAATGGATTAAAGAATCACCTAAGTGGCATAAAAGATTATTTTTAGCCTCTTATTTCGGAGCAGAAATGAATTTGCCAAAAGAAATGAATAAGCATCCTTACAACTTTTATATGGCGAGCGTGTCGATTAATAAGACATCTAGATTCATAGAATCTGGATTGAAATTCATGTATGAAATAAAAGAAATTCTAAGTGAATTTGGAATAAAATCTACTATTGCCAATCCAGAAAAAGAATATTCAGAGAGGTATGGCGACACATACAGAATAAGATTACATGTTTTGTCAAATCCTGAAAATCTAATTCAACTTTACCAAACAATAGGATTCGAGTACAATATAGAAAAAACCAAGAGAGCGAATGCTGTAATTGTTTATCTCCTTATTAAAGAGAACATGATCAAAGAACGAACAAGAATAGCACAACTGGCAAAAGAAAAGTATAAATCAGGAACAAGTACTATACAAATAATAAAAGAAATTATGGAAGAAACTAAAGGAGAATATGTCAATCCCAGATTCGTGATAAGATCTATATATGAAGGAAGAAAGACGATGCCTAGAATACCGACCAAGTACAACAATTTCAAAGAATTCTATAGGGAATCAACTAAAAATTTAAACAATGGCGCAGTCTGGGTAAAAATAAGAAATAAAGAAAAAGTAAAGTATGATGGATATGTTTATGATTTCACAATGGATCACCATGCGCATAACTTTATAGCAAATGGATTTGTGGTTTCAAATTGCGGAATGAGATTGGTGAGAACAGATCTTACTTTTGACGAAGTCAAACCTAAACTGAAAGAACTAATTGAAAAATTGTTTAAGAAAGTTCCATCTGGAGTAGGAGCTACTGGATTTGTAAAGATAAGCAAGGACGAATTCAAGAAAGTGGTGGAGGAAGGAAGCAGGTGGGCCGTTGAACATGGCTATGGATGGGAAGAGGATTTGAAAAGAACAGAAGAGAATGGATGCATGGAAGGAGCTGATGTAAATAAGATAAGCCAGCGTGCGATCACAAGAGGATACGATCAGATAGGAACACTTGGTTCAGGCAACCACTATCTTGAAATACAGGTTGTAAAAGAAGAAAATATTTTTGATAAAGAAGCTGCTAAGAAGCTGGGTATATTTCCTAATCAGGTAGTAGTAATGTTCCATTGTGGTTCAAGAGGATTTGGTCATCAGATAGCAACTGACTCTCTAAATGTATTTTTGAACGTTATGGAATCAAAATACAAAATAAAGATAAGAGATAAAGAACTTGCATGCGCGCCATTCAATTCGCCTGAGGGTCAAACTTATTTCTCCGCAATGAAATGCGGGATGAACATGGCATTTGCAAACAGGCAGGTCATCCTGCACAGAATAAGAGAAGTATTCAGCGAGGTATTCAAATCAGATCCTGAAAAACTTGGAATGCATCAGATATATGATGTCACACATAATACTGCAAAGGTAGAAAAATACTTAATCGACGGAAATTGGAAAGAAGTGATTGTACACAGGAAGGGAGCAACACGAGCATTTGGTCCTGAAAACCAAGAAATGAAAGGTGAATACTATAAGTTAGGACAACCAGTTATAATCGGAGGATCCATGGAAACTGGAAGCTATCTGCTACTTGGCACAAAGAAGGCCGAGGAAGAGACATTCGGAAGCACTGCGCATGGAAGCGGAAGAACAATGTCACGAGCACAGGCAAAACACCAATTCCGCGGAGACCAGCTTCAAAAAGACATGGAAAAGAGAGGCATCATAGTTTTGACAGATAGCTTGTCTGGATTAGCTGAGGAAGCTGGCGCAGCGTACAAGAACATAGACGATGTTATCGAAGCAGTTGACAGGGCAGGAATATCTAGGAAAGTTGTAAGGTTCGTGCCTGTTGCAAATATAAAGGGATAAATATGTATAGGTATCTTGATGAGCTGACATCTGCGGATGTAGCATTTGAAGCAATAGGAAAAACTAAAGAAGAGATGTTCAGCGAAGCAGGGATTGCTCTTTTAGGAGTAATGGTAAGGGATCCTAAAAAAATTGAACCAAAGGAAAAAACAAGGATAAGAAAGAAAGCTGAAAGCGTGGAAAAACTTCTCTTTGACTTCCTTGATGAACTCGTATTCTTGAAGGATGCAAAACAGATGTTCTACAGCAAATTTGAAGTGAACATAAAGGAAAAAGAAAAAACAGTGCTTGAACTCGATGCTTTTGCATACGGAGAAAAGATAGATCCGAAAAAGCATGATATAGTAATAGATGCAAAGGCAGTGACTATGCACCATTTCAAAGTTGAAAAAACCGATAAGGGATGGAGATGCCAAGTCGTTATAGATGTTTAACTAGTACTCTTATTTTCTTTTATTAATATTTAGATTATTACTCTTCTCCAAGCATGAACTGCTTAAAGAACTTTTCCTGCAGCTCTTTTGACATCATTATAGGAGTCCATTGCGGATCGAAAACAATGTTTATCTCTACATTTTTTACTTCTTTTATCTTCTTGACATTTTCTTCTGCATTAGATGCAAGATAATTCGACATCGGGCAAAAAGGAGAAGTCAATGTCATATCTATTTTTACACTATTTAAATCATCAGAAACATAAATGTTGTAAATAAAACCTATATCTACGATGTTCGCTCCGATTTCTGGATCTATTGTCTTTGACAACGCCTTTACTACTTTTAATATCAATTTTGACTTTAATGAAAACTCTTTCTTTCTCTTTTTTAATTGATTCATGTCCTTAATCTGATTTGAAACAGAAGATATTCTCCTTATAATAGACTCTACCTCATCATCCTTTGTCTTGATGTCTTCTCTATGTATAATATTTCCTTTTTGATCCATATCAACACCTTTTTTCAATCTGCTTTTTTCCTTTTATTTCTCTCTCCAACAGAGATCAATCTATTTATTATAGGTATCATATAAAAAGGTATTATAATCCCTGCGATGCTGCCAGTTACAATCCTAATCTCATTCGTACTCTCTCTTAAACCAAAAAGTTGAGTTAGCCCATCTACTGCCATAGGGGCGATGAATAAAATCAACCATATAATATCTGGAATTTTTATTTCATCTTTCTTTTTTAAGACGAGGACTAAAAATCCACCTATTAGCATTGCTAAGTAAAAGCTTATGTCTCTTGAACATACTGGAAACTGATAAATAAAATTAGATGTAACATCGCAGTTTCCAAGTTGATAGTTCTGATTTAAACATAGCGAGCGTTCAAATTTTTGATGACAAAAAAACGAGAAAAATGAAAACAATGGTTTCCATGAATCTGAGTTCTGCATCTGAAGAATAGGTGTGAGGATTATAAGAAAGACGAAAATAACCATTATTGCCAGATAATAATAAACCGTATTGAAGCTTTTATTCTCTTTATTCTTAAAATGCGCTTGCTCAATTGAGATATTGAAAGCGTTTTGATTCTTTTCCTGTTTCTTTTCCTTATTTTTCTTCATGCTATCTTAAACATATAGAAACAAATGTTTATGAATATTTATGTACAATACTTTTATTGTCTTATTGTAACTTTTATTGCCTATTGTAAAAATTACGAAAAGTAAGTGCTAATGATATTTAATTTTTAACCGGTGATAGAATGGTAGTAAAAAGGATAAAGGAAAAATTGGGTCAAAAAAGCAAAAAACAGCTAGTGTTTATGGCATTGGGGTTCGGACTGCTTGTTGGCTTAATACTTGGATACGTTGGCGTTGCTTATCTTTTAAGCAATGCATGGAATCTGCCGTTCGTTTCATTCGCAAAGCCAAAGTATGGAATTGAAATGAGCATGGCGGATTTGAACAGCAAGGTGAAGACATACCTTGACAAGAACTTCCTGCAAGCATATTCAGCAACTGCAGAGATAACAAACTCTACAAAACTCAGTGGAGTAACTGTTATGAAGATTGCAATAATGCAAAACGGAACAAAGGTGAGCGATGGAGAAGTCTATGTGACAAACGACGGGGAGCTTCTTCTCGTTGGTGCTGCTTACAACATGAGTGTAAGCCTTCCAACTCAGACTCCTCAGCAAGCTCAGCCAGCTCAGACACAGGTGCCTAAGACAGATAAACCGAATGTAAAACTGTTCGTAATGTCGTATTGTCCATATGGTCAACAGGCAGAAAATGCAATGTGGCCAGTATTGGATCTGCTCGGAGATAAGATAAACTTTGAATTGCACTATGTAGTATATCCAGCACAATATTATTCTGGACAAGAAGATGCATACTGCATTAACAAGACTTATTGTTCAATGCATGGAGTTGCTGAGTTACAGGAAGATATCAGACAGATGTGCATCATGAAATCATATAACTATTCTGTATGGAGCGACTATATCAAAACAGTAAGCACAAGCTGCAACTATCGAAATGTAGACAGCTGCTGGGAGAATGTAGCAAAGTCAAAGGGAATAGATACTGAGGCAGTAAAGAAATGCTTTGATGAAAACGCAATTAAGTATGCAGAAGAAGAATATCAACTGAATCAACAGTATGGTGTCCAGGGATCACCGACCTTGTTCATAAACGATGTTGAATACAGTGGCGGCAGAACACCAGAAGCATACAAAACAACCATCTGCAGTGCATTTAACCAGGAACCAAGCAGCTGCTCAACCCAACTTAGTAGCACAAGTGGAACAGTGAGTGGAAGCTGTGGCTGAACTATAATTTTTTTTATTTTGTTTTTACCTCTATTTTTCTTATTTATTTTTTAATTTTTAGTTTTATTTTCGAAAATAATATATCTTATTGAATCATTTGAAATTTTGCAATGTTGTTTCTAAAGTAGTATTGCCTGGATATAAGTAGAGCAAAGCAATCTTATTTTATGGTTTCTCTGAAAACAACATTATTTTATTATACTTACTTTATTTGCTACAATTGTTATAACATTGCAACTACTAGACTTTATATAATTGCATCAGCTAGGATAACAAACTAAATACCCTTGTCACAACAATAGATGTCAAAATAGCAGATAACAAGACACCGATTACTGAAGCAAAAAGAAGATTTCTTCTCTTTATGCCTAACAGTTCACCTAAAAGAGTAGCAGTATATACACCAGTAGCTGGAAGAGGAATGCCGATAAATAAAATCAGTGCGATTATTCCATATTTTTCATATTCCTTTCCAAGCTTAAGAAGTTTCGATTCCAATGACTTTCCAAGGATCAATGAACCTAATTTCGGGATGTTGATTGCTTTCCAAAGCAACAAAATAAGAGGACAAACAAGAATATTAGAAATTATTGCAGGCAATATCAGCCATGGCTGAGATATGGAAAACGCATAAATTACTGCACCCCTGACTTCCGAGACGGGAAATGCACCCAAGATTATGGAGACCAGGATAGGATCATTGATTGCACTTGAAAACCATGAGATATAATCAAGCATATGCAAACCCTTGAAACAATAAAATCACGATGAAATAACCATTAACTTAAAAACACATGATAAATACCATGACAAACTAAATTAAATGCAAAAATAAAAAATAATAAAAGAGAATAAAATAAAAAGTAGATTAAACTTTATAGCAGCTTCTGGATACAAATGAACACTTGTAACCTGCTGAACAGTCGGAATCTGTCATACAGTACAGATTATAGCAGCGATGTATAGTGGTATCACATCCTTGACCTAAAGAACAATCGCTGTTTGAATTGCAGTATCCTGACTTTGCAATGCACGTCCTTGTCTGCAGGTTGCATGTCTCCCATTCCTTGCAATCTGAATCTGCTGCACATTTTCCTGCAACAAGCTTGCATGTATGTGAGGACGTATCACAAGTTTCATAACCTGCTGGTCCTCCTACACAATCGCTTGTAGTGGAACAGAAACCTTTCCTTGCAACACAAGTATGAGAAGATTGACTGCAGTACTGCCAGGAATCACAATCTGAATCTACACCACAGAAACCAGTTGCTGTGATGCACCTGTGTGTTGATAAATCACAAGACTGCCATTTCTGACAGTTTGCATCATTTGCACAGTATCCTTCCCTGAGCTTGCACTTGTTTGTCCTGTCATCACAGTCCTCCCATGGGTTGCAGTCCAACTTGCTCATGCAGTATCCCTGCCTTGCATAGCAGGTGTTGGTTGTAGTATTGCAAAGCTGCCATCCTTCACAGTCATAATCAGTATTACATTTTCCTTGTTTTGGAACGCATTTGTGAGTAGTGGAATCGCATACTTCATAGTCTTTCGTACAATAAGTGCTGTCTATGCAAAATCCAACTTTGACTCTGCATTCATGAGATGCGACATCACATTCCTGCCAGTCTGGACAGTCAGCATTTGTATTACACATACCTGTTTTTACAGTACAAGTATGGGTCTTGGAATTGCACTGCTCATATGATTGACAATCGCTGCTGGTATCACAAAAACCAGGACCAGCTACACATTTAGATGCATTACAGACTTGCCATTTTGCACAATCTGTATCTACACTACACTTCTTTGTCGAAGTGCATCCTGACAGAAAAAGCATTCCTACAAATAAAGCTGCAAATAACAAAATCATTCCTTTTTTATTCACAGTATCACCAGTTATAAGTATAGACATCTTGATCAATAGTCTATTTAAAGATATAAAGTATATATAACAACAAAGTATAAATATTTAACCTTATTTATGATTAAAAGTACTTATGATTAAAAATGCATGATCATAATGTGACGCGTATGAAAATTATTAGATTTGACCAAAGAAACAATGAAATGAAAATCGAACCTGAAAATTTCGAAGATTTATGGCACCTAATGAAGATAATAGATCCTGGAGATATAGTCATAGGTAAAACAATACGCAGATTCAGGTCTGAAGGTCAAAAAGGAGAATCTGGCGAGAAAAAAGAAGTAACAATTGAATTAAAAGTTGAAAGAGCTGAATTACACAAAAACGCGAACATACTAAGAGTTATCGGAGTGATACTTTCTGGAACACCAGAAGAATATGTACAAAAAGGAAGCCACCATACAATAGATATTGAAATCGGTTATACATATAAAATAAAAAAAGAGAAATGGAATAGCTATCATCTAGATAGAATAGAAGATGCAAAGAAGAGCGGTAAACGCCCAATACTTAGAATTGTGGTACTGGATGACAAGCTTGCAAACGTTGCAACTTTAAGGAGTTACGGTGTTGAATTCGAATTCGAATTGGAGAGCAGGACGTCAAAAAGAGACGATGCATATGAAGAGAAAATACAGAAATTTTTTGCAGAACTAACCAAGATAATAGAGAAGTCGAACAAGGTACTTGTAGCAGGACCAGGATTCACTGCAGAGGCATTTAGAAACTATATTAAGAACAAACATCCTGAGCTGCTTAAGAATATAGTTATCGAGCATGCAAGCACTGCTGAAAAGAGTGGAATATATGAATTGATAAAGAGCGGCACTGTCAAAAAGATAATAAAGGAAAACAGAGTAACCTTGGAATTTGAAAAGATAGAGAAGGTAATGACAGAGCTTGGAAGAAACAGCGGACTAGTAGTAAAAGGAATAGAAGAAATAAAAGAAGCCAACAGCTACAATGCACTTGGTGAGATGTTAATACTTGATGAATTCGCAAGAACGCACCCTGAAATCTTGGATGAAGTAGCTGAAAAAGGAGTTGAAATAACTGTCTTCACTTCTGGAGAAGAACCCTGGAAGAAGCTTCAGAAGCTTGGCGGAGTAGTGGGTATATTGCGATTTAAGTATAAGTAAATAATTAGATAGACAGAAATGAAAAAGAAAAAATGAAAAATAAATTTAACAACAAAAAATAAGATTATAATGCTTATTGTTTTACGTAAATTTGAAGGTTCTGTGGTTTCCTGAAAACATTGCCCATTTTTATTCCTGCTAATGTTTTGATGTTAATAGTTTCAGTAAGATCTACCAATCTCTGTGTTATTATTCCATCAAGTATCACTATTGAGACGTTCTTTGCCTCCTGTAGTGCCTTGGTTACATCCCTGACAGGAACTTCTTCTATTAAATTCATTTTCTCGTCATAAAACCTCGCCTTAAGAGAACCCTCTAAAGAAGAAAGCTCAGATTTTATTATCTCTGGAATTGACTCAACTGGTTCGTTAGATTGCTCTTCAGTTCTTTCACTGATCGGTTGGACTGGTTGACTATGTTCTATATTGGCAGTCTCAATCGCATGTGACTCTGCCCTTTGTGAAGGAGATTGCTCAACCTCCCTTGATTTTACTGCTTGTTCTCTTTTTACTGCAGCATAATACTGTTGCTCGAAAACTCCTTCTTCTTTTCTTCTCTTCAATGTATCAGCTTGTTCAACTGGAACTCTTGATCTGAGAGATTTGAGAATTTCTTTCCTTGTCAATTCCTCAACCTCTGTCCCTGATGGTGCTTTTGCTACATAATCAACTTCACAAGAGTTTAATACCTCCTTCATTATTATGTCTCCACCCCTGTCTCCATCAACAAACAATGTTACTTCTTTCTTCTTACAGAGGTCTATAATCGTCTTAGGCACATTTGCACCACCTATAGCAATTACATTGTTAATGTCATTCTTAAGAAGATTTATGACATCAGCTCTTCCTTCTACAAGAATTATAGAATCTGCAGCATCTATATTTGGACCTGCTGGAAGCTTTTCTGGACCATAAGAAGAAATTTCTGCGGTCTTAACTTCAGACCTCACCAATTCTGATAATTCTTTTCTCTCTGGAATTTCGGTTGTAAGCATTTTCTTTACTAATTCCTTTGCTCTTTCTATTACTTTCTTTCTCTTTATGTTTCTTGTATCTTCCACTCTCTCAACCTGGATCGACGCTTCGCAAGGACCTACTCTATCAACAGTTTCAAGAGCTGAAGCAATTATACATGTTTCTATCAAATCTAAACTGGAAGGAATTTCAATAGAACCGACTGATTTATTTCCTTTCGGTTGCAGATTTACTTCAATCCTTCCAATTCTGCCATTTTTTTGAAGCTCTCTTAAATCAAGCTCTTCTCCAAGAAGACCTTCTGTCTGTCCAAATATAGCACCAACTACATCTGGTTTTTCAACCAATCCAGTTATCTCTACATTAGCATGGATGACATATTTTACTGTGTCTATATATATCTTTCCCATACTCTCACCGTATTGTATTTTAATTTATATTTAACAGAGATGAAAGCAAATGTTAATTATATAACACTTACCTAGTTTAGCCTAAAACAAATGACTAAACTTTTCTGTTTAACATCGCAACTTCTTGTTTGTTTTCAAGAAACTGCAATATATCCTCGCTCAAGCATAGCTCATGCTTTTCGCAAGAGATTTGCGCAAAAAAATCAGCATAAGCAGTTGAAAGTTCCTCGATTGTATTCAATCCAAGAATCCAGCGCAGTTTCTTTCTTGTAGTGATATCGACTTTGATGTTATTTGCTGATAGTTCATCAGCAAATTTTTGAAGAAGCTGTTCGCCGGTTTCATCATAGTCTGTCAATATCACTACCGTCTTATTGATACCAAAGAGACACTGTGCTAGTTCATAAGGCTTTTTGTTAGAGATCTGAATAATTTCGCCATTGTAGAAGTTGGAATTTTTAAGCGCATAAACATCACGTTTGCCTTCAACTAGAACAATTAATCTCTCGGTTTTAAGGTATTCGAGCACTCTTTTGAGGCTCTTAATTTTTTGTTTTATAATTATAGATTTCATGTTTCTGAATTCTTGAATATGCCGACAATCGAGATCAACTGGCATATACTGACTATTATATATAGATTAAGTGGTACCTCTTTTTAAAGCTTTCGTTTTAATGTCTGAAAATAGAGGAAAAGATAGAAAGAACAGGAAAAAAATTGAAAGAAATAAAGTTTTTTGAAAAAGTAAAAACAGAAATAAACAGCACAGTTGTTTATTCACGATTAGTTATTCAGTTTCGTATTGCTCAGATTCCTGCTCTCTGCACTCCTCACAGAGCAGTTCTCCATTCACATACTGCAGAGTGTCTGAATACATACCACACTTATGGCAGATTCCTGAAGTGAAAGTCTCTTCATTTATTCTTCTGAATTCTCTTGCTTCGTTGATTAAATCTAGCATACCTGGCACAGCGCGAGTGATATCAGTGTCTGTAACTATTCCAACCAGCCTGCCCTTGTCATCGACCACCACAAGCTTCTTTATCTTGTACTTCTTCATGGCTAGGACTGCTTCCTGAACATCGTCGCTTGGCTTTGCTACTCTCAAAGGTGATGACATTATCTGCTTTAATTTAATTGTAGGCTTCTTTTTCAATGCAACAACTCTTCTCACTATATCTCTCTCAGTTACTATACCTACTGCCTTACCTTTCTCAACCACTACTACAGAACCGATTTTATTCTTTTCCATGACTTTTGCTGCATCTAAAGCAGACTTCGAAGATTCTAAAACCACCACTCCCTTCTGCATTACCTCTTGTAGAGGAACCGAAGGTTTTTCGCCTCTCAAAATTGTGAATAATCTCTTTATAGGAGACTTATTTTCTGTCATAATATCCCTCTTAACATCAACAATATCGAAATATTGAGACCTAATTTAATTATATTTAAACTGAATAATTTATAAAGCTCTCTAATTAAAAATAAATCATGCACAGATATAAGAAAGGGGCAAGAAATGAAAGAGAGCTTATACATCTTTTCGAAGAAAAGGGTTACAATGTTGTAAGATCTGCAGGAAGCGGTGTAAATGCCGTAAGCCCTGATATTCTCGTCTTTAGAAGAGGAAAACAGTATGCGATTGAATGTAAGGCATGGGATAGTGATAGAGTTGCAATCGACCATGAAAAATACAATGCTCTTTTAAGTTGGGAGGAGAATACAGGTATAACCACTCTACTTGCTTGGAAGATGCCATATGAAGGATGGTATTTTGCATATCTATCTGAGCTTGAAAAGAATGAAAAATCATATTCGATAACAAAAAAAAGAATGATTGAAATCAACAGAAGATTCGATGAGCTTGTTTGAAACTCACAGAAGACTAAATACAAAAATTTCAAACAATAAGAATTTAAATTCTGCCATATAATATTATTATACAAAATTTCAAATATCTATGTAATTTCTATGCCGTGGTAGCTCAATTGGGAGAGCATTCGGCTGAAGACCGAAAGGTTGGTGGTTCAAATCCGCCCCACGGCACTCACAAAGAGTGAAAACATAATACGACAAAGCAAACAACAGTAAACTATTTTGATAAAAACAAAGGTTAAATAAATTTACATTCTAATTTTGAATATGCAAAAACAAATTGCAGAAAATAGGACTAAAACGTTTCAGAATACGTTTCAGAATACTGTCCTGCTCTTAACTTTAATTCTAATCAGTACAATAAACGCTAGGCCTACTTCTGCATTACTAAATGTAACCATAAACTGGGATGTGATAGCTGACGGAATACTGAACAACGTTTCATTGGATGTAAATATACCAACTAACAGCCAGAACCAGCAGATAATCTCCATGAATTTCTCAGACCCTTACACTCTAGTAGCAGATACGGAATCAAAGATAAGGTTCGAATTCGAAAACGTACGGGCGAAAAGGATAACCGGAAACTTCATAATTAAAACAGACTACCTAGAACGAAGCAATTCCACAGGCAATGAAAAAAACAGCAATGAATACCTTGGAAATACTACTTATATAATAATAGATGACAAGATAGAAAAAATCGCTGAGAATTTTACGCAGGAAAAACCATATGATTTGTATGAGATGATGAACTGGGTATATAAGAACGTTAAATACAACGCATCTTTTACAGACGTAGAAATATCTGATATAACCCAGTCTACAAGAAATTCAAGTTGGGTGCTAGAAAACAAGGTAGGAGTCTGTGATGAGTTTACAAACTTGTTTGCAGCACTCTCCAGAGCAAAGGGATATCAAACTAGGACCATAATTGGA
>Ga0315298_1005987_pt1 | contig 16878 bp, 15 predicted proteins | sample WHS_1_MG_FD_203077 | JGI IMG/M metagenome (GOLD analysis project Ga0315298, IMG submission 203077) | Extremophilic microbial mat communities from Washburn Hot Springs, YNP, Wyoming, USA - WHS_1_MG | ecosystem: Environmental > Aquatic > Thermal springs > Hot (42-90C) | place: USA: Wyoming...
TCACCGCCCCATCGCTATGGCCGCAGGAGGATCTTCATGGAGGCCTCGGCCTTCTTGGCCAGCTCCAGCCCCTCGTGGTACTGCTCCAAGGGCATGATGTGGGAGATCATGGAGTCGATGTCCACCTTCCTCTCGGCCATCAGAGCGATGGCCGCCTCGCAATCCCTATAGGTGAAGGCCCGACACCCAAACATATCGGCCTGCTTGTAGGCGAAGATCCCGAGATCCACAGGCCGCGGCTCCTTCGGCATGGCCACCATCACGATCTGCCCGCGGACCTTGACGAAGGTGGAGATCTGCTCCGTCAATGGGGCCGCACCCGCCGCGTCAAACACCACGTCCGCGCCCCTTCCATCGGTGCGATCCTCGATGGCCTGCCGGACGTTCTCCCGCTTGGCGTCGACCACGTCCAGCCCCAGCTTCCGGGCCAGCTCCAATCGCCAGTCGCTCACCTCCACCAGCGCCACCGGTATCTCCGTTGTCAGCCTGGCGATCTGCCCCACCAGTAGCCCGATGGGTCCGCCGCCAAGCACCACCGCATGATCTCCCACCCTCAGCCGCGACCTCCTGACGGCGTGGGCCGCCACGGATGTGGGCTCGATCACAGCCGCCACCTCCATGGAGACCCCTTCGGGAACCTTGTATACCCGATTGGCCGGAGCCTTGGCATACTCCGCGAATGACCCATCGGTGTTGTGGCCGGGCATCTTCAGGTTGAGGCAGGTGTTGTAAGCCCCATCCACGCAGGCGTAGCAGCGGCCGCAGTTGAACAGGGGCTCCACCGCCACCCTGTCACCCACCTTCAGCGGCGAGTTGGAGGCCCTCACCTCCACGACCTCACCAGAAAACTCGTGTCCGATGATCACCGGAGGGGTCGCCCTGGGATGCTTGCCCATGTAGATGGAGACATCGGACCCGCAGATCCCGCTGTAGGCGACCTTGATCAGCACCTCCCCATCATCCAGGACGGGAACCGGCCTTTCCTCCAGCCGGACGTCGTAAGCCTTGTAGTAGACGACCGCCTTCATATTCTCCCTCACTCTCTTTCTCGGTCAGTCACGACGCCGTCTGGCCGATGCACTGGAGCATGCCCGGCATGATAACCAGCTCGGGCACGTAGGTTCGCGGCGGAAGCTGGGCAAGGAAGAGGCATGCGGCAGCGATATCCTCCGGTTGCAGCGCCTTGTCCAGCACCTCCCGGCTGGGCGGCGTCTTCCGCTTGTTCATGATGGGCGTGTCGCAAAGACCGGGTAGCACCACGCTCACCCTGATCCCGTTCAGCCGCTCCTCCAGCATGGTGGCGTGGGCCAGGCCGATAACGCCCCGCTTGGCCGCCTGGTACGCAATCCCTGACTGGTCGGGCCACCTGCCCGAGATCGAGGAGATGTGAATTATCAGCCCACCACCCTGCCCCCGCATGGCGGGGAGGACCGCCCGAGTCAGGTAGTAGGCCCCGTGCAGGTTCACATCGATCAGATGATGCCAATCCTCATCGGTGAGCTCCGATAGGGCCCTCCGCGGGGTGTTGGTGCCGACGGAGTTGACCAGGATATCCAACCTGCCGAACATCCCAAGGGCCGCCTCGACGGCTCCATCCACCTCCGACCGCCGAGAGGCATCGGCCACCCGGATGGCGATCTCGGCTCCATCCCTGGCAGCCTCCGCCGCCAGCTCGCGGAGCGGCTCCTCCCGCCTGGCGATAGCCATCACCCTGCAGCCGGACCTGGAAAGGGCGAGGGCCGTTGCCCTCCCCATGCCGCTACTGGCCCCTGCGACCAGAGCTGTCTGTCCAGAAAGCCCTGCCATGCCGCCTCCTTTCATTCCAGTGCCACTGAATACCGCCTCTCGCCCGCGCCACCGCGTCTCGTCCCGAGGTCCACGTCAACCGAGTCGAGACATCGCTCTCACGGCTTGAGTAGGACCTTCATGGATGCATCCCCCTTCATGGAAAGGTCGAGGGCCTCTTTCGCCTGCTCGAGCGGCATCACGTGGGAGACCATCCCCTCAACGTCGATCTTGCCAGCCGCTATCAACGGGATGGCCGTCTCGTAGTCGCGGAAGTTGTAGACCCTGGAGCCGCGGAGATCGATCTCCTTCAGGGCGAAGCCGGCCAGATCCACGGGGCGGAACTCCTTGGGCATAGCCACGATGATGATCTGGCCGTGGATCCGTGTGAGGGCAACCAGCTGAGCTGCCGTTGCGGCAGCGCCGGCCACGTCGAAGAGGACATCGGCGCCCTTGCCATCGGTTCGGCGAAGAACCTCCTCGACGACATCCACCCTCTTGGGGTCGATGGGATCGAAGCCCATCTTCCGGGCCAGCTCCAGCCGCCAATCGCTCACTTCCACCAGCTCCACCGGCCGCTGGGTCACGACCCTCGCCACCTGCGCCACCAGCATCCCTATGGGCCCACCACCCAGCACCACGGCGTGATCGCCAAGCTGTAGCCTAGAGCGGTGGACATCATGCACCGCCACAGCCGTCGGCTCAACCAGCGCGCCCTGCTTCATGGACATGCTGTCGGGGATCGGGTATATCCTCTCCACGGGCGCCTTCACGTACTGGGCAAAGCCTCCGTCCACATCCACGCCAATCAGCCGCAGGGTCTGGCAGACGTGGTAGGCGCCCTCACGACATGCATAGCAGCGCCCACACGAGAGGAGAGGCTCCACGGCCACCCTATCCCCGGGTTTGAGAGCCGTCCCCGTGGCCCTAACCTCCACGATCTCCCCCGCGAACTCGTGCCCCATTATCATCGGGGGCCTGGACCTCCAGTGCTTTCCCGCGTAGATGGTCAGGTCCGATCCGCAGACCCCAGCATAGCCAACCCGTATCAGAGCCTCCCCTTCCTCCAGGGAAGGGATGGGCACCTCCTCCGGACGAACTTCGAAGGCGCCATGCCAAACTACTGCCTTCATGCTGCCATCCTCCTCCCGCCTTCTCGGTCGATCGGTCGCCGGGCCGACCTCTGGTCGACGAGATCTCGAGCCCGGGGAGCCGCCGCATCGCAAGCCTACACAGATTAGTCCATAGGCGAAGGGCTAGGCAAGGTGGGGATGGTATAATGCCAAACCGCAACGTCGATCACCGGACGCCGCCGCGGAGGGGCTTCCTATCCAGCCCCCGGGATCGACGACCCATCAAATCCGCCGATGGAGGCAGCATGAACGATCCGCAGCTCTACACCCAGGTGATCGAGCTGGAAGGGCACATCATAGACTCGATGATCCTCCCCCAGATCATGGACGAGATAATGGATCGGGGCGGCGACTTCGACATCCAGGAGATCAGGGTGGGGCGACGAAAGAGCGAGCCCAGCTACGCCCGGCTCGAGATACGCGCCACGTCACCCGAGCTGCTGGACAGGCTGGTTCAGCACGCCCGTCGGATCGGAGCCACAGTGCCCGCCATGGAGCAGGTCCGCACGGAGCCCGCCCCCGCCGACGGGGTGTTCCCGGAGGGCTTCTACTCCACCACCAATCTGGAGACGCTGGTCCGGCTGGACGGAGGATGGGTGCGTGTGGCCAATCCGGAGATGGACCTGGGGATCGTGGTGGACTGGGAGGCCCGAACCGCCCGCAACTGTGCCATCGCCGACGTGAAGATGGGCGAGCAGGTGGTGGTGGGCCACCAGGGCATAAGGGTGATACCGTTGGAGCGGAGCCGCGAGCAGAAGGAGGTCTTCGGCTTTATGGGCAGCTCCGTCTCCAGCGAGAAGCCAAAGGCCAGCCTGATCCGACAGATCGCGTCCGAGATGAGGGAGATTCGGGATCGGGGGGGCAAGACCCTGGTGGTGGCCGGCCCGGCCATCTCCCACACCGGATCGGCCCCACTGATGGTCAAGCTGATCGAGGCGGGCTACATCAACTATCTCTTCGCGGGGAACGCGCTGGCGACCCACGACATAGAAGCGGCCTTCTTTGGGACGTCGCTGGGCGTCTCCCTGGCGGAGGGGACGCCCATGGAGGGAGGGCACCAGCACCACCTCAGGGCCATCAACCGCATCCGAAGGGCCGGCAGCATCAAGGCGGCTGTGGAGCAGGGGATACTAACCAAGGGGATCATGTACAGCTGTGTGAAGCACGGGGTGGAGTTCGTGCTAGCCGGCTCCATCCGCGACGACGGCCCGCTGCCGGACGTGATCACCGACGTCATCGAGGCTCAACGGCGAATGCGCAACATCATCCAGCGCGGGATCGACCTCACGCTGATGATCTCCACCATGCTGCACTCCATCGCTGTAGGGAATCTGCTGCCGGCAACGGTGACCACCGTCTGCGTGGATATCAACCCCGCGGTGGTTACCAAGCTGGCGGACAGGGGAAGCTTCCAGGCCATAGGGCTCGTGGCCGATGCGGAGGGGTTCCTGAGGCACCTGGTAGCGGAGCTGGGGCTGTAGGGCATAATTGGGACCGTGGCAGCCCCGGAGAGCTTGGAGGAACCCGCCGGGGTCCCCCCGAGCTCCCGGGAGCTCCCCGAGTCTCTCCCCGGTTATCTCGAGCCTGGTCCGTTCCGTAGCTAGCGGCCAGCTCGAACCCTGTCGAAGCAGGTGCTGCAGTAGACCGGCTTGTCCCCACGCGGCAGGAACGGCACCATGGTCTGCGCCCCGCACTCAGCGCAAACGGCCGGGTGCATCTCCCTGGCCGGACGCCCCTCCCTCGTGCCGTCGGCCGCATCCTGGCCCATGCGCTGGGACTTCCGCAATGCGCGACACTCGGGGCACCTGGCCGGATCGTTCAGCAGCCCCTTGAGCTGATAGAACTCCTGCTCACCCGCGCTGAAAACGAAATCTCGTCCGCACTCACGACACCGAAGAGTCTTGTCCACGAAGCTCAACCCCAGGATACCTCCCCTTTCAGCGACGATTTTGGACGGTGATGCGGGCACGAGCTGGTGCAGACGTTCCTCGTCGGACTACCACAGTCGGAGTGCGAACCGTGCCGAGCTCAGCCGGGACTAACGCTACCGCCGTCACGAATATACAACATGCCCCGGCCCCTTGCAATAGGCGATAGCCCCAATTGTCTGATCATTCGGCCGCGAAGAAGACGCATTCCTTGTACTCGGGCCGGTTGCAGACCTCGGACACATAGGTGGCGTGGAGCTGGATGCCGGGCCTTCGCCTGCAACGAAAGGCCGACCTTGATTCCTCATCGCCGGGACCGCCCGCGCCATCGCGAGTCTGATAAAGGCTGGGGCAGACGGTGGCTCCAACCAGGCTGCCGGTCGGCCGCTCGCCGCCCGCACCCTCCCTCCTCGCCGGCACCTCGACGTAGATGGAGACAATCCTGTCGAACTTGGTGGTAGCGATGGGGCACTGGGTGCAATCCAGATCGGGGTGACAGCAGGGCTTGCGGCCAGGCGGGAAGTACTCAGCCGCCCAGAGGTCCCAGCAGTTCCTTCTGACGAAGTGGGCCGCGCACCTCCGTCTGCGCTCCTCGCTGCACTCAGGCTCCAGGTCCCAGCAGTGGGTACGTCTTTCCTCCCAATCGGCCATGCCGGCCGACGGAGGTGTTCGAGCCTGCCGTCCTCCTGGCCGCCGGCGCTCCGGCCGCACGATCTTGTCCACCATGGCGAACCTCCCGTAAGCCCTCCTACGTCCATCTCACGAGGAGCGCGGATCGGTGGCCTCATCAGTGAAAGAAGGCTTGCTTGGTGGCCGAGTTGGCGGCCACCTCGCCCGTCGCGGCCTTGCGACGGGCGCTCAGCGGGCCGAGCGCCGCGAGAAGCCCAAGTCTGCCAGTGAGCGGCGGAGCGTCTTCCGCAGCAGGGTTAGCGGCAGCCGCCAGCGGATGCGCCGCCAGGCCGAACGCGCCCTATCCCCCATGGAGGCCCTTCGCCCCCCGTAGATCTCCTCGGCGTAGCACCGCGCGATCGTCAGCAGGTCCGCCCCTAGCTCTGGAGCGGTGGAGCTGAGCAACCGGGCATACTCCATCGGAGTGGACGACGGATTGAGGCGCCAGCCCAAGATCCCGGCGGTCCAGTACATCCCAAGATAGGCTCGCACGGGCGGACTCAATCTGCTCAGCATCAGCCTCATAGCCGCCCACAGTGTGGCCACCAGCAACAGCGCGCCCACCAGAGGCGCTATCCATCGGAGCACCGATTCGGGAGCCGAGCTCTCCTGAGCGGCGTCGAAGGCGGATGGATCCCCTCCGAGATCGAAGCCGTCCGAGTAGAGCGCCCGGTCCCGGCTGCCCAGGTCCAGATCGGAGAACCCAGACTCCATTTCGCCCGCAGCGGGATCCGTGCTGTCGGGGTCCGCCGCTGCCACCAGAGGCCTGTCGGGCACCGGCTGCGTTGGGGTCGGCTCGAAACGAACCCACCCGAACCCAGGGAAAAACAGCTCCGGCCAGGAGTGCGCGTTCTCCTGTCTCACCTCGTACAGTCCGGTCCGCTCGTTGAAGCTGCCGGTATTGTAGCCGCTCACAACTCGAGATGGTATACCCACGGCACGGGCCATCACGGCCATGGCGGAAGCGAAGTAGTCGCAGTAGCCCTCCCTGGACGTGAAGAGGAACCAATCCACCGCATCCCTGTCGGGCGGGGGTGCATCGACCTTCACCTCATACCGTAAGCCACGCAGATAGTCCTGGATGGCCAGGGCGGCGTCGTACGGGTTGTCGGGCACCCGACTCTGGCCCGCCGCCGATCCACTGGCCTCCCCCATGACTCGCCTTCCCTGGGCAGCGGCGAAGCCCGACCCCATACCACCGGCCAGCCGTCGAGCCAGCGCGATCACCCGTCGTTCATCCGGGCTACGGGGCAGCTCCAGGTAGCGCGCCGTCCACTGCGGGTAGTCCCGCCCTGCCTGCCGAAGCTGGTCTGCCGTTGCCACCGAGACCGAGGACACCACGGCGTACTGCTGCCCCGGCCGCATTGGGACGGTCGACCTCACCGCCGCAAGCTGCTCCAGACTGTCGAAGTAATCGGCGTACACAGGCAGACTCAACTTCACCGGGCTGGTCGCCGCGAACACGTTGCTGGTCCTGCCCACGAGGATCTTGAAGCGCTGCTCCACGTCGACCCTTCCTCGGTAGAGGCTCGTGGCCGCGAGCTGGCCATCGTTGGCATCGAGCCGCGATGTCTGGTCGGCGCTGCTGATCCATCCGTGCCCGTTGTACTGGTCATAGGTCTGAGCCGCCCAGTACTCCGGCAGGGGGGAGGACACCAACATCACCGGATCCCTTCCCAACTCGATCGCTCCCTTCAGCGCCATCGTCCTGGAGAAGCGGTTCCCCTCCACCCTGCCTCCTCCGGTGCCGATGGAGGCGAAGAGCCTGTCGAACTCCTCCTGAAGGCCTTGCCACGGCCCAGTCACTCTGTACCAGCTCTCAGCGACGGCAGCGTTCACGCTACCGATGGGCAGGCTCCAAGCCAGGCTCAGCAGGCCAGCGGAAAGCAACGTGCTTGCCCACAGGCTGTTCCAGGTGATGCCTCGACTGTAGCTGGCGTCGGCGCTGCTCCACTCCCTCTCTCTCTGGAAGAGGGTGACCCGGATCATCAGCAGAAGCGAGAACATCAGGAAAGCGAGCAGGTAGCTCTCGGGGTCGGGCGCCCCGTAAGAGAGGTTCAGCAGCAGGGCCGAGGCGCAAACCACGACGGGAATGAGGGCATTGTGAAGGCGGAAGGTGAGCCATGAGGAACCGTACCCCAGCGACCACGCCAGGAGCGCCATGAGCAGGGCGAAGAGCATGTTGTCGTTGCCCATTCCCCCGCCGAACACCACCTGCAGCCACGCCCAGATCCGATCCCAGAGCCAGCCGAACTTGGACTGCCAGTCCCCCTCTGGAGCCATTCTCGCGAAGTGGAACCCGATGCCCGCCGCGCCCACGACGGCACCGACCAGATGCGCGGCCGGCCACCGGACCGGAAGCTTGGCGAGCAGGAGCCCGAGGAGGACCCCGGCTGCGGCCACACGGGGCACTATCCATAGGTCGTCCACCCATCCCGCATCGGCCAGCGAGACGGCGGGGATCACGACAACCGCCATCAAGAGCAGGAAGGTCAGCCACCCTTCTCGGGGTCCCAGGATCAGCCGAGACATGAGCTACTCTCTCCTCAATCCCGACAACGGGGCAACGGCCTCATGTTCCAATCCTGAGGCGGGCCCCGGATGCTGGCGCCATGTCAAGATCGTCGCGACGGCAAGGCCGCGGATCAGAACCCGACAGCCGCCGGGCGGGCCAGGGCGCGCGCGAGATCGTCCCCTCTCTTCACCAGGTAGGTGGAGATGCCGTTGGCCAGCAGTGACCCCACCAACAGTAAGGAGCTCTGCCTCGCCCCGAAGGTGCTGGCCTCCAGCAGGACCGCCAGGACTGACACCCCCCTGGCCTCCAAGAGTCGGCAGGCCGAGAGCCATGCCTCGTCGGTGGACGGGGTCACAATGATGGCGGTGGCTCCCCTGGTGAAGCGCACCTCCTCCGACAGCACAACCCGCTCCAGCGGCACGCTGCTGTTCGCATGGATCACGGCGAGAAGCTCCAGCGCCTTCTGGAGCTGCCGATGCCCCCTGTCGGCGGGGAGCAGCCTCTCCTGAGTCACTATGCCCACCTCTCGCTGCTGGTCCAGGAGGTACTTCACCAGACTTGCCCCGACGGAGACGGTCCACTCCTCCGTGGAGTCGGGCCCGGTGCCCACTTGCACCTCGCTATCCAGGTCCAGGATCACCCACACGTCGGAGAGTGGATCCAGGTCGAACTCCTTCACCATCAGCCGACCGAGCCTGGCGGAGTTCAGCCAGTGTATGCGGCTCAGGGCATCGCCCGGCTGGTAGTCTCGGACTCCCGCGGCATTGGGTGTGGCGATCTGGGTGCGCTGCACACGCACATTGCCACCCGGCAGCTCTCCGGGCAGCCCGCCGAAGGACGTGAGCTCCGTGATGGCGGGGTAGACCAGCACGGTCCCTCCGACCGCCAGCCTGCGCCTCATCCTGAAAAGCCCAAAGGGGTCCCCGCTCACCACGTCGATGGGGCCCAAACGGAACACCCCACGCGTGTGGCATGGCGTGGAGATGTGAACGGTCCGACTGGAGTGCCTCCCCAGCTCCACCACCAGGTTCCCCTTCCTGCCAACCAGGGTGGACCGGTCGCAAACCTCCAGCCACAGCTTGGGAATCCAACTGGTGTTCTCGAGGGTGAGCCGCTCCTCGATGCGGCCGCCCACCTGCGCTCGGGTCGTCTTCACCTCGTGGCGGTACCACAGCCACCGCACGTTGACCCAGCTCCAGACGAGCGAGACCACTAGGAGCCCCACCAGGGTGTACACTACCCGGTAAAGCAGCTCCCAGCCGGTGCTGAGCGCGGTAGCCAGCAGCAGCAGGGCCAAGGCCGAGACGAAGAACGCCTTCAACGTTTCACCGTCACCGATACCCTGCTGCCCGGCACGGGCAGCGAGTCCAGGATCTCTCGGATCACCGTGCCCGCCTCCACGTTCTTCAGACGAGAGGCGGGGTTGATGATGAGGCGATGAGCCAGGACGGGCTCGGCCAGAGCCTTCACATCGTCGGGCAGGACGTAGCCCCGGCCCGCCAGGAGGGCCCGAGCCTGCGCCGCCCTGAAGAGACCTAGCGACCCTCTCGGGCTGGCTCCAAGGTACACGTCCGGGTGGTCTCGCGTGGCCGACACGATGTCGACGATGTATCCCCGCAGGGCCGGTGCGACCTCCACCTCCCTGACCTGCGCCTGAACCGCCAGCAGCTCGTCCACGCTTGCCACCTGGGCGAGCTGCTCCAACGGATGCGACCGCTGCTGGCGATCGAGGATCTCCACCTCGTCCCCCCGCGCCGGGTAACCCAGTCGGATCCTCATGAGGAACCTGTCCAGCTGTGCCTCAGGCAGCGGGAAGGTACCCTCGTACTCGATGGGGTTCTGGGTAGCCATCACCATGAAGGGACGCGGCATGAGGTAGGTCACCCCATCCACGGTAACCTGCCTCTCCTCCATGGCCTCCAGAAGGCTGGCCTGGGTCTTGGGGGTGGCACGGTTGATCTCGTCTGCCAGGACAATCTGGGCGATGACGGGCCCCGGGCGAAACTCGAACTCGCCGCTCTTCTGGTTGAAGATGGAGACCCCTGTGACATCGCTGGGCAGCAGGTCCGGGGTGAATTGGAGCCGCTTGAAGGAGCAGCCTATACTGCGAGCCAGCGCCTTGGCCAGCACCGTCTTCCCCACCCCCGGCACGTCCTCTATCAGGACGTGCCCCTCACAGGCCAGGGCGATGAGCGCCGACTCCACCTCACCGTGCTTGCCGACCACAACACGCTCGACGTTATCCTGCAGCGCCCGCAGCACCGCCGTGACATCCGCCATTCTGCCACCCTCCCAAAAGACGATAGGTGCTCGTTACCGGTGCTGAGAGCTGGGCCCTCGGCCACCGCATGTAGGCAGGGCCCAGGATGCACGGCCGCAAACCAAATGGGCTTTCCGCAACACCCGCACAGGTGCACCCGGAAAGCCCAAAATCCAACGCACGGTCCTGTATCGATTCCAGGCCCAGAGTGTCGCAACTTCCGCTACCTCTGGGCTCGAACGAGCCCGAACAGCATCAGGCAAGAGTTGTTCCACTTGCAGGCCGATTATACCACGGCTAGCCGCGGCATCAATCCTCTTGTTCGCTTCCGTTCGGGCCAGCCCCGTCAGCAGCCCCCAATGCCAGCTCGGCCTCCCTCTCGAGCTCGTCCCCCGACTGCCTCTCCTCGAGCGAACCGGTCGAGGGTGCAGGCTTGCCGGAACCGTCGCCGTTGCCGTTGGCCAGGGAGATGGAGGCGACCTTATCACCCTCGTTCAGGTTCATCACATTCACGCCCTGCGACGCTCGGCCGTAACAGGGTATCCGCTCCACGGGGGTCCTGATCACCAGACCGCCCGCGGAGACGACCAGCAGCTCACCAGAGGGCTTCACCACGCGGGCAGCCGCCACGGGCCCCGTCCTGGGGCTGACCTTGAGGGCCCGGACCCCTGCCCCGCCCCGGCCCTGAAGCGGGAACTCCGCCAGGGCGGTGCGCTTTCCGTAACCCTCCACCGTGACCACCAACAGGTCCAGCGACGGGTCCACGATGTCCATGGCTACCACCTGGTCGCCATCCTCCAGCTTGATCCCGCGGACACCGCCGCTGGTCCTGGAGGCAGCCCGCAGCTCGGACTCCCTGAACCGGATGGACTGCCCCTGCTCCGTCACCAGGATCACCTCGGAGCCCTTCCGGCAGTAACGCACCGCCACCAGCTCATCGCCATCCTCCAAAGACATGGCAATAAGCCCGTTGGACCTCACCGCGGCGAAATCCTGGAGGGGCGTCTTCTTGATCTCCCCCCGCCTCGTGACCATCAGGAAGTAGTCACCCTCGTCGAAGCTGGGGACCGCCTCCACGGCGGTCACCACGTCCTTAGGGTCCAGGGAGATCAGGTTTATGATGGGCAACCCCTTGGCCTGCCTGGTCGCGTCGGGCACGTCGAAGGCCTTGAGCTGAAACACACGGCCACTGCGCGTGAAGAAGAGCAGGTTGTCGTGGGTGTCCACCACCAGCATATGGCGCAGGGCGTCCTCCTCACGGAACACCATCCCCTTGATCCCCTTGCCACCCCGGTTCTGGGCATGGTAGGTGTTGGCGGGCATCCGCTTTATGTAACCCCGCTGGCTGAGGGTTATCAGCACCTCCTGGTGGTCGATGAGGTCCTCGTCTCGGAAGTCCTCAGCCTCAGCGGGAACGATCCGGGTCCGCCGCTCGTCCCCGTACTTCTGCTTCAGATCGACCAGCTCGTCCCTGATCAGGTAGAGGATCTTCTTGGGGTTGGCCAGCAGGTCTTCCAGGTAGGCCACCGTCCGAAGCACCTCCGCGTACTCATCCAGGATCTTCTGCCGCTCCAGGGCCGCCAGTCTCCGAAGCTGCATGTCCAGTATCGCGCGAGCCTGTGTCTCGGAGAGGCCAAACCTCTCCACCAGGTTGGCCAGAGCCACGTCGGCTGAAGCAGACTCGCGGATGGTCTTGATCACCGCATCGAGATGGTCCAGCGCGATCTTGAGGCCTTCCAGGATGTGGGCGCGGGCGCGAGCCTTCTCCAGCTCGAAGCGCGTCCGTCGAGTCAGCACCGACTGTCGGTACTCCAGGTAGTAGGCCAGAGCCTTCTTGAGGGTCAGAACCCTCGGCTGGCCGTCCACCAGCGCCAGCATGTTGATGCCGAAAGCCGACTGCATGGCGGTATGCTTGTAGAGCCGGTTCAGCACTGCCTGGGGTTTGGCGTCCTTCTTGACCTCGATGACGATCCGCATTCCCTGTCGGTCGGACTCGTCCCTGAGATCGGAGATCCCCTCGATCTTTTTCTCCTTCACCAGCTCTGCGATCTTCTCGATCAGGTTTGCCTTGTTGATCTGGAAGGGGAGCTCCGTCACCACGATCTGGAAGCGCCCGCCCTTGGACTGCTCGATCCGCGCCTTGGCCCTCATCAGCACCCGTCCGTGCCCGGTGGCATAGGCGGTCCTGATCCCCTCCGTTCCCAGGATCAGCCCGCCCGTTGGGAAGTCCGGTCCCTTCACCAGCTCGCACAGCTCCTCAACCGTGGCCTCAGGGTTGTCGATGAGGTGGATCATGGCGTCGGCGATCTCGTTCAGGTTGTGGGGGGGGATGTTGGTCGCCATGCCCACTGCGATGCCGGCAGAGCCGTTACAAAGGAGGTTGGGGAACCGGGACGGGAGCACCACCGGCTCTTCACGCGTGCCATCGTAGTTGGGAACGTAGTCCACGGTGTTCTTATCGATGTCGGCCATCATCTCCATGGCGATGGCCGTCATCCGGGCCTCGGTATAGCGCATGGCGGCCGGGGGATCACCATCGATGGACCCGAAGTTCCCCTGCCCGTCGACGAGGGGGTACCGCATGTTGAAATCCTGGGCCAGCCGGACCAGGGTGGGATAGATCACCGCCTCGCCGTGGGGATGGTAGTTGCCGGATGTGTCGCCGCAGATCTTGGCACACTTTCGGTGGGGCCGGTTCGGGGCCAGGTTGAGGTCGTGCATGGAGACCAGGATACGCCGCTGCGATGGCTTGAGCCCATCGCGGGCATCGGGCAACGCCCGCGAGACGATGACGCTCATGGCGTAGTCGAGGTAGGAGTGCTTCATCTCGTCCTCGACGTTGACCGGCCTTACGTTCCCTATCTCCATCTGTCTACCTCGATCTCCCTGAGCATTCCGTTACTCCCACCATCCGGCCCTGCGGGAGCACCTTGGACCCGGCCAGGAGCCGCACCCCGGCCCCCGCACCTACCGCTGCACCGACCCGAAAGGCCCGCGGTCTCGCCCCGATCCACCGCGCTTGGTAGCGAGGGGCACCACCCTCCGGGCAGGACGAGCCGCTCCTGGACTGCGGACACTCCCTCACCTGGACAATCGGCGAAGACACTGGAATCCACGAGCCCGACGATCGGCCCGGGGTACGACGTGGTGAGCAGTCCTTACTGGAGGTCACTCCCGCTGGTCGCCGTCTCGTCCATGCGATTCGGACGAGCCCGACGCCGCGAGCCCTTCAGCACGCGCCCCGAGCAGCCTCCGGTACTCCTCGATGCCGAGGATCACGGCGAAGGGCTTGCCCTGCTTCTCGACGAGGAAACTCTCGCCACCGAAATGAGCGCGACCAAGGATCTCCGCGAAGTTGTTGCGGGCATCGGCGGCCCGAATCCTGATGGGCATTGTGCTACTCCCACCGGGAATCGTACGACAAATTGTACAAAATGTCAAACCGCATCAGGCTGATGTCGGGCCAGCAGACCCAGCTCCGAAAGCCTCCGCCGCACCTCCTCCGCCTGCTGTGGCCTCATGGGCTGCAAGGGCTTGCGCGCCCTTCCCACGGGCAGACCCATCATTGCCATGGCCTCCTTGAGTGGCGCCGGGTGGTTCGCCGTGTACCAGGAGTGGATCATGGGAAGCAACCTGTTCTGGATCTCGCTGGCCCGCCTGGGATCTCCGTGGAGGGCATCTCGATAGATCTGGACCAGCAGGTCCGGGACCAGGTTGGCAGCGGCCAGCACGCCACCCTTAGCCCCCATCAGGAGCGACTCCAGGAACATGTCGTCGTCGCCGTAGAGCACGCTGAACCCCTCCGGTGCCTCCTGCGCCTTCCGAGCCATGAGGGCGAGATCGCGCGTGCAATCCTTCAGCCCCACTATCCCAGGGATCCCGTACAGCTGGCGCATGACCTCGGGCGTGAGGTCCAGGCCGGTCCTGGCGGGGTTGTTGTACACCACCACCGGCAGCCCTGAGCCCGCTGCCACCTCGCCAAAGTACTCCACTACCCCGTCCATAGAGGGTCTGATGAAGTATGGCGGCACCACCAGGACCGCATCGACCCCCACCTCCCGATACCGGCGGGCCAGCGCCACGGCCTGGGAGGTGCTGGAATGGAAATCCCCGGCCATGACCGGGACTCGGCCGTCCACCTGCTCCACCGCCCAGGCGGCGGCCCTGACCCGCTCGTCGTCGGTGAGGCCGGTGAACTCCCCGCAGTTGCCGACCATGAGGATGCCGCTCACGCCCGCATCCAGCTGCCTCGCGATGAGACGGCGCAGCGTGGCCTCATCCAGGTCGTCCCTATCGTCGAAGGGGGTCACCTGGGAGGTGATGACCCCCGCGAACCTGCCAGACATGTTCCCACCTCCTCGCGGCATCATCCCCCACCCACGAAGGTTACGACCTCAAGGGCATCCCCAGGGGACAAGGGGGTGTCGTCATACTCCTCCCTCCGGAGTATTCTCCGATTCAGCTCCACGGCCACCCTAGCCGGATTGATGCCCTTTGACTCGAGAAGCCGCAAGACCGTGGTTCCATCCTCCACGGCCTCAGTCCTGCCGTTCAGGGTTATCTGGACAGCCATCCTCACCCACCTCTCCACATCGATGCACACCCGGCACGACCTACCCTCCCGGGTTCGGTGCCCGGGCGAGACACCCCGCTGGACCACAATCGAGCCTAGCGGACAACGCCCTCCAGGGGGCTGCTGGCCGAGGCGTACGGCTTCTTGGGAATCCTACCGGCCAGGAACGCCTTTCGGCCCGCCTCGATGCCCAGCTTCATCGCCTCGGCCATCAAAGCCGGGTTCTTGGCCTGGGCGACAGCGGTGTTGATGAGACAGGCTGAGGCGCCCAGCTCCATGGCTAGGGCGGCATCGGAGGGAGCGCCAATCCCCGCATCCACGACCACCGGCACCCTGGCCTGCTCGATGATGATCTTGATCTGCTCGAAGTTCACCATCCCTTGCCCCGAGCCGATGGGCGATGCCAGCGGCATGACAGTCGCGCAGCCCGCCTCCTCCAGCCGCTTCGCCAGCACCGGGTCGTCATTGATGTAGGGCAGCACCACGAAGCCCTCGTCGACCAGCCGTTTGGCCGCCTCCAGGGTGCCGACCGGGTCTGGCAGCAGGTACTTATCGTCCGGGATCACCTCCAGCTTCACCCAATTGGATAGTCCCATGGCCCTGGCAAGGTGGGCCGTCCGCACGGCCTCGTCGGCGGTGCGACATCCGGCCGTATTGGGCAGGATCGTGTACCGGCTCCAGTCGATCTCGTCCAGCAAGGTTTTCTTGCTGGGATCGCTGAGATCGAGCCTCCTCAGCGCCACCGTAATCACCTCGGCCCCGGACGCCTCGAAGGCGGCACGCATCTCATCGTAGTTGCGGTACTTTCCCGTGCCCAGGAACAGCCTGGAGCGCAGCTCCTTGCCCGCGATCACCAGCTTATCGTCCATCACCACTCCTCCCCGCAATCCATCAGGCTGGGCGGGGGTCCTGATCCGCGCCAGCCTCTCCTGGCCACTCATGTTCGCCAGTGCCCTTCCCCATCGCTGCCAGCAGTGCCCGCGTTGCCGCGCCCACATCCGGCGCGGACTGTATGGCGGTGATGACGGCGACCCCTCGAGCCCCCGCCTCCATCACCGAGGCCGCATTCCCGGCATGGATGCCGCCGATTGCGATCACCGGGATCCCCACCGAGCGCGCCACCCGGCTCACCAGACCCAGGCCCGCAGGCTCGAGCCCCGGATGGGATCGAGTCTCGAATATGGTCCCCAGGACCAGGTAGTCGGCACCATCCCGCTCGGCATCCAAAGCCTCCGCCACCGAGTGCACCGAGACCCCTATCAGCCTCCCCGGGCCGAGGATCCGTCGGACCTCCCCGACAGGAAGGCTGCCGCCGCCCAGGTGGACGCCGTCCGCGCCGAGGGCCAGGGCGACGTCCGCGCGGTCGTTCACCACCAGCAGGGCTTCCCCGCGCCGAACCGGCTCCAGCAGGGCCCTGCCCAGCAGGAACAGCTCCCGCGCGGGCATCCCCTTGCCACGAAGCTGCACCATCCCCACCCCGGCCTCCACAGCTTCTGCAACGACCCGTTCGATGGGCCGGCCCAGGCAGGCGTCCGGGTCCGTGACCATGCACAGGATTGGGGTGCGAAGCCTCGTCATGGACTTTGCCCTCGCGCGATGGGATTGGGTGCGCTTCGCGGCGACCCGTTTGCGGACGGGTGCCGCTGCCGAATGGGGAGCGCATACAAACGGATCGGCCGCTCGATGGGGAGCGGCCGGAAGGAATCTCTGCGCGGTGCTCTGCTTCCCTACGCTGGTACTACCCAGTTCAGGTTCACAGGGTTGGCGGCGGGGCCGCCTCTCAGCAAGTACGCTCCCCTAGCAGATGCCCTATTCGGTTGTTGGGAGCATGATAGCACGAGGGTGATCGTCGAGCAACAGCAAGAGGGGCAAACGCGCCTGGGAAGATCTGTTACTGCTCAGCGATTATGACCGCTAATTGCTCAGGGAAAATGTCCGTTTGGAGTCGGGGGCGCCGCCCCCGAACCCCTGGAGTTTTCAAGGCATGGGGGATAGCTCTGGATATCCTTACAGAT
>Ga0315298_1005988_pt1 | contig 16874 bp, 17 predicted proteins | sample WHS_1_MG_FD_203077 | JGI IMG/M metagenome (GOLD analysis project Ga0315298, IMG submission 203077) | Extremophilic microbial mat communities from Washburn Hot Springs, YNP, Wyoming, USA - WHS_1_MG | ecosystem: Environmental > Aquatic > Thermal springs > Hot (42-90C) | place: USA: Wyoming...
GAGAGACCTTTTACATGTTCGTCCTGGACAACCTGGAGCATTTCGGCGCGCTCAAGGCCATCGGCGCGAAAAGCGGCGAGCTGATCCAGATGATCGTTTTCCAGTCGCTGGTCGTGGGCTTTCTGGGTTTTGGCTTCGGCGTGCTTTTGTCCTCCACCATGATCGGTATTGCGAAGCTGAAGGTAGCCAACTACGCCGCCATGGTCACCTATGAAAATCTGTTTCTGGCCCTCATCATGGTCTTGGTCATATCCGTCTTTTCCAGCTATATCGGCATTCGAAAAGTCATCCGCATTGATCCCTTTGACGTCTTCCGGGGCTAGCATGATCCTGACCGCGACGAAGATCTCGAAGTCCTTTGGCGAAGCGCCCAACCAGACCTATGCGCTGCGCGAGGTCAGCTTCGCGGTGGACTTCGGCGAGATGCTCTATATCGTCGGCCCCTCCGGCTCCGGTAAGACCACGCTGTTGAGCATCATCTCCGGCATCTTGCGCCCCGATGACGGCGACGTGGTGGTGAAGGAGACGGATATCTGGAAACTGGGCAGCGATGCCCTGGCCGGTTTCCGTCTCCAGACCATCGGTTTCGTCTTTCAGGATTACCATCTCTTTCCGCGGCTGACCACCCTGGAAAATGTGGCCATTCCGCTGATTCTCCGGCGCGAGCCCTGGGAGAAAAGTCTGGCGGAGGCGCGCCGAACATTGCAGATCGTTGGCCTGGCGGAAAAAGAAGGCCTGCCTCCCTATAAGCTGAGCGGGGGCGAGCAACAACGGGTGGCCATCGCCCGCGCCATCGTTGCCCAGCCGGACCTGCTGATTTTCGATGAGCCCACCGCCTCTCTGGATGGAGAGACCGGCAGGAAAATTGTCGCCTTCGTCAAGGAACATATTTTGAACGAGCGGCGGGCGATCATCATCGTCACCCACGACAGCAGAATTTACGAATACGCGACGCGGATCATTCGCATGGAAGATGGCAGGATTGTTCCCGGGACCGGAGCGAACCATGAGAAATAAGATACTTTTCGGACTGGCCATCGTCGGGATCCTCATCGGCTTGGTCAGCGCCTATATATACAGCCGGCAAACGCCGCCCCTGCCGCCGATAGCCACCAACTACAATCCCTACGTCAACGGGATCTATGCCAACGGCATCATCGAGAGTTATGCGACCAATGGGGAAAACATCAACATCTACCCCCAGGTGTCCGGAAGGGTAACCCGCATCTTTGTCCATGAAGGACAAGTGGTGGCAAAGGGGACGCCGCTCTTCGCCATTGATGATTCCGTGCAAAAGGAGGTGGTCGCCCAGAACAAGGCCCAGGCCCAGGCGGCCTTGGCCTTGCTGCAGGAACTGCGCGCCGAGCCCCGGAAAGAAACCCTTACCATTGCGAAAAAGCAAGTCGAATATGCCCGAGCCAGCCTCCAATACCAACAGGCGCAACTGGAAATCACCCAAAAGGAAATGGCCATCAATCCGCAGGCGGTGAGCAAACTCGCCCTGGAGAACGTGCGAAACTCCGTCCTGATCGCCGAGAACAATCTCAAGGTGGCACAGGCGCAGTATGCCCTGACCAAGGCCGGCGCCTGGAGTTATGAGATCCGGAATCAGGCCGCCATTTATCAGGCCGCCCAAAAGACCTATGCGTCCAATAACGCCCTGTTGCAGGAATATGTCGTGCGGGCGCCGGTCACCGGCGATGTCCTGCGCATCAGCACCGCCATCGGCAGTTACGCATCTCCGCAAGGCGTCTACGGCACCTATACGCAGGGGATGGATCCGGTCGTGGTGATGGGCAGGAAGAGCGGCTATCTGCAGGTCCGCGCCTATCTGGATGAGATCCTGGTTCCGCGGCTCCCCCCTCCCGCAGACATTACCGCGAAAATGTTCATCCGGGGCCTCGACAACGTCAGCGTGCCGTTGCAGTTCGTCCGGATCCAGCCCTACGTGACGCCGAAGATCGAACTGTCGGACCAACGGACGGAAAAGGTGGACGTCAGGGTGCTGCCGATCATCTTCCGGTTCAAGCCCCCGGAGCACATGAACCTCTTCCCCGGCGAACTGGTGGATGTGTATATAGGGAAGAAAGCAGAACCCTAAAAGCGATCCCCCGGGACTGCCAACGCATGGCGTTTCAAATCCGCAAAGAGCACCTGGTCGTTGATCACCCGGGGCACCTTGTTCTGACCGCCCAGCCTGCCGCGGGCGCGCAACCAGTGGGCAAAGGTGCCGGGGTCGACGAAGATGACCCGTGGGGCATCCAGTTGCACATCGTTTCGCCGATGCTCCCGGTAGTCGGCATTCCGTTCCATGAGGGTGGCGTCAATATGTGCTGCGAAACGTCCGGCCAAGGCCTGCCGGGCCGCCGCAGGCGGCAAAGGCCTGCCGCCGCATTCGATGATATAGGTATGGCGCCCCCTGGTGTCGGGGCCCGAGGGAAATTCGGCCCCCATGCTGAAATCGGTGATCTGCATATCCATGCGTCGCGCTGCCTCCAGGACCGCCTGCTCGATCTCCTCGCCGGTCAGATGCTCGCCAAAGGCGGACATCATGTAGGAGAGGCGCCCGGTGACCAGGAGGCGGGGCGGTTGGCGATCGACAAAGCGCACCGTGTCGCCGATCACGTCGGACCATAGGCCGGCGTTGCTGCTCAGGACGACGGCATAAGGGATCCCGGTTTCCAGATTGCCCAGCCAGTGACGGGTAGGGCGCGGCGCGCTCAGCTCTTCTACAGGGACGAACTCGAAGAATATCCCGTTGTCGGGCAGCAGCCGCAAACCCTCGCCGGGGCCGCGGTCGGCGACGGCGATGAATCCTTCGCTGGCCGCATAGACCTCCCGCGTCGCGGCGCCCGTGGCGCGGAGGTAATCCGCGAAACGGTCCGCGTAGGGGGCGAAGGCGACCCCGCCGTGGATGAGCAGTTCCAGTTCGGGGAGCGCCGGCCCCTTGCCCCCGCGGAGGGCCAATATCCGCTCGAAGAGGAGGATGAGCCAACTGGGCGTGCCGCTCAGCACCCGGATGGGCTCGTGGATGGCGGCCCCGGCGATGCGTTCGAGCTTTTCATCCCAATCGGCGAGGAGGGCGAGTTTGCTTCCCGGCAGGGTATAGGGCTTGGCCCAAAAGGGGATGGTCTTGGCCGCGATGCCGCTCAGATCGCCGCTGTACACCCCGCTCGTTAGGCGGGTGAGGGCGGTGCTGCCGCCCAGGATGAGGGTCTTGCCGGCCAAAGGCTGCCCGCGGGGGCGGCTGGCCAGGTGCCAGACAAGGACATCCAGGGCGGCGCGGCGGTTGGCGCGCACCATTGCATGGCTGACGGGGATGGCCTTGCTCGCTCCCGACGACGTGCCGGAACTGAGGGCGAAAAAGGGGATGCGGCCGGGCCAGGTGACGTCCGTCAGCACCGGGAAAAAAGGGTGCCAGTACTCCGCCAGGAAATCTTCATAGCGGCGCAGTGGCACATGCCTTTGATAGTCAATGACATTGTTGATTTTTGCAAAGTGGTGATCGCGGCCAAAGCGGGTCTGGCGGGCCTGGGCGACGAGTTGCCGGAGCTCTTGCGCTTGCGCGGCGGCCGGATCGAGCTGTTCCAGGTGGTGCCGTCGCCTTTCCGCATAGAGGCGGAAGAGGGGCGTTCCATTCACGGGCCTCATGGGGCTGGCTCCAGGTCCATGAGCAGGGGAAACTCCGCCGCGATCGTTTCCTCACGGAGGGGCATGCGAATATAATCCCCCTGGCGCCATAGGCCGATCTGGTCAGCGAAATTGGCGCTACCGAGCCAGCCGTCCTGGCCTCCGAAAAGGACAAAGTAGTTTTCGTCAGGGTCGGACAGGTCCGAGATATGCCGTGCCTGGGAGCCGTAAACGGCGCCATGGGGTGCGGCAACTAGGCCGTGGGCGGTTTTCATGGGGGTTTCCCGGGAACCGCCCACGGGGAATCGGTCCAGGCGGAAGGCCTTGCCCAGGACGGGAAGTCTCCCCAGCCAATGGGCCGCCTCCAGGCGGTGCATGTCACCCCAGACCGCATGACGCCTCGTCCGTCTTGCCGTTTTGCGCAACGCCTGACCGAGAAGCCTTGCCCGCCGCGCGGGCGGCAACGCCTCCAGGTCGGGGATCAGGTATTTCGTGAGGAAGCCCCACTGGCCGAGCAAGGCGCTCGCCTGCCCCTGTCCGTCGGCGTAGAGGGCGGGGACGAGATAGTACAACAGGATCTCGAAGGTCGCCGCGGCAGCGGAATCCGGGCGGTAGTCGCCGTCCCAGGTGCCGAGGCGCGTGGCGATCCGCTCACTTTGTCCTGCTGCCCGGATGAGGCGGGCGAGTTCCCCTGCCAGACGCTGGGCGGCGGGGGAGCGGGTATCCCTTTGCAGCCGTGCCAAGTCCTGCCGGGAGAACTTCTCTTGCCCGCTGAGGACCTCCCGCAAGCGGGTGATCCGGTCGCTATCGGTGAAAAACAGCCCGATCAGGATATCGCTTTCCACCGGCCGGTTGTTAGCCGAGGCCAGATAACCCTCCCTTGGGTTGAGGGCATAGGGGAGTTGGGGCGTCCGGATGATCCCCGTCCAGTGGGTGTGCGGGTCGGCGGGATTGCGCAGCAGATCGGGATAGCTTGTCTCCGCCCGGTCCGGGATGGCTGCGGCGAGAAACTGGAGGATGTTGCCCCGGCTGTCGGCGCAGAGCAGATTTTGCCCCGGCACACCGAAATCGGCGAAACTCGCGCGAAACTCTCCGCAGTGGCGGGCGCGGGCCGCCGCCAAAAGGGCGGTGACCTCGTCGCTGGGCTGGTGCCCCACCCAGGAGAGGGCCAGTTCCTTCTCACCCCGTGGCAGCACGCGGGCGTCGCTGAGAATGGGTCCGAAGGGGGTGTAACGGCGGATCCGCCGGGCGGGAAAGTAAAAACGACGGCGGATGAGGAAGGGTTCGCTGCGGATGCTGGCGGAATCGATCCCGCCGACGTCGAAGAGGTCGCTCGCCAGGGCGCGCAGGTTGGTCCCGCCCCAGGCGATGGAGGGGTTGCGACCCAGGGCGAAGATCGGGACCCCGACGGGCATGAGCCCCACCACATGATAGGAGGGGGATTGGGCGCCCAATAAAAGCCAGGTATTGGGCAGGGACAGGGCCAGGTGCGGATCGCTGGCGATGAGGGCCCCGCCGCTGGCGCTTTTCTCCGGAGAGAAGGCCACGGAATTGCTCCCGGAACGGCCAAGGCCCGAGAAAAGGGCCGACAGGACACGCTCGTCGCCTGATCTGCGAAAGCTGGTCGCGGAATCCAGGCCCGCCGCCCGCGCCCGCGCCCATATACGCGGCCAGCCGGGCCGTCCCTCCTCGCGCAGGAGCGTGAAATAGACGAGCCAATTCACATCGGCGCCCATGAGCCGGCTGATGCGGAGCACATCCGCCACCGTCCAGGGCTCACGCCGGAGCCCCAATAAGGCGAATTCCGGAGGAGGGGGCCCGGCTTTCTCCTGGTAATGATTCAGTCCCGCGACGAAGGCCCCGAGCCAGACATGGGTGTCCGCCGGCATCCGCTCCATGACCCCATCCACCGCACGGCCGAAATCGAGGATTCGCAGCAGTTCGTCGATCCCTGCCGCCGGCGGGCCGAAGATCTCCGCTAGGCGCCCTTGGGCCGCGTGCTTGAGCAAGGCAAGCTGGCCCTCGCGCAGATGGGCGTGGACAAGCCCCAGTACCAAGGCCAGATCGCGGTCGCTCCGGGCCTGGATGTAGGGCACCTGGTAGGGATTCCAGCGGATCCGCACCGGGGCTTCGCAGGGGAGGTCCCTGCGGGGAAAGGTTGCCAGCCGTGTCTCCAGAGGCACGAGCGGTGGGAGGAGGGCAGCGAACCCTGGCAAATGGCTGATTATCCGCAGGAGGAGGGCTGCGGGACTGCGGCTGCCGCTTCCATCTCCTTCAGGCCCGCTATCGACCATATCATCATCCTTGGCGCTCATGGGTAAGGGGTGGGTCGCTTGGCGGATCTTACGGCGCTATGGTTACCGGTGTCCCAATGTGGATCAATGCGAAAGCCATTTTTGCGGCGCTCAAAGGGAGTTCCACGCAGCCATTGCTTTGCGGGAAACCATAGCCGGCCCTAGGAAAAAAATGCACCGCCCGCCCATCCCAGAAATAATTCACATAGCGAACGTCGGCATCGTTATAACACTCCCCGTGGGGAAAGCACCCCGTCATCCGCGTCGAAGCATAACGGGCATATACCGGCCAGGTACCATTGGGCGTTACCGCCCCGGGGATGCCGGTATTGGCGAGACTCTGCAACACCCAGTGGCCCGCGTCGTCCTGGGGGAGATATTCCCAGATGCGCAGCGTTTCCGGTTCGGATTTGCGCACATCGACCCAGACGAAGGGTTTGGGCGCCTGTTCCCCGCAACGCCGGGCGGAAAGTACGGCGGCATAGAGGCGATGGCGGTTCCGCCGGTCATCCCATTGAAGGCTGCTATTGGACCAGGGCAAGCCGTGGACACGGGCAAAATAATCCAGGGCTCCCAACAGCAGGGGCGAGGAGGGCGCGCCGGGAGTCAGGTTTTTCAGGGCCGCCGGGGTACCCTTGGGCCAGAGCCACAGCAGATAGGAATGCCGGGTCTGCAGGCCGATCCAGCCGACCCGCCCCGGCAGGTAGTGCATGGCCGCGAGAGCGCTGCTGACCTGAAGCCATAAGGGAGCCTGGGACAAATCGGCGGCGCGCGCCGGTAGCGCACCGGCGGCAAAAACCACAACCGCCATAATCAGTTGCCTTGTTTTTGCCATTGGCCTCCATTCCATGGGCACGGTATCCTGGGGGGTTGCGCGGATCAACGGGCCTTTCCTCCCGGTCATGGGCCGGTCGATCCCGACAAATAGCGCATCATGATGCGCAAATAGGTCTCCACCGTGCGATCCGGCAAGGTATCCACCTCCTCGATCCGGGAGGAGAGCCAACAATCGGCTTTATGGCTGTTCCCCAGGCGCAGGCAGAGATGGTCGTAGGTCTTTTTCGACATGCGTACCAGGAAGCATCGTTGCTGGTTACAATCGATCTTCTTGACGACCTGATCCAGGTCCGTTTCCTCGGGGGACAATACGGTCATGCGCTGGGAAAAGTCGCTGATCACATCTTTGGCCATTGCCGTTCCTCCTGCCGAGAATCCAGAGAGGGTAGGGCAGATGCGCTGGTCAACACGGCAACATCTCCACCATCTGGATCAGGTGTGGGGGATGGGCGATATCTTCCAGCGCCAGGGCGCCGATGATGCCCCGCACTCTCGATGCAAATTTCATTATAGGACAATTTGATGGTGGCGGATGGCGAAGGACCGGCTACAGCGCGGGAGCGTTTTGCAACGCTCGGGCGCCGTTTCAGGAGCGCGGAGGACTGCTCATCCTGGAATCGTCCCGGTACGGTAATGTATCCTGTGGCTTTTTCCCTAAGGCGAACGGCGAGCCGATGAACTGGCGTTGGCATCATTTTCTCAATGCACTGGAGTCCGCTCTCCTGGTCGCCGCCATGTTGCTGCTGATGGCGGCTATCGGTTGGCTCTTCGGCGGCGTGGAAACCCTGTACGGGATGCTGGTGGGTGGCATCCTCTTCCTGCTGATCGCCCCGCGCCTGACCCCCCCGGTGCTGCTGCGCATGATGGGAGCGCAAGCCCTGACGCCGGAGCAGGCGCCGCGTCTCTTTGCCATGGTGCAGAAACTCGCCGGCCGCTCCGGACTAGCCCATTCCCCCCATCTCTACCGCCTCCCCACGCCCGTCTTGAACGCCTTTTCCACAGGGATCGGGAAGAATGTTTCCATCATCGTGTCCGACGGGCTCCTGGCTGCGCTGGACGGCCGCGAACTGGCGGGGGTGCTGGCCCATGAAATTTCCCATATCCGTCATAAGGACATCTGGGTGATGGTCATGGCCGATCTCTTCAGCCAGATGACCTGGACCTTTTCCCTCTTTGGTCAATTGCTGCTCCTGATCAACCTGCCGCTGTGGTTGATGCACCGGCATACCATGCCCTGGGCCGCCATCATTCTGCTCCTCTTTGCGCCCACCCTGAGCGTGCTCCTGCAACTGGCGCTCTCCCGGCAGCGGGAGTTCGATGCGGATCTGGGTGCCATGGAACTGACCCATGATCCGGAGGGGCTCGCTGGCGCGCTACGGAAAATGGAGGATGCCCAAGAACAGGAAATGAATCGGCTTTTCCCCGGCGGCGAACGGCCGGCCATACCGTCGTGGTTGCGCACCCACCCCGATACGGCCGAGCGCATCCGGCGTCTGCCCCAGCTCGTCCTGCCTGCCAGGCCCCAGGATGTCTGGGAGCGCGATCCGGCTTCCCTGCGGCCAACGGCAAAAACTTCGGCGCGACGGCATCACTTCACGGGTTTTCGCCTGTAGGGCGTCGCGCCCTATCTCCAGGTGACCCGGTGATCGCGTTGCTATTCCTCGGATTCGAGATTTTCCAGCGTTTTCTGCCGTGATTCCACGGCATAACGGACCGTGACCGCAGCCCCTGTAGCGGACACCAACGCCATCATCACCAACACCGCGGGGAGGCCCCAGAAACGCTCCAGGAGCGGGAAAAGGGCGGCGGACAGGGCCGCCCCCAGCCGCGAGACGGCGGTGGCTATTCCGGCGGCACTAGCGCGCAGTTCCGTGGGGAAGATTTCTACCGCCAGGGCGAAGACGGTTACCCCGGGGCCTATCCCGACGCCGAAGGCATAGATGGCGCACCCGATATAGATGCCAGGCAAGGAATGCAGCAGCATAAAGCCGGCGAAAAGGGCGAGGCCCAGGGTCATCAGGCTGAATCCGGCGACTTGCAAGGGAATGCGTCCCCAGCGATCCAGCCTGGGCAGAATGTAGGCAATCCCCAGGGCGGAAATCACCAGAAACGCCGCGTTGATGGCTGCCGCTGCCCCGTTGCTGGCAGCAAATCCCTGATCCCGCAGTACCACAGGGAAATAGAGGCCGATACCTAAGCCTACCACATCCAGACAAAACCAGGGGAGGGCGCTCAATACCAGACGCCGCCGCCAGGGATGCTGCAGGAGCGCCCGCCACGGCCTGCGCTTGCCTTGGTATTGGCGCAGCGTTTCTGCTATTTGCGCGGCGGACCATTGGGGCTGCAGATGTGCCAACGCCACCTGAGCAGCATCCGTTTGCCCGGTGCGGCACAGCCAGCGCGGCGATTCCGGGAGGCGCTTGCGAACCCAGAGCAGGAGGATCGCGGGAATGGCGGCGCTGCCCAGCATCCAGCGCCAGGACGCCGGGCCGAGGGTCAGCAAAGACCAGCCGACGACGCTGGAGAGGAGCGCACCCACATACCAGGCCATGTTTACCCAGGCAAAGCGATTGCCCCTTCGCTCGGTGGCGCTATATTCGGCAACGATGGTCGCCACGAGGGGATAATCCATGCCCACTGCCAGGCCGATGAGGAAGCGGCCCAGACATAGGGCGGCGAGGTTGGGGCTGAGCGCGCTAACGAGGGCGCCAAAAATGTACAGAAAAATGTTGGGGAAGAGCAGCCGGCGGCGGCCGAAGCGATCCGTGAGCGGCCCGCCCAGCGAGGCGCCGACCAAGGACCCCAGCAAGGCCATGGCCATGAGCGTCCCTGTGCCGGTGGCATGCAAATGCCAGACATTGCCCAGGGGCAGCAGGGCAACGGCGATGATGCTGAGGTCGTAGCCATCCAGAAACATGCCCAACATGGCCGCGAGCAAGGCATGGCCGCGGTGCTGCTGTTGCTCCGCAGTCAACGGCTTGGGCACGCCATCGGCCGTCGCCCTCAACGAAGTTCCCACAGTTGCAGATGGTAGGGTGGGAAAGCGAGGCTGACGCCGGCGCCGCCGGGCAACAGCGTTACCGTTTGCCAGAGCCGTCCATTTTGCAGATAAACCGTCGTGGTGATCACGTTACCCTGTTGCGCCACCCTGCTGCGCAAGGGGAACAAGGCCTGGACATGGAGGAAGGTGATGCCGTTGCGGGATTGGGTCAGGCTGAGGCGATAGCCTGTCCGCCCTTCTTTGCCCTCATGCCATCGTGACAGCACCCCATCCCATCGTTTTCCCTTTTGCCAGAGCGGGAGCACCCCGGCGGCCACTTGCCGGCCCCCCAGATCCAGGGCAAAACGCACGCTCTGGACCGGGCCCCGGACCAGGTAGTCATCATGGGCAAGCGCCGCGGGAGGAGTGGCCCAGAGGAGCGTGCTGACTCCCACGGCACCAAAAAGGAAGGCTTTGAGATTATGCATGATCAACGCTTGGGTCGGCTTGGCCCAAAGCATGGCACATCCATGGGGGAGAGTCATCTGTGCCCGATAAAAAAGCCGTCCGAAACCGATCCGGACGGCCCGTTCCGCTGCGCGGCCAATCCCGCCGCTTCGCCCTAGAAGGCGGTCTGAAACTGCACCACCATGGTATTGTACACATAGCCGTTGCCCGGCCCGATGTTCCTGCCCGCCGCCCGCCAGGCGCTGCTCCGACTGGGAATGACGTAGTTCAACTGCACCTTGGCCGCATTGGGGTTCTTGGGGTTGAGGTAATAATTCACCCCCAGGGTGAGATTGTTGAGGGTCGCTCCATTGACCAGCCCCGCCATGGATGTCACCCGGGCGGCTTTGGTCACGGCCCCAAGGCCGGCATTGCCCCTCACCTGGAACTGTTCGAAGCGGATCGCCGGCTCCAGGTCCAGCCAGTCTGGCGTCAGATGCATTTCGTGGAGGTTCGCCAACCCGGCGACATACCAGTCGCTGGCCCCCAACCCCTCAATACCACCGTAGGAACTTACCGACGCATATTCCGCCAGGTACTTCAGGCCGTGTATATTGCCATCGACACCAATGGTCCAGGCATCAATCTCCTTCGCAGCGGGGACGCGCACGCCGTTGAGGGTATATAGTTGCGCGGCATCCGCCCGTGCCCCGGACAACGCCACGTTAAACATCCGGTTAGGGCGGTAGCCCACCATGGCGGAGAACAGGTAGCGGCCGCTACCGTTGCTCATGACGCCGCCCACCTGGGTCTGCCCGCCGCCTACAGGAAGGGCCACGTTATAGGAATTAAAGGCGCTACCGGCGTCAACCGAGTGGTTGTCGAAAATGCCGACGGCGTAATAGGCCTTTGTTCTATAGAGGTTCGGGCTATGCAGCATGACGCCGATGGAACGGTTGCCGCCCAGGGGCTGGGTCATGCTCCGCTGAATGAAGGGCAACCCCATACCGCTGTACTGCACCCGCTCCAGGCCCAGGGGGATACGGAATTTACCAGCCTGGGCGGAAAGGTAGGGATGGAGATGGATGTCGAGATAGGCATCCTGCACGCCGGCATTGGCCCCCGGCAAGGCGAAGCCCTGCCCGTTGTTGTAGGTGCTGTTCAAGATGCTGCTTTGCCAGAGCCGGTCCCATTTGTAATGAAAGAAGTAATCCACGCCGCGCACGGCCTGGCCCTTGACGCCGAGACGGATCCGGTTGCCGCTGAAGACCATGCCCTCCGGTCCGCCGGTCCCGAACTGCTGGCTGCCGGCGATCTGCATGTAGCCAAAAAGAACCGGTCCATGTTTGTCCGGGTCGTCGGCGATCGCCGCCATGGGCAATGCAAGGCCGAGGGCCGCGGTAATTAAGTGTTTTTTCATGACGCTCCTCCATACTCAAAAATTGAGTAGGAATCCTCTGGCAAGATTTATGCCCATATAAGCCCATGGGAAAATGGGTAAAGTCATGAGGCTGCTGTCCCGAATGGGACAAAGATTTTTTGCTGATGGACAAAACGGGAAGCATCGGAAGAACCCGCGAAGACCAGCAAAGACAGCAAAGCGGCTTTCACGCCCGGCCACCGGCTGGAGGTGCTTTTATCCACGCCTTAGCGGCTGACTTCCACCGCGGCCCTCGGCGGTGCGCTGCGACCCCCTGCGGGATAGGCGACAACCCAGATCCTAACCACGACGGATTGGTCGCCACGCGGGGGAGGGTGGCTGGGGCGTCATCTACCGACGGGCATCGACTTCGTCAGCGAAGCGAATCTCCCGGTTAATAACCCATACCTTGCTCTACAGAAGTCATGCGGAGCTTGAGATCGGTCACATCATCAGCAATCTGATTCACACGACCGCGAATATGCCGAAGATGCTCAAGCAGCAAATTATCCATACCTTCCGACATACACCACCTCATGGAACGATAGACTGAACACCAGTATAGCGCGTGATGATCTTGCCCTGATCGTGGCAGACCGGACCGCCGTCGAGGATCTGACTGCTCGCAGCAGGTATCAGGACATGCTCACCAGATGCAGACGTTGCAGTATAAGCCCGCTTAGGGGCCAGGGCGCGAGCAGGGGGGGGCCGCGGGGGCGGGCAGGCCCGAGAAACAACGGCCGACAGGACCCTCGCTGGAGAGGTCCGCCAGTGAGGAGCAAACCCAAGTCTAAGATGTGAGCTCAAGACGGCGCTCAAGACGGTCCAAACGCTTGAGAATGCGGTCAAGGGTCACCTGCTGTCTGGCGTCCACCTCATCGCCATAGTTCACCTTACGCTTAACCGAAACCATCGCCGTCTCAAGGCCACTGATGCGGGTCTTGATATCGTCCATTTCGTCATCAAAGCGGTTCCTAAAGTCGCGTAGCTCATTGCGAATAGCCTTGAGGTGTTCAATTACGAGATTTTCAGTATTGTCAGTCATAGCACCTACCCAATCATGGGACTATAGTCTGCGTACCAGTATAGCGCGTGACCGTCTTGCCCTGATAGTGGCGGGCCCGGTCAGAGCCTGGAGGCCTGCACCTGAAGGCCTAATCCTGGAGACAGAGCAAGGACAGGCAGCCCGGTCAGTGATAGAAACGATCAAGGCAACAAAAGGACTGAGTCAAGCAAGGATTGCCAAGGAGGAGATAGGGATAAGCGGCGCCTCACTGTCTGAATTGAAAACGGTAAGGGAGAGATGTCAGACGAAACCTACACGCACCTAGCAGAGTTGGCAGGCATGGACCCGGCGGAGATTCTCATAGAGAAGCACGCAAGGAAGGCCGGGCCGGCAGCGACGGCGGCATGGGCCAGGGCCCGGGCCGGGCTGGAGGCGCTGAAGAAGGAGGCGGACAAGTTGCGCATAATGTCCATTATGTAAAGTAAACGATGCGCCTATTGAAAAAAAGCCGCCCTGCTGCTAATTCTGGCGCTATACCCAAAAAGGAAGGCGCCGGACGACGCAGCCCGGTCGTTTGAGATCAAGCTGTTATAAGTGAACTTCTCCAGCTTGCGTTCGACGCGATCCTGACCCGCCTGGAACCGCTCGATGTGTTCGAGGATGAGTCTTTCGGTAGGGACGATGCAAGGACCATCCAATTAATGGCTCTGCCGGAACTTCTCGAGAGAAATATCCTCAAATATAATATATAGTTATGAATGATGATGAACTAGTGGAGATATCCTGATGCATGCATATCGGTCGCGTTGGCGGGTTGGGCCGTGGTGGGCGCGCCTTTTGGCGGCCATGGCGAGTATGATTTTGGTTGTGGGACTGCTTTTCTTCTCGATCTTCGTTTTCCTGGCATTGATGGTGGTGACCATTGCGGCTGGTATTCTGCTTTGGTGGCAGCGCCGCAAGCTGCAGAAAAAAAGAGGTTCAGAAGTCATTGTGGCGGAGTATCGGGAAATCCGCCACCGCCAGCCGCCCGATGGTCGCTGAATTGCCATTACCCTTCTCGCGGCTGTCTGCGGCAAGCTTTGTCCCGACTGAAACCGGGGGAAGCCGCTCCTAGCGCGCAGGCCCCCGACCGTATTGAGTGCGCGCCATCCCCAGGGTGCGGGCAGGGGTGCTCAGTACAGGTGGGAGCCTTTGGGATCCAAGTGCTCCAGAACGCCCTGAGACTCCAGCTCCATACGCATATCCTCCTCCATGGCGCGGGCCAGGGTGACGGCCTGGGTGAGGATGCCGCAGAAGGCCTGGGCACTATGGTCGGAGTAGAAATGGAGATCGGCGATGGGGTTGCCGTCAATGCTGATTTGCCAACAAGGTCGGCCTTGATAGTTGGCTTGCTGGGTTTCGATGCGCATACCGGTTCCTTTTTTTCAATAGTGTATGAAGATTATACCCATAATTTAGCGGCCATGACGCCTACCATGACCACGACCGCCACCTTGATCCATAGTTCGCCCCGGCGGCCCAAGGTGACCTTGGTGGCGAGCCAGGCACCCAGGACGCCACCGACGGCAATGGTCACGCCTATTCCCCAGCGTACCTCCCCCATCCAGGCAAAAATGAGCAGGGCCGGCAGGGTGTAGATAGCAATGATCAGGGTCTTGTAGGCGTTCACTTGGGGTAAATGGCGGATGAGCAGCTTGCGCAGGACCAGGATGAAGAGAAAGCCGATGCCGGCCTGAATGAATCCGCCATAAAAACCCAAAGCGGCGAGGGCCGGGTAGAGCCAGAGGGAAGGTTGCCCATCGGCTCTGCTGCCCGGCACGATGCCCGCTTTTTTGGGGAGCAGGAGGGTGATGGCGCCGATGATCAGAACGATGACGAGAATGCGCTGAAACCAGAGGTTGCTGATGTGGACGCCGGCCAGGGCGCCGCTCACCACGCCGGGCAAGGTCCAGAGGGCGAGCATGCCGCCCTGCTTCAACTCGGTGAGTTGCCGCTGATGAAAGTGATGGGTCGCCGTGAGGTTTTCCAGCAATATGCCGATGCGGTTGGTACCGTTGGCCGTGACCGGGTCCAACCCGGCAAAGATCAGGACCGGCAAGGTGAGGAGCGAGCCGCCGCCGGCCAGGACGTTGATAAACCCTGCACCCAGCCCTGCGAGGAAGAGGATGACCAGGCGCCCTTCCCCTCCCTGGATAAAGCTGATGGCCATGGGGGATATGGTTATTCTTCGAGATCGTGAATATTGACTTCGGGGATGCCGGCCAAGGGTGGTCGGCGCCAGTCGTAACCGTCCGTTTTCCCCAATTGCAGGTTTTGTTGATAGCGTTGGTGGGCCTGAAGCTTGGCCAGTTCGCGTTTGAGCTCCTGCTCGGCCATGAGGAGATTCATTTCCGATGTGTGTTCGCTCAAGGCACGCTGGGCTGCCTGGAGCTTGGCTTCGGTATCCTTGGGGTTGATATCGGGAACACGAAGGCTGGCATCGGCCAGGATGCTGACCAGATAGGGCTGCACTTCCAGCATGCCCCCTTCCAGAAACAGGATCTGCAAGCTGCCATCGGCAGCGGTGATACGCAATTCCCCGGGGCGCATCCGGCTCAACAAGGGCGCATGGCCAGGCAGGATGCCAACTTCACCCATTTCTGCAGGTGCAGCGACGAAACGGACATCGCCGTAGTAGACTTCACCATGGACATCAACGACATGCAGACGGAAGGTGGGGATGTGTGCCATGTTAGCCGATTCCACCCTGGAGGTTGAAAACACGCATTCGATCCAAAGTATAGCCTAAAAGCGGCTAGCTGCCCATCTCCCGTGCTTGGCGGCAAGGACCGGCTGGCAGATGGCTCCCGGTATGGCGACCTCGCGGGAGCGCTGGGAGGATGCCTGCTACTGCGCCATCCGCCGCCCGAGGCGGTTCAAAAAAGCGGCCTCGTCCAGAAGCGGAATCGCCAACGCCCGGGCCTTTTCTGCCTTGCTGCCGGGATCCCGTCCCGCCACCACGAAGCTGGTCCTGGCGGAAACACTGCCGCTGACCTTGCCGCCGAGGGTTTCGATGGCGGCCTTGGCCTCCTCGCGGGTCATGCTGGCGAGGGTGCCGGTCAGCACATAGGTTTCGCCCTTCAGGGGGAGGTGCTCTCTTTCCTGAGCGCGGGGAATGGGTGGCCAATGGATGCCGGCCCTGAGGAGGGCTTCTATCACCTCCCGATTATGGCTTTGGGCGAAAAAATGCGCGATGGATTCGGCCACAACCGGCCCGACATCGGGGACCTCCTGGAGGACGTCCTCCGGGGCCTGGAGGAGCGGATCGAGATCGCCGAAAAATTCGGCCAGGGCCTTGGCGGTGGCTTCCCCTACCTGGCGGATCCCGAGGGCATAGAGGAATCGAGGCAGGGTGGTGTTGCGGGATTGCCGCAACTCCCGGAGAAGTTTTTCGGCGGATTTGGCACCCATCCTATCGAGTTGGGCAAGAGCGGCGCTGTCGAGCCCATAGAGATCGGCGACGGTTTGGACCAGGCCGCTGTCGACCAATTGCTGCGCCAGTTTTTCGCCGAGGCCGCGAATGTCCATGGCCCGCCGCGAGGCGAAATGGAGGATGGCGCCCATGCGCTGGGCCGGGCAGTAGAGCCCGCCCATGCAGCGATGGGCGGCCTCGTTGGGCAGGCGCAGGACCTCGGAGCCGCATACGGGGCAGCGTTGGGGCATCTGCCAGGGCTGCGCGCCAGCCGGGCGCTTCTCCGGGACGACCGCCACCACTTCGGGGATGACATCGCCGGCACGGCGCACAATGACGGTATCCCCCACCCGGACGTCCTTGCGCTCCACTTCATCCTGGTTGTGCAGGCTGGCCCGGGACACGGTCACCCCCCCCACCTGCACCGGGCGCAGAATGGCTACGGGGGTGATGACGCCGGTGCGCCCGACGGAGGGCAGGATGGCTTCGACGATGGTGCTTTCTTCGTGGGCCGGAAACTTGTAGGCGATGGCCCAGCGGGGTGCGCGGGCGGTGAAGCCGAGGGGTTGGCGGTCAGCGAGGCGGTTGACCTTGAAGACGACGCCGTCGATCTCGAAGGGCATGGCTTCTCGCTGTTTCTGAATATTTTCAAAATATCCCTGGCATTCAATGACGCCATGGACGTTTTTCAAGTAACTTGTCACTTGAAAGCCCCAGAAGCGAAAGCGTTCCATAACGCCTATATGGGTATCTCCCGGAATCCGGGTGCATTCTCCCCAGCCCCAGGGGAAAAAGGCCAGGGGACGGCC
>Ga0315298_1005989_pt1 | contig 16874 bp, 20 predicted proteins | sample WHS_1_MG_FD_203077 | JGI IMG/M metagenome (GOLD analysis project Ga0315298, IMG submission 203077) | Extremophilic microbial mat communities from Washburn Hot Springs, YNP, Wyoming, USA - WHS_1_MG | ecosystem: Environmental > Aquatic > Thermal springs > Hot (42-90C) | place: USA: Wyoming...
CCCTGAGCAATTAGCGGTCATAATCGCTGAGCAGTAACATATCGTTTAACCGTTCCCCGCCTCCGTGACAACGCCCTCCTTCCTGAATGCTGATGATACCACTGGTCAACGAATGGTTTGGGGGTTAAGCGGCCCAGGGCCTGGTGGGGTCTGACGGTGTTGTAGGTCCTCTCCCACTCTCGCAGCTCTCTGCCGAGCTCGTCGACCGTGGGCGGGGCCCCTGAGAAGTGTTAGAACTCCTCGGTGTGGGTCCGGTCGGCCCTCTCCACAATCCCGTTCAGCCCCGCTCCGGCCTGCCCACATCCCCACGGCCCCGACGGCGGCGACAGCCGCTTCGGCCGCGAGATGGGCCAATCCCTTCTATCTCTCCACATCCCGGACTGTCGCGGACGTATCTGCACGACAGCACTAGCCGCCGGTTCTGCACCACTTCCCGGAATACTACCCTCGCAGAAACAGAAAGTGGGGGGAATTACTGGTTCAGTAGCTAGAAGCTGTTAAAGCAAGCGCCCACCCGAGAACCGACCGCGGCTACTCGGATTACGCCAGGCGGCACCTCATCCCTGGGTGGGGCAGGATCAAGCTGGCAGAGCTCAAGCCCCAGCGCATACGGCCTTCTATTCGAAGAAGCTCGCAGAAGAGCTGTAACCATCACGGTGCGCCATGTTCACTTGACGCTCCACCGCGCTCTCGAGCACGCCGTGCGCTGGGGCGTTGTCGCGCGCACCGTGGCGGATTTGGCAGACTCCCCACGTCGGGCAAGACAGGAGATGAAGGTCCCGACCAACGAGCTGGCTAGAGCATTGTCGGAAGCCGCGCGGGGGGACCGCCTGGAAGCCCTCTACATGCTGCCCTCACCACCGGCATGAGGCAGGGCGAGCTACTGGGCCTCAGGTGGGCAGATGTTGACCTCGACACGGCCAGGCTGCATGTGCGGGCTATCATGCAGCGCAACCATGAGGGTATCGGCCTCAGGGAGCCGAAGACCGCCAGCAGTCGCCGTCAGATAGCCCTCACGGGCATGGCTATTGCGGCACTCCGGCGGCACAGGGCCCGGCAGTTGGAGGAGCGGCTAGCGGCGGGGGCGAGATGGCAGGATAACGATCTCGTCTTCACCAATAGCGTGGGCCGGCCCATCGAGGCTAGCAACCTGCTGAAGCGGTCGTTCAAGCCGCTCCTGAAGAAGGCAGGGCTGCCGGATATCGAGTTTCATGGTTTACGGCACACCGCCGCGACGATCCTGCTTAAGCAGCGGGTGCCGGCCAAGGTGGTATCGGAGATGCTGGGGCACGCCCAGGTCGCGGTAACGCTCGCCATCTACACCCACGTCTTGCCCGACATGCAAAGTGAGGCAGCGGCCGCGATGGAATCAGCTCTTCGGGAGTAGCATCCTCCAATTGGCATCAAAATTGGCATCAAGTTTATTCGGGGCAACGGATGGGTGATAATTCCGCAAAAGAAATAGCCACGGTGCTTACTCGGAGCTACGGTTTTGAGTGGGCGAAAGAGGGCTCGAACCTCTGACCTTCCGGGTGTAAACCGGACGCTCTGACCGGCTGAGCTATTCGCCCATATGCAAAACCTTCGCCCTGGGCGAAGGTTTCTCCTAATTGGTGGGTGCCCCCGACTGGACTCGAACCAGCACGTCCTCTCGGACACAGGCCCTCAACCTGCCGCGTATACCTATTCCGCCACGGGGGCGCGGCGACCCGATGAACACGTCAATTATAGCACGCAGAGCCCACTTCCAGTCAAGCAGCTCCCGGCTCCTCGCCAAGGATCCGACTGCGGTATGCGCGCAGGGTCACCCATCCCAGCCCGAACATGGCCAGCGCCAGAAGACCCAAGACCCACGGCACCCCGATCACGTCGGCCAGCCCGCCCACGAACACCAGCGGAAGAAGCGACGCCAGGTTCCCCAGCATTATCTGCACCGCGAAGATCCGCCCGCGGCTCGCCACAGGCGCCTGCTCCTGGAGCACCGTCTGAGACGGGATCAGCACCATCGAGAGGGAGAACCCAGTGACCGCCGCTATCACCATCACCGCCGACACCTGGCTGACGATCCTCGACACAGCCTGCGACGTGGCCACCATGGCCAACGTCGGCCCGAAGATCAGCGACCACAGCGGACTTATCAGTGCCAGCAACGCCATACCCACGGCTACCCCGCCGATCCCCGCCACGATCAGCAGCTCCTTGCGGGCGAGCCGAGCCAGCCTGCCCATGAGGAGCGCCCCCAGGGCCATCCCCATCCCCGCGGGCGCCAGAATGTACACCGTGTCGTCGGCCCGAATCCCCAGCACAGTCACCACGAACCGAGGCGCCAGCATCGCGGTGACCAGGGTGAGGGTGGCTCCGCTGGTCAGCACCACCATCGCCACCGTCGCCACGCGGTCTGTCACCAGGAAGCGCCACGTGTCCCTCAGGTCGGAGAAGAAGCGGCGCACAGCCTGGATCTCCTCCTCGGCCACCCCCTCCACGTGTGTCCTCGACCGCGACGGAAGGGTGAACACCAGCCCCCCACACAGCGCGAAGAGTGCAGCAATCAACAGGAAGAGGGTACCTGTTCCGAAAAGCTTAATGACTATGGGCGCCATGAAGACGATCCCGACCAGCTGAGAGATGGTGAAGGTCAGATTGAACAGCGAGTTGGCGGTGATCAGCTTGTCCCTTCCCACCAAGAAGGGGATCATGGCCGCCTCGGCTGGAAGGAAGAACTGGCTGATGATGGAGAACACGAAGGTCACCACGTACAGGGCCACAACGGACCCGCCAAAGACCAGGTACCCCAGGACGACCACCGCCCGCAGCCAGTTGGTGGAGACCAGCACCAGCCTCTTGTCAACCCGATCCACTAGCACGCCCGCCGGAACGGTGAAGATGATCGACGGCAGGACAAACGACACGATGGCCAGGCCGATCTGGGTCGTGGAGTGGGTGGCCTCCTCGATCAGCACCATCAGGGCGAACCATATGGCGTTCTGCGCCGTCTGCGAGATCGCCTGGGCCGTCCAAAGCAGCATGAACGGCCGGTTCCCCCAGATAGAGTCGGCGGGTGGCCTTTCCAGAGTCACCACCTGCTCGCTCAAGCCTGGTTCCGGCCGGCAAGATTGTGGATGTCCACAGGCGCGGCAGCCCTCGATACGAACTGCTTCAACCGTCGCTCCAGAACCGCCCTGTCCAGCAGCACCCTGTGCTCGCACTTCAGACACCGAAGGCCGATGTCGGCCCCCAGCCGCACCACCACCCAGTCGGTGCCCCCACATGGATGCGGCTTTCGGAGTCGAACCACGTCACCCAATCTGATCTCCATCACCATTTCGGGTACCCCCTTCGCGGCACACTCGGCGCACGTGGGACGAACCTGGTCCCCTGACACGATGGGTCCGACACATGGGAGCAGGCTCCCGTGCCCTCCCGTGGGCGCGCCGCCGGGGGACAAGCCCCCAACCCACTTGTCGGACTCGATGTGCCAAAGCACCACTCTGTCGGCAGCCCGGTGGGGCGGGAGCCCCCCTGTGCCCGTGGGCTGGCCACCCACGAGGACGCAGCCCTCAGCCCGATCGTCGATCGGAGGGCGAGGAGATGCCGCTGTTCGGCGTCGCCTTCGCCTGCCGAAAGCGGTTGATCTCGTCCCTCAGCCCGAGGGCGGCCCGCCTCGCCGCCTCCATCCAATCGTTCCCGGACGAGGCGAATATGACCTGCCTCGATGAGCTGACCAGCACCCGCTCCCCAGCGGCATCCGTTCCGTCCACCACAGCGCGCTCCAGCTCACCCGCCTGGGCGCCCACGCCAGGGATCAGCAGCGGCAGCTCTGGCGCCATGGCTCTCACCTCAGCCAGCTGCTCCGGATAGGTGGCTCCCACCACCAGACCCACGTTGCCCCGTCGGTTCCACCCTCTCGCCCGAAAGGCCACCACCTGGTACAGGGGCATCGACCCCTCCGGCGCGGCGCAGATCAGGTCCTGGAAATCTCCAGAGCCCGGGTTGGAAGTCTTGCAGATGAGAAAGACGCCCCGGTCCTCTCGATCCAGGAACGGCTCCACCGAGTCGCTGCCCAGGTAGGGATTGACAGTTACGGCGTCGAACCGGAGCTGGTCGAAGAGGGCCCGCGCGTAGGCCGCCGCGGTATGGCCCACGTCGCCCCGTTTGGCGTCCCCCACCACCAGCACGTCCGGAGGCATGGCTGACATGGTTCGCTCCAGCGCCTCCAGCCCCTGGAGACCCAACGCCTCGTAAAAGGCCAGGTTCGGCTTGTACGCGCACACCAGGTCATGCGTTGCCTCAATTATGCCACGATTGAACTCGTATACCCAGTCGCTCCTGCCGCGCAGCGGCCCCGGGATCCGCGCTGGATCCACATCCAGCCCCACGCACAGCAGCGAACCCTTCCGGCGAGACATTTCAAGCAGCCTGTCGACGAAGCGCGCCACGGCACCCCTCCACCCTCACACGCTCGGTCCTCGGCAGCCCCTCGGGCCAGAGCATGGCGGCCATCCTTTGAAACGGAACTGGATCCCCCGTAGTCAGCAGCCGGTGTGTCGATCGCGCCCTCTGCGCGGCAGGTGCGACGTCGTCGCTCGCCATCAGCGTCTTCAGCGAGGTGGCTACCGGCTGCCCAGACTCCACCACCCTCACCTCCGGCCCCATGATCTCCTCAACGAGCGGCCGCACGAAGCCGTAATGGGTGCAGCCCAGAACCAGCGTGTCCACACCCCATTGGATCAGCGGGCGCAAGCACCTCTCCAGGAGGGCCCGCGTCCTGAGGGAGTCCACATCCCCAGCCTCCACCCGGTCGGCCAGGCCCGGGCAGGGCTGCTCCACCACCTGTAGCCCGTCCCGATGCCGCTCTATGGCCCTGCGGTACTCGCCGCTGGCCACTGTGGCCACGGTGGCGACAACGCCGACGCGCGCAAGCGCCACCTCGGCCGCCGTCCGCGCCGTCGCCTCGATCACTCCCACTACCGGCACGGGGAATGTGCGACGAGCCGCCTCCAGAGCCGCAGCCGTGGCACTGTTGCACGCTAACACCAGTGCCACAGTCCCCTCACGATAGAGATAGTCCAGGCACTGGAGGGTGTAGCGTCGGATCGTCTCCATGGGCAGTCCTCCGTAGGGCACTCGCGCGCTGTCGCCCAGGTAGATGGTCGACGCCCAGGGAAGCTCCCTTCGTATCTCACGCAAGACAGTCAGCCCGCCGACTCCGGAATCGAAAACGCCGATCGCCCCGTGCATAGAGCAATCTCCTCAGTAGCCCCTCTCCTTGTCGAGGACATTCATCAAGGGCTCCCCGGCCAGGTACCGTCGCAGGTTCTCCTGGAACAGCTCCAGCGCCCGATCCAGGTAGGGCATGGTGCCCCCGGCCATGTGAGGGGTCACGATCAGATTAGGCAGCTCCCAGATCTCGCTGTCAGGAGGAAGCGGCTCCTCCGCGAACACGTCGAATGCTCCGCCAGCGATCCAACCCTCGCGAAGCGCCCGCGCCAGGGCCCCCTCGTCCACGATCCTCCCCCGAGCCACGTTGATCAGATAGGCCCCACGCTTCATGGCTCGCAGCTCCCTCTCTCCAATGAGTCCCCGCGTCTCAGTCGTCAGGGGCAGTGCCACCAGCACGAAATCGCTCTCCGCCAGCAGCTCCAGCAGCCCATCCGGGCCGAAGACCCGATCTACCAGCCCGGTCTCCAGTCCCTCGGCACCGCCGGATCGCCGAAGCCCTACCACCCGCATCCCCAGGCACCGCGCCACGGTCGCCACCCTGCGTCCAATGGCCCCGAGGCCCACGATCCCCAGGGTCTTGCCCCAGAGCTCATCACCGTAGTAGGTGCGGAGCGGGCTGGGCTTCCACTGGTGCCGCTCCGACTCCCGGAGGATCAGAGGCATTCTTCGAGCCAGCATCACCATGACACCGAGCGTGTACTCCGCCATGGCGGTCCCGTGGATGCCCGATGCAGTGGTCACGGTGATCTCTGTGGCCTCCACGCCCGCCTCGAGGACGTGCTCCGCTCCCGCGCTCACAAGCTGTATCCATCGCAGCCGCTTAGCCTCCGACAGTGGCCCCGGGAGCTGGAAGCACAGGAGGACCTCCGCATCGGCCATCTCGTGCCGCGCCCTCTCGGGATCCAGATCCCGCACCACCTCCAGGTCGGAGCCGAGAGCGCGCAGCGCCTCCATCTGCCTGTCGTTCAGCTTCACGTTGACCAGAATCTTCATCCGCTCAGCTCCCTTGTCGTTCGGCCCCTCCACCATGCGCTCCCACCATCCGGGCGCGCACACGTGGCTGGCCACCACCTCGGTGTTCCGGACGGAATGAGAGCCGGCATTGCTGCCGGCCCACAGGCTCGTCGCGCCCTACCCACGTCCCGCCAGGGCTTCACCCGTTCCTCAAGTTCCAGTCGTAGGGGATGTCGGGGGAGTTCCAGGGCACCCGATACTCATCCGGATGCTTGTAGTCGTATAGCTCAGTGGGAAAGTTTATGATAAGCGCCGTATCGCCCCCGATCGCCTTGAAGCCGTGCATCACCATGGAAGGGATCTTCACCAGCATGGGGTTCCGCTCGCCGATGAAGAATTCCTGCACCTGCCCCTTCGTCGGCGATCCCTCCCGCTGGTCGTACAGCACCACCTTGGCCATCCCATGCACGCACACGAAGTGGTCGGTCTGCTTCCTGTGGTAGTGCCAGGCCTTTACCACACCAGGGTAGGCCGCCGTGACATAGGACTGGCCGAACCGCTCGAAAATCTCATCGTCGCTGCGAAGCATCTCCATCAAGAAGCCACGCTCGTCCGGTATCAGCCGCAGCGGCTTAGCAACAACACCCTCGATCATGAGCCCTGAACCTCCTCTAAACGTCCCACTTGCCGCAGCGGCCACCCCACCTGGCCAGCAGCTCCCGCCCGGTCTTGATCTCCACTATCTCGCACCGGTTGGAGCAGCCCTTGCACTCGAAGGACGACGTCCGGTAATCCAGATCCACCACCGAAAAGCCTCGGAACCTGGTCGGCCTGCCAGTCGCGTCCATCTGCTCGTGGGCCAGGAGAGCCGCCCCAATGGCGCCCATGATGTGGTGATGACGCGGGACGAGGATCTCGCACTTCAAGGCGTTCTCGAAGGCACGCACCATGCCCTGGTTGGCAGCCACGCCCCCCTGAAAGACCACGGGCGGGAGGATCTCCTTCCCGAGTCCGAGGTTGTTCAGGTAGTTCCGCGCCAGCGCCTCGCAAAGCCCGTACAGAATGTCGGGCACGGAGTGCCCCATCTGCTGCTTGTGGATCATATCAGACTCGGCGAAGACCGTGCACCTCCCGGCGATGCGAACCGGCGACTTGGACTGCAGGGCGATGGGACCGAACTCCTCGATCCCTATCTTGAGCCGATTGGCCTGCTGGTCCAGGAACGACCCTGTGCCCGCGGCGCACACGGTGTTCATGGCGAAGTCCACCACAACCCCGTCGCGAAGGATAATTATCTTGGAGTCCTGCCCGCCTATCTCCAGGATGGTCTGCGTCTCCGGGAAGTAGTGAGAGGCCGCCACAGCATGGGCCGTGATCTCGTTCTTGATGGCGTCGGCACCCACCATGGCACCGGCCAGGTAGCGCCCGCTACCGGTGGTCCCCACGCCAGCGACCTGCGCATCAGGCGGGAGATCCTCGGCGATCTCACGAAGCATTCGCTGAACGGCCATCACGGGCCTGCCCTCCGTCCGCCCGTATCGGCCCACCACTAGCTCCCCGTATTCGTCCAGGGCGGCGACCTTGGTCGTCACCGACCCCACGTCAATTCCGAGAAAAACTCGCACCCTCTTCTCCGTCCCTGAGCTGCCGGGCAAGCCTGCGTTGGAGCATGTCCACGAACGCCTCGAGTCGCGTAACCAGGCCAGCCTCGGCCGTATGCTCGTCGATGGTGATGTTGATGAGCGGCTTCTTCCATCGCCTCTTCGCCGCCCGTGTCACAACGTCTATCATCAGCGAATCGGGGCCGCACCCGAAGGCGACCACGCTTATGATCCCGTCCACATCGCTGGTGAGATAGTAGCCTCCCGCGCCCACCACCTCCCGCTCGTAAGTGAAGTAGGGCCTGTCCACCAGCAGCGAAATCCCGCGATCCAACCCCTCCATGGAGACCATCTCCGGGGTCACCAGCTTCACGTTCATCGCCCTGAGCCGCCCCACCAGGTGATGGTTCACGTAGTCATCGTAGATGTTGTAGGGATGTCCTATCAGGGCGATCACCAGTGGCCGCTCGGTTGGCATGACGGTGCCTGAGGACCGAACGGTCGAGGAGGGGACAGGCTGGTCCGGAAATAGCCGGTCTATGGCCTCAGGGGGTGTCAGCCCGCCGCGCATCAGCTCCTGGTACTCCCTGTCTCGCGAGAGTGCCAGGTCCAGCGCCCGATCGATCCTCCAAGGCAGTCGGGTGAAGCACCTTCCGAGCCTGTGGACCTCCTCTCTCACCCGCCTCATCCCCTTGTTCACATCGATCTCGATGTCCACGATGGGCGCCACGTCCGGGGATGTCTGGCGCACCAGATCCGGCAGTCCCAAGAACTTGGAGCAGTTGTACACCCTCGGCTCGACGCTCCTGACGCTGGGGATGAAGACGAAATCTACATCCCTGCCCAGCGCCGCGCAATGCCCCAGGAAGATCTTGGTGGGGAGACAGGTCTCCGCCACCACCCGTGAGGCGCCTGCCGCCAGGACTCCCCTCGTGGTCGCTGGGGAGACCACCGTCTCTGCGCCCAGCTCCTCGAAGAAGGTCCTCCACAAAGGGTAGTGCTGGTAATAGACCAGCGCTCTGGGTATACCCACCTTGATCATCTCTTCTCTGCCACCAGTATCATCCTGGGGCTGGACGCCTGGTAGCTCTCCAGGTCGTAGCCCCCGAACAGGTCCCGAAGGCGAAACCCTGCCCGCGCCAGCAGCAGCTCCGCCTCGTACCTGAATAGAAACCGGGTCTCCATCTCGAAAACCCGGCGGGTCAGGTTCCCCTCCGGGTCGACCCGGTCGTATATCAGCCGCAGCCTTTCCCGCTGCGTCTCGAAATGGGTGGTCCGCACCACGAGCTTGGTCAGCAGGTCGGGGCCATCCCGCCCCGGAAAGGGTGCCGAAAGCTGGTGAACCACCACGCCGTCGCCGGCGGCGATCCACTCGGGCGACGGGTTCACCAGATCTAGTACCAGCAGTCCGCCCTCTCGCAGACAAGCCCGCAGTCTCTCGAGCGCGTTGAGCTGGTCCTCGAGGGTCACCAAGTGATGGAAGGACCCGAGCGCGACCAGGGCCATCCCAAAGCTCTCGCCCAGCTCCATGGTCCTCAGGTCCCCGGGCGTCAGCCTCACCCTCTCGGCAAGCCCACGAGCCTCGACGGCGGCCGCTGCGATCTTCAACATGGCATCGGAGACATCGACACCGGTGACGGAGTGGCCTGCCTCCGCCAGGGCCAGCAAGACCCTCCCCGTCCCGCACGCCGCATCCAGGATCGGCCCATCCACCGACTGGGCCAGCCCCAGGTAGAGGGGCAGGTCATCCCGGAAATCGCGGTGCTCCCAGTCGTAGAACGGGGCAAGCCGGTCGTACGGGGGGGTGGAACCGCGCCGCCTACTGCTCAACTGTCGACCCAGCCCCCTGAGAGGCCGCCCGCCTCGATCGACGTCTCGCCCTGGGCTTTCGCCTGCCGCCGCTGAGCATGTATCCCAGCTCTATGAGCAGCAAGGTGGCGGCGAGGAGCGTCCCGTTGAGAGCCGTCAGCATGCCGAGCGATTGAAGCCACAGGGCGAAAAGGATCAGCACGCTGACTACCGCGGCGTGGCCGAGGTTGGCAATCTGGGACGACATGCCCGCTTCGTCGCCCCGGGAAGCCGACCCACTCAGCAGCCGCGAAAGGGTCCCGGTGAGGGCCACGAACAGGGACCCGTAGAAGGCTATGGAGGCCGATGGCGTCCCCGGATCGACAGTAAGGACCACATCAGCCCAGAGCGCCCAGCTGGCAAGGGTGAGCAGCGTAACCAGGAGGTTCATGCTGGCATTATAGCGCAACCACTTGGTAGCAACCACTCTTGACAAATGGCGCCTCCCTGCTCTATACTTCCGTGCGACGGGTGGTTCAGAAGACCGCCGTCGGACTGCATGCGGCCGTGATGTAGTGGCAACATGCAACTTTCCCAAAGTTGATATCGTGGGTTCGAATCCCATCGGCCGCTCCACTCGCCGCCGCCCTTTTGGGCGGCGGTCTCTGTCTTTCCGTTAGCTTTCCGCTGCCCCGCACTCCGCCAAACAAGATCTGCAGCGCGGGTCGTCGTGCCCGCCAGGACGGGCGGGAGCCCCGAGGTCCGCCGCGCCACCCTCGATCAGCGTGGCGAAGCGCTGGCAACCAGGTACACGTTCAGCAGCCTGACGCCGTGCTGAAGCGCCTCCCGGTCCGTCGGGTACCACACGTCTAGCCACCGTCCGACAACGCCACCGCCAGTGTCCAGGGCGGTGAAGATCGTCTCCTCCATTCCTTCTATAAGCAGGTCGCTTCCCAGCGGAATGACCCGCGGGTCCACCGCTACCACACCCCAACGCGTCGGCTGCCCGCTGCGAGTGATCCCTCGCCCATCGGTGCCGTTGTGCGGCGAGTCTGAGTATCCGGTGACGCGGAACTCGCCCAAGGGTTTCAGCACGAGCCCCTTTGCGTGAGCAGAAGAGGAGAAGCCGTGAGGATCCGGGGTGGAGGCGGGGGTTGGTGTCGGGCTGGAGACGGCAGCCTGCGGTCTGACCGCCAGCACGTCTGTTCCGGGTGGCGCCAATGATGGGGGTCTGGCCCCACCCCTGGCAACCACGCTCACCCTGGTTGCGGGCGCAGCGGCGGCATCGGCGGCGTGTCCGGGCTGGGGCATCCCGGGGGCCAGATCGAATCCCACCGTAACCGACAGCACCGCAGCGACCAGTAGCCGGCTCAACCTGACGTAGTCCCTCATTCGTTGCGCTCCGTTGAGCCGAGTATTCTCACTCCGGCAGGTTTGACAGGCCGGGAAGGGTCATTGTATAGTCGGCCCGCCTGGTAGCTTGGTAGCGGGATGCGGTGTGCCACCAGGTGGTTCTTCCCGCAAGCTTTGTGCCATCCATTCCGGTGTCCCCTTTGGCCAAGAACTTGCCTGGCCCCAGGACCGAAGAGGTGCGCCTCCAGTGCGAGCGCGCCCATCTCAATGGGAGGAGACAACGACTTGCTGGCAGCGCTTGAACAGGTGATTATCCCGGCCATCGAGCACCTCTACTCGCAGGTCGGCTACGTGGGGGTGCTGATCGCCATGGCCATCGAGAGTGCCTGCATCCCACTTCCCAGCGAGATAGTGATGCCCCTAGCGGGGTGGATGGTCTACCGCGGGGTGTTCGACCTGTGGCTGGCGGCCCTGGCCGGGACCGTTGGCTGCACCGTGGGGTCTATACTGGCCTACTGGGTCGGTGCGCTGGGGGGCAGGCCCCTGCTCCTAAAGTACGGGCGCTACGTGCTCATCTCGGAGCATGACATGGAGACAGCCGACCGTTGGTTCGCCCGATACGGTGACGCCGCCATCTTCTTCTCCCGGCTTCTTCCGGTGGTCCGCACATTCATCTCCTTCCCCGCCGGTGTCGCCCGGATGAACTTCTGGAAGTTCGTCATATACACCACCATAGGGTCATTCCCGTGGGTGCTCGGGCTGGCCTACGCCGGGAAGTTGATGGGGGACAACTGGGTGGAAGTGAGGGCCGTCCTGCACAACTTCGACTATCCAATAATCGCGCTACTGTTTGCAGGCGTAGCATACTACCTGTACCGCCATCTTAGGCCACTCTTCCAACGGGACAGTGGGAACGCCGCTACAGACTAGTACTCTGCCAAGACGGCCATGTTGGGCCTGCGGCCTGCAGGCCCCCAACTGCGCAGACCCCAGGGGCCTTTGGGGTCGCAACACAGCAGCAGATCGACCCCAACCGTACCTGCGCACGATTGGGGTCGATCTGGTGGCGTTGCGATCCCGACTGGACGGCTACGCGGGCCTTCCAGTTCGCCTGTCCCAACGCAGATAGTAGGGATACCCCGGCTCAAACTGATTGGCAGTCTTGAGGTAGTCCTCCTCGTTCCCCTCGATCATCAGCTTGTGCATGAGGACGACGTCGGCCCCCGGGATCCACTCCACGGGCTGGACACACAGGCTCATGATGGCGCGCCCGTCCTCGTAGACACTGACCATTCCTCGTCCCCGGGGCACCCTGTAGACCCTTCCCTGCCTGCTGGGGCTGGGAACCTCCAGGTAGCCCCGGTGCTCCAGCTCGCGCGCCTGCTCGGGATCCAGGATCTCCAACAGGAGGCTCTCGGCCCGCCGCTCCGCCTCAAGCTGCAGGTTCTGCCCCCTGCTGGAGACCCCCTGTCCGCGCGAGCCGAACAGCGCCCAGAACACGATGCCGATGAACTGGGCTACCAGCACGGCTATGCCGATCCAGGCAGCCAGCTCCCAGTGCACGCCCACCCCGATCGTCTCCATCATCCACCGGCGACCCTGGGCACCATCACGATCTGCTCCGCAGTCCTGTCGAACCGCTCGAGCTTCTCAGCGGGCTTTCCGGGGTCAACCTTGAAAGCGGTGGCGCCCTTAGCCTTCTGCTCCTCGAAGATCCGCTCGGCCTCCCGAACGGCCTCGAGAGCCTCCGGGTCGCCAACCTCAGCCTTCTTCTCGTCCCACTCCACGATGGTGTCACCCTGATGGCTCAATATCCTCAGCTTAGCCATTATCGCCTCCGTCTCCTCTCCAACTGTTCCCTGGAGGAATCCGTTTCGCCTCCGAAACGGGATCGCGTTCCCCGCCGCCCCGATCCCCGGCGAGCGTTCCAGCGGGGAGCCAGCACTCGAGCACGATGCGTACCAGCCACTCCCGCCACGAAGTCCAAGACCGACGATCGGTGCACGGCTACTCTCGAGCACCGAACCTATCGCAAGAGGGATGCCCGGACCGGCATCGCTCCGATCACCAATGCAAGTGACGCGAGGGGTCCGGTCGAGTTCGACCGGACCCCTCGCTCAGCCTACCACATGCCGCGCTGCTCGTCCTCCATCGGATGATCCTACGGCTGGAACCGCGCAGGGCGAGATCCCTACGGCTGCTTGTCACCAGCCAGGCCCAGCTCCCTGCCCACAGTCTGCATGGCCCGGGTGACGAAGGCGATATGCTCCTCCAGCGGCACGCCCAGCAGCTCGGCCCCCTGTACTATATCCTCCCGGCTCACCGCCCGCGCGAATGCCTTGTCCTTCATCTTCTTCTTTACCGAGGATGCCTCCACATCCATGATGCTCTTGCTGGGCCGCACGAGAGCCACCGCCGATATGAAGCCCGTCAGCTCGTCCACCGCGAAGAGCGCTTTCTTCATCGGGGTATCCCTCGGGATGTTCATGTAGCTAGCATGGGAGGCCACCGCATCCACGATCTCCTCCGGCCACCCCCGCTCCCTCAGGATCTTCACCCCCGCATATACGTGGGTCTCCCACGTCTGGTTCTGCTCGTAATCGAAGTCGTGGATCAGCCCTACGATCCCCCACTTCTCCTCGTCCTCGCCATACTTGCGGGCATAGGCCCTCATAGCCGCCTCCACGGCCAGGGCGTGTTTGATCAGACTGTCGCTCTGGGTGAACTCGGTGAGCAGCTTCATGGCGTCGTCGCGAGTTGGTTGCATGACTCCCCTCACAAGGCTCGGTTTTGCGACATTATACTCTCGACGCGCCCGCGAGGCTCTGCACGGCCGGTCCGGTTACAGCTTCTCCCCTATGGCTCGCCAGACATCGTCCATGCCCTCGTACCGCTCGTTGGGGAGCTGCTGGAGCAGATCGACCACATCCTGCGGCGCATGGTTGCGCACGGCGCAGTCGATGATCTCCTGCTTGTCCGCCGGAAGGTCCAACCCCTTTAAGTACTGCACCACCGACCTCAGCGATTGCGGGCTCATCTCGGTCCCCCTCAGCAAGATTGTGGTTCGCGACCGGCCACTTCAACACGCCAGCCGGCCGCGATCGATCGGTCAGGCGCCGCAAGACCCGTACCCCCGACGCCACCCCGATCTGCATAAGGGTTACGGGGATGTCAGCCGCAGCAGATCGTCATAGCTCCCCACTGAGGAGACGACCCACCCGAAATCACCTAGCGTCGCGGAGATCTCGCGCAGTCGCCGAAGTCGCGCGCCCACATCGTCCCCCTTGGCGCCACCCAGGGAGATCTGGTCAGAGTAGCTCCCATAGAAGGCGAAGTAGGCCTGGTTCAGCTTCCTGATCCTGTAGCCCTCCGCTTCCAGATGGCGGCGAGCGTCCTCCATGTACCGCTCCGCCTCGTCCACCTTTCCCTGCGCCAGTAGCCTATCCACCTCCATTCTGATCTCCCTCATACGGGTCCGAAATTGGAGATCCTCCGGCGCCGACGGGGGGAGGGCCCCTCTGGTCTCTGCAGAGTATTCCTGGTATAGGGCATCACCAATCTCCTTCCCGATGATGTCGGCGGCGGTTTCGTTGACGGCGACCATCCGGTCGTCGCGCTCCGCCCCGAGGGCGTACCTCCAGCCTAGCGGCCGAAGGGCGAAGAACTGGTGGGCCCATTCGTGAGCAACCGTTCGAAGCGTCCACCTGATGTCGGAGCTCTCGGGAACCATGCTGGGGTAGACCCCCAGCCCGCCTATGGTGGTCACCAGGGCCGAGTAGCCCTGTCGCGCAATCCTGTCCTCCAACCCCTCCGCCTCCTGAAGGGTCGTGTCAGGACGCAGCAGCACCGTTGCCATCTCCTCGATCCTATCCCTAGGCGAGACTACCAGCAGGGCTGGGGGAGACTCGAACCTGAAGAGTACCGGGGGAAGCACGAAACGAAGTCCGCCCAGATCGGCAGAGAACCCCGCCTTCTCCAGCGCCCTCGATACTCTCGCCTCGATAGCGCGCTCGACGCCGGGCCTCAGGCGGACGAGTCGAGCTTCGATCCCGGAGGTATCGCCCCCGCTGCGTCGCAGCTGCAGGAGGCGATCCACCAGGCCGAAGTACTCCAGCTCATCGTCGGGAGCAGCCTCGCTCCCCGCGATCCCATCTTCGACCTTCCCTAGGATCCCGCCGCCCATCCAGGCTGTCACAGTATGGGCCTGCGCCCCAGCTTCCACTGTGAACCTATAGCCGGGCGTCCTCGGAGCCCCCGCTGAGACTCCCATCAGAATGGGCAACAGAGCCACGATGACCACCTTGAGGATGATCCCCTTGCGAGACAGCCAGGGCGAAGCCGGCAGGGCCTCTGGCGATGGCACGGGCCGCTGGGGCGCGGAGCGCCGGGGGTCGATGCTCGCCTCCTCAGTCCTTACGAGTGCGTGCTGGCTGTCACGATTCTGCAATGTTCACACCCACCGGTTTTATGACTTTGCAACGTGGCCGGCAGTATCATCATCGCGCCGCCTGCACCAGTGTCAGGGGGGACGTAGGGCAAGAAGCGATGGAGCAGCACGACAGAGCGGCAAGGCGCGAGGGCCTCAAGGTGCTGGTTGCCGAGGAGGATGCGCGGCTGCGTCGCATAGTATGTCTCAATCTGGAGCGCGCGGGGTTCGCCGCCGTCGAAGCCACATCTCTGCAAGAGTGCGAGTCGGCGCTCACAGGGAACGACATCGGGCTGGTGATCATCAGCCCTCAGCTCCCCGGCTTCGATGGCCGGCAGTTCTCTGAATGGATGAGAGAGCACTTCCCGCAAGAGCCGATTCCCGTCGTGATACTGTCATTCGAGCCCGAGGACAGGGTTCTCACATCGCCATTGAGGGCCGCGGCCTTCAGGCGCAAACCCTTCGACCCGAGCGACCTGGTGGGGCAGGTCGGTAGCCTGATGCGCACCGCCTGACCTCGGTACCGAATCTGCTAGCCACGCACCGTCTGCACAAGGGCGTGCAGCCACCGAAGGGTGGGGAGGCGAGGCAAGGGGGCACTCGCCGCCACCTTCGATTGATATATCCTTCCCTCGCGCCACTAGGGGCCTGCACAAGGGCGTGCGGGCCCCTAGTCCTTCTCGGCATGATCCGTCTCGTCCGCCAGCACGTACCCTATGCCTGGCACCGTCCGCAGGTACACGGGATGGGCGGGATCATCCTCGATCTTCCTCCTCAGCCGGCTCACCCAGACCCGGAGGTACTCCACGTCCTCCCGGTACTCGGGGCCCCACGTCTTCACCAGCAGCTCCTCGTGCAGCATCACCTTCCCCGCGTTCAGGGCGAGCTGCTGAAGGAGCTGCCACTCGGTGCGACTCATCTGCACCTCGGCACCCCGAACCACTACCTTACGTCGGTCGAAGTCCACGGTCAGGTCCCCCACGCGGAACAAGGGAACCGCGAGAGCCCTGGAGGCACTGCTGGCCCTTCGCAGCACCGCCCTGATCCTGGCAGATAGCTCGTCCGGACTGAAAGGCTTCGTCAGGTAGTCATCGGCCCCCAGATCCAGCCCTCTCACTTTGTCCGCGTCGCTGCCTCTAGCTGTTAGCAATATCACCGGCACGGCTCGTCGCGATCGAAGCCGCCTCAGCACCTCGAAGCCGTCCATACCCGGCATTATCACGTCCAGCACCACCAGGTCCGGGCTGTGACTCTCCACCAGCTCCAGCGCCGAGCTTCCGTCCGAGGCCGTCAGGACCTCGAAACCGGCCGCCTCCAGCTCGGCCCGGACGAACCGGAGGATCCGGGGCTCGTCGTCCACAACCAGCACCGTCGACTTCCTCATCCCCACTCCTCCTCGACGATGGGCAGCGAGAAGGCGAAGACGGACCCGGGGCACGGCTCCGGAGGGTCCTCTATCCAAATCCTGCCCCCATGCGCCTCCACCAGCCGTCTGCAGATAGCCAGACCCAGACCAACACCCTGCGTCCTGC
>Ga0315298_1005990_pt1 | contig 16869 bp, 14 predicted proteins | sample WHS_1_MG_FD_203077 | JGI IMG/M metagenome (GOLD analysis project Ga0315298, IMG submission 203077) | Extremophilic microbial mat communities from Washburn Hot Springs, YNP, Wyoming, USA - WHS_1_MG | ecosystem: Environmental > Aquatic > Thermal springs > Hot (42-90C) | place: USA: Wyoming...
TACATGTCGGAGATCTACGGCGCCGAATCCCCTGCCGCGGAGGAGATGATAGCCTCCCTGGAGCCGCAGGCCGGTGCAAACCCTTAATATTGCGTTCCGAAAGAGATCGGATGCGTCGCTGTCTTACGCGCTGAAGTGGTGTTTGGCATGGATCTCCAGTGGCTGCTTGATTACCTGATCAGGGAAGGGGCAGGGTACGCCGAGGTCAGGTCCCAGAGGAACTCCGGGATGGAAGTCGTGCTCAAGAACGGGGCGGCTGAGCCCCCCGAGTACGTTGAGGCCCACGGGATCGCCGTGAGGGCGATCGTCGACGGGGCTCTAGGCTTTGCCTCGACGAACATACTCACCCGCGAGGGGATGATCGAGGCGGGATCGAGGGCGGTGAGATCCGCGAAGGCGATGGCCGGATCCTGCAAGAAGGTAGCCCTTTCGAGCGAGAAGCCTGCGAGGGCTGGATGGAAGGCAGATCACAGGGTTCTCCCGACGTCCGTGGATCCGGGCGAGGTCATCGATCTCCTCAAGGCAGTCGACGCCTCGATTGTGGGGGTCAAAGGGGTGGAATTCCCCAACAGGCTCCTTGTCTTCGGGGGGAGCGTTGAGGAGAAGGAGTACATCAACTCCGAGGGCACCGAGCTGAGGTCGCTGGTGCCGAGGGTCGCAGGGTACTTCATAATCACGGCCTACGAGGGCGGCAATGGGTCCCTCCAGAGGATAGTCCAGATCGGCGAGTCCGGCGGATGGGAGAGGGCGGGCATCATAGCGCCCGACGCTGTCGCCAGGGAGGAGGCTGAGGCGATGTCGAGGATGCTGAGGGAGGGGAAGGCGCTCGCCCCCGGGAAGTACGACGTCGTGGTCGGCGGGGAGGTCACGGGCATAATATCCCACGAGGCCTGCGGCCACCCGCAGGAGGCGGACAGGATAATGGGCAGGGAAGCCGCCCAGGCGGGCGAGTCCTACCTGAAGCCAGGCATGATCGGCAGGAAGATCGGGAGCGCGGCGGTGAACATCTCGGACGACCCGACCCTCCCCGCGTCCTACGGGTTCTACCTCTACGACGACGAGGGGGTCCCCGCCAGGAGGAAGGCGCTGATCAGGGAGGGGAGGGTCAACGAGTTCCTGCACAGCAGGGAGACCGCCCATGACTTCGGGGTCTCGAGCAACGCGGCGATGCGGGCTTCGTCCTACGCAAGGGAGCCGATCGTGAGGATGTCGAACACGTTCATGGAGCCTGGGGACCACACGCTGGAGGAGCTCATCGAGGGCGTCGACAGGGGCGTGTACATCAAGCGCTTCCAAGAGTGGAACATCGACGACATCAGGTGGAACAACAGGTACGTGGGCTTGGAAGCGTATATGATAGAGGGAGGGGAGATAAGGGATCCGGTGAGGGCCCCGGTGATAGAGGCGACGACCGAGGTGATATTCTCGAGCGTCGACGCCGTCGGGAAAGACCTGAAGTTCAACGCGGCCACGTGCGGCAAGGGGCAGCCCGATCAGGGTGTCCCGGTGTGGACCGGCGGGCCGTCGATGCGCATGCGCGGGATCTTCCTCCGGTGCAGGTAATCCCTGGGTCGAGCTTCCACCAGCATGCTAATGGATTTCGCTATTCTAAACATGTCCGACCCGGTCAGAACTGCCGCGCTTCCACCAGCATGCTAATTGATGAGCCCCAGCAGGGCCACGCCGTTGTAGAGGAACCAGGCTGCGAACGCGACCAGGAGCCCGATCGAGAAGTACACCACGCCCTTGTAGACCCAAGGGCGCCCCCTCCCCGCCCAGCTGAGCACCGAGGGGAAGCTCGTGATCCATATGAGGATTCCAGTGAAGAAGCCGATGATTATTACCAGCCCTATGCTCGAGATGAGGGAGAGCCCGGCGCTCATCCACCAGGAAAGCTGGAAGGGGTTGGTCAGACCCACGGTCAGCCCGGTCAGGTACGGGATGTGGATGCTCCTCTTCGGCGTTAGGTCGATCCGCTTGGAGGCCCGCCAGGTGAGGTACGCGAGCAGGATCATGAGGCAGAAGCTGACCATCGAGAGGGCGCCGCGGGCGGTCTCGTTGAGGACCAGCAGCCCGCTCAGCGTGTAGGTGATCGCCAGGAATGTCGCGTCGGAGGTCATCGCCCCGAGCCCGACGAGGAAGCCGCTCAGTCGGGAGGAGGATATAGCCTGCGCTGCCATCAGCGCGTTGATTGGCCCGGGCGGGGCAGCTAGCGACAGCCCCAGCGCGATCCCTGCGAGGAAGACCCCTGCGTCCATAGCAAACACTTCGATCAGGAGATCAACGCACCAAATGCTTTTTAGGTCTTCTGCGCGGTGCACCACCTTTTTGAGGGGGTGCGGGGAGTTATTCTGCAGGGGCGTATGGATACTTGGTGGACTTGAGGGCGATAGACGGGCTGGAGATCATGATACTCTGCGACAACACGGTCTCGCCAGCCGCGAGGGGGATGCTCGGGGAGCACGGGTTCTCCGCGCTGATCCGGCACGGGAGCGAAGCGGTCCTCTTCGACACAGGCCAGACCGGTGTGCCGCTGGTCAACAACATGAAGGCTTTGAAGATCGGGAGGGTGGAGGACGTGGTGCTGAGCCACGGGCACTACGACCATTCAGGGGGGCTGCCGAAGATGATCGAGTCCGGCTGCGCCCCCTCGAGGATCTTCACGCACGGCGACGCATTCCTCCCGAGGTTCAAGAAGGTCAGGGGGAACCTGATCAGGATAGGCATGCCCTTCGACCCCAAGATCCTGGATGCGGCCGGGGTTTCTGTGTCCGCCTCTGCCTCGGGATCCCCCCAGCAGGTCAAGGAGTGGCTCATCACAACCGGGGAGATAAAGAGGGAGTCGTTCGAGCGACCGGAGACCGAGTTCTTCATAGGCAGAGATGGCGGGATCGAGAAGGACACCTTCAGGGACGACATGGGAATCGTTGCGGCGCTGGAAGGGAAGGGGCTGGTTGTCGTGACGGGCTGCGCGCACTCGGGGGTCATCAACACCGTGAGCCGCGCAAGGGAGATCACGGGGATCGAGGAGGTCTTCGCAGTGGTAGGGGGCTTCCACCTCAACGACGCGGGGGAGGAGAAGCTCGAGATGACCGCTGCGGCGCTCAGGGAGATCGGGGTGAAGAAGGTGGTGCCCTGCCACTGCACCGGCTTCGCGGCTGCGTGCCACATGCGCGGGAGGCTCGGCGATGCAGTGGATCCGGGTTGCACCGGGAAGAGGATCTCGCTTTGAAGCTTTGTGCGTCTGAAAGTTTGAAAGTTTGAAAGTTTGTGAAGGCAATAAACACCCCTTTATTTGCACTGGGATGCCCGCCCTCCGGATTGAAACGGGGATAATGCTTCCCTCCCCCGACCGATCCCGAGCCGCTGCGGCTGGGATATAACCCACTTTTAGCAATCTTTATATCCCGTGATTTCAAGGTCTCGGTCGAGGCAGGATGAGCTACGAGGAATCAGCCATCTACCCGGTCGAGCCGAAGCACAGGGTCCTCTCGTTCTTGGACATGGCCCTGATCTGGGCTGGATCTGCGATCGCGGTCAACGTCTGGTACAGCGGGAGCTACCTTGCGCCGGTGGGATGGGTTCCGGGCCTCCTGATGATAATTGCGGGGTCCGCAGTGGGCAGCGCGATCTTCGCGGCTGCAGGGGTCATCGGCGCCGAGAAGGGGGTCCCCTCGATGGTCTCGGTGAGGGGGAGCTTCGGGATCAGGGGATCCTACCTGATGAGCGCCCTCAACTACCTCACGCTCATAGGATGGACGGCGTGGATGATCTACATCAATGCGTCCGCGGCTGACCTGATCTGCCAGATGATCTTCGGGGCGACCGGCTTCCCGTACTGGATAGTGGTAGGCGGAGCCGCGTGCACGCTGCTGGCGCTCTTCAGGGCTGAGGGTTGGAAGTGGTTCACGCGCGTCTCCGTCACCCTGCTCCTCGTCATCACGCTCGCGATGAACGTGGCCGTCTTTTCCGGGAAGGGGTGGGAGGCGCTGGCCTCAGCCCCGGCTGGGGGGATGCCGCAGAGCATAGCCTTCGACCTTGCGCTGATCATACCGCTCTCCTGGGCTCCGCTGGCTGCAGACTACATGCGGTTCGGGAAGTCGGTCAATGGATCCTTTGCGGGCGCTTTCCTCGGGCAAGGGTCCGTGAACGCCTGGTTCTTCGTCACGGGGCTCGCTTGCGCGCTGGCTTTCGGCTTGACCGACCCGACCATCTATGTCACGCAGGTCGGCGGGGCAGCCTTCGGGATCTTCGCGCTCTTGGCAATCTGGCTCGGGACGATAACCACGACTTTCCTTGACATCTATTCCGCGAACATGTCCCTGGTCAACATCTTCCCGAGGATCAAGGAGTGGCAGGGGAGCCTTGTCACCGGAATTGCTGGGACGGCGATCGCATTCATCCCCTGGATGGACGCCTTCGTAGCGTTCCTTTACGTGATTGGCGCGGTCTTCGTGCCGATGTTCGCGGTGGTGATAGCGGATTACTTCGTGGTCTCCAGGAGGGGTTACGACGTCGGATCCCTCTACGACCCGAAGGGGAAGTACTGGTACTGGCGCGGGCTGAGCCTCCCGGCGATAGCTGCCTGGGCGGCCGGGACGGCGTTCTATTTCTGGATCCAGTCTGCCTTCCCAGAGGTCGGAGCGACAATGCCCTCCTTCGCGTTCACGTTCATGGCCTACCTGGTCCTCGTCTTCCCGAAAAGATCACGCAGAGGGTCCGGGACGAGGGGCTGAACGCCGGAAAGGTCACGTATAGTTACCGACAGCCCGCGGACCCCGATATGTATAAAGACCAGCCGCGCCATAATCCCGGGCATGCCCAAGGCAATACTTGTGAAGGATCTCGTCAAGGAGTTCTCGAGGAGGAGGGCTGTGGACGGACTCTCCCTGGAGGTCGAGGAGGGGGAGGTCTTCGGGCTCATCGGACCGAACGGGGCCGGGAAGACCACAACCCTCAGGGTGATCGCAACCATCATCAAGCCGACGTCGGGGCAGGTGACGGTCTGCGGCAAGGACGTCGTCAGGGAGGCTGCCGAGGTCAGGAGGCTGATCAGCTACCTGCCTGAGGAGGCCGGCGCTTACCAGAACCTCACCGGGCTCGAGTACCTCAGGTTCATGGCCTCATTCTACTACAGGAGCGAGGAGGAGGTGGAGGCTGCGGTGGAGGAGGGGATGAGGATCTCCGCGCTCGGCGAGAGGCTGAAGGAAAAGTCATCGACGTACAGCAAGGGAATGAAGAGGAGGCTCCAGCTCGCGCGGGCGCTCATGGTGAAGCCCAGGCTAGTGATACTCGACGAGCCGACCTCCGGGCTCGACGTGACGCATGCGTTCCAGCTCAGGAGGATCATCAAGGAGTACGCCGAGAGGAACAGGATCACGGTGCTCCTCTCCAGCCACAACATGCTCGAGGTCGAGAAGATGTGCGACAGGGTCGCGTTCATAAATGCGGGCAGGGTGATCGAGGTCGGGCAGCCGGGCGGGCTCGTCTCGAAGTACGGGGCGGACACCCTCGAGGAAGCATTCATGAAGGTGGTCGGCTTTGCCTAGCGGGCTCAGGCTCCTCGTGGTCAAGGAGATCAAGGACCTCCTCAGGGACCCCAAGATCCTGGTGGGGATCATCATATTCCCGGCGCTACTGCTGCCGCTGATGGGTGCCGCGATAAGCGTCTCCACTGGCTCAACGATCGAGAAGGCGTACGGGAACCTCTCGATCTACGTGGTCGACGACGACGGCGGTCCCCTCTCCCAGGCTCTCCTCGATTACTTCGGCGCCAACTACGTCGAGGTCAAGGAGGTCTCAGGCCCCCCTGAGTCGATCCTGGGCGGGCTCTCGGGAGGGGATGTCCTCCTGCACATCCCGGCGGGCTTCTCCAGCAACATCACCGGGGGCAACTGGTCCGAGGTCGTGATGTACATCAACTTCAAGGACTTCTCGATGGTGGAGTTCATCAAGTCGGGGCGCGTGGACCAGATCATCAGCAGCTTCAAGAGCGAGCTGGTGAGGCATCTCGTTTCGGAGGAGGCCCCAGGGAGGGACCCGAACGCGCTGCTCAACCCGATCAGGCAGGACTACCAGTCCGTGATCAAGGGCGAGGCTTTCCGGGTCAGCCCAGCCGCGCTGCAGGGGACGGTGCAGATGCAGACGCTCATGGGACCGATAGTGATAATGCTCGTGCTGATACTGGCGATGCAGATCGCAGCCACGTCGATAGCGATCGAAAAGGAGGCCAAGACGCTCGAGACGCTGCTGACCGTCCCGGTGAGCAGGATGAGCATACTCTTCGGGAAGCTCGCGGGATCCGTGACGGTCGCCCTGCTGGCTACGGTAGCCAACGTCCTCGCATTCACGTACTACATCGGCGCGGTGCTCGGGAGCGCAGGGGCCGCAGCCGGCGACATCGGGCAGGCAGGGCTCAAGCTCGCCCCCGCGCCTGAGGGTTACCTGATCCTCGGGCTCTCGATATTCGGCGCGCTCATCTCAGCGCTGGCGATCGCGCTGACCCTCGGGACGCTTGCGCAGGACGTGAGGGGGGCACAGTCGATCATCGGCATCGTGATAGTCCCGGTCTTCCTCCCCGCGATATTCCTGATGATGGGGGACCTGAGCGCGCTCCCGCAGGCGATGCAGGTAGCGCTCTACCTGATACCGTTCACCTACCCCGCCCTGGCTTCGCAGGCGCTCATCACAGGGAACTACGGGATGAGCCTCATCGGGCTCGTCTACATGGCTTTCTTCACGCTGGCGATGCTCTACATAGCGGCGAAGATCTTCAGCTCTGAGAGGATAATGACAGCCAGGATAAGCTTCAAGGCAAAGAAGGCGGAATGAACGCCGCGCCCGATTTTTCCATTTTTTTCTTTCTTTCTTACTTTCTTACTATTCTTTCCACGGAACCCATCAATACCCTGTCGCACCCGCCGTCCATTATCAGCCTCTCCGTGAAGAGCCAGACCGCGGTGTAGTCCGGGATCACGACCGGGCGCCGCGTCTGCAGAGCGCCTGCGGCCTGCGCCTCGATGAATGCCCACCGGCACAGCCGAGTTTGACGACCCAGTGGAGCTGGTGAGGAGGCGCGGGATAGACTACGACGCCCTGAAAGCCAGAGGGCTGACCTTGAAGCCAAAAGAGGGAGAGATGAGATGAAGGTGAGGAGGCTGAGCCCCACGCCAACAAAGGACAGGAGGGGCGCCCTCTCCATGAATAGCCAGACCGTAATGTGGCGTAGTCCAATATCCGGGGAAGCCTAGGAAGTGCTAGAAGATCACGTCCCTGGCTACCTGGCGCTCCAGCTCAGGGTCCGAAAGGCCGTACCACTGCTGTAATACCAGGAGTTTCAGCATGACGATTGGATCGATGTTTGGTCTCCCTTCTCCCTTCTCTGTGAGGTTTTTGTAGGATTAGGCTATTATGGGCCGGAAAGTCTACCAGTCTATCAGGGAGGCTGCTTTCGCCAATCTGTCGTTGTTCTTCAGGTACCTATTGTAGTAGTTGAAAATGTAAAACTCGAAGGAGGGCGTGAGGATCACTGTTGTATCAATGCTCTTTGAGCATTGCGCTCCTTTTGGGAAAGGTTAAAGGCAGGTTTTTCGAAAATCTCAAATGTTTATGGTTGAGGTAAGTTCAAGATGACGTTTTGCAGTCATGAGCGAGTCCCGCGCAGTAGGAGGACAGGGCTGCTCGTTGTATTGGGTCTCCTCCTGTTTCTGGTGCCCGCCGTTTCTGCCACGGGCGCCCACTACGAGTTCGACAAGAGCTACTACCGTCCTGGCGACATCGGGTACTTCCTCGTCGAGGTCAGCAACAACCGCCCCGAATCTGTTGATATCCCCGAGGCCGCGCTCAACATAACGGGCATAGGGACGTTCGCGTGGGACCCCTCGACCATGAACGCGTCCGATCTGCATTCAGCATCCATGGCGATGACCTCGCGCTGGTCGGGCTACTACGGCACGAACGACACATACCTTGGCCAAACCCTCGGGTGCCGCATAGAGAGTGGCGGGAGCGCCGTCCTCCGCATATACTTCAAGATACCAGAGAACGCCAGCAAGGGCGATTACAGCTACCGCTTCTACATGCCGATAATCATGGACACCCCAGTGGAGTTCTTTGGAAGTATCGCCATCTATCCTCAGGGCGAAGCGCCGCCGCCCGACGTGGTGGGCGAGGCCCTCACGTACTTGTTCGTAGCGGGCCTCCTCTTGTTTCTCGTGCTCTCACCGGTCTACCTAGTTTTAAGGCGGAAGAAGAGGGCGAGGGCGGCAAGGTACGCCAAGATAGTTCTCATTCTGTCCGTAGTACTTGTGTGTGCTGCGGCTTGGAAGATAATCTCATTCGCAATGTTCATGAGTTTCGTCTTCTTTCCGTTTTGGCCGCTGCTGGTCCTCACTATTATCGCAGTCCTCCTTTGGAGGCGCCGGAGAATGAAAAGGAAGAAATTAGAACAAACCACCAAGGCGTCCACAAATGTCACGTAACGACAGTAGGTATCCCATACTGCCTGATCGCAGGGCAAGCTCTGCCTGCGCTGCCCTACTCCTCATCTTCTTAATGTTACCTTCCGCGGTCCTGTCCTCAGGCCAGGCACCCCTCGGCGGATCGCACGCCCTCATTGCGCCGCACGAAATCATCGAGTCAAAGGATCACGTCGTAGAGAGGTTCAACACCACGATAACGGTCATGGACGAGAGGACGGTCCATGTCTCGATCGACTACGGCTTCACTTGGCTCGACAGCAACCACTCCCGCGACCTTTGGTATGTCTACGTCGGCGACGGCGCGTACGGCATCACCACCGAGGACGAGAAGGGGCCCCTGAACTACGGCACAAACTACAAGGTCGAGAACGGATGGCTGCCGGTGCGCCTGAGGGAGGAGGTCCACGCCGGGCAGAGCTGCTACTTCAGGGTCGGCTACTACGCAAACTACATAACGCAGGTAAGGCAGGCTCCGCAGCAGGAGCGCTACCACCTTGCCATGTGGGCCGTGTTGGACACCGCGCATAAGGAGGACGTGGCGATCAGGGTTAACATTCCGGGCTGGCTCTCCGCCAGCTCATACGATCAGTCCCTTCTAAAGGCAGAAACGGCTCAGGACGGCGGAACCGTGCTCACGGCCCACATGCAGAACGTCAGCTATGACACAAACTACTACCTGAACGTGGATCTCGCCGCGAAGCAGGACACGAGCGGCTGGGTCTACGTGCCACGTGTCGTTGTCTCCGACTGGTCTAGGAGCATCATGGCAGAGGTGCCCGCGGACCTCGTCCTTGCGGTGAGCAACCTCGGCAACGGGACTGCGTACTCGACCAACGCCACCGTGTGCGCTCCGCCGATCCTTAACCTCCGTGGCGCCGGCGTCAAGGTTATTGGCAGTCTGCGCCCGTTCGAGACCCGGTATCTACACTTCACGGTGAACGCCTCATCGGCCGGCGCCTCTTACATCTCTGCAACGGTAGCTTACGGCTACGGCAACGGCACCGCGGAGGTCGAGGAATCAAACTGCACGATCGACGTGACGAGGCACACGTACGAGAGTGTCGTCGCATGCAACGTATTGCCCGACTACGCCGAGTTTTCCAAGGAGGTGTCCCTGAACTACGTGATGGTGCCAGTCCGCAACGCCAGCATATCGGTCTCGTTGATCAGGCCAGACGGTAGCCTCTTCTCGAAGGTAGACCACAACACCACATACGGCTCCTTCACGGTAAGATTCACTCCAGATGTCGCTGGCAACTGGACCGCGAGTCTAGAAGTGCCCGAGAGCGGCTCCTATAGGCCTGCCAGAATGAACACGACCTTCTCGGTGCACTCGACGGATCTCTACTCCAGCCGGATACTCTCGTCGGATAACAAGAGGCTCGTCGCCTCTTACGATGCAGAGGAGGTCTACACCTTCACCAACAATGGCACGGATGCCGAGCGGTCGCCCGTCTTCGACGTTAATCTGTATACTACGCTCCCTACGCAAGACGTCACCCTTTTAAGCATAGACCCGGTGCCAATAGGCCTCTCCTACAACTATAGCGGCCTCAGGGCGAGGTTCAGCCCGCTCGAGCTGAACCCCGGCGAGAACTTCACCATAGTGGTACGCTTCAACGTGAAGCTTCTGGCCCTTCCGCCGGTAACCAACGACTTCAACGGGACGCTCGGCGATATACCCTCGGACTTCCTCAAGTACACGGGCTATGCGAAGTACTGGGAGACGAACGACACCTCGATCCAGAGCCTGTCCAGCTCGCTCACCGCCAACCAGACGACGGTTTTTGGCAAGGTGAGGGCGATATACTTCTGGGTCGCGGACAACATAAAGTACGACTACGACAAGCTTAATGCCTCAGAGAGGGGCGAGCCGGCAGGATATTACACAGCGCCACAAACGCTGGCCCTCAGGAAGGGCATCTGCGTTGACATCTCCAACCTTTTCATAACACTCTGCCGCGCCTCGGGGATACCCGCCGTCGCGATCGTTGGCGACTGCTACAACGGCGTCAACGGCAGCTACAACGTCAAAAACGCACACCAGTGGGCGGCGGCATACGTTCCGGGATACGGGTGGGTCGAGGTTGACCCGACGTGGAAGCAGTTCGACAGGCTCGACGACGTGCACGTGGCAAGGAACGTCGGGGAGACCCCCATATCCGGTGGCTACTGCTGTTGGAACGTCAACAATGCTACGGTATACAGCGAGCACATTTACCTCACTCGCATATCGACACCTAGCCTGCCTAGCACAACGGGATCTTCAAATGGAACCGCGATCGTGGACGGTAATTACCGCAACATCAACGAGCTGGACTCCGACATACTGCTCGGCCTCATAATAATAACGGCAATGATTGTAGCGGTCATCGTCACCCCATTCATAATCCTGAAGAGAAGAAGAGCCAGGAAGCGCGGTTCCCAGGAAAAGCCAGAGGGACAGGTGCGTATGGCCGCCGGCGCAACTGCGGCCGTATCACCACTGGACGAGATAAGGAAGCTGAAGGAGCTGTTGGACGCGGGGGCGATAACGCAGAAGGAGTTCGAGGAGAAGAAGAGGCGGCTGCTGGGGAAGGTCTAATAAATTATATAATCAAGTGATGGAAAAAAATGTTAATTTCTCTCGTCAAGGCAATCGTCATGTTCGCAACTCTCGCGTTCGCCTCCTACCAAGGACGAGGGAGGTGGATGAAAATATTTTGTAATTTAGGAAATGATTTAAGTCAGTTAACCTTAAAAATAATTGGTGGTTAAACCACTAGAACTCCGCCCCAAAGGATGATGCCCGTGGATGCGGGACGAGGACGAAGGGGAGGACCACCAATTTTTTACCAATTGACCCCCCACCCCTCGGTATATTTTATTGCATGCTTAATCAACATGTATTCATCCTCGATCCCCTTCTCAAACTTTCTAAACAATGCTCCAGCGAAATAATCTGCGATCTGAAGGTTTGGTTCATCATAAGAATAATCATGCCTGATATCGATTATTTTACAAGATTTATTTGCCTCAACCTCTTTCCAAAACACTTTTTTGACGAAGTACTCGTTGAAGTGATCCCGAGCCTCCTTTGACATGCAGCGGTCTAGAATCAGAACCGCCTTTGATGCGCCAGAACTGAGCAACGCAGAAGCGATTTTGTCAGCAATGAGGTAGTTGTAGAGAACCATCCTTTTATTCCGCAGATCCTTCTTCACGAAGCTTTTGTCGATCACCACGACGCCAGCGTTTATAGGGATTTTTGATATGGCATCAAAGACACCCCTCCGGACGTCATGGCTGTCTTTCGAATGCTTAAATTCATTGAGTTTCTGCCCCTTTCTCCTCAAAGCCCTCTTGAGGCGGCGCAGGGTAGTTCTGGCATTCTCAGGACTGTCGAGCATTATGTAGGCTATAATGAAAAATTTACTGCTTTTTGGAGTAAAGCCTAGATCGCCCGCCTCATCAACGAATATGAAGAGGGTGCCATCTGATGCCATGATGCATTTTTGTACGGCGCGGACATATTAAGATGAAGGCATAACAATGCGGCATGAATGGTGCCCGTGATGCAAATGAAAGCCCCTTCCAGATGTCCCCACTCCCCCTCTCTGGCGGGGAACTTGAGTTGCCAAGGCGTGGGCTTGTTGGAACAGGGAACTTGAGGAGGTGCTAAGAAAAGGCAACTCTGCATGCCCCATACTGAATGGCTCGCAGCTTATGGGCTGAAGCAAAGGGATGGGGAGAAAGGGGAGGCTCGAGGCAGAACGAGAGATCCTCTTCAAGCTTGTTGAAACAGCGAGTAGAAATGGGGTAAAGGTAGAGGAGCTGAATGGAGGGACCGAACAACAATTGAAGAGCTGAAGGCTTGCCAGAGGATTCTTCTTCAAGGGTTATCGTGGCACAGACTCCTTGATGGAGAGGGACGCGAGGATGATTGTCACATTCGCGGAGATTTCGTGGAAGGCCTCGGTATTCCATGCATGAATGGCATTCATGGAGAGGCAGATGGTCAAGGTATCGAAGGGGCTATGATCTTCTTAATGTCCGGGTGGCGGGCATCCCGTCCGACAGTTCCGCAGCCTTCTAAAGTTCGTACAACCTTGCCTCAAGGCGACTTCTCCATGTCCCTGAAGAGCAGGAAGAACACGGTGATGTAGACGGAGTAGATCGCAGCGGTCGCATACAGCGGGAGGTCCAGGCTGAAGTCGAAGACGGACCCGCCTATCTGCGCGGCTATGGAGTTGGGGATCCTCCACGCGATCGAGGTCAACGCTGAAGTCGTCGCCCTCTCGCTCGGGCTGGCGTGCCTCATTATGAACGCGGTGAGCAGCGGCGAGGACATGTTCATCAGTATCTGCCGCGAGATGAACAGGAGGGCGGCCACGCCGAAGCTCGGGCTTAGGGGGAGGAGCGCCATGAGCGGTATCGAGAGGACCTGCGGCACAACGATCGCCCTGAGGGAACCGAACCGGTGCGCCAGCGAGGGGGCAAGGAAGAAGAAGGGTATGGCAAGGAAGCTCACGATCGAATTGATGGTCCCTATGGGGCCGGACTCGACCCCGAACTTTGTGCTAAGGTAGTAGGAGAGCATGGGGATGGACAGCCCTGCCCCGAACCCGATGAGGACCTGCGTGAACGTCACCTTTATGATCACCGGGTTCCTGCTTATCCTGAAGCCCCTCCTGGGGCGATCCCCCGACTTCCCGACCTTGAGCGCAGGCAGGGCGGCGGCGAATCCGAGCGGGACGAGCCAGATTATGCTTATCCTGTAAGCGTCGGGCAGCGCATACCCGGACCCGGCGAGGAGCTCCGGGATCCAGCCGATCATCGCGCTGAAGCCGTAGACCGCCTGGACGAGGACGGACTGGAAGGTGTAGGCTGCCTCGAGGTCGCCGTCCCCGACCTTCTCGGAGATGAGGGCGCTGAGCGAGGGCGAGTACATCGCGCTCCCGAGGCCGAAGAGCGAGGCTGCGAGCATGATCATCGGCTCATCCCGGGCGGCAACGACAATCAGGACCGCGGTCGAGCTGGAGGCTGTGCCGAGGGCGACCAGCTTCCTCCGGTCCACCCTGTCCGATATCATCCCGAGGGGCAGGAGCAGGAGGGCTGCCGAGATCCCCTGGATTAGGACGAACCTCCCGACGTTCGTGCCGGTGAACCCGACCGACTTTAGGTAGAGCTGGAGTATCGTGTAGGTGAGCCCGTCAGTCATCGCGAAGACGGCCGCCGATATCATCATAAGGCGGAAGTCCCTGTTTGAGCCGACGGAGAACCCGTTCACCATAGGCGCGCCCCCAAAGGATGAAGTCAGTTTAGACGGAGGATCCCTTTATAAACTTGAGCGGATCCTGGATGCGGAGAGAGGGGAAATAAAAGAAGAAAGCCCCGGGATGCGTCATCCTTAAATACGCTCAAATGGAATAATATCCAGTCTGTGTTGGAGGGCGAAAAGCGAAATGAGCAAAGGTGTACGCCTTTTCTGTTGAGGCCCGCGTAAGCGTAAGATCCACCATACGCCCCTCTGAAATTCTTGAAGAGTCCCTCGTGAGGCTTGCGGAGAAAGTCATGACCGACGTGCAGCAGCAGATCCTCAAGTACATACTCTTGAGGGAGGACCACGGCGACCCGAAGACATACTCCTGGTACGTGAGGACGCTATCGAAGGATCTGGGGCTGCCTGAGTCGACTGTGAAGTGGAGCCTGAAGAGCCTGAGGGAAGCCTGCCTGATCGAGGCGGGGAGCGCAGCCGAGAAGGGGCTGCCCTTGAGGCTAACTTACCCCGGGATGGTGGTCGCGGGGAGGGTGTGCGGAGGGCAGCCAAGGCTGTAGCACGCCCCTTCGTTTTTTTATTTCATTTCATTTCATTTTTATAACAATCGCAAAGCATTTGCGCACCGACCCATCCTTCCAAAAAACATTAGTTTGACTTAATAGATAAGTTAACTTTAAATATGCTTAGGTAATAATATGGCTAGTGTAGAGCGTGAAATAGTTTGGTCTTGATTCAAGATTGGTTGAAGAGACGTTACGAACTTCTCATCAACAATTTTGGGGAAAACCCCTTCAGGTTCGAGGAGGCAAGCAAACTTCTTGAGGAAAAGAACAAGGACCAGCAGAAAGAAGTTCCAGTATTCCTCTCCGAGCTGAGAAAGGCCGGACTTTTGCGGGTGGAATCAGACCCAAACGATGCAAGGAAGAAGATTTACAGAATGGTTCCAGAAGAGAGACTTTCGAAAGAGTTTCTTACGATCAAATCAGAGAAGTTGAGCAGGGGAGAAGTCGAGTCGCTCTTGAAGAAGGCCGCGGATCTAATCAGGACAAGGGTAGACTACAAATTCATCTTGATTCTGCTCTTCATGAAGAGGATCAGCGACAAGTGGACCGTGGAGTATGAGAGGGCGTACAAAGAGGCCCTCGAAGCTGGACTGACCGAGGAGGAGGCTAAAAGAGAAGCTAAGAAAGGAGTTTATCACGAGTTCGACCTCCCTGAAGAGTACCTCTGGGATAACCTGAGGAAGGATGTCGTCAAACTGAGTGAGAACTTCTCCAGGGCACTCAAGGAGATGGGCGAGAGGAATCCGGATCTGAAGGATGTGGTCGACAGCGTTGAATTCTACCAGTTTGCACTGAGCAGGGAGAACTCCGAAATACTCAGGCAGCTAGTCGAACTATTCAGCGAGAAGAGGCTCCACGAGGTCTCTCCAGACATACTTGGGGATGCATACGAGTGGATACTCAGGTACTTTGCACCGACCAAGGCCAAGGAAGGGGAGATCTACACTCCCAGGGAAGTAATAGCACTGCTCGTGAAGATGCTCGATCCCAAGCCGGGCGAGAGCGTTTACGATCCAGCCTGCGGTTCTGCCGGCATGCTGATCGCAGCCCACAACCACGTCTCCGAGAAGTACGGCGAAGAGGAGGCTAAACGGCTGTTCCTTTACGGTCAGGAGGCGAACCAAAAGACTCTAGCCCTTGCGAAGATGAACATGTACATCCACGACATACTCGACAGCAACCTCATGCTAGGGGATACACTTCTGTACCCGAAGTTCAAGGAAGGCGATGGTCTCAAGAAATTCAATGTTGTGATAGCCAATCCCCCATGGAACCAGGACGGGTACGACGAAGAGGTGCTAAAGAAGGGAGAGTTCTGGAGGCAGAGGTTCGGGTACGGGTTCCCCCCGAGACAGTCCGCGGACTGGGCATGGATCCAGCACATGCTCGCGTCAGCGAACGAGGGCGACGGGAGGGTCGGGGTGGTGATAGACAACGGAGCCCTCTTCAGGGGGGGCAAGGAGAGATCAATAAGGCTTAAGGCATTGGAGAGCGACCTCGTCGAGTGCGTGATACTCCTCCCGGAGAAGCTCTTCTACAACACAGGGGCGCCAGGCGCAATTATCGTCTTCAGGAAGCAGAAGCCTGAGGAGAGAAAGGATAAGATCGTCTTCATAAACGCTTCAAAGGAGTTTGAGCAGCATCCTGAAGTGCGGAAGCTGAACATTCTTGGGAAAGCGAATATTGAGAAGATTGTTAATGCGTATAGGAGTTTTGGCGAAGAACCGGGTTTTGCGCGGGTTGTGGGTTTGGATGAGATACGGCAGAATGATTATAATTTGAATGTGACTTTGTATGTTATGGAGGATGATGAGGGCGAAGAAATAGATTTAGCAAAAGAATGGAAAGAACTCAAAGAATTAGAACGAGAGAGGCAAGAGATTGCGAGTAAATTAGAACAATACATTTCTGAAATAACTCGAGCGATAGGTGGCGGGAATGTTATTCTACAAGGAGACTGAATTTCAAGACACGCCTATCGGGCAAGCTCCGAAAGATTGGCAAGTTTTGAAGTTAGGCGATGATGATGTATGTGAAGATATTTTCTACGGGATAACCGCGAAAGCTACGGAGCAAAATACGGGCTTAAGGATGTTGAGAACGACGGACATTAAGAATTATACTGCAGACTGGGGTAAACTACCTTTTTGCGAAGTAACTGAAAATAGGAGTGCTCTGGACAAATACATTATCAAAAGAGGTGATATAATTATAGCACGAGCCGGAACAGTCGGAGTATCTGTTTTGGTAAATAGAGATTTTACTGATGTTATTTTCGGTTCATATCTGATTAAAGTCAGGTTAAAATCTTCGATAATTCCAGAGTTTGCTCATTATTTTTTGCAGTCTAATCTTTACTGGAAACACATACAGAAGGCTCAAGGTAGCACTCTTAAAAACATAAACTTGCCCATTTTGAAAGAACTATCTTTACCTATACCTTCGCTCGAGGAGCAGAGGGCTATTGTTGGGGTTTTGGGTGTTGTTGATTCTGTTATTGCTAAGACTGGTGAGGTTATTGCGAAGACTGAGCGTTTGAAGAAGGGTTTGATGCAGACGCTTCTAA
>Ga0315298_1005991_pt1 | contig 16868 bp, 10 predicted proteins | sample WHS_1_MG_FD_203077 | JGI IMG/M metagenome (GOLD analysis project Ga0315298, IMG submission 203077) | Extremophilic microbial mat communities from Washburn Hot Springs, YNP, Wyoming, USA - WHS_1_MG | ecosystem: Environmental > Aquatic > Thermal springs > Hot (42-90C) | place: USA: Wyoming...
TGTTGATGTTGAGGATCAGGCACATAACCGACGGGGTGGCGTTGGGGTCGAGGGAGTTTGTTGAGGAGGTGTTTGTGAGGTATCGGAACAAGTTTGGGTTGAAGCGGAAGAGCGGGGCCAGGCGGATACCTGGGATGTTGTTGGGGGAGGTATATGCGTTGCGCGACCTCAAAGTGAACGCGATCGAGTAAGGGGAAAAGCACGAGGTCGGAGCAAGGGGGTAGGGAAATTTCCAGGAATCAGAGATTGAGCAGGCCGAAAGACTGGCGATGGAGTTCGGCGATGGGAGATTGTTGTTGTGTAATGTCGTTGATCGTCTTGGCAGTGTGGTGATTGGGGAAAAATCCGCGGTTTCAGTGGCGTTGAACGGGGCTGGGGACGCCTTGCTGGATCAAATCTGAGGTTTCCGAGGGTTGTTTGGTGCGGTTGGGGGGTGTTTTCTGCTGGCGGTGCAAATAGAGGGACAGACACGATATTTGGCCCGGCTCATCGCCACCGGGGCGATGGAGTGGTCCTGGACAGCGCGGTGGGGCAGAATAGGGTTACAGACACAATATTTGGCCTCTGTGTAATTGCATCAATCAGACCTAATCGTGCTACCCCATATCGAGATAGGCGCCAGGGAGAACAAAATTTGCAATTGCTTAATTTTGGCGGCCAAGGGGACTAGTTTCTGCCGTTAAACAAATCAAACTGGACCACATTGGCATTAATATTTAGGCGCACCTGTTGGGCGGTTACCGGTGTAAATTCCTTTGCGTATATTATGCCGAACACCTGGCCTTCATGAACCGCGTCCCATGAACCGTCGGGCAGCCGAACTTGCAACACGAAGTTCTTCGCCAGTCCACGCTGGCAGCCGGGATTTTCAATTGTGAATTCCAGACGATCGAATGTCAGAGGCTTGCCAAAGTCAATTTCTGTCCCTGATTTGCCACCGGTAAGGGAACCAGCGAACGCGGCTGCTCGTGCAATTGGTTCGATGGGCTGGTCATACTCCACTTTTAGAATTGTGTCGGAAAGCCGTTTTGACGAAATCATTTTTGCCGGCAGTCGCGGCGCAGTTGCGCCGTTGTGAACATAAAGCACGTGGTCCCGGAAGACGCAGTTAGGCCAAGGGGCACCTTTGACACCGGTGACGCTCTCGCCATATTTTTTCAGCCACGGACCAGTAACAGGACCCGGTTTCGACAAACCGTCCAGCATTGGCGACAGACCAAACAGCCAGTTGCGGTCGGCGCAAGCAACGTCAATCAGCGTGCGGATACGCGCTTCTGGGGTACTGAAATCGACAATATCTGCGCGGCTGGAATCAACTTGTGCTCCGCACACGCCCCCGACGCTGTCGGGAACTGTGTGAAGCGGTATTGATCCAGGTTCACGTCATCCTGGCCGTAGCTCGTCACGAAGATATGACTGCGATTCCAAAATGCTCGCCAGTATTCTTGGTGTGCCAACCAGTCGGATTTCACGGGTTTTTCAGCCTCGGCAAGCCAAGCTGCCAGGCTATCCGCCTGGCTTGACAGGATGCGGATTGAACAATCGAAATCCTTCACGGCTTTGCGGCTGATGAGGGAAGACTTGGACTCACGGACGAAGTCAGCCGCGCGCAGGACGCAGCCGGAAGTGCGGTGCAGAATCGGGTCTTTGGCTTTGGCGACCGTCCCCGGAGCGTTTTGTCTGGCAAAGTTCACAGCCCACGCTGACGACTGGTTGGGATAACATCGCGCGAGACGGTCTGCCTGGTTTTCAAACAACACACTAACTGTGCCGCCAGACGGCAACGGATCAGCCGCGCTTTGCATGGGACGGAGGGACCCAAATTCAAAACTCACCTGACGCGGGCTGGCGCTATGGCATTGCACGCGCACCAGTGGCGGATTTGCATCCACCCACACGTGCAGGCTCGCATCGTCCGTCTTCATTTCAATGGCAGCATCGCGCGGCACAAGCGCGTTTGCCGAAAATTGGTTGTGTCGAGCGCTGGCTGGAATTTCACCCGCACCCGCCCAGGTTTCGGGGCAGGTGTTTTCCGTCAAAACCGCCTATTTTGCTTACGTGGAAGACGGGGGCGCAATTGTTTTCCACCCGGACATTCAACCCCACATCGCCGTTGCCCAGAGGCATCGAGCCGAAGGAATACTCGCTCGGCGAATCGCAAGTGAGGTTGCAGTCGTCGAGCGATGTGACGACCTTCGGCGTCGTCGGCTTCGCGTGGGGCGATGAAGGCCTCGGAGGACAGTCCCGTTTTACACCACGAGGTGTCCACGCGGCTGCGGAAGCCAGTCTCAAAAGTTCGTTGTGGGGATCACCCAGGTGAGGTACAGCACACTTTTCAGCGGCGCCGGGCCGAATAAGATCACCAAAACAGCCCGGCACCAGAAAGGCCTTTTGTTTAGCAGCCTGTTAGAGGGCTGACTGACTTAAACGAGATCGCTGGCGTCGGCTCAGGAAGAATATCAGTCCGCCGATACCAAGCCGGATCAGACCGGCAGAACCAGGCTCGGGGACTTGCGTGATACGGAAATTGTCAAGTTTAGCGGTGCCGGTGCCGTTGACATCATAAACCCGGAAGGCAACTTCCACGGCAGAAGGCAGGGCATGCGACGCGTCGAAGGCCGACGTGGCGGCCAAGCTACCGACCGTCAACGTCAATTCTGGGATTCCGCCCCCCTTGTCCGGGAGGTAGTCCACGACCACGTGCCCCCAGACCGGATCGCTGTCCGGGCTGATGCTCACACCGCCGTCACCGTTCACAGGACTACCCACCAGCGTGCCTGCGGAGGGCAAATTACCGTCCCGGAAAAACCGAATCGTCTCGTTCGTGCCCAAGTTGTTGTCCAGATTCAGTAGAGCCAGCAAGTTGTTGTTCGGGTTGGCCGGATCGAGGAGCAAAACCCCAAAGCTGGTGGCCGGCTGGGCGGCACTGATGTCAAATTCAATTTTCAGTTGGCCGCCAAACAGGTTCTGTGTTGTCGCTCCATCCCCCGGAGTCAAGTCATACACGCCTACCGTGCCGCCGTTGCTGTTGAACGGGTTGTTGTTGTGGACGACATAGTCGTTGATCAGTGTGCCAAAGCTGGTTTGGCTGATCAAATGGCCGTTGGCCGCTAAGCGAAAATTATTGGTGAGATCGCCGGTCGTTTCGAAATCAATTGGACCGACATCCGCCTGAGCGGTAAGAAGCGAAGCCCAGGCGATTCCTAAGGTAAGGATACGATTATTCATAACACTAGGTCTCATTTTGAGTTTTCTGTTTTTGTTTTGAGTGGTGGTTTTCATACGCTGAATCATATGGCCTTTTCAAAATTCCTTTATGCTTGCACCGTCATCACGTCGGCGCGCGAGTTTCGCCGCCTCGATGTCTCCCCGCCGCCGGTTTGAGAACTCCCCCACGCAGGGGGATGCGGGCGAGCCTCGCATGGACTTTCCGGCGGTGTCGGTCACGTTCGCGCTACCGACGAAGTAGCAATACAGTGTTTCGCCGTGGAACACGAACGTGGGGTCAATGAGGTGTTGAAGCGAGTTCCAAGGCAAAAACCGCGTCTCGGTCAAGGGGGAGGCAAAAATCTGGAGCTCCGCCTGTGCCAAGCAGCAGACAAAAACGCCCACAAACAGGACCACGAGTTTCATGGGTTCCTTTTGGTCGGGAATGTCAACAACACAGCAGGTCATTTTGGTGCTTGTAGCGGGATTTGAATATTGAAGCTGCCGTCGCGGTCTTTGGTTTCGGCGGCGGCGCAGAAGAGTGCAACGGGCGTGCCATTGTCGAAAAGGATTTGCGGGCGCTCCAAGGCGGTGAGCTTCTGCCTGCGGCCATCTGCCCAGGTCACCTCGGGCGTGGTGACGAGCGGATGCTTTGCAAGCTTCCAGTCCAGACCGTCCGGCGATTCCCACAGCGCCAGCGAGTAGCCGCATTGGGTGAAGTGGCCGGCGTTGTCCTTCACCACAGCCCAGTAGCGGTCCGCGCTGCGCCAGATGAATGGGTCCTCGGCGGGGAAGCGAACGCCTTCCTTCACAAAGATCGGGTTCGGGTGCTTGTTGAACGGCCCGGTCGGGCTATCGCTCGTGGCTACGCAATGAACCGCGGGACCGCCGAAGGGCAACTTGCCCTGGGCGCCGACAGCCTTGTAAACCATCAGCACCCCGCCGTCAGGCCGCACAGCGACGCTGGGGTTGTTGCAGCAGAGGGCGTCGTGGAATCCGGGCGTCGTGTCCACCAGAGGCTTGTCGAAGCGCGTCCACGGGCCATTTGGCGAATCGGCTACTGCCACCCCGATGCGCTGGCGATTGCGGTGGGTCCAATTAAGCGACTTGCTCAGTACCCGGTCGCCATAGTTGCCCATGTAATAGAGATAGAACCTGCCGCCTATGCGGATGACCGTCGGATTATGAGTGCAGGAGCCGTCCCAGAAATTCGTCCCGCGCGCCGGCAGCGCGATGTCGCGATGCTTCCAAGGACCGAACGGCGAGTCGCTGACGGCGTGGGCAATTTCCGAATGTGTGACCCAGGCGAGGTGTCCGAGCTTGCGCGGCCAGCGCGAGTAGAACAGGTGGAACTTGCCGTCGTCGCCCTTCAGTGCCGACCCGCACCAGATGTTGTAATCGGGATCGGAGAACTTGGCCGTGGCCGGGACTGGCTGCAGCATGGCGTGAAAATCCCAGTCGTGTGTCGTGTCGGAATGGGCGCTCCAGGCTAGGCCCGTGCCCAGAGCGCAATCGCCAAGTCCCAGCAGTAAGACCCCGGTAGCGAAGAGGCTGGAAAGCCGGGGCAGAATTCGGTGTGTTTTCATAGGACTCATCGTTCTAGCTGAACGTGGCTGTAGCAGTGGTGTTCTGGTTGGGGATTAGTCGCAGCCCGTAGCATCCAAAGGCGTCCGGGAACCGGAGTTTTGGAAGTCACGTCCCAGCGGGGGAGCGCTGTGATTGAGCGGGCAACACTGCTGACGAGGGGCCGGTTCATGGAATCGAAACTCGACAGAACAAGTACGGGAGGTTCGTGGCCGGTGGGTGCACGAACATGGCGATATTCGAGCGGAAGTGGCCTGTGCCTACTTGCCACCAGCTGCTCAATGGCAGCCCGACATCCCCGGTGCTCCAGACGGTGTACGACTGGCCCGGACTGCCGGTAAACGTGAGTTGGAAACTCCCGTCCGGTAAAACCGTCGCGCTTGTGATCTGGGGCGCAACTGGCCCATAGGTAAATTGCGCGGTGGCGGTCGTGGTGGTGTCGGACTTCACGCGAACCCAGTGCGCGCTGTAGCCGTCGGGGAACACGTGACGCAATGTCTGGCCGGGCGCGACGGTAAACTGGCCGTAACGATGCCAGGTGTTGTTCGCGGCAAAATCCACCTCGATAGTGAACGTCACGGGCGCGTAGTGGGAGTGCGAAAGCTCCAATTCCTTCCGCTCGTAGCCGAACATCAGATACGGATCGCTGGGCACACCTGCCGTCACGGCCGAGTTTTTCCACGGCCCGCCCACCCCACGCGGTGGGCCGAAGCGCCAGAGGTCGTCCACGTTGCCGAACCACGGTCCCACTAACCCGTCGTCGGACTGCACATAGTGCCCGTCATTGGTGGCGCTGGTGAGATTACCTGCGATGACCAACATGCCGCGCCAGGTGGTGAAATCGAAGATCTGCCGGCCATGCGTGGTCAAAGGGCGGATCCGGCGCATCCCTCCGCTGTCGTCGCGGGGCAGTTCGTAAATCGTCCCGTGGATATTCATCAACTGCCGCTCGGTGACCACCTCGCGGATGCCGCGCCGCCAGCCGGATGGGGTGGGGGTATCAAAGGCAGGGTCGCTCCGCGGCAGGCGGAAGCGCACGCCGTTGTTGGTCATGAACACCGAGGCAGCATCCAGATAAAAATCCTGTTTTGTCGCGGCGTTGATTCGCAGTGAGGCTTCGGTGACCGGGTCGTTTATCTTCTGCAAGACGATGGGGTTCGTGTGGCCGAGCGAGGCGACGTAAAATCCGCCGCCCACTTTCCGGCCTGATGCATCGAACACGTCCGCCGCAAACTGCAATGGATAATCCGACGCCGTGGATACTTTGAGAATGCCTTGCGAGAATGGCGCACGCGCATCGACGGGAGCGAGGCTGGCCGTCAACACAAGATCAGGCGCGCGGGCGCCGCTGCTACAGGTCATGAAAACGGAAACACCGGGCGCGGTTTGATCCACAGCGAACCGCAGCCAAGGCGCAGTGAACGTGGCCGGCAACAACTCGTACGCATAACCGTTCGTGCCCACCGTCACGGTTTTGTATGTTGTCCAGTTGCCATCGCCTGCCGCGTCCATCTGGATCGTGAACTGGATGAGCACATTCGTGCCGTGCGCGAGGTGCAAAGTGCGCCTTTGGAACCCAACCACTAAGAGTGGATCAGAAAATTGCCCGGCCGTGACCGTTTCATTTAGCCAAACACCACCAAAGCCTGCCGGCAACCCACCGTAGGCATCCAACCGGTCCTTTTCGACGAACAGGAAGTTGGAGTGCACTCGGCCTGCAAGGGGACTGCTGAAGTTGGACGCGTCATTGCAGCCCATGACGATGCGCCCGTTCCAATCGGCGTAGTCCACGATCATCTTGTGAAACGTGCTCAAGGGGAGCAGTCCGGCCGTCCGGCCCGGCGCAAAGTTGTGGGGGAAACGGCAGAACATTCCGTGGTGGTTCATGAGGTAGTCGCCATCGCCAAAACCCACATCGCGAATGCGCGGCCACTCTACATACCAACCGCTAGGCGCATCGTGAGTGTAACTGCCCTTGGGCAGGCGATACATGTGCCACCCGTCGGACGCGCGGCGCACCATCAACAGCACTGAGCGGTGATCCCAGCCCATTGCCCAGATGGGGTCGTCAGCATTGGCTGCGCCATGAATGCCACCCGGTCCCGTCACCTCGTCAAACTGGGCGCGGCGGATGAGCTTCCAGTTGTTGGTGGTGTCGCCTGTGCCGTCCCATTCCATCAGTGCTCCCGGCGGGGTGCCGTTGTAGCTCCCCTGCCCGTTGCTGGCGTAAATAATGCGGCCTTGTCCCGAGTAAAGCCCCTTGCCGTGATGACTGGTGAAACCGAAGAGATTGCTTTGGATCTCACTCAGCTTGGGTTGCATCATCACTTTGGCGGGGGGAATCGTTGTCTCGCTCCCGCTGACATCTACCATTGAACGTTCCATGCCCAAGCCAAAGAAATAGACCAGGTTGGAGTCCGTGAGGTGCCTCGCGACCGCGCTCAGGTGCATGGGCATGACGGTGTTGATCGGGATTTGGCGGATGTTGCGGTTGGTATCAATGAAGTAAGGACCGATGAGCAACTGACCGGTCGCGTCGTGAATCAGCCGGCTAGCAATCGAACCACCGTAAAATGGCTGGCCGCGACCGGTGATGTTCAGGGCGTCGTCAATCTCCCACAGATGCTGCACGCCATCCACATTGAACCCCCCGGCAAAATAGTGGATGGCCCAGAGCCGTCCCGCCCACGGCACCACGGCTCCAATTCCTGACTCGGACTGATGCGCCGTGGTGATGGCCAGATGGGGATAGATGCCGCTGACTAAACCGATGCCCGGCGGGGCGGGCGGCGGAGGAGGTATAACGCTGGCCGTCACCTCGTCCACATCAAATCCGGGACTGTTGCCGTAAACCGTAGTGAAGACGAAGAAGCGCGCCGGATTGGCCGTGGGCGTGCCGTTCTGATACCAGGTGAGGTTGGTGGCAGAGTTGATGAAGTTCGTGCCGCCCGCCGCAGAGAGATCCACTGCCCAGCGGGCTGCTGCGGTGCCCCAGTCCTGACCGCTGACCCGCAAGCGATACCACTTGCCTGGCGTGATCTTCCCCAGGCCGGGGATTAGATGCCACGCTGTGCTGAAGGCAGCCCAACCGTCTGTCGTGTCGTATTTGAGGTTTACGGACGCCCTGCTGCTGCCGATAGCGCCGGTCGAGGTGGACACGTGCAAATTGAACTGCCGCTGCGTGGTGTTTTGGGTGCGGAAATAGAAATCTACGAAGAAATCCTTTGCCCCGTTCGGCGCGGCAGCGTCAAACCGCGCCCCCAACTCGCGTCCCGTCATCGCGGTGTAAGCAGCCAGCCGCGCAAAGTTTGCTGTTCCCCTCGCGCCGCCGGAAGTTTCAAGGGTCACGCCTGCCTTTTGCTCCCATTCGCCCGCAAAGCTGCCTGACTCGAAGCTGTCTTCCAGTGCGACCTGAGCTTTGCCAAGATTGATGGGGAGCAACGCCCAGCAGAGCAGGCAGCACCACCGGCTGAATTCTACAACCGTTCGTTTGTGGTCAGGAACGATAATCCGGAAAGTGCTCATGGAATCGAGATTGCGTAAAAGCGGCGAGGCCGGTTGTTGATATCGGAGTCTCGCCATGTAGCCGCGTTCGTTTGGAATACACCGCGGCCAAGCACAAACCATTCAGCGAGGGGGATGCCGAGGATTTCGCTCGCCCGCACCGAGTAGGACTCGCCTGCGTTGCCGGTGAACGTGAGTTGAAATGCGCAGCCAGGCAGCGTCGTTGCGCTGGTCATCTGCGGCGCGGCGGGGCCGTAGGTGAATTGTGCGGTGGCAATTGTCGTGGTGTCGGATTTTACGCGAACCCAGTGCGCGCTGTAACCGTCGGGGAAGACGTGGCGCAACGTCTGGCCGGGAGCGACAGTGAAGCGGGCGTATTCGCTCCAAGAATTGTCGGCGGCGAAATCGATTTCCACGGTGAACGTCACGGGAGCGCTGTGGGCGTGCGACAGTTCCAATTCCTTGCGCTCGTAGCCGAACATTAGATACGGATCGCTGGGCACGCCATTCGTCACAGGCGAATTTTTCCACGGACCGCCCACGCCGCGCGGCGGGCCCATGCGCCAGAGATCGTCCACATCGCCCAACCACACTGCGGCCTGGCCGTCGTCGCTGCGATAGACGTGGGTATTCGTTGCAGCGGTAGCGGCCACGCCCGCAACGACAAACAAGCCGCGCCAGGACGCAAAGTCAGAAATCTGTTTGCCGTGCGTCGTGATGGGGCGGATACGCCGGAATCCGCCGGAATCGTTCAGTGGCAGTTCATAAAAGGTGCCGTGTGCGTGAAACAGTTGGCGCTCGGTCACCACTTCCCGCGCGGCCCGTGGCCAGCCGAATGCAAATGGATGGTCGTAAACGGCTAAAGTCTTGGGCAGGCGGAACCGGTTGGTGCCCTCTGTGTAAATCACCGAAGCCGCGTCCAGCGTGAAGCCTGCGTTGGCTGGCGAATAGGTCGAGCGCAGGGCTGCTTCCGCGCCCGTATTCGTGGCCCGGCGCAACTGCAACGAGCCGTCCATCTCGTAGTAGGCCTGCGAGAGCGTGCCGTTGGCATCCACCACGGTGGCCGCAAACTGCAAGGTATGTGCATTGCCGGTTTGCGGTCGCAGGACGCCAGCGCTCAAGCCGTTCGTGGCCGTGGCCTCGGCAATGCCGGCAAACAACTCGGGCGTCGGAGGCTGTGGCGGATTTTGTAAATGAAAATACGCCGACACGCCCGTGGCATTCCGGTCGGCAACCAGCCGGACCCAGGTGGTGTCGAATCCGGCTGGGAATATAAAATAGCCGTAGCCGCTGTTTGTGATGGCGATGGTGGCGAGATTCGTCCACACGCCTGAGCCGGTCGCGTCGTGTTGGAGGGTGAAGTTCACGGTGGCTGCGGTGGAATGTTTCATGTGCAGGATGCGCCGCTGGAAGCCTTTAACCAGAAACGGTTCGCTGGGTGTGTTTGCGCTGACGGTGTCGTTTAGCCAAATGCCGCCGAAGCCCATCGGACGTCCCCAGGTTTCGAGGTCGCTCAACTGCCCGAACCACAGGGCGGAGTGGGACTGGCCGGCCCAGATATTGCCGCCGGTGGTCGAGGCATCGTCGCGCCCCATGACAAGCTGGCCATTCCACCAGCAGTAATCCACGGGCATCTTCAGGTAGGTGCAAATAGGGTTGATCCCGCCGGTGTTGGTAACGGAAAAACCCTTGGGGAAGTAGTAGAACAACCCGTGCATGTGCATCAGCAGTTTGCAGTCCAGAATTTCCCGGATTCTCGGCCACTCTGTGTACCAACCGTGGTCGGCGTCGTGCGTGTAGCTGCCCTTCGGCAGCCGATAGCGCGTCCAGACCCCGCGCTCGAACAGTCGCAGAAGCACCGAGCGCGTATCCCACCCCAGCGCCCATAGCCGGTCGTCAGAGGCATCGTTCCCGCGAATGCCGCCCGGCCCGGTGACCTCCGTAAACTTGTTCGATTCAATCACCGTCCAGTTGGTGCCGTCCCACGCACAAAGCGACCCGCCGGTCCCGTTGTTGGAATACACCAGCCGGCCCTGCGAGGAATAAAGCCCTTTGCCATGCTGGCCGGGCAAGTTGGCCTTCACGCCCACGGGGCCGCCGCTGTTGGTGTCCTCGTAAAGCTGGGTGACCGCCAGCGTGTGGACATTCACCTCGTAAAGCCCCTCCTCCATCGTGGCGATGTAGATCTTGTTCGTTGGATCCGTCAGATGTCGCGCGGATCCGGTGAGTCGCCCTGGCATGAGGCTCGGTGAGATTGCGCGAACCGTGCCGTTCGAATCAATAAAGTAGTGGCCGATATTGAGCTGCTGCGACTCCCGGTGGATCAAGCGGTTCGCATCGGTGCACCCTACGCTGGCTGGGTGGGCGGTTAGCCTGAGGTTACTGTCAACCATCCAGAGCTTGTCCGCGCTGCCGTTGGGCGCGTGGGGGGGGTAGGTAACAAACCACAGCTTGTTCGCCCAAGGCACCACCGCGCCGATGCCAATCTCGCCGTCGTTGCTGAAGACCGCCAAGTGAGGGTAGGTCCCGCTGATGTTGACAATGGCGTCGGGCACAGCCGGCGGCGCGGCGGCCACCGCAGCCACCACTTCATCAACCTCAAAACCCGGATTGCTTCCGTACACGGTGGTAAACACAAAAAACCGGGCGGGGTTTGAGGTTGGATTGCCCCCTTGAAACCAGGTAAGATTTGTCACGGAGGTGGCAAGCCCCGTGGCGCCCGGATCCGAAAGTTGCAGGGCAAACCTCGCCCCTGGCGTGCCCCAATCCTCGCCTGCCACGCGCAACCGATACCACCGCCCGCTGTCCACGCTGCCCAACCCCGATATGCTCCGCCAGCTCGCGCCATCATAAGCAGCCCAGCCCCCTTGGTAACGGACGCTCAATGCCGGTGCACTGCTGCTGATGGCACCCGTCGAGGTCGAAACGTGAAGGTGAAACTGGCGGTTCGCCGAGTCCTGCACGCGGTAGGAAAACTCCAGCGCGAAGTCGCGCGCACCCTGCGGCGCTACTGCGTCCAAACGCGCCCCTAGCTCGCGCCCGGTCGTGGCGTTGTAGGCGTTCAAGCGCACAAACCGGGCTGAGCCATTCGCGCCGTCCCCTGCAACAATGGAGACCCCGGCTGTTTGGCCCCACGCGGTGGAAAAAGTTCCGGATTCAAAGCCGTCTTCAACCACCGTTTGTGAGGCTGCAGCAAGTGTCCCCCCCAGCAACAGCAGCGCCAAATCATAGGCGGGCACTTTAAAGTCAATCATAAATTCCGGCATTCCGAGCCAAGACTAACCTGTCACTCCGCCACAACGCGAAAGAACTGAGCCTCTCCAGTCGTGGAAACGGTTTGGGTGTTTTGCGGCGGGCTGGCAGGGATACCGCCCCGATACAAGCGGAAGGCGGCGGTGTCATCCGACACCTCGATGCGATAGACATGGTTCGAGGCGCTGGGCCAGGAAAGCACCGCCTGGCCTGGGAGCGAATCCAACATCAGGTGCACGTCGAAGCGTGAGCGGGGGTCGATTGGATCCGTTCCTGTCAGATATTCCCGATAATTGTTCATTCCATCCCCGTCGGTGTCCGTGCTTGCTTCTGCGCTGATTTCGGACAGAAAGTACCAGCGTTCCCACCAGTCCGGCAACCCGTCCCCATCCCGGTCACTGTTGGTCGCGACCGCCGACGTATCCACGAATTGGACAGCATCCGCGATAACATAACCGGTGGTGTTCGAATTGGCCACAATGACCTCGGCCGTGGCAGGGTCGAACTCGAACGTTCCGAGGCTATTCCAGCGACCGCCGTTGACCTGCTGGTTAACCACGAGCTGCACCGGCGGGGCATTGCTCCGAGTGATCAGCGTGACGGGTGTATTGGTTGCGCGGTTCTGGGAACTGGTCCAGCGCAGAAACACTTCGTAGCTGCCGGCTTTGGGTAGGCTGGGACGAAAGCTCACCCACTTCTGGCCCTTGCCGGTGTTGCCGTCGTGGAGGTAATTGGTCCCGACGAAGCCGGGCTCGTAGTTCGATGAAGTCCATGCTCCGTGAATGGTGACACAGGCTGCGTCGGTGTTATCCGCTACCAAACCTCCCGGCCGCGGGCGCTCGGGCCAGGCACCGCCGATGTGCGCCTGCAACTCAAGCATCCGATCCGGATTGCGGTAAATCTCGCGCGGCTCAATGCCATATTTCCTGCACAGCGCGGCGGCAAAGCCCACTGCAACACCCATTTGCCCGGTGGTGTTCTGGACCCGGCAACTACCCAGGGCCACATGGGAGACGCTGATGCAACGCCCGGCCATCATCAGATTTGGGATATTCCGCGAGTAAAGGCTGCGAAACGGAAAATACCATCGGGCCACCGGGGTCGAGGTGTAAGTGGATAAATAGCTGATCGCGGTCGGGGCATGCAGATCAATGCCCCAGGTAGCTGTCCCCACAGCGTCTTCAAAGAAGACTCCGTTGACCACGTCAGATTGGGTTACAATGTAATCGCCGAGCAGCCGCCGGGATTCCCGCTTACCCGCGATGTAGGGCAGAAAGTCGAACACCAAGTTGGCATTCGTTGCCTTCTGCTTCGCATTGTAAAAGTTACCGTAAATCGCCCGCAGCAAATGATCGCGAATCTCCTCGGCGTCTTGGATCGTATCAAGGTGCATCCCGTACTCCCAGTTCCAATCGCCACCGGTGTCGGCGCGTGTGCCCGCCACCTCGGTTGCCCATGCCATGCTGATTGGCACCGCGGGAAACGGCACCGGAACCCCGGCGTTGGTGGTGCTCCACATCAGGGAATTGCCCATAGTCATCCGGTCGGCCACAGCCGGCGCCCGGCTCTCGCCAAATTCGGATGCACCCTCGCGCCCCATACGAAACTCCGCGCCTGCCGAGTAACCAAGCCAGCCGTCCCCGGTGCAATCAATGAACACTGTGGCCGCCAAACGGCGTCGCTCCCCGGTACAGATGTGGCGTGCGTCCACATGGAGAATGCGCCCGCGGTCGTTGGTGCCAACCGCGTAAGCCTGCCAAGGCATGAGCACAGTTAGGTTGGTCTCCGCCTGCAAGACGGTTGCTCGCGCCGCATCCGCTCCGACCGTCCGACTGTCCCGATTGCCCAAGCTGAAAGTGTCAATCTCATCCACAATCGGATGGCGTATTTCGCCGCGGGTGGCGACGCGGATCTCCTGGCTGGCGTTGCCACCGGGAAAAGGCCGATCGTGAATCAAGGCCACCCGGAGTCCCGAGCGCGATGCAGCCAAGCTGGCACAGCATCCTGCGATGCCCCCGCCCACCACCACGCAATCGTAGCTTTCTGTCTGGGGCGGGTCGGGCGGTTCACCCCGGACAGCCGCGCGCCACGCTGCCAGCTCTGGCCCGCCTGCAGGCGGCGGCTGATCTGACCCTTTGATGAACGCGATGGCATCGCAACGTCCGTCAAACCCGGTCAAATCATGGAGCACGATGGTGGCCGTCGTGCCAGTCACCTGCACTGTCCCGCCGTCCTGCCAATTCCAGGTGCCAGAGACCGTGCCAAACACCGGTGCAAGTTCCTGGCCATTCACTCGAACCTTGAATGCTCCGGGAGCGTCCGGGTGCGATGGCACCCAGTCGCGAGTACGCACCCAAACCCGGTAAGTCCCAGGCTCCGGAACGGTCAGTGTTCCCGAGGCGTCTGCCACTGGGGTACCCCCTCCGTGGGCCAGCAGAAACGGCGAACCCATTTGCTGTACAAATTGGGGGTCCACGACCCAGCCTCCCTTATTGGAGAAAGATTCGGCTTCAATCAAAGCCGTCGTGGCGCCAACCGCCAGCCATGCCGCGTGCCAGCCATAGAGGCTGGCTAAGCAAAATATGACCCGCATTCTTCTCATGGTGTGCGTTTACAGGTCCCGGGTCGCCTGAGACTGTCGCGTCAAACTATAGACTCGCATACTTTCACGAACCTCGCGCGCAAGAATAGATTTCCACACCGCCCGTCGGCTGCGGCTGACTTGGCCGCAGCCGACGTCAACCCCATTCTCTATGGCGTAATCAGACGGAAATAGACCGATCCATTCGATTGGTCAATTGGCACGGTTACGGGACTGGTGGCTCCGCCTGGATAATCGAACCACATGTTGGGATCGAGACCGTTGGTCTGCGACTGGAGGCGGTAGATACCATTGGAGTTCGTCCAGGACAGCTCGAGCGTTCCCGCGGCACGGACCACGTTGAGCGAAGCCGGCGGGGGCACACTGATTATGGTCAGTTCACCTGTAAGGGGGTCGAATTTCGCTGTTCCGCCGCCGCCGATTTGCACCGAGGCGGAGTTGTCGAAGTCACCGCGCGAGATACCGTCGAACAGCTTGAACACCTGGCCAACCTGAAGCGGCTCGGCACCAACGTTTGTCACCACCAATTGGCCGCCGTAAACCACACCACCCGCCGCAACCACCATATCGTTCGAGGTCGCAGTCAATTCGAAGATAGAGGTGCTGCCCGCCTCAAGCGTGAGGAGTTCATTAAATGTAAGGGTGCCAACGGGCCCGCCAGGTGCAAGCCGGCCGCCGCTTTCGACCTTCACGGTGGAGTAGATGGTGCCCGTGCCTTGGAGTTCGCCGCCGCTGCTCACAGTGACGGGTGAGGCCGTGATTTCCCCGTCAATGCGCAGCACGCCCTCCTGGACCAGCGTCGGGCCCGTGTGCGTGTTGATTCCGCTGAGAGTTTGTCGTCCGGCGCCTCGTTTGGTCAGACCGAGGCTGCTGGCGCCGTCCATGAGGGCGCACGCTGCCGAGAAGTTGTTCGTCCGGGTATCAATGGTCAGCATGCTAGGCCTGGGACCGTCGTTTATCATGCTGCCGATGCCGGCGAAGTCGGACAAACCGCCGATTGTTAGGTCGAAGCCGTTCAAATCTACCGGACCGGGGCCGTGTTGGAGTTCGTTGGTGGAAAGGGCTTGGTGCGCGCCTAATCGGATAACGCCGCTGCCGTCGGCATGGCCGTAAGTGCGGGTGGGGCCGTAGCGATGCCCGGTGCCGCTGATCGTCAGCGTGCCAAGTGAGCCAGGACGCAGGATAAGTACCCAGTTGTTAGTTCTTTCCTCCACGATTGGACCGGTGACCTCCAGGCTGCGCGCCTGACCGACCGCCGCTTGGAGCATATCGCAGCCGATGCCACCGGATTCCTCACTGACCTGCCGCCCGAGTCCCAAGGCGCCATTGGGTATCTGCACTGGGCGTTCGACGAAGGCCACGGCAGTGTCTCACTCAATCGGGGCGTCGGCCTTGGCGAGCCGCCCGCTCCGGCGACCCTGCGTTCGTTCTCCCCAGGCGGGGAAGGACCGCAATGGATTCCCGGCCGGTTCGGCAGCGCGCTGGCCTTCGATGGCCGAGATGATTTTGTGGAATGCGATTTCGCCGGTATCCCCGGCAACCAGCCGCGCACCGTTGCGTTCTGGGTAAAGGTGCCGCGGACCTTCCAGACCAACGAAGGCTACGCCATCCTTAACTGGGGCAGCCTGAGGAGCCCCGGCAAGGCTTGGCAGATTTCGATCAACCCGGACGCTGTCTCCGGCCCCATCGGCCGGCTGCGCGTCGGCGTGCACCCCGGCTTCGTCATCGGAACGGTCGATCTCCGCGACGACCGGTGGCATCACTGCGCCGTCGTGATGTACGGCGGCCGCCGCCCCGACACCGGCACGCACATCCTGCTCTACGTTGATGGCGAACTGGACCCCGCCGCCCGCAAGAAGGTGACCCAGATCGATACGGACATCGGGGGCACGAGCGCGCGCTGCATCTGGATCGGTCGCAACCTCGCTTACCGTGCCAAGTGGAGCGTCGTGCAAGGTGGCCCCTTCTTCCGCGGCGCGGTGGACGAAGTGTTTATTGTCAACGCCGCGCTAAACCAGGAACAAATCCGCTCCCTGCTCAAATACAACCGCCTGCCTCCTACACAGTGACGGTGACCGGCTTGCTCCTGGGCCATGTTCGGCCGTCGCCTGCCGAGTGTTGAGGTCGTTTGTTTGGGCGAAGGATTTCCGGGAGGCGCCGGCGGCGGTGTGGGTCACGGGCGCGAGGATGTTCGCCGGGCCGCTGATGAGCGGCGCGCGGTGGTTTGGGTGAGTAGTTCAGTGGCGACGGTCTGGTTGAGTAGCAGGATGACCCAAAGCACGAGGAATACCACATATGGGGACAGGCACGGTGTTTGGGGGCCGGCGGTCCAAATAGGGGGCAGGCACGATGTTTGCCACGAGCCATCGGACTTCTGACACACCGGACCCGACCCAAGCGCCGGTTGCGCGGTCGAGGTTACCGGAGCACCCGAACGTGGGGACAGGCACGATGTCGGTATACCGATCAGGAACGTTGAACGTCCAACGTTCAACTCTCAACTTTCAACGGGGTGACCGAAAGGGCGCATGTTGGTCGGAATATGGGGACAGACACGATATGTGGTGGCCGGCCGATGCTGCCAGGGCACCCGGATCCGGGTAGAGCCGGCAGTTTCCCACCGGCTCCCCCACAGACCCGTGCGAGCGGTTTTCCCGCACACGGTTCCTCCAGTCACGGATTCCACCGCCCCGTTATCCGACCTCGTTCCGTGTACACG
>Ga0315298_1005995_pt1 | contig 16866 bp, 20 predicted proteins | sample WHS_1_MG_FD_203077 | JGI IMG/M metagenome (GOLD analysis project Ga0315298, IMG submission 203077) | Extremophilic microbial mat communities from Washburn Hot Springs, YNP, Wyoming, USA - WHS_1_MG | ecosystem: Environmental > Aquatic > Thermal springs > Hot (42-90C) | place: USA: Wyoming...
TTCGCGGTTGCGGCGCTCGGCGCGGGCGGCGGGGCAGGGTGGCTGAGGGGCGGGACGACGAATTGCTCCCCGGTGCCCTCCTGGCGGGGGCCCGCGGCCGGATCCTGCGTTTTTACGGCAAGATCCTAGACCTCATCGTCATCGCGCTGATCTTCGTCATGCTCCTTACCCTGTTGGCCGCGGTGGCGGGGCTGGTCCTGGATGTCTGGGCGACGGCCCTGGCCCTGCGTCAGGAGGCGGCGGTGCAAAGCCTCGTCACCGATGTGCTCTCGGTCTTCGTGCTCATCGAACTCTTCCGCACCTTCACCGATTATCTGGAATTTCATCGCATTCGTCTGCGGGTGCTCTCCGAAGTGGCCATCGTCTTCGTCTTGCGGGAGATCTTCATCGGCCTCTACGCTCACCGCATGGAGCCCCCAGAGATCCTTGCCATTGCGGTTCTGCTGGCGGTCCTGGTGGCGGCGCGGGTGGCGGCCGTCTATTTTGCGCCGACGCGCACGGACATGGACTAGGCCTGCCGTAGCGGCGCTTTCCCCCAATTCCGTCATGTCCGCCAAGTCATCTCGCGGGCTCCGGAGATCACGCCCGGCGTTTTCCCGCCAGCCGTGCCAAGCGGATACAGCGAAAGACACGCGCAAATCTCCCCGTTCCTCGGCGCTGCCATTTTGGCCAACTATCTACCCGGGCGAAAGCTTTTCGGCCTTGCTCGTCAGCTTGGCCGGTGGCCATCCGGGGGAGATCCGGTGGAAAGCCAGAGCGCGTGCGCCCTTGACAACTCCTTAGATGGTGTCTAATCTTACTAGATCTAATATTAGACTTATATTAGATAATCATCTTGCACTGGGTATGTATCCATGGAGGACATTTCAATGGAACTCAAGAACAGTAAGACTGCAGAAAACCTCAAGGAAGCCTTTCACGGCGAGTCCATGGCCAACCGCCGTTACCTCTACTTCGCCTCCAAGGCGGATGTGGAGGGTTATAACGACGTTTCCGCGGTGTTCCGTTCCACGGCCGAGGGGGAAACCGGACATGCCTTCGGTCATCTGGAGTATCTGGAGCAGGTGGGCGATCCGGCCACCGGCGAGCCCATCGGCGGCACCCAAGCCAACCTGAAAAGCTCCATTGCCGGCGAAACATACGAATACAGCGATATGTACCCCGGCATGGCCAAGACCGCCCGGGAGGAAGGCTTCGACGAGATCGCCGACTGGTTCGAGACCCTGGCCAAGGCCGAGCGCTCCCACGCCAATCGCTTCCAGAGGGCCTTGAACGAACTGGGCTGAGGGAGCTAACCCTTATCTCCTTGTCCCGGAGGAGCCGCACCGCGGCTTCCTCCTTTGCTGCCCAAGGGAGCATTTATGGCATCGGAACCGTCCGTCCCCCGTAATGGCAAAGCCCCTTTCCGTCACCCCATCGACTGGCGATCCCCCGATTTTTACGACGCCGGGGCGCTGGAGAAGGAGATGGACCGGGTTTTCGAGATTTGTCACAACTGCCGCCGTTGCGTCAGTCTTTGCCAGTCCTTCCCCACCCTTTTCGATTTCATCGACAACTCCCCCACCATGGAGCCCGATAGCGTTTCCAGAGCGGACTATCCCAAGGTGGTGGAGCAGTGCTATCTCTGTGACCTTTGCTTCATGACCAAGTGCCCCTACGTACCGCCCCATGAGTGGAATGTCGATTTCCCCCATCTCATGCTGCGTGCCAAAGCGGTCAATTTCCGGGAAAATGGCGCCACGCTGCGGGACAGGGTCCTCACCTCTACGGATCTCGTCGGCCGCATTGCCGGTATCCCGGTGCTCGTCGACGTCGTAAACCACCTGAATCGCAGCCCCAAGGTGCGTGCCGCGCTGGAGCGCGGCTTGGGCATCAGCAAGGATGCGCCATTGCCGGAGTTTCATAGCGAAACGGCCCGTCAACGCCTGGCGCAGCGAGCGGCGATTCCGATCCCGCCCCGCGCCGGCGAGCGCACGCGCGGCAAGGTGGCCCTCTTCGCCACCTGCTACGGCAATCGTAACGCTCCGGATCTTTTGGACGACCTGGTGGCAGTCTACGCGCACAACGACATCGAGATGCGCCTCGTGCCCGAGGAGCACTGCTGCGGCATGCCCAAGCTCGAACTGGGGGACCTGGAGGCGGTGGCGCGGGCCAAAGCCGCCAATGTGCCGCCCCTGCTGAAGATGGTGGATGCCGGCTACGATATTGTTGCCCCCGTTCCTTCCTGCGTGCTCATGTTCAAGCAAGAGCTGCCTTTGCTTTTCCCGGAGGATGAGGACGTGCAGCGGATCAGGGAGCACATCTTCGATCCCATGGAGTACCTCTCCCAGCGTCACCGCGAGGGCCTGCTTAAGACCGATTTCAAAAACTCCTTGGGCAAGGTGGTACATCATGCCGCCTGCCACCAACGGGTGCAGAATATCGGTCAACGCGCGCGGGAGGTCCTGTCCCTGGTGCCGGGCTGCGAGATACAGGTCGTCGAGCGCTGTTCGGGCCACGATGGCACCTATACGGTGAAGGCCGAGTTTCACGAGGCGGCATGCCGCATCGGTCGGCCCGTGGCCCAGCAAGTCGCCGCAGCGGAACCCCGGCACTGGGGCAGCGACTGCCCCCTCGCGGCGGAACAAATCCGCGAACTTCTGGGGGTAGGGGCTGCCGCTCCGGAAAGTCCCTGGACCTTGCTGTGCCATGCCTATGGGCTGAAGGAGGGTGAGCATGGAAAAGCTGCATCGTAGGGACCTCATGACCCTGGAAGCCTATGCCGAGGCGCGGCCCCGGTTTCGCGCCCGGATCATGGCCCATAAAAAGGACAGGCGGGTTGCCATCGGTGACCACGCAAGCCTGTATTTCGAGGATCGCCTCACCATCCAGTATCAGGTCCAGGAGATGTTGCGCGCCGAAAAGATCTTTGCGGCGGCAGCCATCGACGAGGAGCTGGCGGTCTACAATCCCCTCATCCCCGACGGCAACAATTGGAAGGCTACCTTCATGCTCGAATATGCCAACCGGGAAGAGCGTCTGCGCCGTTGCCGCGAACTGGTGGGCATCGAAGACCGGGTGTGGGTGCGGGTGGGTGATGGGGAACGCCTCTTCGCCATTGCGGATGAGGATTTGCCCCGGGCTACCGACGAGAAAACATCTACGGTGCATTTCCTTCGCTTCGAGTTGCGGGCCGGAGAGCGAAGGGCCGTGGCTGCGGGCGCGCCCGTCCGGATGGGGATCGACCATGCCGACTATCGTTGCGAGGTGACCCTGGCGGATGCGGTACGACGGTCCTTATCCGGCGATCTCGGGTAAACCGCCCCTTCGACGGCGCCCCCGGCGTTGCCCGACCGCAGGCTGGGGCTTGTCCCTTGTCTTGACTGGGAAGCCGTAAAGCGAGCAAAATCGTCGGGTATCCACTGACTTGTGCGCCGCATGGCGCGATGGAGCGAATAAGATGAGCACTGCAACAGAAGCCCTGTCCCCCGTTGAATCCATCCCCAGCGTCATGACCCTGACGACCAATGCGGCGGAGAAGATCAAATCCCTCATCGCCGAGGAAGGCAGTGATGACCTCAAACTGCGCGTTTTTGTGACGGGCGGCGGTTGTTCCGGTTTCCAGTACGGCTTTACCTTTGACGAGAACGTCAACGAGGGTGACACCGAGGTCGAGCAGTACGGTGTGACGCTGCTGGTGGATCCCATGAGCTACCAGTATCTGGTTGGTGCCGAGATCGACTACAGCGAAGGTCTGGAAGGCGCCCAGTTCGTGATCAAAAATCCCAATGCCACGACCACCTGTGGCTGCGGGTCGTCCTTTTCGGCCTGATCCAGCCCGCAAGCGATTGATCAAGGGCGCCGCAGGCTAGCGATCCAAGGTCGGGAGCGCAGGGAAGAAGGGAGGCTTGGCCTCCCTTTTCTCGTTGGGGCGGGTTATCATCAAAACAAATAGGCAGAAGGAGGCATTATGGCCGAAGCGACCTACGCACCGGGCCTGGAGGGTGTGCCGGTAACCCACTCCGGCATTTCCCATATTGACGGCAGTGCCGGTCTCCTGGAGTATCGGGGATATGCCATCGAGGTACTTGCCGAACATAGCAGCTATGAGGAAACGGCCTTGCTGCTGTTGGACGGCGAACTCCCCCAGGCTACGGCCCTGGCCAGTTTTGATGTCGGCCTGCGTGCCCACCGCCGGGTGAAGTACAACATCCGCGAACTGATGAAGTATATGCCGGTGACCGGCCATCCCATGGATATGCTGCACTGCGCGGTGGCGAGCCTGGGCATGTTTTATCCGCAACAGGAGCTTTCCGATGCGGAACGGGAGAATGTACCGCACCTGGATGCCATGGCCATGCGGATCATTGCCCGTGTCCCCACCATCGTCGCCATGTGGGAGCAGATGCGCTATGGCAATGACCCCATCCCCCCCAACCCGGACCTGGGCCACGCCGCCAATTTCCTCTATATGCTCAGCGGTCAGGAGCCCGACCCGGAACTGGCGCGCATCCTCGACATCTGCCTGATCCTCCATGCCGAGCACACCATCAATGCCAGCACCTTTGCGGTACTGGTATCCAGTTCGACCCTGACCAACCCCTATCACGTCATCGCCGGGGCCATCGGCGCCCTGGCGGGGCCCCTGCATGGGGGAGCCAATCAGAAAGTGGTGGAGATGCTGACGGAGATCGGGTCGGTGGCGCGGGTGCCCGCTTACCTGGACGAGAAGCTGGCGCGCAAGGAAAAGATCTGGGGCTTCGGCCATCGGGTCTACAAGACCCGGGATCCCCGCGCCGGCATCCTCAAGGGGCTCATGGAGCGGCTGGCGGCGCGCAGCGGGCTCAAGCATACCCGCCTCTTCGAGATCGCCCAGGCGGTGGAGTCGGCGGCGGGGGAGCGCCTGGCGCGCAAGGGGATCCACGCCAACGTGGATTTCTATTCGGGCGTGCTCTATCACGAAATGGGCATCAAGGACGACCTCTTCACGCCCATTTTCGCCATGGCCCGCTCCGCAGGCTGGCTGGCGCACTGGCGCGAGCAACTGGCCAACAATCGCATTTTCCGGCCTACCCAGGTCTATGTCGGCCAGCACGGCAATGCCTATGTGCCACTGGCCGAGCGCGGCTGAGGGCCACCCATGACCGAGATTTTGCAAAACATTCCTGCCCTGGCCACGGACCGGGTGGAACCCTTGCTGGACCTGGAGCGCCATCTCCTGGCCGAGCAGTCGCGCATCGAACACTGGTTTCGCTGCCAATGGCAACGCACGCCGCCGCCCTTTTATGCCTCGGTGGATCTGCGCAATGCCGGCTTCAAGCTGGCGCCGGTGGATACCAACCTCTTTCCGGCGGGCTTCAACAATCTCAACCCCGATTTTTCGGCCCTCTACGTGGCCGCCATCCAGCATTATCTCAACCAGTACCATCCGGGACTGGCGCGGGTGCTGCTGATTCCGGAGAACCATACGCGCAATCTCTTTTATCTGGAGAACGTGGCGCGCCTGCGGCAGCTTCTGAGCCTTTCGGGCCTGGAGGTGCGGGTGGGGAGCTTAGCGGTGGCGGAGCCCGTCATCCAGGACTTGCCATCGGGCAACAGCCTGGCCTTGGAGCCCCTCCTGCGCAGCGGCAGACGCCTTTCTCTGGCAGACTTCGATCCGGAACTGATCCTGCTCAACAACGATCTTTCCGGCGGCGTGCCGGAGATCCTGATGGATCTGGAGCAAGTCATCCTGCCCCCGCTGGCGGCGGGCTGGCGCAGCCGTCGCAAGTCGGCCCATTTCGCCCATTACCAGCAGGTGGCGGCGGAGTTGGCCGCTGTCATCGGCACCGATCCCTGGTTCATCGATCCGCTCTTCCGCCGCTGCCAGGGGATCGATTTCATGCGCTCCGAGGGGCAGGACTGCCTGGTGCGCAATGTGGATGCGGTCATTGCCGGTATTGCCGAACGCTATGCCCGCTATGGGATCACCCATCGCCCTTTTGTCATCGTCAAGGCCGACGCCGGCACCTATGGCATGGGCATCATGACGGTGTATTCCGGGGCGGAACTCTTCGAACTCAACCGCAAGGAACGCACGCGGATGGCCAAGAGCAAGGAGGGCTTGCCGGTGAGCGATGTCTTTATCCAGGAAGGCGTATACACCTTCGAAACCACGGCCCAGGGCGCGGTGGCCGAACCGGTGGTATACATGATCGGTCAGCAGGTGCTGGGGGGCTTCTACCGGGTGCATACGGATCGGGGAATCGACGAAAATCTCAATGCCCCCGGCGCCCATTTTGAGCCCATGGCCTTTGGCGAGACCTGTGTGGTGCCCTGCCAGAAGTCACCGCCGGACGCCCCGGTCAACCGCTATTACGCCTACGGCGTCATCGCCCGGCTGGCCCTCGTGGCGGCGGCACGGGAGGCCATGGACTGGCAGGGTGGTGCCGCATGACGGCGCTCACGGCCGCCATCCTCATGGATCCCATCGCCGGCATCAAGATGACCAAGGACACGACCTTTGCCATGCTGTTGGCGGCCCAGGCCCGCGGCCACCGCTGCCATGTCTTTACCCTGCCGGACCTGTTTTTGCGCGATGGCCGCGCCTGGGGGCGCCTGCAGGCGGTGACGGTGCAGGATAGGGCGGGTGACCACTACCGCCTGGAGCCGGTGGAAGAGCGGCCCCTGGCGGAGATGGATGTGGTCCTCATGCGCAAGGATCCGCCGGTGGATCTGGAGTACCTCACGGCCTGTTACCTCCTGGAGCACGCCGGCACCTGGGTGGTCAACGATCCGGTGAGCCTGCGCAATGCCAACGAAAAACTCTACGCCCTGCATTTTCCGCAATTTTTGCCACCCTTGCTGGTCAGCCGCGACCTGGCCGATCTGCGTGCCTTCCTCGCCGAACATGGAGAGATCGTCGTCAAGCCCCTGTCGGCACGGGGTGGCGAAGGGGTGTTTTATCTTCATGGGCAGGATTGCAATGTGGGCAGCATCCTGGAAACGGTCACCGGACGAGGGGCGCACTACGTCATGGCGCAGCGCTATTTGCCGGCCATTCGGGAGGGCGACAAGCGCATCCTGATGGTGGCCGGCGAACCGGTCGCGGGCGCGTTGTTGCGGGTGCCGGCGGCGGAGGACTTTCGCGGCAATCTGGTGGCGGGCGCCCAGGGGGTGCCCGCCCCGCTAACGGATCGGGATCGGGAGATCTGCGCCGCCATCGGCCCCCGCTTGCGGGAGGATGGACTGCTCTTTGTGGGCCTGGATGTCATTGGCGAATGGGTGACGGAAATCAACGTCACCAGTCCTACGGGCGCCCGCGAGATCCGGCAGTTTTTTGGCATTGATGCGGCGGAGTTGCTGTGGCAGTCCCTCGAAAGAGGAGTGCAGGCGCGGCGCGGGGGCCACTGAGGAGGCGGCGGCAATGCGTCGGCTTGCCGCCTGGCAAGGAATCCGGCGTCTGCAGGGCGTCTGGGCATCCGGCCGTCATCTCGATGACCTTTTTCCCTGGCTTTTGCTGTCGTTGTTGCTGAATGCCTTATGCTGGTGGCCATGGGTAGCGCAGGGGCCGCGCCCCCGGCCGGGCGCGCTGTCCACGGTGGAGATTGAACTGGTCAGATCTACGCAGACGGCAGTTCCCAAAGCGGTGCCTGCCCCGCCAGCGACCCGGATTCGGCTCATGATCTCGCCGGTGAATGGTCCTGGGGCCCAGCGGGAAGAGCGCGCGCGGCCTTCCGCAGAGGTCCAGAAGGATGTCTATACGGCGTACATCCGGACCTGGCAGCAACAGGTCCTCGATTACGCCGCCCATCATGTCTTCGGCGAGGGCCATGAGGCGTTGCCCAAAGGCCGCATTGTCGTGGCGGCGATCATTGCCGGGGACGGCCGCTTGCTGGGCGTGGAAATCATCCAGGGACAGAACGATCCCGCCCTCGTGGCCGCCGTGCGCCGGATCATCGCTGCGGCGGCGCCCTATCCTCCCTTGCCGGCGGCGTTGCGGCGCCAGGGCTCGACCCTGCGCATCGTGCGCACCTGGAACTTCGACTGATTTTCCGGAAAAGGGCACACCGCCATGGCCGGTGCCGCAACGGGTCGCGGCCATGGGCCGCTCCTACGGGGTTGCGCGCCATGCATGGCCTTCTGGCCCCGCATGGCCCTCGGCGCGGAAACATGCTTCAATAACGCTATCGTTTTGACCATCATTCCTGGAGCCGCATGCCTTTTCAGTCCCTCAAGAACCATCTTCTCATCGCCATGCCGGGTTTGCACGACGGCCTCTTTGATCGCACTGTCATCGTGATTTGCGAGCATACCGAAGAGGGCGCCATGGGCATTGTGATCAATCGCCTGCTCGACCTGAACCTGGCGGATGCCTTGCGGGCGGTGGATATCGTGCCGGGGGAGGAGATGATCAATCAGGCGGTGTACTGGGGCGGGCCGGTCCAGGAGCAAAACGGTTTCATCCTGCACACCCCGGCCGGGGCCTGGCAGTCCAGCCTCGCCGTCAGCGCCGATCTGGTCTTGACCACCTCGCCGGATTTGCTGGCGGCCATTGCCCAGCATGAGGGGCCGGAACGATTTTTGCTCGCCCTGGGCTACGCAGGCTGGGGACCGGGACAACTGGAAGTGGAGATCAAGGACAACGCCTGGCTGCATGGCCCGGCCGATCCGGTGGTCATTTTCGATCTGGCGGCGGGGGAGCGCTGGCAGGCCGCCGCCCGCCTGATCGGGGTCGATATGCGTTTGCTCAGCGGGGCCGCCGGGCATGCCTGAAGGGGGGCCGGCCATTGGTCTCGATTTTGGCCGCCGGCGCATCGGCATTGCGGTTTTGGGGGAGACGGGCCTGGCGCCCCAGGGCCTGGCCACGCTGCACAATGGTCCCGGCGGCCCCGACTGGATGGCCCTTGACCGGATCGTCGGAGAATGGAAGCCTAGCTGTCTGGTGCTGGGTTTGCCCCTGCACATGGATGGCTCCGAAGGCCCCATGGCAGCGGTCGTCCGCCGCTTCGGCGCGCAGTTGCAGCGCCGCTATGGATTGCCCCTGCACTGGGTCGACGAACGGCTCAGCAGCCATGCGGCGGCCCTGGCCTTGCGGGACTGCGACTTGACGGCGAAAAAGCGCAGGCGGGTCCTGGACCAAGCCGCCGCCTGTGAAATTTTATCGACCTTTCTCGAAGGGGGGGAACCCTGATGAGCACAAAGCCCGGCTGGGATGTGGAGCCTTTGCTGGACGCGATGAGGCGCAGTCTGGCGCCGTGGTGCCGGGAGGCGGAAACGGGCATGATCGGCATCTATACCGGCGGCGCCTGGATTGCCCGGCGTCTGCACGCCGCCATGGGCCTGGATCTGCCCCTGGGGGAGGTGGATATCTCCTTTTACCGGGACGACTTCAGCCATATCGGCCTGCATCCGCAGGTGCGGGCCTCCCATATCCCTTTTGACGTGGATGGCCGGCAGATCATCCTGGTGGATGATGTCTGCTATACCGGGCGCACGATCCGGGCGGCCATGAACGAGATCTTCGACTATGGGCGGCCGGCGCGGATCATCCTCGCGGTGCTGGTGGACCGGGGCGGCCGTGAACTCCCCATCCAGCCCGATGTGGCCGCCCTGCGGCTCACCCCCGTTCCCGGCGAGGCCATCAAGCTCACCGGGCCGGAACCGTTGCGGCTGGAATTGCGGCAAATAGAGGGCCGCCCATGAGGAAGGCCCTGCATTTCGGGGATGCCGGCACGCAGCACGGCGCAGACGGCCGGCTACGCCATCTGCTCAGCATGGAGGGCCTGCGCGACAGGGAGATCCTCCACATCCTCGATACCGCCGAGTCCTTCCTGGAGATCGGTCAGCGGGTCATCAAGAAGACCCCTACCCTGCGGGGCCGGACCATCGTCAATCTTTTCTTCGAAAACAGCACCCGTACCCGCAGCACCTTCGAGTTGGCCGCCAAACGCCTCTCCGCGGATGTCCTCAACATTGCCGTCAGCACCAGCAGCCAGAGCAAGGGAGAGTCTCTTCTCGATACGGTGGACAACTTGCGGGCCATGCATGTGGATGGTTTCGTCATCCGCCATCCCGAGGCGGGAGCGGCCCATCAGGTGGCGCGCCATGTGGGCGGCGAGGCCTTGGTCATCAATGCGGGGGATGGGCAGCATGCCCATCCCACCCAGGCCCTGCTGGACGTCTTTACCATCCGTCATTATCGCGGACCCATGGAGAATCTGGTGGTGGCCATCGTCGGCGACGTGCTGCATTCCCGGGTGGCGCGCTCGCAGATCTATGCCCTCTCCATCCTCGGCTGCCCGGAGATCCGGGTCATCGGGCCGCGTACCCTGGTGCCGGCGGAGCTCAGTGCCTTGGGGGTGCATGTCTACCATGACCTGGATGCGGGCTTGCGCGGGGCGGACGTGGTCTGTGCCCTGCGCCTGCAACGGGAACGCATGGAGGCCCATCGCCTGCCCAGCCTCGACGAATATCACCGGCGCTTCGGCCTCACCAGTCAGCGTCTGGAAAAGGCCGCCCCCGGCGCCCTCGTGCTCCATCCCGGCCCCGTCAACCGGGGGGTGGAGATTGCATCGGAGCTGGCCGATGGGCCGCAATCGGTCATTCTTGCCCAGGTGACCCATGGCTTGGCCGTGCGCATGGCGGTGCTTACCCTCCTGGCCGGGGCCCTGGGCGGGGAGGAGAATTGATGCGACGATTGCTGCGCGGTGCCCGCATCATCGACCCGGCGACGGGTTTCAATGGCGTCGCCGACCTTGCCATTGCCGGCGGGCGGATCCTCGCCCGCGGGCAGATCCCTGCCGATTTCATGGCCGAGGAGGTGCTGGACGGCAGCGGGCTGGTGGCCTGTCCGGGCTTGGTGGAAATATCTCTCCAGGCCCATACGCCGGGTCACGGCCGGGATGGGGATCTGGCCTCGGAACTGCGCGCCGCCGTGGCCGGTGGCGTGGTGCATGTTGCCTTGAGCCCCGCTACGGACCCCTGCGCCGATACGGCCGGGGTGATCCACCAGCAACGCAACCTGGCCGCCGCCCTGGGCCTGGCGAAGGTCTATCCCACCGGGGCCCTGACCAGGCAATTGGCGGGCGAGGCCCTGAGCGAGATGGCCACCCTGGTTGAGGCCGGCGTCGTGGCCTTCAGCCAGGACGGCCGCGCCGTGGGCAATGGCGCGTTGCTGCGCCTGGCCCTGGCCTATGCCGCCGACTTTGCCTTGCCCGTCCTGCTGCACAGCGAAGACGCCCTCCTGGCGGCCGATGGTGTCATGCATGAGGGCGTCTTGAGCGTGCGCCTGGGCCTGGCGGGGCGCACGGCCATCGCCGAGCAGGTGGGCGTGCTGCGCGATCTGGCCATTGCGCAACTGGTGGATTGCCCCGTTCATCTGCGTCACCTCAGCACCATGGCGGCCCTGGATGCGGTCCTGGCCGCCCGCCGGCGGGGTCAGCAGCTAACGGTGGACGTCAGCATTCACCATTTGCTGCTGACGGAGCAGGATGTGGGCCTGTTCAACACCCACGCCAAGGTCCTGCCGCCGTTGCGCCCCGGCGGGGAGCGGGATGCCTTGCGTCAAGCACTGGCCCAGGGTCAGATCGATGCCATCAGCAGCGATCACTGTCCCTGGGGCGTGGATCGGATGGGTCAGACCTTTGCCCAGGCGCCCTTTGGCATCGCCGCCGTAGAGCTGCTCCTACCCCTGACCCTGCGCCTGGTGGACGAAGGCGTGATGGATCTGGCGACGGCCATCGGTCTGCTGACGACGGGGCCGGCCCGCGTCCTCGGCTTGGCCACGCCCAGCCTGGCGCCCGGGGCTCCCGCCGATCTCTGCATTTTTGCTGCCGATCAATATTTTGTGGTGGATCCCCGGCAACTGGTGTCACGGGGGAAGAATCTACCCTATGGGCAATGGGAATTGCGCGGCAAGGTGCGCTATACCCTGGTGGACGGGCACCTGGTGTATCGGGCCTGAAGGGACGGAATGGCGGTATTGGCGGGAGCGGTCAGTCCTTTTCCTCGGGAGTGTGGAAACTGCGCTCGGCATCCGCCATTTCTTCTTCCGCCGTGCGGGCCGGACCTTCTTCGGGCGCGGCCTCCCCGGCCGGGGATTGGGGCAGGCGGGCGGCAAAGAAGAGGCCAATCTCGAAAAGCAGGTACATGGGGATCAGCAGCAGGATCATCGACAACACATCGGGCGGGCTGAGCACCGCGGCGGCCACGGCGCAGATCAGAAAGGCATAGCGGCGACCGTTGCGGAGTGTTTCCACCTGGAGGATGCCGATGCGTGTCAACACGATGATGAGAATGGGGATCTGGAATGCCAGACCGAAGGCCAGGGAAAATTTGACGATCAGCGAGAGATAGTTGCTGACCTGGGGCATGGCGGTAATGTCGCCGCCGGAGAAGCTCACGAAAAACTTGAATGCGGCGGGAAAAACCAGGAAATAGGCAAAGAGCATTCCGCCAACAAACAAGAAAACCGAGGCGAAAATCAACGGGAAAAAGGCCCGCCGTTCGTGTTCATAGAGTCCTGGCGCAATGAAGGCCCAAAACTGGTAAAGCACGATGGGCAATGCCAGGACAAAGCCCGATAACAAGGACAGCTTGACATAGGTCAGGAAGACCTCGGGGAGGCTGGTATAGATGAGGTGGCTTCCGGCCGGCAGAACCCGGATCAGGGGCGCGGCAAGGATATTGTAAATGCTTCGGGAAAACGGGTAGGACAGTAAAAACCCGATAAAGACGGCCAGTACGGCAAAAAGAACGCGTCTGCGCAATTCCAGCAGGTGACCGATGAAGGTGTTCTCCGCAAGTTTATCCAAGTTGCCAGCCGTCCCTGAAAATGCTTATCCGATGAAATGGTCCGGTAAACCTAGATATCCGGCCCTTGGCAGTTCCTGCTGGCGCAAAGCGGACCGGGCTTCGTTCAATGAAGACGCTCTTCGGCGGGCGGCGTGGGTAGCGGCGGCGCAACTACCCCCTCACTTTGGGCGGCTGGCACCGCGCTGTCACCGCCATCGCTCGGCGGCGGCGGCGGGATTTCCTCGGGAGGCTGGGGGGCAGGGGGCGGGGCGAGCAGGTCTTCGTTGGCCAGGGTACGGAGTTTGTCGGCCTCGCGGCGCAGATCATCCAGCAGCAACTGCTGCTCGACTTCCGCGCGCACGCCGGTCAGGGTGCGCCGCAGGACCCCATACCAACGCCCTGCCGTTCGCGCCATTTCCGGCATCTTATCGGGCCCGACCACCAGCAGGGCAATGACCGCCAGGACCACGAGCTCGCCAAAGCTGAAATCAAACATGAGCGCCGGACTAATCAGCGTTTGACGGATTCATGCTCGCTGCTTTTGACTTCCGCATCAATGGTGTGCCCCAAGGACTCCTTTTTCTCCTCTTCCTCCTTCACCGCCGAGCGAAAGCTCTTGATGGCGGAGCCCAGGTCGGAACCCACGTTGCGCAGCTTGGTAGTACCGAAAAGCGCTACCACGATCAATAAAATAATGACGAGATGCCAAATGCTCAATCCACCCATGATCAATCTCCTTACCCGGCAAGGGTTAACAATTGGACCATAGGGGATGGCAAAGGTTGCGTCAAGCGCCGGGCGCGGCTTGGCGAGCTGCCTTTTCGGCCAGCCCCGACAAGCCTTCCCGACGCGCCAGTTCCCCCAGGACGGCATCGATATGCAATCCCTGTTCCTCCAAGGCGATCATGAGGTGAAAGAGGAGGTCGGCCGCCTCGGCAACGATTGGCGCCGCCTCCCGGTTCTTGCAGGCAATGAGGAACTCGGCAGACTCCTCGCCCACCTTCTTGAGGATGCGGTCCTGGCCGCTGTGGAGCAATTGCGCCACATAGGACTGGCCCGGATCGGCCGCACGCCGCGCCTGGATGGTGGCTTGCAGGGATTGGAGGATGCTCCCCGCCGGCGGCGCTTGGCGCTGCCAGCCGCCGACACCGGGGTTGCCGAGGAAAAAGCAGGTCTGCTCGCCCGTGTGGCAGGCCGGCCCTTCCTGAATCACGCGCAGGAGGATGGTGTCGCCGTCGCAGTCCAGGCGCAGCTCCACCAGGCGCTGATAGTGGCCGGAGCTCTCTCCCTTGCGCCACAGGCCCTCGCGGGAACGGGACCAGTAGGTGCCGAGGCCGTCACGCAGGGTGGCGAGGAGGGCCTCGGCATTCATCCAGGCGAGCATGAGCACCTGCCCGGTGCGGGCGTCCTGGGCGATGGCGGGAACGAGGCCGTCGCCGTTCCAGCGCACGGCCTGAAGGATGGCGCTGCTGTCCGCGGCGGCGGGATTCATGGGCGCATCCCCGCCGTCTGGCGCACGGCGATTCCCCGGGCGGCAAGATAGGCCTTCACCTCGGGGATGCGAAACTGGCCGAAGTGGAAGACGCTGGCGGCGAGGAGCGCGTCGGCGTGGCCCTCGCACACACCCGCGGCAAAATGTTCCAGAGCCCCCACACCCCCGGAGGCGATGACGGGAACGGGGACGGCCGCGGCCACAGCGCGGGTCAGGGCGATGTCGAAGCCCACCCCGGTGCCATCCCGGTCCATGCTGGTGAGGAGGATCTCGCCGGCCCCGTATTCGGCCATGCGCCGGGCCCAGGCGACGGCGTCCAGGCCGGTGGGTTTGCGGCCGCCGTGGGTGAAGACTTCCCAGCGGTCGTCGACGCGCTTGGCGTCGATGGCCACGACAACGCAGGAATTGCCAAAGCGCCGCGCCGCCGCCCGCACCAGTTCGGGGTCGCGCACGGCGGCACTGTTGATGCTTACCTTGTCGGCCCCCGCCAGCAGCAGCGTGCGAATGTCTTCGACACTGCGCACCCCGCCGCCCACCGTCAGGGGGATGAAGACCTGGGCGGCCACGGCGGATACCATGTCGGCGAGGGTACCCCGTTCCTCGTAGCTGGCGGAGATGTCGAGAAAGGTGATTTCGTCGGCGCCCTCGTCGTTGTAGCGCTTGGCCACCTCCACCGGATCGCCGGCGTCGCGCAGGGCGACGAACTGCACACCCTTCACCACGCGGCCGTGGTCGATGTCCAGACAGGGAATGATCCGTTTGGCGAGCATCTAGGCCTCGGCCAGGGCGCGGGCCTGGGCGAAGTCCAGGGTCCCTTCGTAGATGGCGCGACCGGTGATGGCGCCAATGATGCCATCCTCTTCGACGGCCTTGAGGGCCATGACCTGCTCCAGGTTGGCAATGCCGCCCGAGGCGATGACGGGCACGCGCACCGCTTGGGCCAGTGCCCGGGTGGCCTCGATGTTGGGGCCGCTCAACATGCCGTCGCGGCTGATATCGGTGTAGATGATGGCTTCTATGCCCTCCTGGGCGAAGTGCCGGGCCAGATCGATGGGGTCATGGCGGGAGAGCTTGGACCAGCCTTCGGTGGCCACCTTGCCGTCCCGGGCGTCGAGGCCCACCATGATATGGCCGGGGAAGGCCAGGACCGCATCGGTGACAAAGCCGGGATTGCGTACCGCCTGGGTGCCGATGATGACATAGCGCACGCCCGCCTGCAGGTAGGCATCGATCTGCTCTTCGCTGCGGATGCCGCCCCCCACCTGGATCTCCAGGTCCGGGAAGGCTTCGGCGATGGCGCCGATGACCCGCGCATTGACCGGCGTGCCCTGCACGGCGCCGTCCAGATCCACCACATGCAGCCGTTTGGCCCCGGCGTCCACCCAGCGTTGGGCCGTGGCGACGGGATCGTCGGAAAAAACGGTGTCCTCGTCCATTCGCCCCTGGCGCAGACGCACACAATTTCCGCCTTTGAGGTCAATGGCCGGAATCAACAGCATGACAACTCCTCCCTGATCATTAGATGCCGCAAGCAGGACCGCTACCGCCGTCCCAAGCCAGAAAATTGCCGAGCAAGCGCAGTCCCGCCTCGCCGCTTTTTTCGGGATGGCATTGCAGGGCAAAGAGATTGTCCACGGCCACGGCCGCACAAAAAGGAAAGCCATAGTCGGCAAAGGCCGCCAGGAGTTCCGGATTGGCCGGTTCGACATAAAAGGAGTGGACGAAATAGAAATGGGCATCCTGGGGAATGCCGGCGAAAAGCGGATGGGCCACCAGTTGGTGCAGCTCGTTCCAGCCCATGTGCGGCACCTTGAGGGGAAGGCCGTCGCGGTCCCGCATGGCCTCGGGCGGGAAGCCGAGCACCCGCCCGGGCAGCAGCCCCAGCCCCGCATGGGCGCCGTGTTCCTCGCTGGACTCCATGAGCAACTGCATGCCCAGGCAGATACCGAGAAAGGGCCGGGTCTGGGCGGCTACGCGCACGAAGTCCGTCAACTCCCGCGCCTCCAGGGCGGCCATGCAGTCGCCAAAGGCGCCGACGCCGGGAAAGATGATGCGATCCGTGGCGGCCAGGACTTCGGCGCGATCGCTGACCACGGCGCTGGCACCAAGATGTTCCACGGCCTTGGCGACGGAGTAGAGATTGCCCATGCCATAATCGATGATGCCGACCCGCGTTGCCCCGGGCCTCATAGACAGCCCTTGGTGCTGGGTATCGCGCCGGCGGCCCGGGCATCGGGGGTCACGGCCATGCGCAGGGCGCGACCGCAGGCCTTGAAGATGGTCTCGGCAATGTGATGGGCATTGCGCCCGCGCAGGTTGTCGATGTGCATGGTGATCTGGGCGTGATTGACAAGGCCCTGAAAGAATTCATAGAAAAGATCCACGTCAAAGCCTCCCACCTGGGCGCGGGGAAAATCGACCGCATAGACCAGGCCCGGCCGGCCGGAAAGATCGACCACCACCCGCGAGAGGGCTTCATCCAGGGGGACATAGGCATGGCCATAGCGAAGGATGCCGGCCTTGTCGCCGACGGCCCGGGCAAAGGTCTGGCCGAGGGTGATGCCGATGTCTTCGACGGTATGATGGGCGTCGATTTCCAGATCCCCCTGGGCGCGGATCTG
>Ga0315298_1005999_pt1 | contig 16852 bp, 11 predicted proteins | sample WHS_1_MG_FD_203077 | JGI IMG/M metagenome (GOLD analysis project Ga0315298, IMG submission 203077) | Extremophilic microbial mat communities from Washburn Hot Springs, YNP, Wyoming, USA - WHS_1_MG | ecosystem: Environmental > Aquatic > Thermal springs > Hot (42-90C) | place: USA: Wyoming...
TCATGTAAAAGGAAGAATAGTTGTAAGGTTGCGCTCAAATGACCCCGCAGAAGCAGACAAACTATTCAAGCGCCATGTAAAGGATCAGTACTGAAGTCAAGCCTGAGCTCTATTATGAAGATTGAAGACGGAATTAGCACTATTGCTGATTGATTAAAGGGAGGTTGGAAAGAACACCATGAGCGGGAAAAGAGAGAAAAGAAGAAGTTTTTATTTAATTCTGAATTTGAAGTTAATTTGTTCAATTGCAATTCCACTTCTTGCGTTGTTATTGCTTCCAACCGAAGCCTCCTCAATCAGTGCTAACCGACCTATAGTATTTCGTGAGAATAAAAATGGACAGGCAAACACTGGGGATACATGGTATTTTGCAGAGGGTTCAAATGCCTGGGGATTCGGTACGGGTTTTGCAGTGGAAAATCCAAACAACGAGGAAGTTAATGTAGAGGTAAAATACTTCACGCCAGAGGGAAAGGTTGATGGAGGTAAGGAAAGCATAAAGCCCCTGAGCAGCAAAGTAATATCGACTGATAAAGTAGAAGATAAAGACTTCTCAACAATTCTCAAATGCATCGAGGGAAAGAAAATAGTTGTAGAAAGGATCACTGCGTGGGTTCCACCGGGTATAATGTGGATTCCAGAATGCGACCCATACGCGCGGCACTCTTCAATAGGTGCAACCGCTCCATCAAAAATCTGGTATCATGCTGAGGGCTCCTCTGCCTGGGGGTTTAAATGCTGGCTTCTCCTTTTGAATCCAAATGATGTAGAGGCCAACTGCAGGATAACATACTTTCCGGAGGGAGGAACTCCGCTAACTTTTAATAAGGTACTGCCAAAAGAGAGCAGATCAACATTTAATATAGCATATGATATTGGAGAGGCGGACACCGCAATAAAGGTTGAATCAGATGTTCCAGTTGTCAGTGAAAGGTCAATGTATTGCCCATATCCCACTGATGCAGGATTTCCAGAAGGACATTCCTCTATTGGGTCTTCCAATCCATCAAATGATCATTATTATGCAGAAGGGTCTACAAATTGGGGGTTTTCAACTTATCTTCTCTTACTGAATCCAACCAGTGAAGAAGTATCTGTCTCAATAGATTACATGAGCGATAAGGGTGATGTCTTTTCTGTAAACCACAAAGTTTCAGCCGAAAGCAGAAAGACCATAAGGGTAAATGATTTCATCCCTCCCTGTGATTTCTCGACAAGGATAAAAGCTTCCCTTCCAATTGTAACCGAGCGTTCAGTATATTCCTCTATGGATAAGATTTATACTTCACAACAACCATGCTTTAGCTCAATTGGTGTTTCTCAACCACATAAGCTCTGGTACTTACCATTTTGTTCAAGAACGGAGGTTCCAGAGGGTTTCTTTGAGTGGCAGGGAACCTATCTTTTAGTTCAGAATCCAAATGATGAAAAAATAAAAGTTAAGTTTGATTGCCTTATTCCTGAATATCCACCCTATAGTGATAATACAGATGAAAATACATCTACTGTAGAAATTCCAGCAAGATCAAGGTATACATGCACTCTAAATGAAATTTGCGACCTCCATTCTGCATCTATTATTGCAACTTCAATGACGCCTGGAAAAGGATTTGTGTTGGAGCAATCTACTTTTACGGGAAGCAGGAGTTCTGCTTTCTCTACCATTGGATGGTTTTCGGACTGATTTTTACTCTCAGGCGCTATTGAGGCTCAAAAGTCACTAAACATCCGGAACAAAATAGAAGTCCCTTATTCTACCTGTTCTCTCTTCGGGTGGAAGGAACTCAACCTTGACCGGCATCCCCACATAAAGGTCTTCATAATTTGCTCTTATACAAACAGCCACAGCATATCTTGCTCCCTCGAGATGAACACCTCCCTGAATGTAAGGAACCTCTTTTTGAAGGTCGGATAAAGATATTTCCACCTTCCCAAAAACCGTTAGTTTACCTTTCCCGCTCATTTCAACCCATTCACAGTCTACATAGCATTCGTGGCACCAGGATCTTGGCCAGAAGTATATTGAGGAACACTCAGGGCATTTAGTTCCCATGAGCCTTCCATTTTCCTTAACCTCCATGAAGAACCTTGAAAGTTCGCCCATGGATGCCCAGTAGTCAACTTTCCAGCAATCGGGCATAAGCACTATTTCGTTCTCAACTTTCATTGGTGCGAAACGAAGGTCTTTCTCATTGCTCAATTTCATCACCCCTCGCAAACAATCGTGACAGAGTATGCGCCCCGGGCACCCCCCATGCTCTGAGAGATTCCGCAATGCGCACCTTTTACCTGCCTTGCCCCGGCCTCACCTCTTATCTGCCTTACGATTTCTGCAACCTGATAGACACCGGTTGCGCCTATCGCGTGCTCACCACCGATAAGTCCGCCGGATGGGTTCACTGGCGTTTCACCTTCCATGTAAGGACCTCCATCCTTAAGAAATTGTGCCCCCTTTCCCCAATCGCAAAGCCCGAGTTCCTCATAAAGGATTATTTCAACGCCACTGAAAGAGTCGTATATTTCAGCAACATCTATTGCTTTCGCCGGCTCAGAAATTCCAGCCATCTTGTATGCACTTTCGGCGGATGCCCTTACTGCAGGCAGGAGGGAAATACCGGTATCATCTCTTTCGGCCTGCCTTGCTGATTCAGTACTCGCTCCAATTCCTGTTATCCAAACGGGTTCTTTTTTAAATTTCTTTGCGGCTTCCTCGCTTGCAAGAATAATTGTTGCAGCACCCTCGCTTGAGAGGCAGTGGTCGAGAATTTTCAGTGGACGAATGACGTAAGGGCTTTTCATGACTTCATCGATTGTGATCTTCATTGGAGAATGCGCGTCTGGGTTATTAAGCGCGTTACCTTTGTTCTTAACCACAACCCGAGCCATGTCTTCCTCAGTTGTTCCGTATTTTTCCATGTGCCAGAGAATTGCTCCATTGTATGAACCTGCTGGCGTTGCTCCAAGGTGAGCCTCGAAAAATGGGTCGGCTGCGTACATTATTGTTTTTACCATCTCAACCACATTTGCGACATCAAGAGCCTTCTCAACACCAACGACCATTACAACATCATGAAGCCCGCTTGCAACTTCAGCGAACGCTGCCTTTATGGCGCAACCTCCTGTCGCTCCACCGTTTGTAACTCGTATGGATGGTTTTCTGGCAAGTCCAAGGAGGTAGTGGATATGGTAATCTGGCATTCCACTGTGCTCGAAGAAATCATTGTAGATGGAATAAACGACGCTTTCGATGTCGTCTCGCGTGGCTTGTGCATCTTCCATCGCTGCCTTAACCGACTCGTAGGCAAGTCTCGGGAAGGTCTTATCGAGATGACGTGCCTTGAAACTTGTGTTCCCAACTCCTACCACCGCAACTTTTTTCATCGTTTACCTCCAATTCCTTACGTGGGAAGGCAAAATCCTCTTCCGCGTCACCATATCCTATCAAATATAGGGCTTAACTGCCATTCCAGGCTTGAAGCTCATGCTATGAGCCTATAAGCATGCGTCCTATTATCCAGCGCTGGATTTCTGATGTTCCACCACCGAGCGTCCCAAGTTTCGCATCCCTAATTGCTCGTTCTATTGGATAATCCTTGGTGTAGCCATAACCTCCGAAGATTTGAACAGCTTCGAGTGCAGCTTTCATGCCCACCTCTGATATATACAGTTTTGCGACAGAAGCCATAACCGGGTCCATGATTCCTTGATCCTTGTTCCAGGCAACTCTATAAACTATAAGTCTTGCTGTCTCAAGCCAGACTTTCATGTCAGCAAGTTTGAACTGAATCGCCTGGAAATGCCCTATTGGTCTTCCGAACTGTTTTCGCTCCCTCGCGTACTGGATGCACTCTTCTAACTGCCTCTCCATCCCCCCGACACCAGGCGCTATTAGAAGCGACCTTTCCCACTCAAGCGTTGCAAGGGCAACCTGCATGAATCCCTGATTTTCCTGTCCAAGTAGATTTTCTTCCGGGACCTCGCAGTTGTCGAAAATGAGTTCGGAGGTCGGTGAGGACCTGTGCCCCATCTTATGAATCTCCTTGCCAACCGAGAATCCAGGGAAATCCTTTTCTACTATGAAACCAGATATTCCTGCAGCACCCTTTTCCTTATCGGTCTTTGCAAGGACCACGAAGACATTTCCAACTGGCCCATTAGTTATGAAGGTCTTTGTCCCGTTGAGAACATAATACCCATCCTTCTTTTCAGCAGTTGTCTGGATTCCTGCCGCATCGCTTCCAGCCTCGGGTTCTGTAAGCCCGAGTCCTGCTATCCATTCTCCGCTTGCGATCTTTGGAAGGTACTTCTTCTTCTGCTCTTCGGTTCCAAGTTGCCAGATTGGGACTCCACCTATTCCAACGTGGGCGCCCCAGGAAAGGCAGAAGCCCATGTCAGCAGAACCATATCCAAGCGCTTCGCCAGCAAGGCAGGTATCAATGACGCTTGCGCCGGAGCCACCATACTCCTCGGGGAATGGAAGGCCCATAAGCCCAAATTCTGCTGCCTTGTCCCAGACATCTCTATCGAATCTCGCCTGCTCATCCCTTTCTGCTGCCCCCGGTGCAATTTCCTTCTGTGCAAACTCAATCACGCTTTGCTTGAAGAGCTTTTGCTCCTCGGTCAAACTGAAATCCATCTCATACCTCCTTTTCAACACTGAACAAAAAAACATACTTCCCTATGGACAAATAATATTATATCAGTTAATAATATATAACCTAAACAGTGTGTGTGATAAAGTATTAGGGAATGGTTTTGCTCTCTTGGTAATTTGATGAGGATTATTTGATGAGGTAACTCATGCGCCTTATTGAAGTTGTAAACTTGTGAAGGTTATGAATTGTAACTTTAAAGAATTCGTGAACTTTATTAAGGAAGTGGGGGATGGCAAATGGAATTCTTTTCAATTGAACTGGATGAAGGTGTTGCTCGTGTTGTCATCAACAGACCGCCCGCTAACGCCATGAGCATAGGGTTTTTTCGTGAGATTGGAGAAGTTGCAAATTCGCTTAAGAGCATGGAAGGGGTAAGAGCTGTCGTTTTCGAGAGCGCTCTCGAAAAATATTTTATGTCAGGCCTTGACCTTAAAGACCTCCCTTCTCTTGCCGCGAAAATTGCCGAGGAGGCTGGTGGCCAGATTGAGCCACAGGAGTTAATGAGAAAGGCGCTCGATGAAACAAGTTCCATTCTCAACGAAAATCTTCTCGAGATTCAAAGGCTTCCCTTCCCAACGATAGCTGCCATAGGCGGTCATGCGCTTGGCGGGGGTCTTGAGTTCTCGCTTTGTTGCGATTTTCGCTTCATGGCAAGGGGAAAAGGAACAATTGGTCTTACTGAGGTTGGATTAGGTCTTATTCCAGGGGGTGGTGGGACGCAGAGACTACCAAGGCTAATTGGTCGAGGAAAGGCACTTGAATTGATACTTGAAGCGAGGAGACTTAACGCGGATGAAGCACTTGAGGTTGGAATTGTGAACAGGGTATTTGAGCCTGATGAGCTCATCCCTCGAACTTATGAATATGCAAAGAAACTTGCGAATGGAGCAACAGTCGCCATGGCAATGGCAAAGAGGGCTGTATACGATGGGATGGAGACCGATCTTTTGAAAGGTCTTGAGATTGAGCGAGAATCCCTTGCTCAAGCTGTATCAACCGAGGATTTTGCAGAAGGCGTGAGAGCATTTATCGAAAAGAGGCAACCGGAGTTTAAGGGCAAGTAAGAACTTAATAGTGGTATATATGGAGTGATGTTTTTGGTTGAGAAGCGGAATCCTCAGAGACGTTACTTAACTGAAGTTATTGGAAGGAATCCCGGAGACAATATTGCAATTCAAGGGTGCTCTTCCCTGAGTTTAAGAGGCACGCTCGAGATACCTTTTGTATTCGTACATCTTCCGGAGAGCGGAGATTGCTCTTTCCGGGCTTGGAAAGATAAGCGAGCCATGCGACTCGAGGTATTCGCTTTCATATCCTTCGAACATCTTAACAAGCATGATGGGTTTTTTGTATTTCCTAACGAGTTCTATTGTTCGAGCCAGAAATCTTTCGTCATGTTTCCTAAAATCGGGGAAGCCAGAGATCGTCCCAAGTGCGAGAACAATGTCTATACCGTCGTTCGCAACGAGGATTTCAAGGCAGCCAAGATGTTTCTCAAGGTCGAGACTTCCCACAAGGTCAACCGGATTTCCCCTGCTCCAGTAGGAAGGAAGGAGAGCATCTATCTTCTCGATAACGGACGGTGGAAGTGCAATTACTTCGAATCCTTTCTCGTAGCAGGAATCAGCGCCAACCACTCCCCAGCCACCACCCCAACTAAGAATTGCAACTCTTCTTCCACTTGGAAGCGGAAGGCTGGAGAATGCCTTTGCCAGGTCGAGGAGATCTTCAGTGGATCTTGCCCTTGTGCATCCCACCTGAAGAAATGCGCCTTCACAAATTTCATCCTGACTTGCAAGAGCGCCGCAGTGGGAGCGAGCAGCCCTAACACCTACCGGAGTTCTTCCAGCCTTGTAGACAATGAGAGGTTTTCGCCTGGTTACTTCTCTTGCGGATCTGAGAAAGGAAATTGCATTTTTAAAGCCCTCAATGTAAGAGAGAACTACACCGGTCTCATTATCTCTTGCGAGGAAGGAGAGGTAATCAGCCATGGTGAGATCAGCCTCATTCCCGCTGGAGACGAAGCGGCAGAATCCTATCCCCTGACGCTGTCCCCTTCCAAGTATCTGGGTTCCAAGGTTTCCACTCTGGGATATGAAGGAGACTGGTCCCTTTCGCGGTTTTGCAAGGCTCATGTAGGCATAAAGGCTCTTAGAAGTGCTCATCACCCCCATTGTGTTAGGCCCAACGAGTCTACATCTACCAGCAGCCCGAACCAATTCTTTCTCTGCAATCCTTCCTTCCTCGCCGACTTCAGAAAATCCAGCGGGTATTACAACTGCAAACTTGACATTGCGCTTCTGGCATTCCTTTACAACATCTATTGCTTTTTCAGCGGGAGTGCAGATGAGCACGAGGTCTATTTGATCAGTTATTTCAGTAAGGCTTGGGTATGCCTTGATCCCAAGTATGGATTTTGCACGCGGATTGACCGGATAGATTCTTCCGGCATATCCACCGTTTATAATGTTTCTAAGTATTCTGTGTCCCCACTTGTTGGGATCACTCGATGCGCCAATTACGGCGATAGCTTCGGGCTCAAAAAGGGATTCCATTTGAATTCGCATTTTTCTAACTACCACCTTTCATGTTCAACAGGTTCTTTATTCACTCGAATTTTATCTGAAAATGTAACGAACACTTCAAATCTGAATTCCACTTCGAGAATGATAACAGATTATTCCCTGTTTAGTTCGGAAGGTTCTTGTTTGGTAGAAGGTAATTGGCCTTTAGAGCAAAGCAAGGTATGCTTGTATTGATGGGTGTTAGGTGATTTTTTAAAAGAGAGGGGGAGAAGTGCAGTACTTCATTGGAACTGATACGGGTGGAACTTTTACGGACTGCGTTGTTATGGATGCTGAAGGGAAAATTACAATCGCAAAGGCTCCATCAACGCCAAAGAACTTTGCGCTCGGTCTTATGGATGTTCTTGGTGCTGCCTCTAAGGTACGCGGATGCAGTTTGAATGAACTCGTTTCGAATGCAAGGACGTTCATGCACGGCTGCACAGTTGCAACAAATACCCTAATAAATCATAACGGCGCAAAGGTAGGTATTATAACCACTCGAGGATTTGAAGACACGCTTTCAATAATGAGGGCATCTGGAACGGTGCAGGGGTTACCCGTTGAAGCCTGGTATCACAAAAGCCACAATCCAAAACCATTCGAGATAGTAAGCCAGGATAGAATCATTGGAGTTGCTGAAAGAATTGACAAAAATGGCACTGTTGTTGTTCCGCTTAATACAGAAGATGTAGAGAATGCTGTGCGAGTTTTAGTTGATGAAAAGAAGTGTGAGGCTATTTCCATATGTTTTCTCTGGTCTTTTATAAACAATTCACATGAAGTGAGGGCAAGGGAAATCGTTCAAAAACTTTATCCTGATATTTATGTTGACTGTAGCCATGAGATCGTTGGATTAATAGGCGAATACGAGAGGTTTAGCACAACCATAATCAATAGCTACCTTCGTCCTGAGGTCGAAAAGTACGTTTCTGACCTCAAAGGCAGGCTTTCAGATGCCGGTATGAATTGTGAACTTTTAATGATGCAGGCAAGCGGTGGCTGTCTTCCCGACCTTGAGGCTGCAAGGCGTGCAGTTTCAATCATAGGCTCTGGTCCTACAGGTGGGGTGCTGGCTGGAAAAATTGTTGGACAACTTATTGGCGAGGAAAACATAATCACCACTGATATGGGTGGAACATCATTTGACATAAGCATAATTTCCAACGGGGAAATTTCCTACACAAGAAAGTCATTCCATGAGAGGCACGCAGTTGGTGTTCCCATGGCGGATATTGAGTCAATTGGGGCGGGAGGTGGAAGCATTGCCTACATAGAGGATGGAATAATGAAAGTTGGACCGCGAAGCGCTGGAATGGATCCGGGACCTGTATGCTACGGAAAAGGCGGTACGGAGCCAACGGTTACTGACGCAAACGTCGTTTTGGGATTTCTTAATCCCGAATATTTTCTTGGCGGGGAAATGAAACTCGACCGTAAGGCAGCAGAACTTGCGATAAAAGAGCGCCTTTCGGATCCTCTTGGAATCTCTGTCATAGAGGCAGCAAGCGGTATTTTCAAAATCGTTAATGCGCATATGGCAGATGCAGCCCGTTTTCATGCGCTCCAAAGAGGCTTTGACCCGAGGGATTTTGCTATTCTCGCATTTGGTGGTGCAGGTCCGGTACACGCTGCTTCATTCAGCGAGGAGATGGGCTCGAAGTCAGTAATCATCCCGCTTGCCGGTCTTTCAACAGTCCTATCCGCTTTCGGGATATGCAATTCAGACATTGTTCGCTTCTACTATTCTTCGGTTGGAATGCCTTTTCCTCCAGATGATGTTGAAGTTCTCAACAAAGTTTATGAGCAGATGGAGACGGAAGGGGTTCGAGAGCTTTCATCATTTGGATTTACAAAGGATGAGATAGAGATTATAAGGTCTGCCGGGATGAGATATCACCTTCAACTTACCGATATCGATGTTCCAATACCTGGTGGAAAAATTGACGAGGAAGTGGCAGCAAAGATAATGGAAAACTTCGATGCAAGATATGCTGAGCTATATGGTGAGAATGCCGGATTTAAGGAAGCGGGAAGAGATATGATCAGTCAGTTTTCAAGAGTGGTTGGAAGAACACCCAAGGGAAAGGTTGAAACAGTGAAACTTTATCCACCAGATCCTTCTTGCGGCTTTAAGGGGAAAAGGAAAGTCTATTTTCCTCAGGTGGAAAAGTTTATGGAAGCCTCAATATATGATGGGGATGTCCTTGTTCCTGGGAATATTGTTTCAGGACCTTCAATTCTTGAGATGCTTGGAACAACTGTTGTTGTGCCTCCAGGCTGGAAAGCAAGATATGACGAATATAGAAATGTTCACCTTGAAAGAGATTAAGAGAAGGAAAGGAGAAAGAAATGGCTGAAGTAAATGTAAATACGCTTGCTGATAATTTCGGAATTCCGCATCCCGACCTGCCTGAACCTGCACCTCTTCCTGAGACGTTTTCATTGAAAGACCCTCCCTTAGAGCTTGATCCAATAACCTTTGAAATCCTGAAACATAGATTGTGGTATGTGACACTTTCAGTAGGAGAAACGCTTAAAAAGGTTTCCGGTACGACCGTTGTTGTTGAAGGGAACGACTTCTCAGTTTATTTGACGGATTATGATGGCGCACCGGTATTTCTTGGCCCTTATGTAATGATGCATTCCGGAATAGCTGATCTCCTGATTTCAAATACTATCAAGATGAATTCTGAGGATCCAGGCATCAACGATGGGGATATGTTCTTTTCAAATGATCCCTGGACAGGACCAATACACCAGTCCGACTGTGCAATCGTCTCACCTGTTTTCGTGGATGGAGAGCTTTACGCCTGGACCGGGGTAACGTTACACCAAATTGACATGGGGGGTGTTGATATCGGTGGGCTCTGTCCGAGCGCGAGAACTTGCTTTGCTGAGCCAAGCATATATCCTTCGATAAAGATAGTGGAAAAAGGCAGGTTGAAGGCTGATATCGACAGACTATTAAGGAGGAACTCACGTCTTCCCGGGATACTTGCACTCGACATAAGGTCAATGATTGGTGCAAATGAAAAGGCGAAGGAAGACCTCCTTGGGCTTATTGATAAATATGGGAAGGACGTTGTTAAATCCGCGATGATAATGATTCAAAACAGAACTTATGAAGCCTTTAAGAAGAGGCTCGAGACTCTCCCAAAAGGAAAGTTCAGGGGAAGGGATTTTATGGAAATAGGTGGAAGTGCACCTGAGCTACAGGATGATATTTACGAGGCTCAGGTAACACTTACCAATACAGGCGAAAAACTAATTTTCGATTACTCTGGTACATCAAAGCAGTCAAGTGGATTCGTGAATTGCTCGATTGGTGGTCTTCGTTCAGGAACGCTTACATCTATTGTTGAATCACTTGCCTGGGACCTCCCATGGAATGCAGGTCTTCTTGCCGGCATCGAGATTATTTCTCAGGAAGGGACGGTAAATAACGCATCGCCTCCTGCGGCTGTGTCTGACGGAATCCAGGAAGCAGCTGTCATAACGCTTAGTGCTGCTGTAAGGCCAGTTGCACTGTTGATTATGATGGATAAAGAGTTAAGGAAGTTTTCTTACTGTACAAGCGGAGGTTGTTACCTTGGAAATACAATGGGTGGTATAGATGAGAAAGGGCAGATATGGGGAACTCTTCTTATGGACACTGTAAGCGGCCTTGCGATTGGGGGAAATGAAGGAAAGGACGGTACTGACCTTGCTGGAACTCCAGGCATTCCGTATTCGCTCATGGCAAATGTGGAGACCAACGAGTTTCATTATCCGCTTCTCTACCTTTACAGAAGGATAACGAAAGATTGTGGTGGAGCGGGCTTCAGGAGAGGTGGAAACAGCATTGAACTTTGTTTGAAACTTCACAATACCCCATACATGCTACTTCTTCTCTGGACACATGGATTTGAGTTTCCAAATAGTCTTGGAGGTAGTGGTGGGCTTCCCGGGAGCGCTGCCTGTGCCAAACTTGCATTAGGAACAGATATTGAGCAGAGACTTTCCCAAGGCGAAATCCCCTCGAACATTGATGAATTCGAAACAAACAGTATTCCAGCAAAGAGCGAATCACATCTTGGACTCGGTTCGCTTGTTTACCTGTCTGCCGGTTCTGCTGCTGGATATGGTGACCCATTAAAGAGGGAACCGGAAGCTGTTCTTGCTGACATAGAGAGGGGAAGGGTCTCAGTAGAGGCTGCAAGGAAGTTTTATGGTGTTGTTGTTGATGGTGATCCCTTAAAGGTAGACAGAGTTCAAACAGATAATTTGAGGAAACAGATGATAGAGGAAAGGCTTTTGAAGGGCAGGAAACCTTCAGTCTGGGGGGAACTTGTGCCGGAGGAGTTAAAGGGAAGTTTGCCAGACGACGGTGCAGGGCCTGTGCCTTGCAGGAAAGCTAAGGGAAAGGTTCTTCTCTCCTTGGGAATGGGTCTTAAAGTTGTGAAACTTGATGATGGCTCCATTGTCTGGGCCTGCTTCGATTGCGACCACACCTATTGCGATATTTCGGAAAATCCGAAGCTTGAGGCAAAAGTCAGGGTTGGATATTTAAATGAACTTGCAGGGCCAAGGGCATCTTCTGTCAGGCTTGAAAGCCCGAGGTTTTTCTTCAGGCATTACTACTGCCCTTCCTGTGGTCTTGCCTTCGATGGCGAGATTGCAAGGCCATCTGACCCGATCATGCATGACGTTGAATTTGACCGGGAATGGCTTGAAACGCTTTCTTAAGGAGGTATTAAAAATGAGAGCAATTGATGTGCATGTTCATCCTGGTTGCATTGAGATGGCGCAAGCAAGCGGAAAGTATGCTGAAAGTGCCGTTAGATATTTCGGCCTTGATCCTGAAAAACTTCTTATGAGCTTAGAGGATACGGCTAAGGAATACTCAGAACTTGACATGATGGCTGTTTTAATTGCCTGGGATGCAGAAAGCAATACAGGCCTTCCAAGACTTTCAAACGATTTCATCGCAAATGCAGTAAGGGAATTTCCTGAAGTATTCAGGGGTATGGCTTGTGTTGATCCGTGGAAGGGAAAGATGGCAATAGCTGAAGTTGAAAGGGCAATTGGAGAGCTTGGTCTCCTTGGAGTGAAGTTTCAGCAGTCAGCCCAGGGCTTTTATCCCGACGATATGCGTTTTTATCCGCTCTGGGAGAAGATTTGCGAACTTGGTGTTCCAGTTATGTTTCACATGGGAACAACTGGTTTTGGTGCGTATGCACCTGGCGGGCATGGAATAAAGCTTGGATACTCAAAACCAATCCCTCATGTTGATAATGTAGCCGCTGACTTTCCCGAACTGACTGTTATATGCGCTCATCCCGGCTGGCCCTGGACCGATGAGGTTCTTGCGATTGCAATGCATAAAACAAACGTATTCATTGACCTTTCCGGCTGGTCTCCAAAACATATCCCTGAGCAGATCATAAGGAATGCAAACAGAGGGCTTGGCGATAGGTTCATGTTCGGTACAGACTATCCGGTTTTGAGGCCTGCATACTGGGTTAGTGAATTTGAAAAATCAGAGTTCAAGGAGGATGTAAGGCCTGCAATACTTCTCGAGAACGCGAAGAAAGTTTTGAAAATTGATGTTTAAGTTGCAACTTTTTGGGGGTGAGAAGCATGAATTTTGTGAAAGGATTCGAGGAGACCTGCAAGCGTTTACCTGAAAAGGTCGCCTTAATCTGGGAGGGGAAGGAGGTTACTTACCGCGAGCTACAAAGGGATGTAAATAGATTCGGCAATGCTTTGAAATCTGCTGGAATAGGTCCTGGCGATAGGGTAGCTCTTATGATGAACAATCGCCCTGAATTCGTTATTACCTATTATGGAACTGCAAAGATTGGTGCTACGGTTGTACTTGTAAATACGCTTCTCAAGAAGGATGAGATTCTCTACATACTTGAGGATTCTGAATCAAGGATGCTTGTGGCTAACGAAAAGGGCGCAAGCGAGTTTGCAGCCGCAAGGGATCGCCTTCCAGCAATAGAAAGGGTAATTTGTACGGCAAAAGTTCCTGACACAATACTTTTCGAAGATTTCATAAGGGACCAATCAGAAGAGCTCGAGGTTTACGATGCGGCGGAGGGTGAAGTCCCGGAAATCAAATACACCTCCGGAACTACCGGTAAACCTAAGGGGGTCATGCATACGCACAGGAATATCACACTTTTTACAGAAACAATCATTGGCCTCAATGACCTTTCAGAAAACGATAGAGCACTACTTTTTCTGCCCATGTATCATGGATTTGGTGACATGTGTACGCTTCATCCCACTTTGAGGAATGGAGGAAGCATTGTTCTTCAGGATCCGCTTGATTTGAAGAGAATATTTGAGGATATTGAACGTTACAGATGCACATCAATGCCGGGTGTTCCTGCGGTTTTCTACCTCATGATTAACTATCCGGATGCTGACAAGTACGACCTTTCCTCACTTCGATTCTGTGCTGGGGGAGGACAGTCGATGCCAAAAGAAGTAATTGAGGAGTTTGAGCGGAAATTTGGCTGTCCGATACTTGAAGGTTATGGCTTAACTGAGAGCACTGCTGGAACAGCTACAAATTTGCTTGATAAACCAAGGAAAGTCGGATCCGTTGGGCTTCCCCTTCCCTGCATTGAGGTAAAAATAGTTGACGATAATGATAAAGAAGTCCCTCAGGGCGAAAGAGGCGAGATTGTAATTAGGGGAGACTTAAACATGAAGGGCTATCTGAACAGGCCTGAGGAAACTGCTGAGGTGATGCGCGGGGGCTGGCTCCACACGGGAGATATTGGAATGTTTGATGAGGATGGTTATCTGTATATCGTGGACAGGAAAAAGGAAATGATTATAACGAGCGGAGAGAATATTTATCCAAGCGAGATTGAGGAAATTCTCTACCAGCATCCCGCAGTTGGGCAGGCTGCAGTTGTTGCTGCGCCTGATCCAAGAAGGGGAGAGATTCCGAAGGCTATAATTGCTCTAAGGCCTGGCGCAAAACTTACCGCTGAAGAACTCCAGGAGTGGTGCAAGGAAAGGATGGCTTTTTTCAAGGTGCCAAAAATTGTGGAATTCAGAGATAGTTTGCCAGTTGGGCCTACCGGTAAGGTTCTTAAGAAGGAACTCTAAGCGGGTTTTTGTGTTGACGCTTATTTAGTTTTTGGCAGTCAGTTATGTTTAAAAATCTTTTTACGCCAATTGAGATAAATACCATGAGGCTTAAAAACCGCATAGTGATGCCTGCAATGCTTACCTGTTTTGCAAATCCTGCTGGCTCTGTGACGGACCGGATGATTCGTTATTATCACGAGAGGGCTAAGGGTGGTGCTGCGCTAATAACAGTTGAGATTACGAACATTGAGGTTCCACAAGGGGATCATTATTTAAGGCAACTTTCAATTGGTTCAGATGATTTTAGTGCCGGGCTTTCCTCTCTTGCCGATGCAATACATTCAGGCGGGGCGAAAGCATCGATTCAAATCTGCCATTTAGGGAGATATGCCGCTCCATTTATAACTGGAACAGATGCTTTATCGCCATCTCCTGAGCCACCTTCCGGCTACTGGCCTGAATCGAGAGAGATGGAAAAGGAAGATATAGAGGAGGCAGTTGAAAAATTTGCCTCTGCCGCAGTAAGGGCGAAAGAGTGCGGTTTTGATGCTGTGGAAATTCATGGAGCGCATGGTTACCTGATTTGCCAGTTCCTCTCACCACTTACGAACAGAAGGGAGGACGATTACGGTGGTGACGTATATGGGAGGTCACGCTTCATGGTAGAGGTCATACATGCCGTTAGGGAAGCGGTTGGTAAAGAATTCCCGCTCTTCGTAAGACTTTCCCTCGATGAATTCGCAGAAGGTGGAATAACGCCTTATGATGGTGTTATATCCGCCAGGCTTGCGGAAGAAGCAGGGGCATCCTTAATCCATGTTTCTGCGGGAAGCCAGAAATCTCGGAAACAAATGGCAACGGCACCGATGTCCGTCAAGCCGGGATGTCTTGTTCACCTTGCGAGCGCTGTCAAAGAAAGGGTAGGCATTCCCGTGATTGCTGTTGGAAGAATAAATTCTCCGGAAATTGCAGAATCAATAATTCTTGAGGGAAAGGCGGATATTGTTGCAATGGGGAGGGCACTTATTGCTGACCCATATCTTCCCATGAAGGCTGAGAGCGGTAATCCTCAAGGCATAAGACCCTGCATAGCATGTAATACATGCATTGATGTCTCGGTGATGCAGGGAGAACCACTTAGATGTGCAGTGAATCCTGCAGCTGGAAGAGAAGAGGAATTCTTGATAAAACCATGCGAGGACGCAATGAGTGTGGCGGTTGTTGGAGGGGGTCCCGCAGGAATGGAGGCAGCAAGGGTTGCTTCCTTAAGGGGCATGAATGTTACGATTTTTGAAAGGGGCCAAAAACTTGGAGGACAGCTTCTTCTTGCATCAAAGCCACCTTTCAAACGTGATATAGATAGACTCACCACTTACCTTGCAGGTGAGGTGGAAAGGGAAAAGGTGAGTGTTGAACTTGGAAAGGAGGTAGATTCTCCCGATGATCTGCGATCTTTTGATAGGGTGATTATCTCAACTGGCGCGTCTTGTGAAATTCCCGAGATAAAAGGAATCGAAAGAAAGCGACATTATAGCGCAATTGAGATATTTTCTGCTGAAGATCTTCCCGAAGGAGAAGATGTTATTGTTATTGGAGGAGAAACGCTTGGAGTTGAACTTGCAGCTTATCTTTCAGAGAGAGGAAAGCGGGTAACAGTAACGAGAAGAGGAGAGAAGATAGGAACAAAGATGACGAGGTCATTAAGGAGAGTCTTCCTTGATTTTCTTAGGGAAAAAGGAGTTTTGCTACGAACGGGTTTAAGTTATGTAGAAATAAATGAAGAGGGGCTTTTAATAAGAGATAGTTCGGGAAAGGAGGAATTGCTGAAAGCGGACTATATTGTTTTTGCGGCAGGGATGAAGCCTGAAAAAGGACTTGCTGAAAAACTTGAAAAAGAAGGATTCAGTTTTTTACAAATTGGCGATTGCAGGGAACCCCGGAACATAGGAAGTGCTATAGAGGAAGGATTCAAAGCAGGTTTAAGCATCTGAGCCCATGGGCACAAGAATTGAGTTATTGGCGTTTTAAAACTAATTGTCAATTTCAGGAAAAGGAGGTTGAGATGGGAAGAGAACTTTTTACCGAAGAGCACGAGATGTTCAGAAAGACATTGAGGGAGTTCATAGAGAAAGAACTTGCTCCGCACGCTGACGAGTGGGAGGAAGCAGGTGAAGTTCCAAGGGAAGTTTTCAGGAGGATGGGGGAACTTGGTTTCCTTGGAATGCGCTATCCCAAGGAATATGGTGGCGATGACGACATTCTTGCCGAGGCAATTCTTCATGAAGAGCTGGGAAGATGTAAGTCGGGAGGAGTAGCGGCTGATATCGGTGCGCACGTTGGCATTTCAATGCCTCATATCCTGCATTACGGTACTGAAGAGCAGAAGAAAAAATACCTTATTCCAGGAATAAAGGGAGAGAAGATAGGAGCTCTTGGGATCACAGAGCCTGATGCCGGAAGCGATGTAGCAGCCATAAAGACGAGAGCTATTAAAGATGGAAAGGATTGGGTCATAAATGGTTCAAAAACTTTCATAAC
>Ga0315298_1006000_pt1 | contig 16851 bp, 17 predicted proteins | sample WHS_1_MG_FD_203077 | JGI IMG/M metagenome (GOLD analysis project Ga0315298, IMG submission 203077) | Extremophilic microbial mat communities from Washburn Hot Springs, YNP, Wyoming, USA - WHS_1_MG | ecosystem: Environmental > Aquatic > Thermal springs > Hot (42-90C) | place: USA: Wyoming...
AGACGCATCTCTTGTCGCCCTTCGCAATGCACTCGGTCTCTTCGACCTGGAAGGGCTTCCCGAATACCTCCGCGAAGATCCCGGCGATCATCCCCCTCACCAGGGCTCCGTATGGCTGCCCGGTCACCTTAGCGACCTCGCACTCGAAGGAGTCGTGGACCGCGATCTTCCCGCCCGAGTCGCCGAGGTGGATCACCTCGATCCTGCCGAACCCCGCCCACTGGAACGCGGCGGTGCTAACGCGCCGGTAGATCTCTAAGGGGTCCTTCAGCCCTACTGCCTCGGCGGCTGACCTGTGCAGCCTCCCGAAGCCCCTGCCCGCCTCGAGCCCCTCGTAGTACAGGAAGGCCTCGCCGCCCGATCCGAACTGCTCCTTTATCCCCCTGATGAGTCCCCTGTACCCCGCTGCTCTAAGGATTATCGCCCTGTCGCCCCCTGCGGTCAGCGGGAAGGACAGGTTGTCGATGATCAGGCCGTCGGCGACCGGATCGATTACCTTCGCGTGATGGACCATGCCGGTGGACTCGAGATCCTTGACGAACTCATCGATGGGGACGTCGCACTCCGTCACGTCCAGGAAGGATATGACTGGGTACGAATCGGTTATTGCCGAGGGCGATGAGGCGAAGTACAGCGGCAGCGCCCTGTGCTTGGCAGCTGTCTTAGTCACGGCTGCGAGCGCCTCGGGGTCGGCCTTAATGATGAACCTCAGCCCCACGAGCTTCCTTCCAGGCAGCACGAGCATCCGCGACAAGTCGAACTCGTAGCTCATGCAATTTGTTGTTTCCGTTTTACCATTATAACACTTTCGCCCCGCAGACTCCGGGCTTCCGCTTTCCGGAAATTCTTAAGCCTCCCGGGAGCGGATTACCGTGGTGCTGGCGGGTTTCCGTGACGAATGGCAAGCCGCCTCTCGCGGACTGCGGCGAGGAGCTCTTCAACGGGAGGGTAAGGTGCAGGTACAGGGGGTGCAGGAAGTGGTGCGCCTCCTGGCTGGGGCTGGCCGTGCACCTGCGGAAGGGGCACGGGGTGTCGGCGTCGGAGGTGTCCTGGAAGGACCAGGAGGGGGGACGGTGATGGGCTGGAGGGAGTGCGAGGACGTGCTGGAGCTGGCCCTCGTGAGGATGAAGGGGTGCGCCACGGCGGAGGAGTGCAAGCGCGCGGTGGAGGGGGTCCTGGCACTCGTGAAGGAAAGGAAGCTTGAGCGGCTGAAAGAAGAATTAGGGGTGATCGGGTGAGCGATAGCCATATAATTAATTAAATGGTAAAAATAATTACTATGCTATTTGCAGCATTATGCAAAAAATGCGGCATGAAATACTTTAGCGGTTAAGCTATAGGGAATAGAGAAGGTAGGTTCTAAGTAATCATCCAATTCGGAGGTGAAAGGGGGGTCTAACGAAGGCCATTAAAGAGTCCATCTGTTTATAGTTAAAGGGAAAAAGGGAAGGGTAAAACTTTTAAGTTAATGGTGGTAAATAAAAAGGCGGTGAGCCCCCGTCGGGTCTCGAACCCGAGAACTCCCGCTTACCAAAGCGGGCGCTTTGCCTACTAAGCAACGGGGGCATCATTTTCTGGTTGTAATTCCTTATTTATTGATTTTTTTGGTTCAACTCATCGTATCGGTCTTTTGCTTCGATGATTCCTTTATCACTTAAAGCCTTCAGCAGAATTTTATGTGCCTGAATAACGCCTTTCTGCCCTCCAAGATATGCTAGCTCAGAGTCCCTCTTCCTCCAGTTGAAATCTTTGAGAGGCATAAGGTACTCTCGTATGCAGTCTTCTTTGATGGGATCTTTGCCTGCTTTGACACACCAACTGAATATATCATCTGCCAGATGATTCAAAACATAGACACCTATCGTTTTGAGTATGAGAAAGTCCTTTCTCGTATCTTCATTGAATGCGTAGGGGAATATTTCTTTTACAACTGTCCAATAAGACTTTAAAAATGCCTTTTTCTTTTCTTGGCTAAGTTCTCTGAAAGCGTCATTGTTTACAAATAATGGCTTAAGCGATGTCACGAATGAGTTTAACCGGATTGGTCTTCCTAAGCCCCTTATTCCACCAAGATTTATCAAGCCTCTTAGAGGGGATACGTCTCTATTCAATGCATTCGCAATTGGTACGACTTCTGTACGCCATTTCTCTTTTTCAATTATAGGTATCCCCGTTATTCCTGCAGCGAATGTTTTGTAAGCTAATTCATCTTTGAGCGAAGGGTTTACTGGTTTTTGTGTTTTATTGACTATGAAGAAAAATGCCCCTTCTACGTCCGTTGGTCTGACATTAGCCATTGTTGGAATTTCTTTACTTAATTTTATAGCAACTGCTTTAGAGTCAATAAGAACAATAGGAATCTCGTACTCCATTAGTTCACGTAATCTCGCAAGATCTTTCTCTTCTTCTTTTTGTGTTGTCGCCGGGCCTTTTTGTTGAAGTTCTTGAATCTCGGCAAATATTTCGTTGAAACCACCCGTTCTTTGTTGCCCATCCAATAATGATATGGCATTTGGTCTTCTAGGGAGTCTTAAGATTCCAAAGTCGTGATTAATGCTTGAAAAAGATCCCTCCCTAAAACTTGCCAGTAATGAAGGGATCATAGCTATTGGACAATTTTCGAGGTATTCCTTTATCTCTCGCGTTTTTTCTCTGAACTTTTCTCGCTGAAATCCGTCAAGCGACTCTTCACTCCATTGTTCGATTGCGGATACTGTAAGTAGATCTGCGGCCTTAATTTTCCCTACATACATTGGCATACCTTTTTGGATCAGTCGTATCGCATCGATTTCCAACATCTCAGCACCCATAGCTTTCCACACCTCCATAATATTTGATTCTAGCTGATCTAAGTTACGCCGAAAGAGGTTAATAAACTTTGCTACATTTGAATTTGTTACTACATCAACATCCTGTAACTTTAGTAGGTTACTTAAAGCAAAGTTAATCTTGTCAGGAAAAAAAAGGCAAGGATCACTCCAGCATCTTTCGCAAACATATTTGTCTAAGCCATAAGGACCATGAAAAGTTCCTTTAATTTCAGTACCACAGCATGCACATATCAAACACTTCACCCCCTTTTAGGTAGGCGCAACTTGAACGCCTCATCAAAATCTTTAGCGGTGTTAAATTTCTTGATTAAGCCTTCATAAGGTGGAAATGAGCCGCCATAGCCAATAACTCTTCTAGCTCTCTGCACAGCTCCAAGTCTCTCTTTATTCCAATTTGGGGATATGTATTCATTCTTCTTGAGAGCAAAAATTGGCTCGTAACGCATTGGATAGCATACCACTCCCCAATTCAATATTTCTTTCACTCTTTCAAAGAAGTCTGAGGGTGTATCATTGTAATTAAAGAGTGTGTATACCATAATCCTCCTTTTTCTTATCCCAACTGCTGAAAGATTATCAATTGCCCTTTTCACATATTTGCCTCTATCTCTAGCATCATATGCGAGGCGTATCCAAGAATCGATTTTTAAATTTGCCATCCTCTCGGCAACCTCATCTGTAATAAGTCTTGCGTCTAGACCTTGATTGAAATCTACACTCATCTTCAAGTCTTCAAGTTCATCAAAAATATTGCGCCAATGGGGGTTTTGTAAAAGATTATTATCGAAAAAGATGATTCGTGTATGCTCTGGCCAGACGAGATGTTTTATGCTTTTCTTAGCGCATTTGAGTTTCCCCTCAAGGATAGGTACTGCACAAAAACCACAGTTCATATTACATCCTCGAGACGAAAAAATGATGCTTCCATTCCAATCAGGGACGAGAGTGTAGTCTGGAATCAGATCCTCTACTTCTTCCACTATGCCCTTATGAATTTCATCTGCCCCAGAAAGCGCAGCATGCTCTGGAAGGAGGGATGCGTATAAGCCTCCGAGTATTATTTTAGCGCTTGGAAAGTTTGCTTTATAGTATTTCACCGCATCCCATACTGGCTGCCAAGCCCATGTAAAAAGACTAGTAACGTATATTACATCAGGCGGTTTTTTTGGATAACCTTGACCTTTTATAAGCTCAGTGCAGTCACCCATTTTTTTATGATAACTGGATAATTTAAGCAAGCCAACTGGAACAAACTGAGTATAATAATTCGGCTCGACTAACAATATATTTTTTGGCAAACCTTACCCGACCAAAAAAAATTATTTTGAGATCCTATTAATAAAGGATCCTCTTTTCTAAGAGTACTCTTAGAACGAACAAAAGGTTTTGGGGCTCTCTTTTATGATTGGTCATCCATTCCGAGGCAAAAATGCGTTTTGCTTATCCAACTGAAATGAAACTTTTTATAATATTTAGGATAATTATAATACATCCTATTGTTGGTGATTGATTATGCAATTACAGGTCTTAAAAATTAGACAGAAGAACATTAACTTCTTTGTTACAGCGATCAAAGCATCTGAATTATTACATTTTATTAGTGTTGATTATTGGCGTGAAGACAACCCAGGAGGGTATCAAAGACCAATAACTCAAAGGCGCTTAATGAAGGCAGTAAAATATTTGTTATATGAAGATGGAATATTCCCCACAAGTATTCTAGTGAATGTGAGAGGAAAAGTAGATTTTAGGCCCGCATGTAGTCTAGACGGGTTTGGTGAATTAGGTGTTTTGACAATACCTGAAGAATCCCTTCCATTGTGGATAATCGACGGTCAGCATAGAGTGTATGCTATTTTTCTTGCGATGAAAGAAGACTCTCAATTTGAAGATTTTGCAATACCTATTTCCATTCTCACATTTGATAATAGATATCAGGAAATGAAGCAATTTTATATCGTAAACAATAGACAGAAAGCTGTATCTACAGGTTTGGCTCAACAACATCTAAGGCAAATGATTTCAAAAGAGGGAATTGATGAAGTTTTATCTCACGAAATCCGAAAAAAGGTTATTGCTGCTGAGGTCTTACCAATAGTAGACATTTTAAGAACTGAAGAAAGTTCACCATGGTATGGGAAAGTATGGATGCCCTCAAGTGCTACCAAGAGTAAAAACTGGATAATAAGTCAAACGTCGTTAGCCGACTCGCTAGGAATGATGATGAGAAAATTTACAGAAAAGGAATGTAATGAGATAAAAAAGGACATTAAAACATATGCACTTCATCTCATAAACTATTGGAATGCCCTTAAAGAAATATTTCCAGAAGCATTTGAATCGCCTCAGGATTACACCATTCAAAAGACAATCGGTTGCTATGCATTCCATTTAATCTTTCCTGAGATCTATAGATTGTGTAAAAAACGAAACGATTTATCTAAAGAAGAAATGAAAAGCATACTTAATGAAATGTTTGAAGCATTCAAAAATTCCATAGGGTTAGAGAAAATGGATAGTAAATTTTGGAATAAGTGGGTTGGAAACAATATGGCTACAGGGGGAGGGATGAAAATGATTAAAAAATTGGCAGACTTATTTTTAGAAGCAATGCCAGACATCTAATAATATCTGATGATTTTATCTTGTTCCTGAATCTAACGCAAATTACACAGTATCAGAAGATATTATTAAACAAATAGTCGTGATCATAGTCCTTTAAAAATAAATTTTTAAATTATCATAAAAAGTCTCTGATATAATAATTTGAGAGGTTTTCTCTCATCAAAAATTAAACTACAATTTTCATGAAAATTTACTTCTTGGTCCTCGCCCTGCGGAGCTCCTGGAGCTCCTTGAGACCCTCTTCGACCTGGCGCCTTTCCTCTTCCGTCAGGCCGAGGATGTCGTAGACGGCTTCATCCAGCTCTTTTTGTGCCCTCTTCTCGGCTTCTATGGCTTCATCCAGTTTCTTCCTGGCTTCGAGCTCGAGTATGCCAGGCTGCCCCTTCTTTGTGGATTTAATGCTCTCGAAGTACTCCTCGGCTTGAATTCGTGAGTCTATTCTCTTTGCCAGTACATCTAGCTTCTCAGAGAGCCTTTTTTTATCAGCAATCTTTGTTTTCTCAAAATCTATAACCGGCAGTTTTTCAGCCTCATAGATCAAAAGCTCCAAAACTCCCCCGCCATATGATCTGCCCATTAGCTCTATGAGAAAAGCGGTCAGCTTAGAATTCAGATAGGCAATTAACTCCTTGGAGTTATTTTTTGGGTATATGAAATAGAATACATGTGGCCCCTGAGACGTTGCCTTGTTTATCAAGAATCTTGGGCTAATATCAACGAGTCTAGGAAATAAGATCTCAGGTGCCTTGAGTTTTGGAAGGGCATACCAGAACTCCCTGTTCTTGAGGGTCTCAATCTCAGGGATTTTTGTTCTTCCTCTCTTTGACCCCCTATTCACCTCTATTTCCATCTTCTCGCCGTATTCGATGTACTTTAGGGCGTTTGTGCCCTTCAGCGCATCTTTCGGCTTGTCGCACATGAAGAAGTACTCGTCCACGTCCTCTGGGCGGATTATCAGCCCCTTGACCTTCTTCGGGGAAGAGACGCAAGGCACGAGGAACTCCGGTTCTATGCCCCACTCCTTTGCCTTATCCTTCGAGAGAATGAAGAAGTCGTTGCATCCAGTCGTGGGGCCCCTCACTATCTCGGCTACTTCACCCAAGGGCTTCATCTTCGGATGGTTCAGCAGCTTCTTGAAGACGGGCGGGGCACGCAGGTAGACGTTCCACTTCCCTGGCCTTAGCTTGCCCTGCTTGATTACAGTAACCCTAATTCTCTCATCGTCCAAGTCCTCCTCCGAACCCAATAACTTCAGGAGCTCTTCGTTGCCCATCCTCTGCTTTACCCTGACGAACCTGACGTAGTTCTCTTTTCTCTTCTCGGGGTTGCTCTCTTTCTGCATTATCACAACAGCAGTATTCACATCGGCGTCAGGGAATACTGCCCTATCGAACTCTATCACGTAAAGGATCTTGACGTTCCTCAGCAGGAACTCCTGGAACGGCTCGCCGTACCCAACCTCAAGCCATTTATTTGAGGATATGTAGCCGAGCATCCCTCCCTGCTTAAGAAAGCGTATCGAGTGTATGTAGAAGTAGATGTAGATGTCGCTCATCCTGTCCAGGACTATTCCCTTCCTGTTTTTCGCCTGTCCAACGAACAGCTGGTCCTTGAACTCTGACTGGACCAGCTCGAAGATCTTCTTCTTCTCGGACTCGCCCAAGAGCTCCTGCCTTATGTAGGGAGGGTTTGCCACTACGGCATCAAAGGAGTACGGGAAGACGACCTCTGCCCTGTCGCCTGCCGTGTCCATGCTGTCGAATCCCATCAGGACCTTCTGCCTCGGCTTAATGTCGAAGAAGTCGGAAACTGCAACGTTTATCTTGTCCACCTTTGCGCGGGGGTTCTGTATAGCCAGGTTGATTACAGATAGATGGGCGGGGAACTGGTTGATGTCCGTGCCGTATACCTGGCCCAGCAGCTGCCTGTGGAAGGTCTCGCCCAGCGGACAGGAAATACCGCGCGGGATGCCGTTGAGCTCCCTCAGCCTGTGGTAGGCCCTCACCAGGAAGGACCCGGACCCGCATGCGGGATCCAGCACCTTCGCCTCCTTCTCTTTGATCGTCAGTTTCACTATCAGATCCACTATGTCAGGGGGCGTGTAGAACTGACCCAGGCGCTTCCTCTCGACGGGCGGGATGAGCTTCTCGTAGACGCGGCCAAGGAAGTCGCTTTCCATCCTTGAGAAGTCGTACTCGTTGAGCGAGTCGATTAGGGTCCTGAACCTTTCCTTCGCCCTCTCGGTGAATGGGATATCGTTCATCAGGTCCGGCTGGTATATCGGCGCGTAGTCGATCTTCTGGATGGCGTCATAGTGACTCGAAAGGACGGCGAAGACGTCCTCCTCTTCCCTCACAGATATGGGTGAAAGCTTGTCGGGGTATATCGCCCTCACCACGTTGTAGAAGAGGAGCTTGTTGATCTGCAGGTAGGTCGTCTGCTCCGCTATCTTCTTTACAGTCTCATCGCCGTACTCCAGACCCTGGTCCTTCAGCCATTCCTGGAACCTCTCGCGGAACTTCTCTTCCTTCAACTTCAGCCTAAGGGATGTGTGGAACTCCTCCTTCAGGTCCTCAAAGGCCTCGTGCAAGAGCTCGACCAGCGAGTCGTCGAGCGCCTTGGCAGACACTGGGGTTATGCCCAGGACGACCTTGAGGACTTGATCTGCCCAGCCAGGGTTGCCGGATATCTCTACCGACGCGACCTCGCTCTCGTAAGCCTTCTTCCCCGGGATGACCTTGAATAGGACGAGGCGCTTCGGGTTGCACGTGGCGTAGAATGGATAGCCGCCGAGCGTTGCGTAATTCGCGGCCTGCGCTATGACATCTGGGTCCCTCGGCTCTATCAGCCGCTCCACGCCGCCTATCTTCTTCTTGTACTTGGCTTCCAGGACGAGGACGCCCCTCCCGGCCCTCTCGACCACGAGGTCGGCCTTTCCCCCGTCGATCCGCTTCTCTGTGTGGAAGTCGAGCCCCAGGTTGAGGGATCTGGCGGCTGAGTTAAGGTCGAAGAATAGGCGGTTGGTTACGAAGTCAGACTCGGAAACGAGGAGGGTGGGCATACGGACATCGAACGGCGATAGATATGGGCTTATGTTGTATAAAATGGTTGTTAGTCTTAAAGCATTTATTTTCAATTCAAAAAGGACTGGCGGGCGGATCAAGCAATTGCTAAATTAATAGGATATTCAATGACGAAGCCCTATTGGAACGATGTCACGCCATACCTGGCTCATTCTCAATATTGAAAAAGAAAACATTCAAAATCCCTTAATCTCATTGGATTGCTTTTTATCATTAATAATTTTATTGACATCATTTAGTGCACTCCAAAAAAGCGGAAAGACTCCTCCTAACCCAAATCCAATGTAATGCGCGAGCACATTTACCACTACTCCATCGGAAACGACATCAGCGTATAGAAAGCTACCAAGAAGAGGTACGAAAACAACCGAGAAAATCACATATACATTCTTCTTTGAGGCTGTTCCAATAAAGAAGTCAAAAAATACATAGACGAGGTAACCAAAGAGACAATACACTGAAGTCGAGAAACCAAAAGTTCTTTCATCAGGCTGGATACCGCTCATTGCCAAGATCCAAAGAAAGGACGAAACAACGGGAGCAATCACTAAAACAACAGATAACATAAAAAAGAACCGCTTTTTGTTCTGCTCAAATAACATTGTAAGAAAGGCAAAAACCAGGTAACTGGCAATATTCGGGACCAAATGCATTACTTCAAAATGTACAAAGTTGGAGGTCAGGAGCGCCCATGGTAAGACAGATTTGTTATAAAGAGCCAAAAGGGCCTTAATGTCATCAGGAAAAAGGTAAATGCTCAAAGAAACGAACGGAACTAGAACCATGATGAAAATATACTCTTTTGGACTGAAGTGCCGCAAATTAGTATTTAGCATGGAAAGAAGATTTTCTTTTTTCAGCTTAGCCATTTTGATGCCACTCCTATCGTGAGGCTTAATAAACCCAAAAGTCCGGTTAGAAAGGTCGAAGGATTTGCTAATAATATGCCTGCTATGAGTTGCCTAAAGCGAAAACGATCCCGCCATATACCACTTCGAAGAATCCCATGGCAAAGTCGGCGACCAGAATCATAAACCAAAGTATCCAAAAATACCAGGGGATTCCAATGGCCAATAGAACCTGAGTGGATGCATCAGTAATGTATCCCATCACTATACCAGATATCCCTGCAATCATCCCCTCTACCAGTCTTTCTGGAAATGACTCAAGATCCAAATTTACCACAGTCAAAGATCATGCAATTCAAAGTATTAGGCATCATTTATTAGCCTTGCACTAACATATGTTATTCCTTGACGCTCTTTAGAAGAATTTTAGGATAATGGTATAGATACAATCCACCTATTAGTGAAAAAAGTATCAAGCCTGAAAGAACCGCAACGAATTCCTGGTCGGTCAAACGGCTCAGATCGAGCGAAATCATGCCTGATCCAAAACCAAACACAAATACAACAGACGTCAAAAAACTGAAGGTAAGAAAATGCTTTCCAATTGTTCTTGTTTCCAAAAGTACTTTTATCAAGGGCTCGTTTCGACCCCTTTCGGTTAAAATTAGCTTGCCTGATGATTTTTCTAGAAGACCCTGTTTTATTAGGCTCTCTGGATCATGATAGATATCCCGACTTACCTGCTCTGAGATCACGCCTAACTCTTTTGCGATTTCTGAAGGGCTATCTCTGAGCTTTTTAAAGGTTGAAGCTATCAACGCTCTTTCTTTTACGCTCAAGATTATTCTTCTTTTTGCCATCCAAACACCGCTTTTTTCATAGTGACTTCTCAATCTCTTCCAGCTTTTCGGCCACCTTCTTCCCCTTCTCGGTGAGCGATATGAGGCGCCTCCTTGGGAAGGTCTCTTCAAGTTCCTCCTGGATCAAACCCATTTCTAATAAACGCTTAACATTATTATAAACGGTTTGATTGCTCAGGTCAGATTTCTCGCGGAGGTCCAAAAGCGATAATCGTCCATACTTGAGGAGTGATCATTAAAACGCCTGCCTCATCTATGGTGATCTTACTTTGCATTGCATTCACTACTTATTGATATGCAGATATTAGACTTTAAAATAGATGATTACGATCTGCATTACAGATAGCAGAATCTTTTATATGTTTTCATCTAATATTTGGATAGCAGAAGGTGAATGAGAGGGATTGCGTGGGTATAGATGTCGACCCGGAGCACGCCACGCTGATCAGTAGGAGGGCCGGGATAGAGCACGAGCGCCAAGCGATGGCGATCCCGTCATGAGAGCACCTTCAGCCCCGCTTTGTCGTATATCGCCTTCAGGTTTTCCAGGGAGTAGTCGGTGTAGTGCCTCGCCAGCACCGAGCGGGGGATCCTCCCCTGGAAGGCGTCGATGAACCTGTCCGGGACGCCCAGCCGGGCCATCTCGTTCGCGAACCAGAAGCGGAGGACTTTGGGGGTGATCGCCAGCCCCGTCCTTTCCCTCGCGAGCTTGAACATTGCGTAGTAGTTTTCGCTGCTTATCACGAAAAGCTTGTTCGACCTCATCGGGTCCCGCCTGGTCTTCAGGTATTCTCTAAGCGCACCTTGGCATTCCCCGTTGAAGAAAGTATACCACGTCCTCTTGGTCAAGGAGGACTTCGTAGGGAAGATCGTTCTGCTTTCCAGGTCGAAATCGCCCATCGAGAGCGAGAGGACCTCCCCCCTCCCCGCCTCAAGCCGCTCGTAGCGTACATCAAGTACAGCGCCCACTCCTTCTCGCTTTCGAGCGCGTGGTAGAATTCCTGGACCATCTTCTTTGACGGGCACCACACGGGCGCCAAGTCTGGGCAGCTAAGCCTGAAGGTGGACGCGATGTCGCTCCCGAGGTAGTCGCGGAAGTAAGCCCTCATCGCCTTGATGTAGTTGTCCCTGGTGCTGCCGTTCTCTACGTAAGCCGGGAAGTCCCTGAGCTGCACCCTCGTCGGGTTGGGGCCGCAAACTTCGAGGATTCGCCTGATCGTATACCTGTTCCGCTCCACCGTCCTGGCAGAGAGCCGCAGATCCACCCTGCAGAACTTGAGGAACTCGTCGAGCTGTACCGTACAAGTTTCGCTTCTGTTGAAAAAGCGTCTTTCTTGGTGAAGCTTCTTTGACGCCGACAAAGAAGGTTCGATGGTGGGCCGAGCCGGATTCGAACCGGCGACCACCGCCGTGTAAGGGCGGGATCCTAACCGCTAGACTATCGGCCCCTAGCAACCGTAAAAATGAAAACGCCTTTAAAACTTTATTCTGCTTCTTTCAGGTTGTTTTCAATTTCCTCAATCTTTTTCCTAAGAATGAAGACTATGTCCTGATTGTTCAGGCTATCTAGTCTCCCGCCACATGAAGGGCATTGAAAATTTGTTTCCATTGCGTCCTCAAAAGAAAAACGCACCCCATCTTTGGGGCACACGAAGAATACATTGCTCGTCTCGTATTGGAGGCGTTCCTTCAGTTTATTAAGCACCTTCCTCTTCTTTGAGTTTAGTAAAATATTGAGGCCGGTCCTATTTACCCGCCAATAATACTTGAACCACCCCGCCTCCTTGTCCCTGACGCGCCTGTATGATACGAGGTTCTGCTCGAAAAGCTGATAAAGCAATTTTCTCAAGTTGTTTAACTTCATTCCTGTTTTTGCAATCAATTCATCATCTGTGGTCTCTTCCTGTTCCGTCAATAACAAAATAAGCTGCACTGCCTCATCGCCAACCAGCTCCTTCACAATCATTGCCAACGCCTCATTAGCCATCAAAGATCACCAGACCACAGCGTGCAGCATATTACATGTTAAGGAATGTTCTGAAAAAGCTTTCTTATTACATCAGTACTGTTCGACATTTTTACCCCTTTCCGAGGGGACGATTCGAAGTCTTGCGTTTTTGAAGGGCATGCCCTCCCAAGCACCGCCGGTCATCCTGTCGAGGAATATTGCCAATGCAGCAACTTCAGAATGAGGCTGGTTACCGATTGCAACATTGAAATCTGCCTTTTCATAATACTGAGCCGGAACCTTCTCTCCGCCTACAATCACGAGCAGATCTCTATCGGATGGTATCATATCCTTAACCTGTTTAACCGGGATTCCATACATTGTGAGATGCGCAACAACACCTCCCGAAGCTTTCCATTTATCTAGAACTTTCATAGGACTGCCGACGAATTCTACCCAGAAGTCCCCGCCCCAAGCATCCATCACTTTCTGTATGGTGGAGTGTATGGATTCATCCCTCACGCCCGATATGAAAACACCTTCGGCACCAAATGCCCTTGCAACTAAGCAGACATGCGTAGTTATGCGCTTGTCTCTAGATGGTCTGTGCCCAAGTCTCAAAACTGCAATCCTTGGCAAATCAAACAGCACCCAATCGTCGATGCTTTTATCAAGATTTGCTATCCTTGAGGATGGCCACATCTCCCAAGGTAACGCCAGTGATCGGTGGTGTTGAGCCGGTTTCTGCACGATCAATGGCAGCCTGCAATTTAATTTTGAGAAGGCGCTCTAGTTTTACCGTGAGCTCTGCGGTGGGGTACATCTCTCCTGACTCGATCCTCCTTATCACAGATTCTTTTTCTCCAAGCCTCTTGGCAAGCTCTTCACGGCTAATCTTTGCATTTTCCCTGGCTTTTCTTATAAGCTCGCCATAATTCTCAACCAATATGAACTCTTCGAACTTGTCTTTCTTTTGAGGCTTGACAGCGAGTTTCCTTGGACCAGGTTTAGGACTAGCGCTCTCAAGTTTCTTTGCTGTCGTTCGGTCTATCTTTGTCCCAAATTTTGAGCAGTCTTTGCATACCAACAAAACCGACTGCTCGATAGAGACCCTGGCGGGAAAGCCAACGATCTTCTTTCCGCATATTTCACAATTCATAAAAGTCACTGTTCTGAATCTTATGCTGTAGAACGTAAATCTAAATTTATCCCTAGTGGGCGTAGTGAGATGGCTGAAAATATTAGTTTCAAGGATGATAGTACGTACCTCTTGATGCAGATAAAGAAGCTGGAGCAGCGTACCCAAGAGCTTGAGGCCGAGAAGAGGGACTGGTTCTTCGAAAGGGAAAGGCTCCAGAGAGAGGTGCAAGTTCTCAGGGCCGAGATAGAGAAGTTGACCGTCCCGCCTTACGTAGAAGGCTATATCACAGATTTGCTTCCAGACGGAAGGGCAGTCGTAAAGAGCTCAACTGGGCCATCACTTGTCGTGAATATCATGAGGACAGTGGACAGCTCAAAGCTGGCACCGGGGAAGAGGGTGTCTTTGAGCCAAAGGAACTTTGCGGTAATTGAAGTTTTGCCAGACACTCTAGACTCATACGTCCAAGTGATGGAAGTGTTGGAAACGCCCAAGGTGAGTTACTCAGAGATCGGCGGTCTTGACGAACAGATAAATGAACTTAGAGAGCTCATAGAGCTGCCTCTACTCAAACCCGATATTTTTGAGAAGGTTGGAATAGAACCACCAAAAGGCGTTCTGCTCCACGGTCCACCCGGGTGCGGTAAGACGCTCATGGCTAAGGCAGTAGCTAGCGAAACGAAAGCCAGGTTCATAAAGGTAGTCGCCTCTGAGCTGGTTCAGAAATATATAGGCGAAGGAGCAAGGATGGTGCGCGAGCTTTTCCAGATGGCGAGGAGCAAGGCCCCAAGCATAGTATTCATTGACGAAATTGACGCAATTGGAGGCAGAAGAGCCGACATCAACATCAGTGGCGAAAGGGAAGTGCAGAGAACCCTTTTACAGTTGCTTAGCGAGCTTGATGGATTTAGCCCCAGAGGGGACGTCAAAATAATAGGTGCCACAAACAGGATTGATTTGCTCGATCCAGCATTGCTTAGACCTGGCAGATTCGACAGAATTATTGAGATACCCCCGCCAGATGCAAAGGGCAGAGAGGCGATCTTCAAGATCCACCTTAAGAGAATGAATGCCTCGGAAGAGGTGGACGCAAAGCAACTTTCCTTACTTACCCAAGGAGCGACAGGAGCCTCGATAAAGGCAATTTGCACGGAAGCAGGCCTATTTGCAATCAGAAGTTGCAGAGATCATATAACCATGGAGGACTTCGCCAAAGCGATAAAGAAGATCCTTAGGAAAGAGGATGTTAAGGATGCACCCAGCGGCACCTACCTCTGACAAAACCACACCAGAAGAGCTGATCAGGCTTAGGGCAGTGGCGGATTATCAATTCGGCAGAGGAGCGGGGAAAGCGCTTTTTCCAGACGAGATAAGAGTGGTAAGGTCTAAAAAAACAGGAAAAATAAAAGGAATATTCCTGAATGACGAGCATCTTGCCACGCTAAAGCCCTCCGACGGCTATCTTGCTTTGAGTGTACCAGGAGGAAACAGATTGCTTCAAGCCTTCCAGCCGCCAAGACACAGAGTAATGATCATGGACGAAGTTGCAGAGTTCATCAAAAATGGAAGAAACCTATTTGCCAAACACGTAGTGGAAGCGGATTTGAAGATAAGAGCGGGGGAAGAAGTCATAATAACCGATACAAGAGGTGACCTATTGGCAGTTGGCAAGGCTGTGATGAGCGGCAAGGAGATGAAACATTTTAAAAAAGGGATAGCCGTAAATGTAAGGAGAGGAACCTGCGACGAGTGATTCACTATGAAACGAATGAGCCCCCGGGAAATGAGGAGAATGATGCAAAAGATGGGGATGGGGATCGAAGAAATGCCAGGAGTTCTCAAGGTCACCATTCATTTCAAAGACAAAAACCTGGTAATTCCTGATCCCCAAGTAACGCAAATGAAAGTTAGCGGGCAGACAATATACCAGATAGTCGGGGAGGCAGTCGAAGAAAAGACTGAAGAGAGGGCAAAGGTCGAGATATCAGAGGATGATGCCCAGCTTGTTTCAGCTCAGACTGGTGCATCCCTTGAAGAAGCCAAGAAGGCACTAGAGTCCACAAATGGGGATCTCGCCCAAGCCATAATGCTCCTCTCGTCTAAAGCATAAAACGCTGGGTTTCCATAGCGAACATCCTTTCACTGTTGCCCCATTTTCTTGAAGGCAGATATTTTCCGTAAACGCGCGTGTATTTGAGGAGGCGATCTCCAGAATGAGAACATCGAGGGCACCTATCCTGAAAACCAGCTGAAATGTTGCCGCATTTGCCGCAATACATATAGTCCCTTGTAAAGCCGAAGGCCCCAATTTCTGCGGTCTCTGATATCCTTTTTACATGGTTGCAGATCATCTCTGATGTAGGGAATGGCTCCTCTAGTCGGATATTGAAGAAGTGCCCGCCAAGTGTCAATTTTTGGAAAAGCTCCTCAACCTGAAGCCTCTTCTTCAGCGGAACCGGCCTGGTAAGCGGAAGCACAGAGTGCTCTGTGTAAGGAAGGACAGATTTGCCCTCGACCAAGCCGCTTGAAATGTCAAGATTAGTTAATCTCTGAGCGGCTGGCTCGAATGTAATGTATGATGGGAGGATTCGGATCGACGGTGCAGATTCCTTACAGAAATCCCTGATTGTTTCGACAATTCTTATCGAGAGTTTGAGCGCTTCAGCATTCTCAGAAGGATCGAGTCCTGTGTGGTATTGCACAGCTTCAGGGAGACCAATGAAGCTCACTATCCCTGCCGACTCGTCCACCCGATAGTATGGCGTCCCAGAAAGCTGTTCTTGGAAAAGGGGAAGGAGTTTGTCCTTCATCCTGTTGTGGATCACTTGCCTCTTGATCATCAATGCTTCCTTTGATAGCTCCACTAGTTCCCTCAATCTTTCCATGAGCCTATCGTCGTTGCCTTTTGCGGCATAGGCAATCCTTGGGAGGTTGATCGTTATGTTGTCCAATATGCCGCACCGTATTGTTCCAAGCTCCCAGTCCTTCCAGCTGGAATCCAGCCGGGAAAGATCGGCGTTGTATGACGCGTTTTCGGTTTGCCATTCATGGATCTGGTTGATGTAGTAAACAGTCCCCCATTTTTGGGTAACTATGCTTGCCTTGGAGATAGACTCAAGCCCAGAATCAGTAACAAGCGCTTTCCTGCTAATTTTTAGAAAGAGGGCAGGGTTCAAGAAAACCTTTCCCGCCCCATCTGGATCGCTCATGACCTCCATCAAGAGCTTTAGTAAACGGACAGAATCATCGCTAAAATCGCCATACCTCAAAGAAGAGCCCTTATCGATGGGCAAGCTAGCCAAGAAGTCAGGTATAGAGGTTTCTAGCTGAACCCCTACAGAAACATTTGAACCGTTAATGACCGCGTTGAGAGCATACACAAAATCCCTTAGTTCAGAACGGATTTCATCATCGCCCATCCCTGAAACGAACGGGGAAAGAAAGACGTTGAAGAAGGGCAACGTCTGGGCGTTGGACACGAGCCCAGAGGAGGTCTTGATGAGGCAAAGTGTAGCATA
>Ga0315298_1006001_pt1 | contig 16846 bp, 22 predicted proteins | sample WHS_1_MG_FD_203077 | JGI IMG/M metagenome (GOLD analysis project Ga0315298, IMG submission 203077) | Extremophilic microbial mat communities from Washburn Hot Springs, YNP, Wyoming, USA - WHS_1_MG | ecosystem: Environmental > Aquatic > Thermal springs > Hot (42-90C) | place: USA: Wyoming...
TTTTAAAAGACGATGTTAGAATAATAAGAGAGGCATCCAATAAAGAAGCTCTCTTTGTAGCAGCTTGTAGTTTAGGAAAAGAGAATATTGTAAAAGCTCTTCTTCCTAGAATAAAAGATGTAACTATAGGTCTTCAAGAAGCACTTTTATTTAATAAAAGCAATATAGTTGAAATATTAAAAAATGCAAATTATGATAAAGAGAAAATAAAAAGATTGGCTTTTCTTTCAAAAAAATTGAATGAAAGAATAAATTCTTTAGGTATTAATGTAGAAGCAGCTATTGAAACAAACGAAATTAAAGATTTGAAAAATCATTATTTTAGTTTTCTTGCTAACCAACCAAAAAATCTTGTAGAACTCTTCAAACAAGCAGTTGGAGATAAAAATAAGTTTGCACTAAGACTTGCTAGAATAATTTATGCTGCAATAGGTGAGGAAGAGTTTAAGAGGGAAATAACTGGAGATGAAAACGTTGAAGAATTGATTAAAGATTTAAAAAATTCATTAGCTAATTTTGCAAATATCGCTGGAAGGATTAATGATTGTTTAAGAAATTTTCAAGATGAGTTTGTAGAAAGCGATGAACTTGAATTAGTCTTGGTTGAAGCCGAAATAAGATTTAAAATAAAGAAAGAAGCATTAAAATATGAAGATGCAAAAGAAGAATATAAAAAATTTATTGAAGCTATTGTGAAAGTAAAAGATACAGAAAGAAATTTGTTAGATATTCTTAATAAAATAAGTGAAGAATATTTATTAGGAACCTCTATTAGATATGTAGAAGAAATTTCTAAAATAAGAAAAGCATTAGTTAATGCAATAAAACCTTATTTAGATGAAATTCATGATTATACAATAGATACCGAAAAATATCTTATTTCTTTCATAAATAAAGGAGAATATCTAAGTAATGTAGCTAGTTCAGCTATTAAGTCATTAGAAAATGTTAAAATGAAAATAGATGAACTTCTTCCTAAATTAATTCAAGAAGGAAAGAAAGTTGAGGAAATTATAAATGAAATAAAATTAATTATAGAAAAAGAAGAGGAAGATGTAAAATCTAAAGGAACTCTTCCTCCAAGTACTTACTATACCGTTAAAGAAATAAATCCAAAAGAAGAAAAAGAGATTGACGAAAAATTATTCTAATAAAAACTTCTCCTTATAAATCATATAAATCATATGTTGTAATATAGTATTTTGGGGTAAAAAATCTTTTTTGTTGGGAAAATTTTTTCTCTTTTTTTGTTTAATATATAAGGAGGAGTTTATGAATAGATTAGAGGAATTTAAAGGACAAGAAAGATTGAAAAAAAGATTTATAGAATATTTGACCTATTATAAAAAAAGAAATGAAAAGTTTCCACATACATTATTAGTAGGACCTCCCGGACATGGAAAAACTACTTTTGCAATATTATTAATGAAAGAAATAATTGATTACTTACCTTTTGCACTTCCAACTATAATAGATTCAAATTGGGATATTGAATATATTAAAGAGAAATTGCAAGTTAATGACGAAATAATTAGGAAGGCATTTAATCATATTGTTTTTATAGATGAAATACATAAAGTAAAAGGATCAGAAGAATTATTTTCTCTTTGGAATGAACCTAATTTCATATTCATTGGAGCAACTACTAAAGATTCTTTATTAGATAAAGCTTTCTTAAGTAGATTTAAAATAATAGAGTATTTTAAAGATTATTCTCTTGAAGATGTAGTTATTATATTAAAAGATAAATTAAATGAAATAAATATAAGCGAAAATATATTAAGAAAAATAGCTGAAATTAGTACAAGTATAAGAGGAGCAGAATCATTTTTAGATCAAATTAAAGTAATGAAAATAAATCATCCAGAGTTAAATGATGATGAATTGTGGAAGGAAACTTTAAAATTAATGGATTTAGATGAAAATGGATTAGATTATAGGCAAAGAAAATATTTAGAAATATTGAAAGAATATGGAGAATTGTCGTTAAAAAATATTGCTTCTTTATTAAAAACTACAGAAGAAAATGTAGAAGATATGGTTGAACCTTTATTATTTAAAAAGAAATTAATTGAGATAACTTCAAAAGGGAGAAGTTTAAGAAAAGAATTAAGTAATATATAGGAGGAAATATGAGTTGGTATGTAGGAATGAGAGATAATGATAGTAATAGTTTTAGTTTTAATCATTCTCCTTCAGGATTAGAAGCATTAGTAGTAAGAGATAGAGGAGGAGATATTTGGGATCCTATAATAACAAAAGAAAATGAAGATGGAACAATAACCGAATATAGCATAGGTTTAGCATTTACAATTAAAATTAATGATACAACTTTAAGCATGATGCCTGATGGATCTAAAGGTTGGAATATAAAAAGTGAAGTAGAACACGAAGATGTAACTAATGTATTAGATGCTGATGATGTAGTAGAATTAATTCAATTAATATTAACGTTAATTAAGCCTGAAACTCGTAATGGAGAAACATATAAAGGTTATGTTTAAGAGGAGGTGTTATGCTTGTAATAACTGTAATGAGATTTGGAGAAGATTATAATATAAGAGTGCAAATGAGTGATTGGAAAAAATTTAAAGAAGAAAATGCTGATTCCTCTCATAATACATGGGTTTTATTTAAAGATGGAATGACTAAATCAGATGATTCTCACTTAGGAGGAGCATGCGAAAGTATGTTAGGTATAAATTATTTAAAAGGTGGTCAACGATTTTCTATTCCTTTTGATACCGGAGGAGCACTTGTTACTGGAGGAGATGAAAGTATTCAGATAAACGAAACTAACTTAGAAGATAGAAAAGAAAAATTAAATGAATTAAATAGAAAGTATGAAAATGGAGAGATTGATTATGAAGAATATAAAAGAAAAGTAGCTGAATTGTATGAGGATTAATTAAAGAGAAAAAAGGAGGAAGAGTGAATAATTTGTTTTGCATAACTGACTTTGAAACCACTGGAACAGATCCCTTAAAAGATTATCCTATAGAAATAGGATGTATTTTTACTAATCACAAATTTGAAATACTCGATGTTTATACTGAATTGTTTAAACCCGAAGATATTACTTTATGGTTTGATGTAAATACTTTAAATTGGAAAAAAGAATTTATTGATGCATATAATATCCATAGAATTACTCCTGCAGAAATAATAAATAAAGGAGTAACTTTTAAAGAGGGAGTATCTCATTTAATTCAAAAAATTAATAATGTTAGAAATATGATAAATAATAGTAAAATTAAGCCTGTAATAGTATCTGATTGTGCTTATTTTGAGATGGCTTTTATGAAGAAATTGTTTAAGTTAGCCGAAGAAGAAAATTTTCCTTTTCATTATTGTGCTTATGATACTAACCTATCTTTATGTATATTTAGTGATGTAAAAAATCCAAAAAATGCTCATAGAGCATTAAATGATGCATCCTTATTATATATGCAACTTTTAAGATATATTGATGAAGAAAGAAAATTTAGGGGAGAAAAGTTTTTAAGATAATTAGAGGGATACAATGTTTAATGAATTTTTACTTGATAAATTTTCAGATGGTGTAAGAATAATAATGATAACAGATAGAAATAAAAATAGAACACATATTATATCAAGACATAAAGATCATTTTATTAATATAGTTAGAAATGCAATGGCTAATTTAAAACCTGGATATAGAATATATTCCACTCTAATAAAACGAAATATGGATAAAGCAATTTATTATTTTAAGTTAAAACAATTGGAAGTAGAAAGACCAAAGTTTAATGAAATGTTTAGAAACAACTTTTATTTTAGGTTGGAAACTAATTTTATTTCTTCTTTAATGCGTCTTGAATGTAGAGATAAAAATGATAAAAAATATTTGATAGATGTGGATAATTTTAAAAGTATTTCAGAAGTTAGTAGCATAATTCAAAAAGAAAATATAAAAGTATTATGTAGTTACTTTACTCCTAATGGAATGCATTTTGTAACTTTACCATTTGATAGAAAAAAATAGAAGGAACTAAATTAGCCGAAGTTAAAAATGATGGAATGATTTTATTAGGTTGGAATTTAGCGGAAGCAGATATAACAAACCCTTTACTAATTAATACTCAAAATAAGGGAGGACAATATGAAATTTAAAGAATATAAAACAATTAAATGCTGTGTGCCAGGATGTGATTCAGAAAAAGAAGCTCCTTTGAATGTACGAAAATGGTATTGTTCAAAATGTGTTGCCTCAGGAAAAGCTTGGAGATATTATTATCAAAGTAAATTAAATAAAATTAATGAAAGGAGAGAAAATGAGTCAATCTAAAATAGTGAAAGTAAATGATTATGAATTAATTCATAGAATTGTAACTTACTTTTTTAATAAATATCATATATTTTCATTAAAAAGATTGGGTATTTTGTTTGATATGTTAGAGAGATATAATTTGAAAAGAGCTTCAGATAAAAAAGTAGCATTAGAAATATTATTTAATATTTTCCATAATTTCATAAAGTTTCCATTTAGAATAATTAATTATAGAGATGTAAAAAGAATCTTTTTACGAGTTTTACGACAAAAAATGTATATGATATTAATTATTCGTAAAAAAAATACTAAAAAATTCTTTTTGAAAAAAATAGATTTAACTCGTTTAGGTTGGTTTAGATAATAGAATTTTAATTTATCAAATTTGATTTTTTATAAGGAGAAAAAATGAACATTTCAAATTTATTAAAATACCCCAAATTAAAAGACATTATAGATATTTATAAAATAATTAAAAGAATGATTAATTTTTATGAAACAAATGATCCAAATATTTATGAGGTTGAATTGGATATTCCTCAAGTAAGAATCTCTAAAAATTTTACTAGGGAGGATTTGGAATATTTTAAAGACGAATATAATAAGTTAATGAAAGATTTTTATGAAGTTATTTTTGAAGATATTGATTTTGATATTGTAGAGCAAAAAGATAATTATTTTAAGCTAAAAACTAAAAGTGATTTAAATGTACCTCTTGCTAGTATAAAAAGAGATTTATTTCAATTAGAAAAGTTACTTCAAGGTAATATAGATAAAAATATTTCAGAAATATTAGAATATGGTGAAAGTCTTGAAAGAAAATTTAGAAGTTTTGATATGGAGAGAAGGTATTATAGTGAAATGATTGAAAAAATAAAAGAAAGAAATGAAAGATTTAAACCTATCTATGAAAGAGAATTAAAAGATCTTATAGAAGAAATAAAAGAATTTCATAATTAAAGTTATAGATAAAAACTAATATTGCAAAAATGAAAGGAAAAATATGAAATCTATCAATGATGAAAAAGAGGATGAAAATTTTAAAAAACAAAATGGAAAAAGATGGATTTTTACTCCACACCAAATTGATTTAATCAATAAATTTTTAGGGGTAATTGAATGAATATTTCTGATTTATTAAAATATCCCGAATTAACTGAAATACCAAAATTAAAAGCGCAAATTAAAGATATAGTTAATTATTGGGATAAAGATGAAGATGAAGTTTTTGAAATAACCGTATATGAACCTCAACCTAATCCAGAAGTTATGGATGAAGCTAATGAAAAACTATCAAAAAGTGATTTATATGAGATTTATAAAGCATTTGATTCAATGATATCAAATAAGTTTTGGGAAGAAGTAAATGAATTAATTAGAAAAAATTTTGAAATAGTAAAGGATGATAAATCAATTGATTATGTTGTTTTTAAATTAGAAGCTGATTCTTCACTTAGTAATGAAGAAATAGTAAATGATTTAGCAAACTTAAATAATTATTTAGATGAATTAATAAGTAAACAAGATATTTCTATAGAAGAAAGAATTTTGGATTTTAGAGAGAGTATAAAAGAAATTAAAAGAGGATTAGAAGAATTTAAAAGAAGAGAGAAGAAGCAAAATCAACTAAAAGAAGATTTAGAAGAAGAATTGAGATTACTATCTAATTATTATCATAATCTATTTGATGATTATATTAAAGATTATTTGAGGAGGAAAAATGAAGAATAAACTTATAAAATTACTAAAAGAAGGTAAAATAACTATAGGAGAAATTCTTAAAAATCCATTAAAAGTAGTTGGATTTACTGAAAAAGAATTAAACGAATACGTAAATGAACTCTTTGAAAGAACTCAAAGAACTGAAAAAGAAATAACTCAAACCATATCTGAAGCTCAAAGAAAAAACTTAGATGATGCTACAAAATATGTAATGTTTACAGATGCCCTCGATAATATGGATTTAGAAAAAGTTAGAAAGCTTGAAGATGATCCATATATAAGTGATATCAAAGATAGATTTTTTATATTTTTAATTATAAGGAAAATGATTGACACAAACTTTATATCTGTATTTAAAGATTTAATAAAAAAATGGAATTTAAGTGATGAAGAAAAGGAAGACCTTATTGATTATGCTAAAAGAGTAAAAGGAAAAGAAGAAGCTTTAAAAGTTAAACAAATTTTGGAATAAAAAAGATATGTATAAATCTAATAATATAAAAAATTGGTTATCTATCTTTAAAATTGCTAGGAAATTAAAAGAATTGTTTAATGTAAAAGAATTTTTAGGTAATCCTTCATATACTCAAAAATTTTTAAATATTATATATGTTCTTTCACCTTATTTAGGAGTAGAAAAAGATTTAGATATTATAAAAGAAAAATATATTCATAAACGTAAAGGAGAAGAATGGTTAAATGCTAACATAAAAGAAATAGAAACTCAACTTATTCCACCTCTTAAAGATTCAGATATAATAAATGCTTTTAAATTATTATTTGCTAATTATGATAAAATTAAAGATAGATTAGATGAGTTAAAAGAAAAACTTATTAAATATCCATTTCTTTTGAAGAAAAAAAATATTGATGAAATTTTAAATTTTTCACCTGAAAAAGAAAAAGCAAATTATGAAGTAATAGATACTAAAAATGTAGATGGAGATCAATATGTTCTTTATAAAGCATTATCTCCTGAAGGAATAATCGAATTAGCTAATAAGGGATATAACATGTGGTGTATTAATAATTTGAGCTATGCTCAAAAATATTGGGAAGATCCAGAAACTAAAGAAAAAGGATTTTGGTTTATTTTCAAAAATGGTACTCCTCTTTTTGCTATTGGAGGAAAAGATGGAGTAAATAACACTTTAAATAAATCGTTATCAGATGACTCTTTTCTTATTTTAGATAAAGATTATAAAGTATTAAAAGAATGGCAATCTATTTTTAAATATCCTATTAAAGAACAAAAAGAAATAAGTAATGAAAATTTAATTGAAAGATTAAATAGAATATATAGTCATATTGAAAGAAAAGATAAAATATTAACGCCTATAGAATGGGATTTACTTTTTAATTATTGGAATTTAATAAAAGATAAATTAGATGAATTCGTTTTAATAGATTATGTTTTAAATCTTCCAGATGATTTTGTAGTAATTAGAGGTGGAGGAATACCTTTAAATAAAGGGAGTTTTTTAAATTTAATTGGTAAGGTAATAAATAAAAGTACCTTTGAAAAGACTAATTTAGATCCAAAATTAAAAGAACAAATTATAAATGAAATTAAATCTAATCCAATTTCAGCTTTTGAATATTGGAAAAATGTAGCTAAACAAAGTACAAAAGATCAATATTATGATTATCTGGATTCTGCAATTAAATCATTAAATAAGCTGGAAAAGAATTCTGATTTACAATCTCTATTCATAACCGAAATTTTGAAATATAAGGATAAATTAACTGAAGAATCTAAAAATGATTTAAAAAAATATGTAGAAGAAAATATACATCTTTTTGAAGACCGTCCTCAAATTTTAGAAGCTTTTGGTATAAAATCTGAAGAACCTACTATAGAAAAATTATTACAACAAGGATATATTGGTAAAATAATTCAAAATTTTCCATCAATTCCTGATGATTTAAAAAGAAAAATAGTTGAAATTTTAATAAATAAAAATATTGTAGATTGGTGGATTAGAGATATTGAAGAAAATTGGGGACTCAATTTTTTAACTCCTGAATTAAAAGAAAAAATTTTAAATCAACTTAGAGAAAAATCGTTTATTTTATATACTGATTATAAATTAAAGTTAGATAATAATTCAAAAGAAACATTAATTAAAGAAGAAATTGAAAAACTTATAGAAGAAAAAAATTGGAAAAAATTAGCTTATTTAATTGAAGTTCTTAAAATAGAAGATCAAAAATTGAAGCATTTTGTATTAAATAAATTTAAAGAAATAAACGATATCGAGAATTGGATTAGATATATTGAAAAATGGCCTGAATTAGCCCCTTCCTTTTCTAAAGAAGAAATTATCTCTCTTGTTTCTAATCCTTCGGTATATGTTTTTGATTTAATAACATTAATTGAAAACCAATATCCTCATTATTTAGATGATAATTTAAAAAGATTAATCGTGAAAAGATTAATAGATGGAAAAGATTATATGGAAGCAGGAGAACTTATTACTAAATGGAAAATAGATGACGATAATTTGAAAAATCAAATTTTAGACTATTATTCTAAAGAAGGAAGATATGAATATGTTACCGATTTTATACATCAATGGGGAGATGAAAATAATCCTAATTTAATTGTTAATGCTTATCTAAAAATTTCTTTATCTAAAAAATCTTATCAACCAACTCACCCTGATAATGTAATCATAAAAGATCCTCTTTGGACTGAACAAGATATTTGGGACTATTATAACAATAATAAATTTAAACTATTAAAATATTTGAAAGGATTTAATGTAATGTTATGGTTAAAACCTAATGATAATATTGTAATTATAAAAAATGATCCTAAAACTCACCAACCAATTAAAATCGAAAATGAAGAAGATTTTGATAAGTGGAATAATGGAAGAGTGGTCGAATTTCATATAGTTTTACCTTCGGATTATTCTAAAATAGCTTGGATAGATTTTGATGTGCATTCTAAATTTGATAGAAAAAATTTAAAAGATATAATAAGAGATGTAGATAATTTAATAAAGAAAAATTTTAAAGTTAATAAAACCGAACTATTTGAAACTGGAGGAAGAGGATATCATTTATTTATATTTTTTGAACAACCTCAAAATGTTAATAGAATTAGAGAAAAATTGAAAGAATTATTAGATAATGAAATTGTTCCTAAATACGATAAAGTTACTACTTCAATTGTACCTGATGAAGATTATTTAAGATTAGATATTAGTACGTTTCATAAAGGGGGAAGTATTAGATGTCCTTTTAGTATTAATAGTAAATCAGGTAAAATAGAAAAACAAATAGAGGTTTGAACGATTATGGATGTGTTAAACAATCCTAATAAAATTAAAAAAGACTTATGGAAGGCTATAACTAGTAGAAATAAAAAATTGGCTGAGGTTTTAATTCCTCTAGCTCAAGATCCTTATTTAACTTATGAATATGCCTATTATATAACTTGTGGTAAAGTTAAGGATGAATTTGAAGATATAATTGCTCAAGATGCAAGATTTTCATATAATTATGCCAAAAATATTTTAAAAGGTCCATTCCTTAAGGGTGAAAATATATTATCTAATGATTCAAATTATGCCTATCTATATGCTAGAGATGTTATAAGAGGACCATGGTCAAAAGGAGAAGATATAATTGCTTCAGATTTTTGGAGTGCTAATAGATATTCTCAAGATGTTTTAAAAGATAGGTTTAAGAAAGGTGAGAAAGCTATCATTAGTTCACCTAAAAAAGAATATTTAAAAGAATATATGGATTTTCTTAAATCTATAGGTAAATTGAATGAATTTCTAAAAGATTATCCGGAAATTGATCCATCAAAAATTTAGGGCAACATAAATCTCTTGTTTATTAGTTAAAAGGTTAAATTCCATTAATAAAACGTGGGAAAATCGTTATAAATTTTTAATCGTTTTTGGGTAGATTTTCTAATTTAAATTCAAAAAACCCATTTCTACCACATTTCTCACATATTTCGGGAATTCTATTTATATCCACATTCAATTTAATTAACCTCTCTTTCATTTCTGGATATTCGTCAATTTTAGTCATACTCCAACAACATTCGCTACATATTATATCATTAAAAAGATCGCACTTCCAATAATATAAATGTGCCTCTTCTATACACTCACATACCTTACATTTTACCATAATAATCTCCCTAATTTTCCCTCATCTACTTCATTTTCTAATTCTTTTCTCCAATTAAATTTATACTTTTCTTTTTTTATTTTTGGAGTATGTACTTTTGTTGCTATATTAATCTTATCTTTTTTCCTAACTTTAACTTCATATGATTTCATTGCTTCTCCTATACTACTTTAATTAGTAAACTAAATCCACTAATATTACTATTTGGTAATGTAAAAGTTTCCCCGACAGCTCCCATGATACTTCTTAAAGTTTTAAATCCTTTAGTATAAAGAGTGGTATTTCCAGGTACAAATCCTGGTGGAAAATTTGAATTGCTTGGCCATAAAATGGTTGCACCTATTGGAAGCATTTCTTTAATGTAATTAAAAAAATTGTATTGGGTAAGTGAATTATTTACAAGAGCGTTAGAAGGAGTTACCCAATCATAAATTTTCAAATAAACAAAATCTGATTCAGAACTAACTTCATCCAAAACTCTATTTACTCTAAAATCAGTATCAGTTATATATTTCCAATTATAACTATCTGTTATAGAATTACTTTTTAAATTTATTATTTGAGGATAAATTTTACCTTGATTATCTAAACCAAAAGCAATTAAATAAGTAGAAGCAGGTAATGGATTGAAAGTATTATTATTAAAAGTACCAAAATAAAGATACATTGAAGTTACATTACTACTATTAAATGTTTTTCCTTTTAAAAATAATGTAGCATTAGCTGGAAATTGAATATATGCATAATAATAATTCATATTTCCTATTGATTGTTGAATAGATATAAAAGAAGGAATATTTCCGCTATATAATATTCCATTTTTATGCATTTGTAATTCGTGAGTTTCAGTCAATTTTGTTTCTACCCAACCTTCAATATCTTTCAAAGATAAACCATGTGGATTTGTGGGGGTTATTGTTCCACTACCTCTTGCAAACATATGGTCAATATAAGATACAGTTTTACCCCAACCATAGTCAGGTAAAGAGGTATCATCTTGAAGAGGTAGTTTTACTAATTGCTGTATTCCAGTAGAAAAACTTAACCATCTTCTATTACTATAATCATATCGAAATCCATTATTATATTCAATACTTCCTAAAAATGTTTTATTATTTGGAGCAGTATTATCATTATTTGGTTTTAAAACTAAAATAGGATTGCATATCTTTTTACTTGGTAAAGAAGAATCTGGAGATATATATTTATACGATAAATAAACTTTAATTGGATAGTAAGTAGAAGCTGGGATAGAAGCACTTAAATTAGTAGTTGTAATTATTACTGTACCATCATCTAATAACGCCTTACCAGGAGTTGCAGTTACTACTAAACTAGATCCTTGTAATGAAGCAGATAAAGAGAATGAAAAAGGTTCGTTGGGTAGGTTTCTAAAAACTCCATCATTAAAACTTAATTTAACTAAATCACTTAAATTACCATTACTTATTTCACTTAAAGCATTAATTAAATTAGTTGTTAGTGGAGTTCCTACTGTTGTTTCTATTTTATTCATCAGTTACCTCTTTTTTTATTAAATAAGTTGCATTTAAAGTTGATCCACTTTTAGGTGGATTTGTAAAAGTTATTGTTTGATTATTATAATTAAAATCAGAAATTACATTATCGTTTAAAATCACTTTTATATCATCTTTGGTTGCTTCTATATCAAAATCAATTTGGGGTAAATATGAGAGATTAAAAGTAGTTTGGGTTCCATCTATCTGCGAGGATAAATCATCTGTAAAAGATACTAATTCATAAAATTTACCATCTTGATATAATTGACCTATATTTCCCTTTCGTCCTTCTCTCACTATTGCTAATGAATAATTTGTATACTTTGGTAACCATTCGTTTATAAAACTTTCATCAGCCACAATCACATTTACTACTTTTCCATTCTTATCTATTATTGCATAATCTGGCATATTTAACCTCCTATTTTTCTATAATGATATATTATTAAACAACCTGGAGCTCCCTTTGCATGACCACTTCCTCCTCCTCCATATAATCCTCCATTACCTTCTCCTAAAACTGCTGCTCCACCTCCACCTCCTGCACCAGGTATAAAATTACCTCCTTTAGAAAAAATATAAATTGTTCTATCTAATAATTCAATAACAGTACTTACTGAGCCACCATTATTATTTGAAGGTGCTCCATTTCCTCCATCAACAATATTTTTTAATTCAACATAAGGAAAATTTATTAAAAAACCTGTTTCATCCTCATAAATTAAGTCTATACGGGCTCCTTGGTCATAATATGTAGGATTTCTCCAACTAAGTAATTTAACATATGAACCATCTCTTTTATTTATTCTAAAGTCATCATAAAAATGAAAATAATAAATACTAGAAAGTAAATGAGGATTCCTTATTCTCACATGACAAAAAGCTCCTCCTCCACCACCAATTCCTAATCTTCCATCAGCTCCACTACCTTGATAAAGTACATCAATAATATCAGTTGAAGGTAAATTATATAATGGATAACTTATTTCCCAAGAGTCAACTAATTGGAAATTAATTAACTTATATTCACTAGGTTTAACCAATTCTTTAACATTATTTAAAACTTTTTTAATTTTATTTAATGTTATTATAGGTAAAATCCTCATAATTTTCTATAATGAAAAATTAAAGCTGCTCCAGAAGCTCCACTAGCATTTCTTCCACCTCCACCACCTGGAAACTCTCCAGGTAATCCTTTAGAAGAATAACCTTCAATTACAAAAGTATAACCTGCACCACCTTCACCTAATGGAGAAGCTCCTCCGCTTAATGAATCCCCTCCACCCATTACATAAAAATTATATCTTCTATCTAATAAATTAATTAATGTATCACATCCCTGAGTAGGATTTCCTCCATTTACCCCTTCGATTAAAAGAATGGGTAAGTTTTCTTTTATTATAGATGCGTATGATTTTCCAGATATCCAATTATTAGAAGTAAAATCAAATCCTCCTCCACTAGAACTATTTCCTCCACGTGCTACAAAATTATACCAATGATCATCACCTACTTTAGAAGTACTTATTATTGTATCTCCTCCACTAGCGCCTATAATAAAATTTATATAATAAAATTTAGATAAAGAAGAAATTCTAAAATGAATTAATCCCCCTCCACCACCTCCACCTGTACTAGTTCCATTCCCTCCTCCTCCAATACCAATTACATCTAAAATATCATCATCTCTAAAATTAGTATTTCCATTAGCGGGAAGATCAAAAAATTGACTAGTAGTTATTAAGTAAACATTTATTAACTTATATTTTTTAAATCTATTAAGTAAAAGCGAGTTAATATATTTCAAATATTTTTGAATATTGTTTAATAAAACTTCAATTATAAATTTCATATTTCCCTATACTTAATATAAATAACTAATCCAGTTCCACCCTGAGTTCCTAAATCATAACCTGCTCCACCCCCACCTCCATAATCAAATCCATTATGATATACATCTGCACCCCCTCCGAATAAAGAAGCTCCTCCTCCTCTAATCCCTCCACCTCGACAATAAAATTTAAAATCTCTATTAACTAAATGAATAGTATCATATACTGATTCCGCAGGAGTTGTCCATGTTCCTCCTCTACCTCCTCTAATAGCTTTCATTATTCTTACACTAGGATATTTTTGTAATATTTCTAAGTAAGGTTGAGGAGAATTGACAAAATATGGCGGATTATTAATAAAGTAAGTTAACCTTACTGCAAATTTTCCTCCTTCGCTTGGAATTCCAGCATGATTTCCATTCTCCCCTTTAGTGGCATATATGTGTATATGAAAATCTTGAAAAAAACTTATTAAAGCTTCTGATCCACTTAAATAATCTCCAGGCCATAAAATAACTTCACATGTTGATGGAGGCTTATAAATTTTAAAATGAACAACTGCTCCACCTCCACCCCCAGTAGAAGTAGAATCAAGAGATCCTCCAGATCCTTCTCCTCCTGCTCCCACTAAAATAGCGTCAAGTATTTCATTAGGATTTACATAAAGCAATATACCTCCCCCACCTTGTACTCCTTTTTTCATTCCACTTTCAATAACTTTAATTGATTTACCAAAATAATCGTTTAATAATTTATTATCTTTTCCTATCAAATTTAACAAGTTAACTAATTCATTATTAAGAATTAACGACATAGTTATTATTGAAAATTATATCTATTTAAGATTACACATCCACTACCACCCGGAGTAGTTTGATTTCCTCCTCCTCCAGGAAATGTACTACCCCATAAAGGAGGAGCACCACAAGCAAAAATTGAAGCTCCTCCTCCATAAGCTCCATTACCTCCCACTCCAAATCCAGTAATAGTTCCATCTAAAAGATGTAATTCTTTAGAAATTGTTCCTCCACTACTCTGAGAAGTTCCTCCTTGTCCTCCTTGTAACATATAATCAACTACTTCAATATAAGGACAATTTTGCAATAAATAAAGAAGATTATTAAAACATACAATTGATGTAAAAATGTAACTACTTCCACCAGTTCCTTTAAAACAAATATGACTAAAATTAGGATTATCTTTAAAATTTAAACAAACAAGTGAATCTCCTCCACCTCCGCTACCTATTACTATATCCGCAGAAGTAAACTTAGTAATATCCCAAATTCTAAATAAAATAAATCCTCCTCCATTTCCTCCTCTACCACTTGAACTTGAATAATTTCCTCCACCACCTATTACTATAAATTCTAATACATCATCTTTATTTAAATTAGTAAATGAATAAGTAGTACTAGAAGTAAATATTTGAGTTTCAACTTTTTTATAAGATCGACATAAATCTAGTATTAATTTATTATTTTGTTTTACTAATTTCTTTAATTTATCAATTAATATCCACATATTAAATTATGTTTTCATTAATACTAGAAATATAATCACCTATTTGATATTGAGGCGTAATTACAATATCTTTGTCTTTTAAATGTCCTTTTATAGAAGTTAAAACATTAGAAGAATCATATTCACATTCTAACCAATAAATATTTTCTAAATTAAAATTTCCTACTGGTTCTTTACTTACAATACCATCTCCACTATATTCTATTCTTTTTAATAATTCATATTCAGTATAAGAAACCCATTTATTAGAATTAAATAATTTAATTGGATTTCCAGTATCGCTAATTATTTCTAAATCATTATATGTATAAAAACATAATTTATTATTAGTTACTCTAACAAAAACATTATAAGGATTTAAATAAGTATTTAATAAACCAATTATTTCCCACAAAGTAATGTTAGTAAAACTATATGGTATCGAAATTATATTTGGAGCATTACAATTATTTGTAATAGGTATATCCTCAAAATAATTTGAATCAGAAACTCTCCATTTTAAACTAAAACTATTTCCTCCATCAGCAATAAATTCTATTTTTATTGGATAATATTTATTACCAGTTAAATATATTTTAAAAGTAGTATTTAAAGAAATTGGATTATTTAATGAATCTATATAAATTTCATTATCTACTTGAAATTTAATTTTTCCAGAAGCATTTAATTGAAATTCAAAAGTATCTGCAGGAGCTTTTATTAAACCTTCTAATATTAAATAATTTCCATTGGGAACACTATTCCACGAAATATTTTGTGATATATCAGACCACTTTCCTTGACTTACTAAAATTGTTTTTGTGTAATTAAGATATAAAAAATAGGTTAAATTATTTTGAATAAGTGAATGAAGTGTTTTAAATGTTAAATTACCACTAAAATTATAAGAAGTTTGAGTAGTATCTATATCTGATTCAACTTTTACAAAAAATAATTTTTGATTTCTATTTCCTTTAGAAGTATTTAATCCCCAAACATATCCAACATTTAATATTGGATCAATAGTATTTGCATCTACAAATCCTATATTTCTATTATCTTTAATTGAAAAAGGATCTATTCTTCCATTTGTTAATTTAAATGTACATATCGATAAATCAGTATCTGTAAAAGGATTAGAATCCATTACTAACTTTAATTTATTATTATCATTATTTCTTTGTCCTTTTATATAATAGGTTCCATTATTCATATTACTAGTTATCCACATCCTAATATAACCATTATTAAAATCTATTTGGGAAACATCCAAATCATTTCTAGAATAAATTATTCTATTCAAAAAAGCAATTTCATTACTACTTAGTAAAAAAACATCAATATAATTATTTTCTTTTATAGTATCTGAATGAAAAGTAAAATAAAAACCTGAATTATTAGTATTAACATTAGGTAATATTAATCCATTTTTGTTAACCACATGATTTATTACAATATCTACACCTAAATCTTCTAAAGATAAACCATGTGGATTTGTAGGTGAAACTATACCATGTCCATGCTGATTTATATGATCTTGAAAACTAATAAGTTGATTGTTGAATAAAGCATAAAGATTAATAATTGAATATTTTCTTAAGTTAGAAGCATTATCAAATGAATCTATAAAAATATTACCTTGATTATCTTTATATAATTTTGCATGTGCTACTAAAATATATGTTCCTTGAACTTCTGGAGTATTTAGTTTAAAATGTAAAAGTGATTTGACTTTTTTATATGGATAAAGAGGATTTCCATTAGCATCATAGTCAACCTCTGAAGTATCATCTTCTTCACTATAATAAACATATATGTAACAA
>Ga0315298_1006002_pt1 | contig 16844 bp, 20 predicted proteins | sample WHS_1_MG_FD_203077 | JGI IMG/M metagenome (GOLD analysis project Ga0315298, IMG submission 203077) | Extremophilic microbial mat communities from Washburn Hot Springs, YNP, Wyoming, USA - WHS_1_MG | ecosystem: Environmental > Aquatic > Thermal springs > Hot (42-90C) | place: USA: Wyoming...
TATTTCCACCTTATTGAATGTAAAAGATAAACAAGAATGGCATCGGTTTTGCTTTATAGACTGCGAGCGGTCGGCTTCGTCGGAGCAAGCGGATACATCCATGAGGCGCGCGTAATTCCATCGTCAACTGGACACTCAGTGTGGAGGAGTACGCCCATGGCATCCCCGATTATTTCCCTATCCAGCATCGCCACCCCCCAGAGCGGGGTCAAGCTGGATGAGATCATGCAGCAGATGGCCGAACACCAAGGTTGCGGTACGAGTGGCGGCTCGGGCAAGGCGAGTTGCGGTTCCGGTGCCGGGCAGGGTGACCTTTCTCCCGAGGTCTGGGAAAAGGTCAAGAACCATCCCTGCTACAGCGAAGAGGCCCACCATCACTACGCGCGCATGCACGTCGCCGTGGCCCCGGCCTGCAACATTCAATGCAATTATTGCAACCGCAAATACGATTGCGCCAACGAGAGCCGTCCCGGGGTCGTCAGCGAAAAGCTCACCCCCGAGCAGGCCGCCAAGAAGGTGCTGGCGGTGGCATCCACCATCCCCCAGATGACCGTGCTGGGCATTGCCGGCCCCGGCGATCCGCTGGCCAATCCGGAAAAGACCTTCAAGACTTTCGAACTCATCTCCAAGACCGCACCGGACATCAAGCTCTGCCTCTCCACCAACGGCCTGATGCTGCCGGATCATGTGGACACCATCCAGCGTTTCAACGTGGACCACGTCACCATTACCATCAACATGGTGGACCCCGACATCGGGGCGCAGATCTATCCCTGGATCTTCTACAAAAGCAAGCGCTACAAGGGCCGGGAAGCGGCGCAGATCCTCAGCGAGCGGCAGTTGCAAGGCCTGGAGATGCTCACCGAGCGCGGCATTCTGTGCAAGGTGAATTCGGTCATGATCCCCGGCATCAACGACCAGCACCTAGTCGAGGTCAATCGCGCCGTCAAGAGTCGCGGCGCCTTCCTGCACAACATCATGCCGCTCATTTCCGCGCCCGAGCATGGCACGGTATTCGGGCTCAACGGCCAGCGCGGCCCCTCGGCGCAGGAACTCAAGGCCTTGCAGGATAGTTGCGAGGGGGAAATGAACATGATGCGCCATTGTCGGCAGTGCCGCGCCGATGCGGTGGGACTCCTGGGCGAGGATCGTTCGGCCGAGTTCACCACCGAGGCGGTCATGGCCATGGAGGTGGAATACGACCTGGAATCGCGCCAAGCCTACCAGGCGGTGGTGGAGCAGGAACGCCAGGCCAAGTCCGCAGCCAAGCAGGCGGAGCTGGAGACCATGGCCGGCGAGCAGTCCGACGTCAAGATCCTGGTCGCTGTGGCCACCAAGGGCAGCGGGCGGATCAACGAGCATTTCGGCCACGCCACGGAGTTCCAGATCTACGAGGCCAGCACGGCGGGAGCGAAGTTCGTCGGGCACCGGCGGGTGGATCTCTATTGCCAGGGCGGGTACGGCGAGGAAGAGGCCCTGGAATCCACCATCATCCGTGCCATCAATGATTGCGCGGCGGTCTTCGTCGCCAAGATCGGCGGCTGTCCCAAGGCATCCTTGCAAGCGGCGGGTATCGATGCGGTGGACCGCTACGCCTTCGAGTACATCGAACAATCCGTCATCGCCTATTACCGGGATTACCTGGAACAGGTCCGCAGCGGCGCCATCGTCCATGGCCAGCGCGGAGATGCGGAGATCCGTCAGGGGGCATACGTCGCCGCTTGAAACCACGGGGGAGGGTGCCTCCCCCTTCACCACCAGCAAGGAGATTGCATCATGGCTTATAAAATTATCGCTTCCCAATGCACCGGCTGTTCGGCTTGCGAGCCGGAGTGCCCGAATATGGCCATTTCGGAAAAGAACGGCACCTTCGTCATTGATCCCGCCAAATGCACCGAGTGCATCAACTACTTCGACGAGCCGCAATGCGTGGCCGTCTGCCCGGTGGACGATACCTGCGTCATCGACAACAACTACCCCCGCTACAGCGCCTAGGAGGATGGCATGAACGTAACCTTTACCCCCAAGGCGGAGCGCTTCATCCAGCGCATGATCACCTTTAATGGCGGCAGTGCCGATAGCGGCTTCCGCTTGGCCGTGGCGCCGGGCGGCTGCTCCGGTCTTTCCTATGACTTCAGCGTGGTGAATGCGCCGGAACCTGGCGATTACTCTCTGGAAAGCAATGGCATCAAGGTGTTTGTGGCGCATGGAAGCCTGATGTTTCTGGATGGCGTGGTCGTGGATTGCGAGGACAGCCTCATCAATACCGGCCTGGTCTTCAAGAATCCCAATGCCGCATCCAGTTGCGGCTGCGGGACGTCATTTTCACCAAAGGATTAGCCTGAGCGTCCGGGGAAGGAGGGTGCCGTGGAAACCTGGGTCATACATCATAGCAGCGCGACCATTCACCGCTGTGCCGTGAACGCGGCGGAACTTCCCTTGCATGTCGGGAATATGGACTTCCGGGGTACCGAGGTGTTCTCCCATCTCCAGGGCAAAGAACAGCGCCGGGTCTCCCGCACCTATACCAGTTACGTCTGGTGCCCTGAATGCGAGGCCGCGATGGCGGCGGGTGGGCAGCGCCGGAGTACCCCATGAGCGAAATCTGGGAGGAGGATTGGCTGAATCGCCGGTATTACGGCGATTTGCTGCCCGCAGCCGCAGAGCGCGAGTTGCATCTGGCGGCACGGGCCTATGAGCAGGACGAGCGGGCCGAGGAGCATCTGCATTCGGCCATCGCCATCGCCCCGGATCATCTGGCCGTCTACCTGGGTCTGTACAAGTTCTACTTCTACAAGGGGCGGCTCCGGGAAGCCGTGGCCACCGCCCGCATCTGTCTGCAGCGCAGCGCAGCGGAGCTGGGGCTGGATCCCGACTGGCGCCGGGTGCGCCCCGGCGATGCCCAGTTTGGCAGCTTCGATGCCGCCCGCGCCCGCTTTTACATGTTCGTGCTCAAGGCCTATGGGTACATCCAGCTCCGTCTCGGACGCCTGGAGGAAGGCAGCATGGTCTTGGCAAAGCTGCTGGAGCTGGATCCCGGTGACAAGATTCAGGCCAGGGTCTTGCTGGACGTGGTGCAGCGCGGAGGAGAGAACGATGATGACTGACCCGGATCAAGCCATCGACTGGCAAGGCGGCGCGATCAGTTGCAGCGGCTGTCCCCATGACCCGCGTCCCACCGGCCGCTGCCAGCCGCTGCATGCCTGTGTCCTGGATCGTTACGCCAAGCGGGTGGATCGCTTCTTCCGCTGGAACCCCCAGGTCGCCAAGGACTATCTGCAGCATCCCTATTTTGAAGTGCGCGCCTGCGCGGCCCGCTACGCCGATATCTTCCACCTGCCCCCGCTGATGGGCGATCCCGATGAAACGGTACGCTGGTCGGTGGCGCAGAGGCTCCCCCACCGCCATTTGCTGCGGATGATCCATGATCCCCACCGCGAAGTGCGGATCCGCGTCGCCAGCCGCCTGGGGGAGCGCGATTTGCCGGCCATGATGAACGACCCGGACTACTATGTGCGCCTGGTGGTGGCGCGGCGGCTGCCCGGCTCTTTTTTGCCGTTGATGATGGCCGATGCGGATGTCGAGGTGCGGCGCGCGGTGGCCCTGCGGATCGCCCCGGAATGGCTGGGACGGATGCTCCAAGATAACGACCCCGGCGTGCGCATGGAGGTGGTGTTGCGCCTCCCCGCCGCAGCCCTTCCGGCCCTGGCCCGGGATCCCGATTGGCGTATCCGGTATGAGGTGGCGGCGCGGGGGAGCCGGGAGGCGCTCCTGCCGCTGCTGGAGGATGACGATGCGGAGGTGCGTAGCCTCGCCTGGGAACGTTTGGGTGGGAGCACGCCGTTCCGGGATGCTCGGCAAGGGGAGGAACAGGTATGGGAATGAGCCGTGACAGTGATGTGGTGGAGTTGGGTGGAGATCCGATTTTCACTTACGGAGAAAAGGTCCGCTCCCGCAAGCATGTGCGCAATGACGGTACGTTTCCGGGCAAGGAGGTCGGGGAAATTCTCGTCAACAAGGGCGATATCGGATATGTGGCGAGTATCGGCACTTTTCTTCAGCAGTTTTATATTTATGGTGTCGATTTTGTCGATCGCGGCTACAAGGTCGGCATGAAGGGCCGCGAACTGGAGTCGCTGGAGACGGATGACGATAGGGAGGAAATCCCATGAGGGAACAGCGCCATCCCCGTTTTGACTGGGGGTTGCCGATATTGGCCGCCACCGACATCCACAACGATGGCTCCTACCCGGAGCAGCCTGCCGACGTCTTGCTGGTGACGAAAGGTAGCCCAGGCGAGATTGTCCGGGTCGGGCATCACGAAGAAAGCAATGCGCCCCTGTACTTGGTGGAATTTCAGAACGGCATGGTGGTGGGGTGCTTTGAAGAAGAAATCACCCCGCTGCGGGATCGCCAGCCATGACGTCCGAGCCCGTCGTTTACCTGGACAACAATGCGACTACGGCGTTGGCACCAGAAGCCCTGGAGGCCATGCTGCCCTACCTTTCCGGTCTTTGCGCCAACCCCTCCAGCGCTTATGGACTGGCCGCCGCGGCGAAAGCAGGGGTGGCCGAGGCGCGGGCGGCGGTGGCGGCGCTCCTGGGTTGCACCCCGGCGGAGATCGTCTTCACCAGCGGGGCGACGGAGAGCAATCATGCGGCCATTTTCGGTGCCCTGTCTGCGGCTTCGGGCAAGCGTCACCTGATCACCAGCCAGGTCGAGCACCCCTCGGTGCTGCTCATGTGCCACCATCTGGAGCGGCTGGGCATGGAGGTCAGCTACCTGCCGGTGGATGGCGAGGGCCGCCTGGATCTGGCGGCGCTGCTGTCGGCCATCCGTCCGGACACCGCCCTGATCTCCCTGATCTGGGCCAACAACGAGACGGGGGCCATCTTCCCCATCCCCGAGGCGGCGGCCATTGCCCGCAGCCGGGGGATCCTTTTCCATACCGATGCTACCCAGGCCCTGGGCAAGATGCCGATGGATCTTCGGCAAGTGCCGGTGGATCTGCTCTCCTGCTCCGCGCACAAGATCCACGGTCCCAAAGGGGTCGGCGCCCTGTACGTGCGCAAGGGGCTGACGCTTCCGCCCCTCTTCCACGGCCATCAGGAACGGGGTCGGCGGGGTGGCACGGAGAACGTGCCGGCTATTGTCGGCTTCGGCGCGGCGGCCCGCCTCCATGACGGCCTGGACCACGAGATGCGGCGGCTGGCCGCACTGCGCGACCGTCTGGAGCGCGGCATCCTGGCCTTCATGCCCTGCGCCCAGGTCCATGCCCAGGACACGCCGCGCCTACCCAACACCAGCAACATCGGCTTCACCACCCTGGATGGAGAGGAGCTGGCTTATCGGCTGGAACAGAACGGCATATTGGCATCCCTGGGCGCTGCTTGCGCCGCCGGCCACCAGGAGCCCTCCCATGTCCTTACCGCCATGGGTTTTTCCGCAGCCTATGTCCTAGGATCATTACGCTTTTCCCTTGGCCGCTACAGTTCCGCAGAGGATGTCGATCGCCTGTTGCGGGTCTTGCCCTCCATCCTCCTCGACATGATGGGAATGCCCGCCGCCAATTCCCGTAGTGCTGTCCCCTGCACCCACTAAAAGCAAAAGGATTTGCCATGAAAATCATGATTCGCAAAGATAGCGCCGGCATCCTCACCGTTTATGTCCCGAAAAAGGACCTGGAGGAACGCATTGTCCAGATGGACAAGCCGGACTTGTGGGGAGGGGCGGTGACCCTGAGCAACGGCTGGCGCCTGGAATTGCCCGATCTGGCCAGCGACACCCGGCTCCCCCTCACCGTGGAAGCCAGGCGGCTGGAGGCCTGAGCCATGGCCATCTCGGCAGCGGAATTGCAGAACCTGGCGGAGCTGGGCAGCACGGCATGCGTTGCCGGCGAGGACGTGCTGGCGGTGCTGCGTCCACGCTTCCCCGCCCTGACCATCACCCGTTGTCCGTCCTCCGACGTCACGGAATCTCCCTTTCAGCGAGGCGATTACTTTGACGTCCATCTGGTGGATACCAGCGAGCACTGCTGGCGGCTCACCAACGACCTGGCGGCCGCCACGGCGGTCCTTCTCGCCATGCACCGGAGGCGCTCATGAGCGAGCCCTTGATCCCTTTGTCCGATCCGGACATCGGCCGGCCCGAGTTGGAAATGGTCGAAGAAGTGCTGCGTTCCGAGCGCGTCAGCGCCGGTGCGCAGGTGGCGGCCTTCGAAGCCGCCTTCGCCGAGTACCTGGGGCGCCGCCATGCGGTGGCGGTGGCAAGCGGCACCCTGGGCTTGCTGCTCTGTCTCCGGGCCTATGAGCTGCGCGAGGGCGACGAGGTCATCCTTTCGCCCTACAGTTGGCGGCAGATCGGCCATGCGCTGGCCTGGTACGGGGTGCAACCGGTATTCGCCGATATCGACTACTATTCCGGCACCCTCTCTGTGAAAGGGGTCGGGCGCCTCGTCACCGAAAAAACCCGTGCCATCCTGGCGGGAAACACCAAAGGGCACCCGGCCGCCTGGTCCGCCCTGCGCGAACAGGCCGACGCCGCCGGAGTGCTGCTCCTGGAGGATTCCAGCGAGGCCATCGGCTCCCGCTACCAGGAGCGGCTGGTGGGCAACTTTGGCGATTGCGCGATTTTCGACTTCTCCCAGCCTTCCGCCCTGCTCTGTGGCGACGGCGGCGTGGTGGTGACCGATGACGACGAAGTGGCCAGCCGCCTGCGCCAGTATGCGTCCCGCAGCATCGCCGAGCGGATCTCCGTAGTGGCCGCCGCCCGTCCCCCATTGCAGGCCGGCATGAGCGATCTGCAGGCAGCGCTGGGTCTGGCGCAACTTGACCGCCTCGACGGCATCCTCGCCCGCCGCCAGCAGATCGAAGCCCTCTACTATGAATACATGAAGTCCTTTGAGGGCATCAAGGATCCCTACCGCGCCCCGGAAGCCACCGAGGTGCATTGGTTCGTCTACGAAGTGCATCTCGGTACGCGCTTCAGCCGCAGCAGCCGCGATGCCATCGTGGAAGACCTGCGCGCGCAAGGCATAGAGGCCGCATCGTACTGCCAGCCCATGCATCTGCAGTCCTATTACCGCGAACGCGGCGCCAATCGTTGCCCTACCGCGGAGCGCGTGGCCGACCGTACCCTGGTCCTGCCCTTTCACCCGCGCCTGGATGAGGAGGAGATCGCCTTCATCATCGAAACCATGAAAGAGTCATCCGTCCATGTCGGGGCGGGTGCCGCCATTTACTGACGTCATTTATCATCCAGCAAAGAAGGAGAGTGCAATGCCCGTTGTAACCATCATGCCCAGCGGTAAAACCATTGACATGCCGGTAGGAACCCGCTTAGTCGATGCCATCCTGGCTGCAGGAGAATCCATCGCCCAGAAATGCGAAGGCAAGGGCGAATGTGATACTTGCCATATCTTTGTGCACGAAGGGCGCAAGAGCATTTCCAAGATTCAGCGCAAGGAAAACGAGCAGCTCGACAGCATCGTCGGCGTCGGCAGCAAATCGCGCCTCGCCTGTCAGGCCATCCTGGGCGAGGAAAATGTCACGGTAGAACTCCTGGGCTTTGCCTCGGGGTTATGAGGAGCACACCATGGAACATTCCCCGGTCATGATTCACGTGCGTTTTGCTGTTGACGGTTCGGTTCAGGAGATTGGCGAGCGCCCGGCGGCGGCCAGCCCCCAGGCGTGGTTCAATCACCTGAGCCGCAACACGGTCAATGCCTACGAACCCCTCTCTGGAGGGAGGGGCTTGTTTCGCCTGGACCCGATGGTCCTCGAAGAGATGCAAGCCGCCTTTCTCCCTGTCACCACATAAAGGAATCAAGCCCATGGGCAACGATCTGTCAGACATCCTCAACGGCCTCGCCAGCGGTCGCGTCATCCCCTACCTGGGCCCCGGTCTGCTGGCGGAGGCCGGCGCGTCCATCCCCAGCGACCTGCCGGCCTTGGCAGAAACCCTCAGCAGCCAAGTCACCGTCCCCCACCGGATCCGCCGCAACCTCACCGCGGCGGCCCAGTACATCGAGAACTTCAAGCACCGCAAGACCCTCAAGGGGCTGCTCGACAAGACGTTCTCGGCCGAAACGCCGGTGCATCCCCTGCTGCCGGACCTCGCCGCGATGCACTTGCCCCTCATCGTCCATCTCTGGTACGACGACAGCATGGCCCGAGCGCTGGCGGGCCAAGCCTCCTGGGGGCGCATTCAGGGTCTCAGTCAGAGCGAGCATTTCGGGCACTGGACCGGCTGTTACCAGGCCGATGGCCAGGAGACCGATGCCGCCGCGGCGGCGCAATGGCGCACGGTGCTCTATGAACCCTGGGGATCGCTGAGCCCCGCCGGCAATTATCTCGCCTCCGACTCGGATTTTGTCGAAGTCTTGACGGAAATCGACATCCAGACGCCCATTCCCGCCATCGTCCAGGAGCTTCGCCGTGACCGGAACTTTCTCTTTATCGGCTGCCGCTTCAATGATCAATTGCAACGCAGCTTCGCCCGCCAGATCATGAAACGCTCGTCAGACCGCCATTGGGCCCTCATAGACGCGCCTCTGAGCCGCAACGAGGAGCGTTTTCTGCGGGAACAAAACATCCTCCCCCTGTCCCTCCCCATCACCGAGCTTGCCGGGCGCCTCGCCGCCTAGCTTTCCGCGCATATCATGACTTCGGGTCCTTTCCGCCTATGCGGCAGGGAAGACCTTCCGCCACCGCAGTGCCCCTGTGCCGGGAGCCCTTGGGGAGGGGCGCTAACCGGCCATGGACGGCTATTCAAGGACCAACCCCCGCCTGGAAATATCGGCTAAACCATTTTCGTAAGGCGACCAAACTCCAGATCGATTCCACCACGCCGAAGGGCCAAGTGCCGGCCATGAAACCGTAGGCTGCAGATCCCAGGCACGCTCCGGCAAATGCCAGGGTATACCAAGCAGAACGAGACTCCAGGGCGTAAAACACCATCATTAACGTGACTACCGAAGCGCCGTATAGCGTGAGCATGGGTCCATCTCCGTGACCATGACATTAGCGAAAGCAATTCATTGGACTAAACCGCCTCAAGGCTCCGCTTTCTTGCTCTTCTCCCGTTGGCGCAAGAGCATCACCTCGGCCTGTGCCCCCAGGAATACATATAGCCCCAAGGCCACCAGCAATGCCGCCGCTGCCAACAGCAGCCATACCGCCAGCAGCAGATGTTGGGGGGCGTCCATGGCAAATTTGAAGACCAGCATCAGGCCCTCGATGGACACCGCGATGAGGATGGCCGCAATGAAGCGGGTGAGGGTGCGGCGCGTGGTGCTATGGCGGCGGATGTCCTTGCGCAGCAGCACCTCTTCTTCAAAAATGGTCTTGGCCAGATCAAAGACCGCCAGGGCCAGGGTGAAGAGGATGGTGGCCTGAAAGGGCGCGCTGAAGTCGCCGAAATCGCCCTTGCTCGTCCACAAGGTGCCCAAGGAGAGCAGGGCGTGTCCCCCCAGCGCCATGCTGACGGTGAGCAGGCCCAGCGAGAAGAGCACGTAAAATATCTTGAAAAATGGCTCAAAGCCGCGCCGGATGTCATCCTCTTCCAGCAGGGACAGGGCGCGATCCAGCTCGCTGTCGGCCACCACCAGCCCCAGCAGCCTGCCTGCCTCGTCGCGCACCGGAGCGGCGGCGGTGACGCAGACATTGCCCGTAGCCGAGGACAGATAGGGCGGGGTCAGGATTGCCTCCTTCGCATCCCGGGCCAGCCAGTAATAGGGGCGATGACTCCGGTCAATCCCATCGCCGCCCTGCGCCGCCCTGCGCCGGCTGGCGGCCACATTGTCCCCCACCTGACGCCCCTGGGCGTCCAGCAGGTAGCACATGTCCAGGAAGGGATGGCGGGCAATCAGGCAGGCCAGGGTGCGGCGCTGTTCCTCCGCGCTTCCGGCAAAGAGCTGCGCGTGGGCCACCCCGCTGACCACGCCGCCGAGGAGGATGCTGAGGTCTTCACGCAATTCGCGAAAATGTTCAAAACGGTTCATGGCGCGGCCAGCCTCCAGTCGCAGAGTCGTAATGCTCCGTGGGCAAGCTGCAGCAAAGGCCATGCCACTTCGGGCGGGCGATGCCGCGCAGATCCGCTTGGAAAAGAGCCGGACGGCGAAAACCCGACTGCGCCAAAGCCCCTGGCACGCAACGTGCATCACCAGGATTGATCATGGTTATGGTCAACCCTCCTCAAAGTGGCTTTCCGGGCGGCTCCCCCCGCCCTTTTTTACGCCTGCAACCCGGCGCCAAGCGGTGCGCCCCATGGCCGCGATCTGTCCGGGGCGCGAGGCGTTGGGGTCGCGGCCACGGGCCGCTCCTATGATGGGGCACGCGTATATTTGCACTAACATGGTGCATGACGCGCATGATCTTGAGGCAAGCCTCCCGTTTTCCCGGCTCTCTGCGCCGGGTCAGGGCATGGAACATCTTCACGTTCCGCAAAGCACGGGCAGACTTGGGAAAAAGCCTCCTACGGCCTGCGGGCGCAGCTTGGCACAGGATGTGCTACTGTTAATTACGAGAATGACGAAGGATGCCCTGCGGCTGGAACAGGCGGTATCAAAGGGTGTCGCGCCGTGCCGGGAAGGGCCATCGAGGCCGCCTCGTGGACCTATTGCGCGCCAGTATGGTCCAATGGTCGTTACGCATCGCCAGGGCCAGGCACACGTTGACTGGCCAGTCATTGGGAAACAGCGGCATTGCCGCAAGGAGTGAGCAATGGCTTTGTTCGATCGCTATCAGGAGCGCTTCCTGCAGCAGCAGCAAGTCTCCATGTCCCTGGATGCCTATCTGGATCTCTGCGCCAAAGACCCCATGGCCTATGCATCCGCCGCCGAACGCATGCTCGCCGCCATCGGCGAGCCCCAGGTGGTGGATACCCAGGCCGACCCCCGCTTGTCGCGGATCTTCATGAATCGCAAACTGCTCACCTATCCGGCCTTCCAGGATTTCTACGGGATCGAGGACGCCATCGAAAATCTGGTGGCCTACTTTCGCCATGCCGCCCAGGGCCTGGAGGAACGCAAGCAGGTGCTCTATCTGCTCGGCCCCGTGGGGGCCGCCAAGTCGTCCCTGGCCGAGCGCCTGAAAAGCCTCATGGAACAGCATCCCATCTACTGCCTCGCCGCCGAGGGCCGCTACTCGCCGCTCTTCGAGTCCCCCCTGGGCCTCTTCAACCGCCAGGAGGACGGGCCGATCCTGGAAAGCCAGTACGGCATTCCCCGCCAACGCCTGTCCGGGGTCATGTCGCCGTGGGCGGCCAAGCGTCTGCGGGCCTTCGGCGGAGACATCCGCCGCTTCCAGGTGGTTCGCCTCAATCCATCGCAATTGCACCAGATCGCCGTCACCAAGGTCGAACCCGGCGACGAAAACAACCAGGACATTTCCAGCCTGGTGGGCAAGGTGGACATCCGCAAGCTGGAGGATTTTTCCCAGGACGATCCCGACGCCTACAGCTACTCCGGCGGCCTCAACGTCAGTACCCAGGGCGTGCTGGAGTTCGTCGAGATGTTCAAGGCCCCCATCAAGATGCTCCATCCCCTGCTCACCGCCACCCAGGAAGGCACCTACAACGGTACCGAAGGCTTTGGCGCCATGCCCTACCAGGGGATCGTCATCGCCCACAGCAACGAATCGGAATGGGCGGCCTTTCGCAACAACAAGCGCAACGAGGCCTTCCTCGATCGCGTCTATATCGTCAAGGTGCCCTACTGCCTGCGCGTGACCGAGGAGACGCAGATCTACAAGAAGCTCATGGACAGCAGCACCCTCAGCGCTGCGCCCTGTGCGCCGGACACCATGGAAATGCTGGCGCAGGTGGCCATCCTCAGCCGCCTCAAGGAGCCCGGCAACAGCAGCCTGTGGTCCAAGATGGAGGTCTATGACGGCAAGACCCTCAAGGACAAGGATCCCAAGGCCAAGAGCATCCAGGAATACCGCGATGCGGCCGGGGTGGATGAGGGCATGGACGGCCTTTCCACCCGCTTCGCCTACAAGATCCTGTCGCGCACCTTCAACTACGACGAGAGCGAAGTGGCCGCCAACCCGGTGCACTTGCTGCACGTCCTGGAAACGCAGATCCGCGCCGAGCAATTCCCGCCGGAGACGGAAAGCCGTTATCTGGGTTTCCTCAAGACCGAGCTGGCGCCGCGCTATGCCGAATTCCTCGGCCTGGAGATCCAGAAGGCCTATCTGGAAAGTTATGGCGACTACGGCCAAAACCTCTTCGACCGCTATGTGCAGTATGCCGACTTCTGGCTCCAGGACGCGGAGTTCCGCGATCCGGACACGGGGCAGCTCATGGACCGGGCCCTGCTCAACGAAGAACTGGAAAAGATCGAGAAGCCCGCCGGCATCGCCAACCCCAAGGACTTCCGCAACGAGGTGGTGAACTTCGTCCTGCGCGTCAAGGCGGCCAATGACGGCAAGAGCCCGGCCTGGACCAGCTATGAAAAGCTGCGCGCCGTCATCGAAAAGAAGATGTTTGCCAGCACCGAGGACCTCCTCCCGGTGATCTCCTTCGCCGCCAAGGGCAGCGCCGAGGACCAGCGCAAGCATCAGGACTTTGTCGCCCGCATGCGCGAGAAGGGCTATACGGAAAAGCAGGTCCGTCTGCTGGTGGACTGGTACATGCGCTACCGCAAGCATCACTAAGGGCGATGCCCCCGGAGGGTGAAGCCATGAGCATGATCATTGATCGCCGCAGTTCCGGTACACGCTCCGCCGCCAACCATGACCGCCTCAATCGGCGGGTGCGGGCGCGCCTGAAGGCGGCGGTGGAAAAGGTGGCGCAGTCGGGGTCCATCCCGGATCTGGCCAGCGGGGAAAAGCCCGTGCGCATCCCCGGCAAGGACCTCGCGGAGCCCAGCTTCCGCCGCGACTGGTCGGCGGGAGGTTGGGAGCGGGCGCTGCCCGGCAACAAGGAATACGGGGTGGGCGACCAGATCCGCAAGCCGGACGGCGGCGCTGGCGGCGGCCGCGGCCGGGAAGGGTCGCCGGAAGGGCTGGGCGATGATGAGCTGGACATCGTCCTCTCCGCCGACGAGTTCCTCGATCTCCTCTTTGAAGGACTGGCGCTCCCCCATCTGCGCGATCTGGCCCAGGGGGAGATGGAATCCTCCCAGTGGCAGCGGGCGGGCTTCGTCAAGGATGGCTCGCCCTCGCGCATGCATGTGGGACGCACCATGCGCACCGCCCGCGCCCGCCGCCTGGCCCTGCGCGCCGGCAAAAAACGCGAGCTCAAGGAACTCACCGATGCGCGCGAGGCCCTGCTGGAGGAAATCCGCAGGCGTATCGATGCCGGTCAGGATGTCCTGGTGGAACGCAGCCGGCTCACCGAGCTGGATGCCGAAATCACCGTCCTCGAACGCAAGATCAAGTCCATCCCCTTCATCGACGAAAGCGATCTGCGCTTCGCCCACAGCGATCAACAGCCCCGTCCCATCACCCATGCGGTGATGATCTGCGTGATGGATGTCTCGGGCAGCATGGGCGAAGAGGAAAAGGACCTCGCCAAGCGCTTCTTTCTGCTCCTCTACCTCTTTCTCAAGCGCCATTATCGCGCGGTGGAGATGGTCTTCATCAAGCATCACACCGTGGCCACCGAGGCCAGCGAGGCCGAATTCTTCGGCGCCCGCGAAGGCGGCGGCACCCTCGTCTCGCCCGCCCTGAGCCTGGCCCAGGAGATCGTCGCCCAACGTTTTCCGGCCGATGCCTGGAACGTCTATCTGGCCCAGGCTTCCGATGGCGACAATTACACCGGGGATACCCGCATCGTCCACGAAGTCCTCCTGCATCTCCTGCCGCAACTGCGCAATCTCTTCTATCTGGAAGTCCATCGCGACAGCGAAAGCGAGCTCCTGCAACTCTACAACGAACTGGCCGAAGTCTTTCCCGAGCTGATTACCGCCCGGGCCATGGAGCGGGAAGACATCTATCCGCTTTTCCGCGCCCTCTTCGGCGCCGAGGAGGCAGCCCATGCCTAAGCCCCTGTTTACGGACAACGAATGGACCTTTGCCCGCATCGAATCCACCACCGAGGCCATCGAGCGCATCGCCGCGGAAGCGCTGCGGCTTGACACCTACCCCAACCGCATCGAGGTCATCAGCGCCGAGCAGATGCTCGACGCTTACGCCTCCATCGGCCTGCCGGTCTATTACGCCCACTGGTCCTTTGGCAAACAGCGGGCCATCGAATCGGGGCAATACCGGCGCGGCGAAATGGGCCTGGCCTATGAGCTGGTCATCAACAGCAATCCCTGCATCAGCTATCTCATGGAAGAAAACACCATGACCATGCAGACCCTGGTCATCGCCCACGCCGCTTTCGGGCATAACGCCTTTTTCAAGAACAACCGCTTTTTCCAGCAATGGACCGATGCGGAAGGGATCCTCGATTACCTGCAGTTCGCCCAGCGTTACATTGCCGAATGCGAGACTCGCTACGGCATCGACAGCGTCGCCGAGGTGCTCGATGCCGCCCATGCCATCAGCCGCAACGGCATCGACCGCGCGCAGCGCCCCAAACGCCTGTCCGCCGGTGAAGAAGAACGCCGCCGCCGGGAGCGGGAGCGTTACCTGGAGCAGCAATTGCTGGAGATCTGGCGCACCATTCCCCACGAGGCCCACGCGAGCCCGCCGGAAAAAGGCGGATTTCTCAGCGAGCCCCAGGACAATCTCCTCTATTTCATCGAGAAGAACGCCCCCCACCTGGAGACCTGGAAACGCGAAATCCTGCGCATCGTGCGCAAGATCACCCAATACCTCTACCCCCAGGGCCAGACCAAGATCATGAACGAAGGCTTTGCCTGCTTTGTGCATTACCACATCATGCACTGCCTCCACAGCGAGGGGCTGATTACGGACGGCGCCCTCCTGGAGTTCTACGCCAGCCATACGGCCGTCATCTTCCAGCCGGATTTTGATGACCCGCGCTATTCCGGGATGAACCCCTATGCCCTGGGTTTTGCCATCTTCCGGGATATCCAGCGCATCTGCCTCCAGCCCAGCGCGGAAGACCGGCGCTGGTTCGACTTTGCGGGAGATCCCGACTGGATCGGGCAGATCCATTTTGCCATGCGCGAGTTTCGCGACGAGAGCTTTGTCCTGCAATACCTCTCGCCCAAGGTCATGCGCGATTTCCACCTGTTTGCCCTGCGCAACGATCCCGCCGCCGAACACTACGAGGTCTCCGCCATCCATGACGATGCCGGCTATCGCGAGGTGCGCGCGGTCCTGGCCCGGCAGATCGCGGCCAGCAGCCGGCCCCCGGACATCCAGATCGTCGAGGTGGACCGCTGGGGGGATCGGCGCATGATCCTCCAGCAAATGGACGATACCCCCCTGCACCGGGCGGAAGCCGAGAGTACCCTGGAGCATCTGCGTTCCCTATGGGGTTATGCCGTCCATCTGCAGGGCGACGCCCTGGACGTGCTGGTGGAATAGCCGTCCTGCGCGGATTCCGGTGCGGGTTCGCTTGGCACGGAATCTGCATCAATGGGATCGGTAATGCTCATGATTACCCTCCTCTATGTAGCTTCCAGGGTGGCCTAGGCCACCTTTTTTTATTTTGGACTCGGTATCCTCCGAAAAATACCCTGCCGATTCCCGGTTGAACGGGAAACAACGATCCTGGACCAGATCCCGATCCATCTGTGGTAATGATTCTCTTCTTTCCGCTCCGCCTTGGTGCATTATGCACCATAAAAGTGCATATCTCATGGGGTTCATGTGGTAAAACCAACCCTGTTGCCAATAAACCACGATTTTATTGCCCTGTTTTTTCTTGGCATCGATTTTGCTTATACGTTTTTGCATTTAACAGGGAGACTCATCCGATGAAATCATCTTTTCGCAATACCCCGCGACGCGTGTCCCGGACCATTTCTCTTGCCATTCTCGGCGCATTGCCCTTCGCCGCCGGCATTGCCCAGGCCGCCCCCTTCGCCTTGCCCGCTCCTCTTACCTTCGACGCCGGCCCCTTGGGCAAGCTCGATGTGCAGGGGGTGTTGAGCGGCTATGGGATTTATCAGGACAACAAGTTCGGCGCTGCTCCATTCGATGGATCGCCAATGCCTGGTGACAAAAATACCTCCGCCGATATCAGCAACGGCCAGGTAATCATCCAGAAGAACTCCGGCCTGGTGCAATTCTATCTGCAGGCGGGCGCCTACAACGTGATGTCCCTGGGGGCCAACTTCTATTCGACCGGCACCTTCACGCAAAACACCTTCGGCGCCCTTCCCGTCGGTTATCTCGAAATCGCGCCCACCGATAATTTCAATGTCCAGATCGGCAAACTGCCCACCCTGATCGGTGCCGAATACACCTTCAGCTATCAGAACTGGAATATTGAGCGGGGTCTGCTCTGGGGTCAGGAAAACGCCGTCAATAAGGGCATCCAGGCCAATTACACCATGGGGCCGGTCACCGCTTCCCTGTCCTGGAATGACGGTTTCTATTCCAATCGCTTCAACTGGGTGACGGGCGCCCTGACCTGGGCCATCAACAAGGAAAACAGCGTCTTTTTCCAGGCCGGCGGCAATATGGGGCATACGAATTTTGCCTATTCGTCCATTGCCACCACGCCGCTGCAGAACAACGAGAGCATTTACGACCTGGGCTATACCTATACCGGCGAAAACCTCGTCGTGACGCCTTATGTGCAGTACACCTCCGTTCCAGCGAGCGCGGTGAATGCCTATTCCGGAATCACTAACGGGAGCAGCACCAGCACCATCGGCGCGGCCGTTTTGGCGGATTACAGCCTGACCAATACCGTCTCCGTGGCCGGCCGCGTGGAATACATCGCCAATTCCGGCAACCCCACCGACGGCGCAGCCA
>Ga0315298_1006004_pt1 | contig 16841 bp, 23 predicted proteins | sample WHS_1_MG_FD_203077 | JGI IMG/M metagenome (GOLD analysis project Ga0315298, IMG submission 203077) | Extremophilic microbial mat communities from Washburn Hot Springs, YNP, Wyoming, USA - WHS_1_MG | ecosystem: Environmental > Aquatic > Thermal springs > Hot (42-90C) | place: USA: Wyoming...
GGAGTTGATGGAGGTACTGGCAAAGGAAATCTGTCGTCTCGCCAGATCCCAACATCTTTTACGCACGTGTATCCAACAATCCGATTTGCCCCCTTTTTTACCCTAAATGTTGCATTACTTATGCGGATCTCAATAATATCTAATATCCTGGCACTTCCACCAAGCTCTCTCAAAGCCTGTAGTACCCATCCCGTCATCATGTCTCGATATATGGACACTTCTTAAACTCCTAGCGCAGTGGCTCACTTTGCGGAGAACGAGATATCGAGAAAAGCAGAGCTATCCACGGTCAAGGGAAGCCGGTTGTTCGCTGCCTGCTATAATTGAGAATGTAGGAATTGAGAAGAGACTGGTTTTACCCTCTGCCAATCATTCGATTTGTGCTCCGCCTCCCACAAATCGTAATTCTTCTGCAAATTGAGCCAAAAATCGGCAGTTGTATTAAAAGCACGAGCTAAACGAAGTGCCATGTCCGGAGTAACGGCCCCCCTTCCATTGAGGATTTTTGATAAAGTCTTTCTTGAAACACCGAGACCCGATGCCAACTCGTTAATCGTCATCCCCAAAGGCCTCAAATAGTCTTCTCTTATGATCTTCCCTGGGTGCGTTGGCTTTCTTTCCATTTTTCTCACGTTCTCACCTCTCAGTGATAATCGCCGTAATCGACAATATAGGCGTCGCCGTTGACAAACTCGAAAAAGACTCTCCAATTTCCGGAAACCTTTACAGCATATTGGCCCTCCTTGTCACCTGCCAACTTGTGCAGGTCGGAACCAGGATAATTCATATCCCTTATTTCACTTGCAGCATTTAACCTATCAAGAATTCTCGCCAGCCGGTCAGCATGTTCCGGCCTTATGCCTTTCTTTTTCCCTGTATAGAAGAAGTCCTCAAGTCCCTTATGTCTGAATGACTTAATCACGGGACAGTTGTAACCCTATAGGTTACATTTGTCAAGGGCAGTTATGAATCGATATCTGCTGAGCTTGGTTCGGCCTCTACTTTTTGATTACATCATCCACCGTACGTCGGGTATCTTCGTCGATCTGCTCCTTACTCGCAAAAGGATTGCGCCGATCCAAATCCAATTTCTTTCCATGCTGAGCTTTGGGCGTTCTTGGATCTATGCCTGCTACGATAAGGCTTGCCTCCAATACACCATGTATGACTCGTTCAACAGGACTTATGAGTATGGTCATATTTGTCTGGACAAACAAAGGGAAAAAGAATCTTCCTCTCCCCAAGGGGAGAAGATTTACTTTCTCTTTATTTTCGGTTGTCTCTGGTGGTGATACGGTACAGCGTCCCGAGAAACAGATTCGAGGTATACGTGCGATGGCCATCCCCATCCCAACCTCCAGCCCGAGTCAATACCGAGTTACCGTTGCCTAACGCCCTTGGCCTTTCCCCGAGCATACTAATACCTTGTCGTGTTTTTACGATACAAGGTCGGCTATTCGATCGTCAGGGGTGGCAAGGATGTCGGACCGTCTTTATCCGGAAGAGCGATACTTGGAGAGTCCAGGCGTAGGCAGGCAGGTTTCAATCCTTCTCCACAGGGTCTGAGCGGTTCCGAGGTGAAATGTTTCTTAAAACGTTGGGCTTTAGAGAAACTTGACACCCACGATCAGGGGCCTGTTTGAAAAGGTTGCGGGTAATCTTGCTTTGTAAGAATAGCGTACATCCTACTTCCTACGTACAACTGGGTCAGGCCACGCCAAAGACCTCGAGTCCCAAGGTAGCTATCTAATTCTCTCCCGAAATAACCACCGAAGGCAGCCAGTAGATGGAGCGCTTGCCTGATCGTGGGTGGCTTTGGAGGAGGACCGGGCGTCTTCTTCACCAAGCCCCACAACACCTTCCACTCGATATCTTTGAAGAAAGTCGTACATGGCAGTTCCGCTTTTTCTCGGCCGAGCATCCTCAGATAGTAAATCCGCCATGCGACGACCATATCCATGCCCAGACACGTTTCAAGCCGATCCGCCGTCTCCAGTTGACGATATCTAATCTGACAACCACTCTCCAACGTCCGATGGTAGACTTCTATCCCCCAACCCGCCGAATACCACTTCACCCGCTTTCGAGCATCTTGAAGGGTTCGAACCTCCGCCGTCGTCAGCAGCATCCACCCAATAGGCGACACCCCTGCCTTGGGTGCCCCCTCCACGATATAGACCGCCCACACCCTCGCAGAGGGAGCCGGTTGAGAATGCTTCGGAGGATTCAGCCTCACTTCCGCAAAACGCACATCCACCCAAGCCCCTCTGGCCTTGTGGGAACCTCGGCGAGGAATATGAATTTGAAGCCGACCGGCCACCTTCTGTTTCCTCATCACCTCCCACAAAAACGCCTGATCCACCTTGCGGTTGCGACTCTTCTCCGCCCGAATCAAAAGTTTCGGCCCCTCAGGCGCTTGGCTCGCCTCCAAAAACAATTCATAAATATCCGCCTCCCGATCCCCGATCACCACCAGCATCGTCTCCGGACAAAGCTTTTGAACCTCAGCCGCTTTCCGAAAGCTCCGCAACCATCGCATGCTCTCCTTTTGCTCCAGAGGCAAGGCTTTGCGCCGATAGCGCTTCCCCTTCTCTTGGGGATCCCGGGCCCAACATTGAGCATCCAGAACCCCCAAGGGAGTCCCCTCTTCCGTAAAGGCCAACGTATCGTGAAGCAGCAGCCCGATGGGATGGTCATCCTGATAATTGACGAGGTCCAACTCCTCCTCGGTCATTAGATCCGCAAGATCCGCAATATAATCGAGGGTCGTCGTATCTTGGGGAACCAGAACCACCCGGTGCTCTCTGATCCGCTCGATCGTGGCCTCCGTGTGGGCGGTCAAGATCACGTCCATGGTCACCTTCCGTTTTTCGAAAAAATCGATCAGCCCAATGGCTTTGGCCCTGGAACTAAACGCTCAGCCAATATTGGCCTCTGGACAAGAACAAAACCCTGGGCCATCGTATAAAGGAGTTGCTTAAGCGGGACGAAATGGCCATCGTCCAGACAAACTCAAACAAAAGGAGATTCGCCGCTTGGTTAACCCTTGGAATTATTGGTGCCTGGGGCCGGAGTCGAACCGGCACGGGGTGGAAGCCCCGAGGGATTTTAAGTCCAATGAACCCATAGTTCAAACTATGAGTGTAAGTTCAAAATCTGCAAGGGTTTCAAGAGTTTGTAAAGAATAGTATTAGAAAAATTTAATTGGAAAAACTGTGGTAACTGGGGGTTTCACTGTTGACACCGAGGCACAGTGTGGTCACAATTAAAACAGCGAGTGAGCAGCGCCCGCCAAGACCCTGCTCACTCTATCCCACCGCCACGAGGTGACGGCATGAAAACCGTCCGCGAACAAATCCGTCGAAATTTCTTCCTCTACGAATCCACCTGGGAAATAGTTCGTCGCAGCCCAACTTACATTCAAGCTTACAACGAATTCAGCGAAAAGGCCGAGGAGGCCGCTTCCCAAGGCTCGCTCGATCGTCTGATCGAAGAGTTCATAACCAATTTTAATATATTTCCATTCGATCCCGCAAGCCCTTTCGAAAAGATTTTTGAGGTATGGTTCAGGAGGGAGTTGGAGAAGCCTTCCTGGAGGCCTCCCTGGTTCGAACGCTTGTATTTCAAGGGCCTCTTTCCTCTCTATCGCCATCCATCGCATCCGGATTCCAAACTACTGATCCCTTTCGAACCCATTGAGCGAAGGCCCTCTATCTACGTGGTGCTCGATCATGTGGCCGGGTTCTTACAAGACGAGAGAATCGGCGGAGGGAAAAAGGATTTGCCTCCCTTTACCGAAGCGCCAACCGTGGTTAAGATCGTGGGAAGCCCTCCAGAAGGCCCTTCCAGGTGTCTATGTTTGTCGATTAATCGAAGTGCAAAGGCGGAGGATATTCTTCGTGAAACTAAGGTCGTCTTGAAGTATTTGGGATTCCCTGACGAACTCCGTGGTTTGAGTCCCGCGACGTTTTGGCGCCGGCTTCGAGTCTTCGACCTGCGTACCGGAAGGATCATGCCGCCTCGGTTTTTGCACCAGAAACTTTTAAAACTCACTCGAAAGGCGCAGCGGGGAGAAGTTGCTTCTTCCGAGCTGTCAGAGCTGATCAAGACCCCGAGGCCTACGTTCGAAGAAATCGGGCTTTGGATGGCTTCAGACAAATGGTCTGGGTACGAATCGGGTAAAGACCTTTCCGACCTCGCTAAGTTGGCTCAAGCCGACTTTCAATCGATCGCCGCACTCATAGGATATGTTTCCGATGAACCTTCGGGGAAAGCGGATCTTCTGTCCACCGCAATCTCTTCCTCTTCATTTGAAGAGGAGGAGGGTTTGGAACGGAGGTCTATCGGCTACTACCAGCGAATGCTTGAGGAAAAGTCGGAGAAACAGGCTGAGCAATCCCTTTTTGACCAGGAAGTGCTTGAAGTTACACGCCTTATCAGAAGGTAAGAAGCCCTGCAAGAGAGCTCGAAAAAGCGAATAGACTACCCTCAAATCCTGGTTTTTTCTAAGCAGGAGGATCCCATGGCAAAAAAATTTACCATGATTCGCTTGTGGAGACTAACGAGAAGGAAAACCCTGGCTCAATTAGCCGACGAAACTGGCATTCCTGAGTATAGGCTTCGGCTTTTAGAAACAGATCCAGAAAAAGGTCGCTTGACTTATGCGGAGGCGGCGGCACTTGCCAGGGCTTTGAAGGTCAAGGTGGATCGATTCGTTGAGCTGGAAAGGGATGGGAACGAGGAAGGAGCCGTGTGAGAGAAAGAGGTGGTATCTTTTTGCGAAAATTTCTAATAAAGAGGGCTTTTCATGCAAACGGAAGCTCAGCTTAACGTGAATTGGTCGGAGGCCACAAGCCGAACGCACCGCGATTTTGCCGGGGTTTCCGCAGAAACTGAGGGCGCGGCCAAGACGCTCGAGGCTTTATTTCGCGGCAATTCCCACGCCTACGTCGTCAACAACGGCGGAGGCTGGGTCGCCCATCGGAGGGAGCTTACGACAAGGAACTTTATTGACCACCTTCTTGGGGTCAGTCGGTTGGCCATCTACCCCTTGATGGAGGATGGGAAACTCGTTTTCTTCGGGATCGACCTGGACAAAGGCCGGGAGGTGGATGAAGCCAATTTTCGAACGTTTGTCGAAGACCTCTTGTCGCGCCTCCTTTCGGCGGGCTTCGAGCCCTACGTCGAGGTCAGCAAGTCGAGGGGGATCCACGTGTGGCTTTTTTTTCAAATGCCGATCGAGGCCGGGCTCGTTCTTTCAGTCGTTAAGGCTTTGCTACCGGCGGCGCCACCCGGAATCGGAATCGAGTTGTTTCCTCGAAGTGGGACAGCGGGTCAAGGATCACTTGGAACGGCTCTTTCGCTTCCGCTCTTCGGAGGCTCGGTAAGAGAAGGGAGGACTGTCTTCCTCGATCTCTCGCTCCACCCCTATGCGAATCAGTGGGGTTTTTTGCACCGAATAAGAAGGATGAGGGTTGAGCTGATTTTTAGGTTGGCGGAGGAGAAGAAATTGTCGATTGCCGCTTCTTCTCCAGAGGCCTTTTTTCAAAAGGCCGATGGGACGCTGGATGTTGCGAAGTATTTGGAGAGCCATGGGGTGAAGTTTCGGCTGAAGGATCAGCCCAATCGCCGCCTGTTTCTGTTAGAGGAATGCCCTTTCCGAGATGAGCACACCACGCCATCCTCGCGCTGGGAGTCCGCCGTAATCCAGGATGCCGTCACCGGCAGGCTCGGTTTCCAATGTTTCCATAATCATTGCTCCGCGAAGACCTGGTCTGACTTTCGCCGAGCCATTTCGGGTAACGAATCCCTTTCAAAATTCGTTCTGAAGGTCGAAGGAGATGCCGTGGAAGCACAAGGAAAAATTTCGCCTATCAAGGCCAGAACCGTGCGCGATCACCTTTCAAATCCATCGCCTCGGCCGCCATTTTTGGTTGATCCGATACTTATTCCTGGCATTATCGGGCTCATCAGCGCCGAAGCAAAGAAAGGAAAAAGCTGGTTCTGCCTTCAACTTAGTTTCTCGATTTCGACCGGGAGAGGGTTTTTGGGGTACCCCGTCCCCCGGCCTCAGCGTGTTATCTATGTTCAGGAAGAGATCCCAGTCTTCATTTTAGAAGACCGGATCCGAGCTCTTGAAGCCCATTTCGGAAGTCCTGGAGACAACCTTCTGATCGCCAGCCAGCAGCGGGTGAACCTCGTCGATCGACGGCATTTTGACCGCTTTGCTGACTTTGTGGCGGAAGTGGGCCCCGCGCTGGTGATTTTGGACACGTGGTCAAAAGTAACGCCGGGCCTCGATTGCAACAAGGCCGAAAATGTCTGCCACATTTTCCAAAGAATTAGGGAAGGGATCATTGATCGCGTGGGCTGTGCGGTAATTTTCGTTCATCACCATGGGCACCCCATGGATGGGGATCGGACGTTTCTGGCTCGTGGATCGACCGCCTTCGGTGCCGAAGCCCAAATGATTTTGCAGTTTTATCCTCGAAACCGGCAGGAGAAAAGAGCCACGATCCTGGAATGGATCACGACTTATGCCCCCGAGCTTCCTCGGCAGCTTGCGTGGTGGGATCCAGAGACGAAGCTCTGGGAAATTCTTGAGGAGGATGCCGACCATGAGCTGAGCCTCCCGCTGCTTGCGTCTGTGATCGGTGGGGGACAAGGGAGGAGCCGGAGGGACGTCCTTGAAGAGTTGGAGGAAAGGCTTGGCAGGGACGTCGAGCGATCTTTGAACCGCGCACTTCTCACGCATTCAACCCTCATTAGGAAGATCAAAAGGGGTCGTGAGATGATCTATCAGTTGACCCCTCGGGGTAGGAAATTTATATCGCCGGAATCACGGACAACGGACAACGGACGTGTCCGGACAAAAGGCCTGTCCGTAGTAAAGTCCAATGAATTCAATATGTTAGAAGAAACAACGGATGCTTGACAACTTCATATGTCCGTAATCTAAGTGCTTGAAATCATTGAACTTTAAAACGGACATTACGGCATATACTACGTATATAGTTTTGTATGTCCGTAATTCTTTCGATCAAGGAGAAGATTTAACCCATGACCGAAAAAAATAACCCCATCGTGGCACTCACCGCCGAGCAAATGATCGAGCGCGCAAAGAAACGACAAGAACGAAAAGAACGGAGAGAAAGATTGGCGAAACGACCGTTCCAGCAGCGGCACATCACTAAAAACTTTTTCCCCTTCTCCCCCATTCGTGCTGATCGTCCAAACGGGCTCGGTCTGAACCTGGACAAGAATGATTGCCGGATCCTCCAGGCCATCTCGGAAGGTGCGAAGACCATCAGGGAGATTTGCTTGAAGGGCCATCTTCGATCGTCAACGGTTTACGAGAGGTTTAAGAAGAATCCTGATTTGCGGGAGGCGCTTCGCATGTGGGTGAGCATCAATTTTGCGATCGCCACGCCCGGGGTGGTTTCTCTCTTGATCGAAAAGGCCGGCCAGAATGCCAAGTTCATGGAACTGTTCTTGAGGGCAACGGGGATGATCGAAGAGCCATCCTTTAAGTTAGTCCAACAGTTTTCACCCGGATTTCTGAGTGAAACGGAAATCCAGAATCTTGCGAAAGGAGGGAGGTTATTGTCGTGAATAAGGCTGATTCGAAGCAAAGAGATGACCTTTTAAACAGTGATTTCGCTCGTATCTTGTCGAATCCTGCATGGCGGAAGAAGTTGTTACAGGAAGCAAGCATTGACGAGCTCATTGCTTTGATCCGGTGGTTTGAATCGCCTCCGGAGGGAAAGAAGGAGCAGGAGTGTCGTTTTCGCCTTGCAAGGCTTGCCAGGGAGCGGAAGCAGTATTTCGAGGCCGGCGTCCCGGAAGAAGAATGGCCGCCTTTGCTTCGAGGTGAAAATTGGGCCGAGGTGGTTTGGTGGAATCTCTCCGGTGAGCAGGCTCTTCCAGATGACTTGTTAGCCAAGTACAACTTCAGGAAGTGGTCGAAGATGAAAAACAAGAAGTTAGTGGTCGGCCAACCGAATGAGAGACAAGGACGAAAGGAGGGGATGCAAGTTGATCAGGAAGGCTAAGAAACGTGGGCCGTTCTTACGGCATGATTTCGTTGCGATGTTACTGAACACGGCATATCGGAAGCAATTTCTAAAAGAGGCAAGCCTGGATGAGTTGCTTGCACTTATCCGGTGGTTCCAGGTGCCACCTGAGCTGAAAGATCAGGAAGAATGGAGGTTTCGCCTTGCAAGGTTAGCGAGAGAGAGGGCCTCTTACATCGAGGCAAATATTTCTGAGAACCTATGGCCCGCGTTACTTCAAGGGGAGGATTGGGCCGAGAAGATTTGGGCTGATCTATCGGGAGGCCAGGCTCTGCCTGATGACTTGCTCTCGAAATACAATTTTTCGAAGTGGTTTAAGACCAGAGGGGCAAAGGAATCCAAAAAAGAGTGAAAGGAGGTAGTCACAGTATGGGCACAATAAGGAAAAATCAAGTGAGGTTTCAGCAGGTTATGGTGACCGAAGGGAATTGTAATCCCGTCAAAAGGCTGTTCAACGTGGAAGAGGCGTCGGTTTACCTTGGCCGAACACCGTGGGGAGTTCGTGAACTGGTTTATGCCGGAAAGATTCCATTCGTACGTTCAGGCCGGAAGATGTTCTTCGATCTCGCCGATCTCGATGCGTTCGTCCAAAAAAACAAGACGCAATTTCATCGCCTGTAGTGGGGCGTGAAGGGAAACTTCGAACCGGAAGGAGGTGATAAGATGAAAGCCAACAAGAGCAAAAGCCTGCAAAGGAAGCGGCCTTTAGATGCGGATGAAAGCGCCGATCCTCGTACCAGCGAAACAAGGAAAGCCGTCACGTCGTACGGGGGGATCACGAAGAGGGTGATCCGGGGAGGGCTGCCGCAGTACGAAACAAGGCCGGGAGTGGCCGACATGGGCGAAACGGTGACGATGCGGAAGGGAAATATCACCGTCACCGTAACCGCGCCTAAAGGCTTCTTCAAGAAACTGGCCAAAGAGGATAAGATTTGAAGAAGCGGGAGTTCGAGGGCATATCCGGGCTCCCGGGGGGAAAAGGGCTCGCAACCGTTCCTCCTGATTCTTTTCCTGCGGGCCCTGAATACCCCAATCCCGGAAAATGGCACCCCCCCTATGATCTGGTGCCGTCCCCCGAATTGGGCCGTTTCCGTTCTTCAACTACTTATCTCATCGACACCTTTCTTTTAACTTCGGGTCAAGGAGGTTTTATGGACGACAATTTGTTTCAGGTTTTGGCGAATGAGGCGTTGTTTTATGCTCGGTTGGACGAGCTTGAGAGGAAGCGTGCTGAGTTGGAGGCAGTGCCTGCGCCTGAGGCGAGGAAGGGCGGTTTTTCTTCGTGGAGGGAGGCCTTGGAGGCTCGTTGTCGATCTGAGATTGAGGCTTCTGCGAGATCGGTGGTTGGCTTGGCGGTTAGGCAGATGGTTTCGGGTGGGATTTGGGATGAGGCGAAGTTGGCGGAGGACGCCTTGAAACTGTGGGACAAGGAGTTGCTGAAGGTGGCGAGGCCGGTTGTGTTGTTGGCGTATCTTCCTCACCTTGAGGCTGCGCTTGATGGTGCGTTGACGGAGCGGGCTATGGCCGAGTGGAATTTGAGGACGAGGTCGGTTGACGACGAATTGATTTTGTGGAGGCGACAGGCGAGGCCTTCGTTTTCGCCGGAGCTTATTAATGTGGATGAGCGGTTTCCCATCGATCGGATTCAGTGGGTGGATGGAAAGGCTCATGATAGGTGGTTAACGGAGGGTTTGGGTTTGAGGAAGCCTATTCCCTTTGATCCTCATGACAAGTGGGTCGAGGGGATGATCAGGTTTTACAGGGAGGTTTATTTGCCACGTTATGAGCAGGAGAAGAGCGTGGAGGAGCCGGTTGAACAGAAGCATCCCGCGGATGAAGAGGATTCTGAAGAATCGGTTTCGGTTCAATCGGGAGGACTTCCGCCCAATTGGCGTCAGGTAATGGGCTGGGAGCGTGAGGACACGTTTGACTTCCCTGGCGCAACAAAATTCATTCACAAGAGGAGACAAGAAGATGACTGATGTAGGTCGCATGAGTGCTGAGGATTTGAAAGTCGAGATTCAGAAGGCTTCGGCGGTACCTGAGGAGCCTGAGCCTTTGACCTTGGACTATTACGAAGAGGAGCAAGGCGAGGGCTGGGGTGATTTTCTTCCACCCGGAGGCGCGAAGAATGCCGAGGCAGAAGGTGCGGAAGATCAGGAAGGGCCACAGGAGCCTCTCTATGATTGGCATGGAGAGGCGGTGACTTCGGAAGAGTGGGATCGTCGTTGGGAAGCCGAGCATATGTATCCCTGGGAGCGGGGTGCTCAGGTTCAGAACGAGGCCATGAGGGAGGCTGAGCAGGGGGCTCCTATCGATCTGGTGAGGGCGTATGTTGAGTTATCGGCCTATCAGGAGGCGCAGAGAAGGATCGAGCAGAACCTTGTAAATTCGTTGAAAGGTGACTTTGCGGCCCTTGCTGATCGTTATAACGTTGGCAAGTGGGATCTGGTGGATCGTTTCAAGAAGGATCTGGAGGTCCCCGGGAAGGTGCAAATTCGGAGGGGGCTCGAGAAAGAAGAGAATGCCCTTGAGATTGCATTTCTCGACTGGGCTGAACAGAGTGGGATTTTGAAGAAGCTCACCCGGGATGAGTTCAAGGAGTTTGTCGATCGTCTTTCTCAGCCTGCGGTAAGAACGAGGACGCTCGATTATTTTCGGCCTGCAAAGAGCCCGGCAAGAAAGCCATCGAAGCCTAAGCCATCGAAGCCTAAGGAGCCGGAGCTCGATGGGGATGACATGATCGAGTTTCTCAAATACAACAAGTGGGCCCACCCGGAGAAATGGGTGAAAGGCAAGACACCTGACCTCACACAGGAAGACCTTTCTGAATATCTTTCTTACAGAGAACGGGAAAGAAGGAGAAGAAGATGAAGATAACGGATAAAGGTTTTTTCAGGAGCTTACAGAAGCATCGAAGGGCGGACATGGATCCCGAGGACTTCGAGCGGGCTTATGGCCCCATTGCGGAGAAACGCTATCAGGAATATTCGGAGGCCTTTTTTCGCAAATACCCTTACGACCTCGCGGTTCAGGCCTTCAAGTGGGCGGAGGGTTTCTTGGACGAATTTTCCGATCTCGAAGAGGTGGTTCAACGTTACTGCATGGAGAATCCAGACCAGGTGACCGCGGCGGACATGAGGCCGTTTCTTTCGAAGGGCCCTCTGGAGACCGATGCCCTGGAGCGCCCGATCGGCCCTCTTGCTCTCGATCCTGAGAGTCAGACCTTTTATGAGCGCCCTCAGAATACCAAAGGCGTGACCAACTTGCCTGACGACGTGGTGAAGGTCGTCCCTTCGAAGCTTTTGAAAAAGATGATCGAGGAAATCGGTGGAAAGGAGGAAGAATGAGAACCTGGAGCGAAAGATGCCTTGCTGCGATCGAAAAGGAGCGCAAGGAAGTGGAGTCACGTTATGGGATCCGCTTGGGCCGCACGGAGATTTTCTGTGCCACGTGCGGGAGGCCCTGGGTCTTCGGCACCCATGAATGCCCGAAGAATCAGGCCTTCCGTCACCTCAAAGGTCACCTCAAAGGTGTAACTGGAAGCCGGAAAAAGGCTGGGGAAAAAAGCCCCGCCTCATTTTCCGCTCCCGAAAAAAAAGCCTTCAAAAACGGCCTTAGAATGCGCTACAGAGGTATTTCCTGAAAGGGGTTTAACTCTATGGAACCGTCAGACACGCGTAAAGTAGACGATTACGGCTTTCATACGCTGGACGCTCGGAGGCGCTATATGCAGTTGGTGACCGAAGAGCGTCTTGGAAGGGTCTATCAGTTGAAGGTGAAGCCTGTCTTCGATCTCAGGGTGAAGGGCCGATATGTGGCCTGTTTATCGGCCGATTTTGCCTATGTCGATGAATCCGGGGCCCGTATCATCGAGGTGATGAAACGTGCGAGCAATGAGAGCTCCGGCTACAGGATCAGGAAAAAACTTGCTGAGATTCTTTTTGATGCTACAGTGCGGGAGGTGTAAAAAATGGACGAGAAAAACGATGAGAAATTGATGACGGTCGAGGAGGTGGCTGAGCTTCTTCGTTTCACGCCTACCACTGTTTATCGCATGGCAAAGCGCGGGGTTCTTCCCGCGAAGATCGTGGGCCGGAATATCCGCTTTGCAAGGGAAGAAATCATGGGGGCGATCGATCGGGGCCTTTACTATTTCCGTGAAGTCAGGAGGCCCGGGATAGTTAAAACACGGCAGTGAAGATCCGCCTCCGCCTCATGCACGGTCTTTTCGCCACGCTCTATTTCCTTGACCAGCTCAGGAGCGGCACGCTCTACGGCTTTGACGGCAGCAACCAGACGCGGCGAGACGTTTAGCAGGTTGGCGGCGGTTTTTGTCTCTACTTTATACAACTGCAAATTTGCGTTTGTATTCCACCGCTTATTTACAGCGTCTTCTTGGCTAATGTTGTCGGCAGTAAAACTAATAGGCAAATTTGCCGATTTGTTTTTAGCTGCATATTGATTACCTTTAACTGCGCCCCTTTGCATGTTCGCCAGCTTCGCCGCAATGACGGCCCGCTGGCTCTCGTTCAAGTGACGGCGTGACCTCCCGCAGGTTGGCGGAAACCCTGGCTGATCTCCCCCTCGATTTTTTTTTGGCCTGACCTGTAAAAAAAAATACAAAGGGGGCTTGACAAATTCGAAAACATGTGTTACAAATTAAGTGTCAACGAATAAAAGGGTGTTTCTAATGGTTAACCTAAAAAGAAAAGCCGTCTTGATCTTGGGGAGAAAAAAGCCTGCCAAAAGCACCCTTTTTTCGTTGACAACCCCGGGATCGAGGCGGCCTTTTTTTCTTTGGGCAATCGTGGGCTGGAAAGGAGGTGGGAGGCGTATGGCCTGGCTCAAAAGGGATTGCCGCGTTCTTGGTTTGCTGATCAAACGGTGGGACGGGGAAACAGGAGAACCGTGGTATCAGGACGTTCATGTCGATTGCGTCCCGAGAAGCGAGAAGGCGGTTTATCAGATTGAACACTTTTATGGAGTGGAAGACTTGATTCAGAGGCAGGGCGAGAAGCTTATCTGCGATTCGTGCGGAAAGCTGATCGCAACATGGAGAGGCTTCAAATAAGGAGGTGAATCTAATCTATGGGATGCGTCTACAAGCGGGGAAATGTCTGGTGGATTAAGTATTACCGGCATGGGGTGCCTTATCGGGAATCGACTAAGACCGACAAGATTACGATCGCCAAGATGATCCTTCGTGAGAGGGAGGGCGACATTGCAGCGGGCAAGCAGCCAGGGATTCATTTCGCCAGGGTGTTCTTCGATGACCTCGCCCAGGATTTCATTACCGACTACAGGATCAATAACAAAGACACCTTGCAGAAGGCCGAGCGCTCCGTGAGGTATCTCAGCGAGTTTTTCGGTGGCATGAGGGCTATGGACGTTACAACTGACAAAATCCGGCTCTATATCGACGGGCGCCTTGCGCAGGGCCTCTCGAACGGATCGATCAATCGAGAGCTTGCGGCCCTGAAAAGAATGTTCAATTTGGCCGTGAGATGCACGCCGCCAAAGGTTCAAATGGTGCCTTACATCCCAACCCTCAAGGATGGAAATCCAAGGAAGGGCTTCTTCGAACGTGAGGAATACGAAGCGCTGAAACAGGCTCTGCCGGCCTATCTGAGGCCTCTCGTGACCTTCGCCTACTATTCGGGATGGAGGAAAGAAGAGATTCTCAACCTGAAGTGGGATCAGGTCGATCTCAAGGAGGGCTTTGCAAGGCTCGATCCCGGGGAGACGAAGAACGAGGAACCCCGAACGTTCTATTTCCCTGAGGAATTGCTCACGGAAATGAAGGCCCTTTCGAGGGAGCGAAATTTGGGTTGCCCCTTCGTATTTCAGAACTTCGGGAGGCAAATACGGGATTTTTATGATGCCTGGAGAAGGGCCTGCATCAAGGTGGGTCTCTTCGATGTCGTGAAAGATGCTTTTGGAAACCAGTACAGGGTGCCGAACCGGATATTCCATGACTTTCGGAGAACTGCGGTCAGGAACATGGTTCGATCTGGAGTGCCGGAAAGGGTGGCCATGCAGATCTCAGGGCATAAGACCCGGTCTGTCTTCGACAGGTACAACATCGTGAGCGAGGAAGATCTCCGGCAGGCAGCAAAGAAACTGGGGGAATACGATCAAGTCCAAGGGGGTCACGCCGGAGGTCACGCCGGAGGTCACGCCGGAGGTCACGCCGGAGGCGTGATTCGATCTCCAGAGCCGAGGGGGGAAGTGATCCCGTTCAAGGAGGTCACGCCAAAGGCGTGATCTGAAAAATTTTTTCAGGTGACGGTCACAATTCAGGCACATTTTGCCAAAAAGCCAATAAAAAAGGGATCAGCATGAAGATTGCCAACCCCTTGGAATTATTGGTGCCTGGGGCCGGAGTCGAACCGGCACGGGGTGGAGGCCCCGAGGGATTTTAAGTCCCTTGCGTCTACCCATTCCGCCACCCAGGCACTTTAGCATTGCTGGTGGAGATCGACTAAAAAGTATAACGGCTTTCGCCTTTTGTCAATACAAGGTAAGACATTTCTGGGTTGGTGTTTATTTTAGACGGTGAAGGAAGAACCGAATTCGTGAGGGAGCCAGAAATGTATTATTGCAAGACCTGACGCCATCGCTGCGGTTTAGCCGCAGGTTTTGATCCTTTCGAGGAGGCGCTCGGCGCGGGCCGTGTTGAAGGCACCACATTCACAACATTTTCCCATGATCCTTGCAGCCTCTTTGGGGGTGAGACGTCGAAGCTTTACCTCTCCGATCAGTTTCTGGATGAGGTTAAAAGAGACCATCCCATGGCCACAGAGGGTGTTCAACTCCAGGACGTGTCTTGCCGGAAGGCGATCCGTCGCTCCCCAGAATCCAAGGGAGTGTTCAGCGCTGTGTCGTTCGAGTCCCGCTTTGCGGCAACATTGCTGAACTTCGTCCAGAAGTCCGCTGACGTTGATTGAGATCCCAAGGTCTGCCCGGATCAGTTCTTCGATCACTTTCTGCAAGGTATCGAGATCGGTGAAGACTGCGGTGGCGCCCGCTCCGTCATCCTGGTTCTGGATCAGTTTCTCGATGTCGATATCCTCCTGAAGGATGTTGCCTTGTTTCACATCGCCGATATTGACCGGATGGTATTTCAGGCAGATACGCATGAACTCACGAAGTTTCGGAGCCGAGCCCTCTTTGTTGATTCCCCTTGCCGTGTGAGCAAAGATGACGTAGTCGTCCTTCAAATCTTCGATCTTTCCCTGACGATGAAGGGTGTTCGTCATGATGAGAGTCCTCTGATAAAGGATAAAGGCAAAAGACCCAAGACCCAAGACCCAAGACCCAAGACCCAAGACCCAAGAACCAAGAACCAAGAACCAAGAACCAAGAACCAAGAACCAAGAACCAAGAACCAAGAACCAAGAACCAAAACAAAGACCTAAAGGCCAAAGATCAAAAACCAAAGCCCCAAAAAAAACCAAAAATCCAAAAACCCAAAAACCGAAAAACTCAAAAACCGAAAAACCCAAAAACCCAAAAGCTGAGGGGATGTCATTTCGGGCTACCGGAGAGGCGAGCTTATGATGAGCACGGCACGTCGTGACCGGACACTCGCTCGTCAGGTTTCTTTGAAAAGGGGGCGGCCCAATCCCAGGTTGGTCTTGCCATTGGCCGAAAGCGTATAACCCGCCTTTTTCACCCACGCCTCATGGGGAATGGTGCCATCGGGCAGGCACTTCGAAGCCACGCCCACCGAGATCACCGTATCCACCTCTTTTGAGACCTTTTCCAAGGCCTGAAGAAACTCTGGAAGCCTTTCGAGCCTCGTTTTCATCTCGATGATCGCGGAGAGGACTTTTTCGTTGAGGATATCCTCTCGGATCTTCCCGGTCTCCGTATCGACCATAAGCTGGGTGACCGGGTTTTCCCTTTCAAAGTGGGGTTTCAGTTTTGCCAAGGCCATGGCCACCTTTTCGATGTCCCGGAAATAAGCGCCGGTGCCAGGCCGACCCATTTCAACAACCACCCCCACCTCGCCTTGCCGAAGCCTGCCCGTAACGTCATTGCTCTTGATCTCGTCCGTGCCCCGGCCCTGTACACCCGTACTCGGATGGATGGTCGTTGGATCGCTGAAGGTGGCCCGGATGCTTCGGGGCCAATCCAGGCGCGGAGGGGTGAGGGCTCCCGTGGGACAGACATCGACCCGGCCCTGATAACCAAGGTGGAAAAAGGAGAGGATCTTTCTCACCGCGTTTGCAAACCAACCCGGATACCCCTCGCTTGTGAGGACCCGGTAACAGGTGGAGCATTCGACGCACTCGTCCTGGTTGACGATCGATTTCCCATCTTCGTCGAGATAGATCACACCCATCGTGCAGACGGCATGGCAGTTGCCACAGCCGATACATTTCTTCTTGTCGATCTCCATAAAGCTCCTCTTCAAAAAGGAGAGATGGATTTTATGGTAAAACGTGATTCGAGCCAAATCAAGGATGAGAAAATAGAATTGTAAGCCGGCGGGGTCGCTGAAAGGCCATAGATAGAGTTGCGCCGTAAGTGGGATGTGGGTTAAGGTTAGGGCAATGGGGAGGCAGTAAGGAGCAAGAAACTGTGAACTTTGAACTTTGAACAATAAAAACACAGTAAGGAGTGAGGAGTGAGGAGTAAGGGGTAAAGAGTAAACTCTAAACTTTGAACGGTGAACTTTGAACAAGGAGAGCAGTAAGGAGCAAAGAACAAAAAAAGGAACTGTGAACGCTGAACCCTGAACTTTGAACCTTGAACTGTGAA
>Ga0315298_1006005_pt1 | contig 16838 bp, 16 predicted proteins | sample WHS_1_MG_FD_203077 | JGI IMG/M metagenome (GOLD analysis project Ga0315298, IMG submission 203077) | Extremophilic microbial mat communities from Washburn Hot Springs, YNP, Wyoming, USA - WHS_1_MG | ecosystem: Environmental > Aquatic > Thermal springs > Hot (42-90C) | place: USA: Wyoming...
AAGAGCACATCCATCAATCTGAACTTGGCCGTGGGCGCCACCCGCCAGGCACCGGACGTGCAGCTCACGCTCCGGGTTCCTTACACCCTTTAGAGCATTCGGGAACATATTGCATCTTGGGTATGTGGATGGGGGGCCCAGCGTCGCCCCCTGTTTTTCTGCTGCCATGCTAGAACGATAAGTTATAGCGTCTTGGCAAAAGAAAAGCCTCCGTACCCGGTACTGGGCAGGCCACTGCTGTAATTGACTCCACCCTCTCCTTCCACACTCCAGCCATCACCCAAGGCAACGGAGATGAAGGCCCCTACCTGGTGAATGCGATAATTGACCCCACCTTGCAAGACCCCTTCGGGACCGAAACTCAACCAGGACACCGGCCGGATACCTCCCCGAAAGCGGCTCCAGTAGGCGCGTTGGCCAAAGGAATAACTGGCCATGGTGCTGACATAGAGCATGGGGGTGAAATCGTAGCGCGCCTGAATCTGGGGGGTGAAGGTCACCGTCCCACCCAACGGGCCGCCAATCGGCTGTGGCTGCCCATTCGTAACCACATCATTGGGATGTATAGAAAAATATTGATAGCCCAGGCTTCCGGAAATGGCCAATTGGTAGGATGGACCCTGCCAGCCATAGCCCACACCGGCATTGAATCCCGGCACCTTCGCGCCAACCTTCTCGCTTGGGTAGCCTGCCTGAAAATGATAGGTGAGATAATTGGCGAAGACCGTCCCGAACCAGCCCGACCCCAGCCGACCACCCGCAAATGGCATAATTGCCCCCAAATAGCTATAGGAGTTCTCCGGCGCCAACTGGGTGCCTCCCAGCAGTAAAGGCTGGGCCATGGCCGGCTCCACACTCATGCACACCCCCACCAATACCGCCATGCCGATCCGAAGACGCATTGCCATACCTTTTTTCCTTATATCTCAATTTTCACCCTATGATGCCTGTGTCCCTGAGAAGGAGGCAAGAAGAGCCCACCACCGACATTTCCGCGATCCCTAAAACTGCCCGATTTTAAAAATACCGTCGCCGCCGACAAAGCGGTCATCGTTGGCGCCGGCGTTTATTTTTCTAAGTTATCGGCGTCGGGCAACGCATATTTCTTTGCCCATTGCGTTGCTACTGTGTGAATTGTTGACGACCCGTCCTACGGACCGGGTCGCCCGTAGGAAACTGGGACACCTTGATACGCAGTGTTCTTGGGTGGGCACTCAGACCGGGGCCCGCGCCAGGATTTCCATTCTCCAACAGATGATCGGTCATTATGTTGATATATCCCTCAATAGCATTGAGGGACAGGGTGCAAACCTCTTCCAGGCGCGCTGCCATCCAGCACTTCGCCTTGTAGGAATTCCCTAAATGATAACAGAGCGCATCAAAAACAAAGCTGGGGGTCTGGAGAAGTAGCCGGGCCCCTGACGATGCGGAATAATCCAAATAAACACTACTTACTTTGTTATCATATGGATGCACCTGGTGTGCGAGAAGTATTTTATTTGTATTCATGCCTTTTAACCTTTTTTGGCCACCCAATAAAACGACGTATGATCCCTGCGCATATTTAACAATTGTATAGACAGTTCTGACTCAGAAAACGGCAATTAGCGTGGTAGTAATCTACAGACAATCGCTTGTCTACGAGTTCCAGAGGCGTTCTGCGCGCTTCAGCTTTTCCGTCCGCTCCCAAAAAAGGTTAGTTGCCGCTGAAGGAACCAGACGCCTGCACCACGGATGCTGGCAGATTTTGCAAAAGGGGCAGGATCAGCGCCAACGGCTGCGACGTGCTTGAACTGATGCCACCTTGGACATTACTCCGAGAACTACCGCCAGTCCCTTGGGTATTGGAGGATGTGTCTCGCATAGGTAGTTCATCCCAGAGCACGACTACGGGCATTTGATGGGCAGAGGCTGCTAAACCAGGCACCGTTATTCCCTCACCCCGGGCTTGCCGCAAGGCGGCGTTGCTGACGATAGTGCCCTTATCGAAGGCCGCTGATTGCATCGCCGGAATGTCAAGACCGCCTGCTGCTTCTGCCGCCATGACGGGTGCCCAAGCCCATATTCCCGCCACCAGCCCGACACCAATTATCGCCCATGTCATTTTCCGAGACATGACATCCTCCTTCTCGCCTATCCGCCTACGGGACGTTCAAACTCCGAACGTTACCCTGCTGTAACGTCTGACCAATCTGGGTCATTTGCTGGGTATGTATTGCGTTGCTGACATCCAGATTGATCACGGTCGCGTGCTGGATTACCTGGTTATTGAGGTTGTTCTGCACCACCGACAAGGCGCTGGCAGCCTGGTTGAGGAGACCGCTGGAAACCTGGTTCGCATTTCCCACCTGCACGATCTGCTGCACCCCACTCCCCTGCGTCACCACCATGGTCTGCTGAACGCTGGTACTCTGCGATGCGATAATGGTATTACCGCTGGGACTGGAATCTATTCCCGAGCGCGATGCCAACATCCCGTTGATATAGGTGGTCATCTCCACACCAAACTTCACCATCATACCCCCGACATCGAAACCTCCGCGCAATTTCGCCAATTCGGCTACAGGCACCGGCATCCCAAGCACCGGCATAGCAGCAGCGCTGACGGGTGCGGCCATGCAAAAGATGGTAAGGAACCCCATCAGGGGCCCTTGGAAAGATTGATTCGACTTGCAAAAGCGCTCATCCATGATCATTTCCTCCTGCTATTTTAATGCTTCAAAAACTTCCGGCCCGAGGCAGCGTGAGAAGAAAAGAACCCAGCGATGGTTGCTGCTGCATGGCTGCTGCCAGCGGCGCCCGCGGCACCTTATCCCATTCCGCGATGCTATTAAAGGAAGCTTTAGCCATTTTGACGCCTGGTCCACTGGTAATGACGAAAAGAATCCCATTTTTCTTCCACATGGCATCAAAGGATTCCCGGGAAATAAGGCGCAAGCCCAAGGCTGGATCGCCGACCAGCACCTCATTCTGCTCAACCCCTTTCACCACCACAAAATGCATATAACCATTAAAATCAATAAGGGCTATCGCCGGCAGATTCACCTTAGCCAGATTGCTCAAAGAAGTCCGGAAGCCGTTGGCCGAAAAGCCGTGGGCGTCCAGATAGTCTTTCATATCGAGCAGGGAGAACCCTTCCTTCTCGATGACTGCTTTGTCACCGTGATCCCACATCCACTTAAATACCTTCATCTCATCCGTAGGATCGTTATAGCTATAGGTGAGCAAAGTGGCCACAGCTGCAGATCCACAACTAAAATCATATTGTTGATGGATCACTGACTGAAAACGCATGGCATTCATGCTCTTGACGGGAATATTGAACTGACCGCCAGCGGTGGACAAAAAAGCATCGGCCACGGCCTGTCCCTGACTCAGAACCAGCGTGACCAATAGTGATGATATTGCCAACAACCAGCGTTTAGCGGACATGACAAACTCCCATCAATGCATGGTCAGATTGATCTGCATCGCATTCTGAATGAGGACATTATTGCCAGAGTTCTGAATGACCGTTACAAAACCGGAGGCATTGCCAAAAGCCCCGCCCTGGATGATATTGCTACCCGTAACGACTCCATCACCTACGGCATTTCCCGCCGATGTCCCATTCATCACCAGGGTGGACAAGCTCTGATTAGGCAATGCCTTGCCCGCGGAATGCACTAACGCCTGGCTGCCTACGGCAGTACCCAGCAGGGCCAAACCGGAAACGCCATCCACCGGCAAGGTAGCCGCTTGCGCGCCGAATGCCCAGGACAGCAAAATACCCGTCATGAATAAGTGACGCATGCGAATGTTCATGATTTCTCTCCTCACATTCTTGGTAAAAATGGGGGATGCCCGAGCCTTAGGCACCCCCCACCTTGCATCGCGTGACTTAGTTGTTGACCTGGATCGAGGTCTGGTTCTGCAACATGCTGTTGGCACCGGTGTTCTGGTTGAGCGCGATCACACCAGCGGCATTCTGGAACGCATTGCCACCGATGGTGGCGTTAGCCGCATAGTTTGCCTGGGTGAATGCACACGGATTGCAAGGATTGCCCGTGGCAGACACCTGCAGAGCGTTCCCGGCTACCACACCTCCCAGCGCGCCAAAAGCGTTGCCACTGCTGGAACCCACTTGACTGACCTGTACGTTGGTCTGATTCTGCAGGAGGCTGTTGGCACCGCTGTTCTGGTTGGCCGAGATGATGCCAGACGCACCGCTGAAGGTATTGCCGTTGATGGTGGCATTGGCATTGTAATTGGTCAGACCATTCTGCCCATAGTAGTTGTAACCGGGGTCAGCATGGACATCGACAGTGTTCCCTAGCACCGCGCCGCCAAGCAAAGAAACCAAATCCACTTTACCGGTAAAGCATTTGCCATCGGCGCAAGGACTCAATTCGTTGACCTGCACGCTGGTCTGATTGTCCAGGAGGCTGTTGGCGCCGCTGTTCTGGTTGAGAGAAATGATACCCGCTGCGTTGGCAAAGGCATTGTCACCCAAATAGGCGTTACCGTCATAGTTGGTCTGGGCACCATAGGTGCTTACTCCGATCCAGTTTCCATGCACCAGGCCCAGATCCTCGCTCTTCATTTTCGCATCGATGTCACCACTGACGGCGTTCACCTGCACCTGGGTCTGATTTTGTAGCAAGCCATTGGCACCGCTGTTCTGGTTGGCCGAAACGACACCGGTCGCGTTTTCAAAGGCCTGACCATTGATGGTCGCATCGGAGCCGACGTTGGTCTCACTGTTGTTCAATCCGTTACCACTGGTCGCAGAAACCGAATTGCCGTGAACCACGCCCACCTTCACCACGTCGCTATTAGCCTTGGCAGGATGAGAGGACGGGGGCGGCGGGGGCGGCGGTGGGTTCCCCCACGCAAACGCGGCGCCAGAAAACGCAAGAGCCAATGCAGAAATTAAAATAGCTGACTTTTTCATGACTTCCTCCAATCTATCCGTGTTCCCAAAAGGTTCCAGAAAAATCTCGTGATCATCCTGGATCATGCTTTAATGCGTCCCCAAAACTTCGGGAGGGACGCCTTTCTACTAGCAATTCCCATGCCGTTTTATTAATTATCTATTAAACAATTGGTTATCCATTATTTCGCGAGCCGACGCCCAATCGGATCTGTAAAACATACGCAACAACCATCGCCCACGACCCGGGATGAATTCCCTTGATCCCTGATGGCGTGGCGTTCAATCCAGCATTCTTGGCACGATGGAGATTTGCTGCGGAAAAGATACAGATGCGGAGGTCGCACCATCCCCAGCGAAAAAATGGGGTACATGGAGAGGCGGGTATCGGGAATGTTACGGGCGCGGGCGGGCAGAGCATGCCGCCGGGGCTTTAGGACGTGGGAAAGAGGCTATGTCCGTTGGTCTCACGAATCGCGTTGAGCAGGACTTGTTGGAAAAAGCTCGCCGCATCCTCCGCGACTGTCCACTCCACCGCACCCTCCGCTCGAAAAGCCTTGATCGTGGCCACCAGCACGCGATGATAGGTATGGTGGGCGATGTCGATGGTCGTGCCTGCCAATCCCAGGGCCGCAATAGCGGTCGTTACGGGGGAGGACAACGCATCCTGCAGCGGCAACCTGGCCAGCCACTGCGGGTTTTTCACGGCCAATTCCTGGATCAGGCTGACATAAGCAAGGTGATGGGCAAAAATACCGAGGAGGCTATAGAGGGAATCTTTCCGGAGCGGGGGTGAACGCCGCAGCCAATCGTGCAGGACATCGACGGGCATCGCCGGAGCAATGGCGTAGCCCTGCACCATGGGCACGTTGAGCACTTTCAGCGCATCGAGCACATCGGCCGTCTCACAACCTTCCGCCACGAAGTCCACCCGCAGGCTCCGGCTCAAATCAAGCAGGGTCTGGATAAAATGCAGGCCGTTGGGATTGACCTTCAGGGTATGCACAAAGGCTTGGTCGAGCTTGATTTCATCAATGGGAAGGTCCTTGAGCCGCAACAGCGAGGAGTAGGCGCTGCCAATATCATCCAGGGCCACCCGCACGCCAAGAGCCTTGATATCGAGAATCCGCTCCCGCGCTTCGTCCATGGAGAGAAAATCACTACCCTCCAGGATCTCCAGCACAATGCGAGACGGATCGATGTTGCCCGCAGCCAGGATACCATCCAGACAACGCAGGCAGGTGCCGGAGAGAAGCAACTCCGGCGTGACATTCACCGAAACCCACAGAGCGTGGCCCGCCCTGTCCAGTTCGGCCAGGTCTACAATGGCCTGGGAGAGCACCAACTGGGTCAGCATGCGCTGATCTTCGGGGGTGAACTGGGGTAGAAACTCCTTGGGCAGGAGGATAGCACCCTCGCTGTTTTCCAACCTGGCTAGCGCCTCTATGCCAACGATATGATTGGAGGCGAGATCCAGCACCGGCTGGTAAAACACCCGCAGACCATCCGCCCACAGCAATGCGCGAAGCGCCTTACCGGTTTTTCCATGCTGATCCAGCGCATCATTGTAATAGCTCCAATACTGATTCCGTTGCACCTTGACCGCTTTCGAAACGTAGAGTGCCTGGTCCGCATGGCGCAGAAGCAGATCTGCATCGCTGTCGTCCAGGGGGTATACAGTGATCCCCAGGCTGCCCCGCACCTGGATGGTGAGACCCTCGGCAAGGCTGAAAGGCAATTCGAGGGCCTCGCCTACCTTGACGACGATCGTCTCCAGGTCGCGCAAGTCACGCAGGTCTTCCAGGACCAGCACAAACTCATCGCCCCCCAGGCGGGCGGCGTAATCCGTGTGGCGTAGAGCTTGTTTCAATCGTCTGGCCAGATCCATGAGTAGGCGATCGCCCATGGCATGCCCATGGGTATCGTTGATGCCCTTGAAATTATCGAGATCGAGCATACCCACACCCAGCAATCGCTCATGGCGAAGTGCCCGCGCCATGGCATCGCTCAGGCGCCGGGCTAGGCCAAGCCGATTGGGCAGGCCCGTGAGGCAATCGTGGTGGGCCTGCCAGGCATGAGACTCCCGTTCCGCCGCCAACTGTTGGCGGCTATGATATTCGTCCAGGGCGATATGGATACTACCCGTCAGTTGATTCAGCAGATTGCGCAGTGCCGGACTGAAATAGTCGGCCTCGGCAGACTCCACTATCAGCATCGCCACCGGCGCCGCCTCCCCACCCACAAAGATGGGCCACCCTCCCAGTGCCCGCACGTCTCGAGACAAAAGCTCTCCCAGGCCCACGCGGAGGTCCTCATCTTTCTGCACATCACTGATCACCAGCGGCGTTGCCGCATGGTAGACCCGCGCGGCCACCATGCGTCCATAGGGAAGGTGGTCGGGATTCAAAGACGCCCGGAGCCCTACCAAGGCCTCTTCCCGCTCTCTGGAGCGTGCGATTACCGCTGCTTGCTGCAGCCATTCGCTGCCCGGCTTTACCATCCATACCAATACCCCCAAGGCATCGGTGTGTTCTATCAGCAATTGCACCAGCCGCTGGTAGAGGATCTCCGGGGCTGGTTGGCGCAGCATTTCCTGCAGCAGCATATCCAGCACCCTTTGGTAGCGGCGCAGGCGCGTGAGTTCCAGAGCTTTTTTCCGGCGATCCAGAAAGGAGCCTACATCTTCGGCCAGATGGGAAATCAGGCCCACGATATCTTCCGGGAAACTTTCCCCATCGCGCCGGTAAATAGAAATGATTCCCCGGTCACCTTCATTGAAATAAAAGGGCGCCCCCGCAAAGCCCTCGATGCTGCTGGCAATGGCCGCATCCCGCCAGGGCGCCATGATTGGATCGTCACGATGGCAGACATAAGGCAGCCCCAAACGGATGGACCGGCCACTAGGGCCAGCTCCTTCTGGGTCCTCCGGATCAACGGATACCCGCATGCTGACGAAATCCGGGACCCCAGGACCGGCAGCGGCCATGATGGACAACTCCGGTTGTCCCTTGGGCGCAACGCCAATCCAGACCAGAGGAGCATGCAGGATACTGGCGACCAGACTAGTGCCGCGGGATAGAACATCCTCTACGGACGATTCGGGTTGCGGATGGGTCAGCATCCGGTTTAATTGGGTAATGGCAAGATAGAACAGATCGCGGGAGGCCGCCTGCTGCGCTGTAGCCTGCTGAAAACCCTCCTCCAGCCAGAATGCATCTAGTTGCAGGCGCTTGTACAGGGCGTACCGAAGTGCTCGGGATAATTCTGGTGCAAGCCCAAGGGCCTCCACGCCCATCTCGAAATCCTCGGCGAGAAGCCCATAACTGAAGGTGATCCACTGGATGGGCAGCCCCATCTGTTGATAGTCGGCGCCCGCGCGCTGCAAGAACGCCCGTCGCCCGGCGTCATAGTCTGTGCCCAGAAGCGCCACATAATGGTCCTCCATGAGTGGCAGCGCCCGCGCCAGGAAAGGCTTGCGCAGCAGGGGCTGCAGACTCTTCTCCTGTTGCAGGAGTTTCACCCAGTGTTGAGCAAATGCCCTCGCCCGCAGCGCGATGGATGGACCATGGCGCCGCAGCAGGGACTCTTCGCCCGGGTCAGACACCAGGAAACCTGGCAGCAAATCTAATCCCGCATCAATGTGCGACATTTACGTTCCCCCCATGCCACCGCCAAGGGTATTTAGAACAATACCCGGTTAGGGCAATATCTGGTTCCGAAGTGCGGCCTCCTGTCACCCGGCGGCACGCTCCGCCGCCTGGTAGACATATACCGGCGCGACGGAACTCCCTGCCCGCTCACTGAAATCCGCCCTGATGCGCAAAGATTGCTGCCGGTATTTGCCTTGCATCAACATTTGCACGTCGGCCTCGGGGCCCAGAGCATCATAGGTCAAAAAGGTGCGGGGCCCGCTGGCGTTGCCGGAAATCAAGCCTACCCACTGCCGATCGCCAGGAACGTCCAACCGTTGATAAGAGACCGGAATCCAGTGCTGGACGGTATCGGCACGAACGCCGCGCCCCGTCAACCAGAGCCCCAGACGTTCCAGAGGGGTACATACGCGCTCCGACAGACCGAGCACCCGCCACTGCAAATCCGAGCCGTAGAGAAAAAGCCCCAAACGGTCCCTGGCGGCATCGTCCGGCCAGAGGAATCGGCAACCCACGGTCCGGACTTTGCCCATTTCACCCTCATTTTCGCCCATCACCTCCGCAGAAAATGAAATCTCTCCGTCGGGGATCAGCAAGCGGCCGCTAATTTTTCCATGTGCGGTCATCTCTTGCGCCAATCGCGAATAAATACGCAATCCGGAAAGTGATACGTCTTCGACAATGGCCAATTCCGTCAGATCCGACGGATCATCAATGCACACCGCGAGCGGCACCGGGAAGCGATATTCATTGCGCCGGTGGCGCCGCAAAATGGTCATGGTTACTACCAGCGTCGCCAAACCGACATTCACGCAGGACCATAGTACATTCGCCACCAGGGCCTCTGTAGGGAGCGCGTCGTATCCAGACAATCCCCATACCCCGAAAGGAATAGCAACTGCATTCATCCCCAGTACAGAATATTGCGGAGCCATGTAGTGACTATCTCCATGCAGAGCACTCGTATGCTTTGGCGTCACGAAAAAAGCGATTTTTCCTCTGAACCAACCCAAGGTTGACACCATGAGCGCCCAGAACCGTGCCATATTGAACTGCTCTGTCTGGAGCACACGGCCATAGCCGCGATTGATTTCCTCAAAAGCCCAGAACGTGAGCACATAATAGGGAATGAAATGCCACAGAAAGGTGGCACTACCAATATCCACGATGGGCAACCATCCCAGAACCAATACCAGAACCGGTGCAATATAGAATATTCCTTTCTGCCAACCATCAAAGTAGGTAATGGCTGATGCCAGATAATTGATTTTCTGGGGTATGGTCAGGCCGCGGGTGAAGAGAATGCCCTCCTTGCGCCACACCTGCATGGCTCCTTGCCCCCAGCGTATGCGCTGCTGCAGATAAGGCCCTATGGCGAGTGGCGCCAACCCATACGCCAGTGATTCCGGATGGTAGACCGAGTTATAGCCCTTCTTGTGCAGGCGCAGGGAGGTATGCAAATCCTCCGTGACCGTCCCCACGGCAAAGCCACCAATACTATCCAGCGCCGTCCGGCGAATCACCGCGCAACTACCGCAAAAGAATGCGGCATTCCAGTAGTCCTTACCACGCTGTATCACACGAAAAAAAATTGACTGTTCCGACCAGATACTACGGCTGTTCGAACTTTTTATATGCTGGTATGAATCGAGATTATAAAACTCCTGCGGTGTCTGCACGAAGGCTACATTTTCGTCGCTAAAATATCCCAAGGTATGCGTCAGAAACTCTTTTGCCGGGATATGATCCGCATCAAAGATAGCCAGAATATCGGCCTCGACATGACGCAACGCATTATTCAACGATCCGGCTTTGGCGTCGGCGTTGTCGGTGCGCGTAAGATAGTTGCAACCGATCTCCCTGGCGAGGCGCCGCATCTGGGGCCGGCGGCCGTCGTCCAGCAACCAGGTTTGATGCGGATAATCCATGCGGATGGCACCCAATAATGTCTGGCGTAGCATGTCCTCGGGTTCATTGATTGTCGGCACGAGTACAGCCACCCGCAAACCGGGGGGTGGGGGGGGCGCTTTCCGTACCGTCAGGCGCCAGGTCATGAACAGATGGAGCATGATGGTAAAGAAACTGAAAAGCTCTGCCCCATATAGAACCACAGAAAAAACCAGATGATCTTCGTTCAGGACTCCAGCCCGCCAAGGGAGGTACCAGACTGCAGCGAGGAGAAAAGTGAAGACGACGATCGTTTTCCCCTTGCCCAGGGATTCATATGGGATTTGCTGACTCATAAAGCACCTCCAGTGATTTATTACTTCCTACTGGTTATATAAAGCAGATACACTTATGATCGGCATGGGCGGGTAAAATAAGGTGCCTTGCCCCTCGCCAATACCACTATCCAACACATAAGCAAGCTGGCTGACTTGTTCAACATTCTGGGCCATGAGCCGAGCTCCGTATTTCTCAGCCCATTCGTTCAAATCCGCGATGGTCCCATGGACAAGAGCGAGGTCCTCTCCAATAAATATATCCATATCCAGTTTGACGATTCCCGGTTTCAACATGCGCAGCAGCTTGGGAACCAAGGCAAGGTCATCCACATGATCGAGGACAATACCCACCCCCCGCCGACGAACAGCCGGCATCCGCGACACCCATTCAGCGGGTTGTAACACCAGATCATCTGCATTGATTTCCAGCCTGATCCGGCATGGCAACAGCGCAGACTCCTGGATCACGGCATCTAGCAGGAGGGGAAAGGAGGCATCGCAAAGAAATGCCGGAGACACATTGATCCCCAGATGCAGCCCGTCCGTGACCTGTAGAGGCCATGACGCAAAGTTCATACATGCGTGGCGTAAAACCCAGGTTTCCAGGGACAGCAGGACACCATGAAGCCGCGCCGAGGGGAAAAACTGTTGCGGATAGAGCAGTCCGTGGCGAGGGTGCTGCCAGCGCAGCAATGCCTCAACGCCAGAGACTGAATCATCCGGAAGGCGCGCCTGTGGCTGGTAGTGCAAAACGAGTTCATCATGGTCTATCGCCGCCATCAGTTCTGCCCCAGAAAACCCTCTATCCGCTGCGCCGACAGGAGAGCGTGCTGGGTTGTACAGTTCCATGTCCGTAGCTCCCGGACGAGTGGTCTGTAGCAGAGCCGCCTTGGCGTTGGCGATCAAATCCTGGGGAGTGAGCCCATGGAGGGGATACAAGGCAATACCCATATCCGAACCAATGGCACCACGCTCCGCCATAGCGGAAAAAGGACTATCCAACAGGGCATGGAGGCGGCGCGCCAGACACCGTGCGGACTCAGTGCCCTTCACATCTTCTGCCAGGATGGCAATATTTTGCCCGTTCAACAGGACAACGCTGTCCACGCACCGCACCAGAGTCAACAGGCGGTCATGGATCTGGCGCACGAGGCCAGGATGCACAACGACACCACTGGTGATCTGCGACACCTGACAGTAGCGGGGGCGGATGAGCAGCAAGGCAAAGTTTCCGCCATTTTTCTGCACTCGGCGAATGACCAAGGCCATCCGCTGCTCCAGCGAATGCCTGCCAACCGGATCATCCTGCGGCAACTCCATACTACCTCCTCCATTGACGAAAAACAGGCAATCGGTAACGTTCTTTTTCGTAGAACCACTTCTCGTGGTAGGGATGGCTATACTAAACGCAAGAGTCATGCCGCTAAGCGTAACTGCACTGGAAAGCTGACAAATATGGCAACAAAAAAGGTGGTTGGTCCCGGCATTCTGTAACATCATTGTGACAAGCCTGGATGATCCTTTTCCCGGAATTGTCTTCCATATCGACTTATTGATTATCTTTCATGGTGTTAAGAAATGTTTCAGTGAAGCTACAACCGGAATGAAAAGAGAATTGAGGTTGGCGACAACATCACTCTAGCCACAACAAACACCAACGATAATGAACGAGGTTCACGCTGATTCCCATTCCGACAGACGTAAAGCGAGGATGTCTTGATGCCAACCACTCCAGCCGCCCAAAGCGCAACCTCAGCCAGGCCACTGCTCGTATTCAACACACGCCCTATCCCTGGCCTGTCTGCGGCCCTGCTACGCAACTTTGGCTGGGAACCATACTGGATTACCAACGAACGGGATGCAGCATGGCAGCAGCGGCACGGCTCCATGCATACCGCGCTGGTATACTTGGACGCCGAAAACAAACTGTTGCGGCAAATCGAAGCCATCTTTTCCAGATCCGCACAGCGTACTCGAATAGTAGCGATCGTCGATCCTGATAGCATGCGGGATCGACGCCTGCGGCGATTTGTCGCTCAGTTCTGCTTCGACTACCACTCCCTTCCGCTCGATTTACCACGGCTCTTTTACAGCCTGGGGCACGCCTATGGTGTGGCCATCATCGACGGCAGTAGCGGTGGCGACCCCCGTCCGCTGGATACCATGGTGGGCACCAGCAAAACCATGCTGACGTTATATGGGCAGGTTCGCAAAGTCGCCGCAGTAACCGCGCCTGTGCTTATTACGGGTGAAACGGGCACCGGCAAGGAACTAACCGCGCTCGCCATACACAAGCACTCGGCGCGAGCGGACAAGCCCTTCGTGGCGATCAACTGCGCCTCCATCCCTGAACAACTCATTCAGTCAGAGCTATTTGGCCATGAAAAAGGCGCCTTTACAGGCGCTCACGAACGCAAGATTGGGAAGATCGAAGCAGCGGTTGGTGGTACGCTGTTCCTCGACGAAATCGGCGATCTGTCCATGACCATGCAAGTCAATCTCCTCCGCTTTCTCCAGGAAAAACGCTTTGAACGCGTCGGGTCCACCCAAAGCCAGTTGTCTGATGTACGGGTCATCGCCGCCACCCATATTGATCTGGAGGCAGCAACCAAACAGGGTCAGTTCCGGGAGGATTTATATTATCGCCTCAACGTGCTGCGCCTACAGGTGCCCCCCCTGCGGGAGCGGGAAGGTGATGCGCCCCTCCTCGCCCACTACTTTCTCCAGCACTTTGCACACGAAAAAAATGCCGCCATCAAAGGCATCAGTAAAGCCACACTTGACGCTATAACCACCTATTCCTGGCCAGGTAATATCCGTGAATTGATGAATCGCATGCGACGAGCCATGGTGATGAGTGATCACGCACAAATCTCCATCAAAGATCTTGGTATTCCTGAACAGGATATACTGTCCATGACGCGATTAGACAAGGCACGGGGAAAAGCCGAACGGGAGGCTATCATTGCAGCCATCCACGCTTCCAGAAAAAACATTTCGGAGGCGGCACGCGCCCTCAATATCGCCCGAGTTACCCTATATCGTCTTATGGAGAAGTACACCATTGACGTCTGATCCGTTTGCTCCCAATCAATTTCGCCAAAGTGGAGATAATTATCAAGGGATCGGTCGTTTGTACGATCTTTCGCTGAGTCATCTTCAGCAGCCTTCTCGGTGCGCGTAACTCTCTACCCAATCCATGATCTGTTGACCGATACCAGCACCGCGATACTGCGGGTCGACGATCACGTTGTCGACATTCAGATAGCGTCCACACTAGAAACGCGTTCCCAGCCAGATGCCCGCCACACCGATACAGCAATCATCCGCAAAAGCGGCAGCGCATCGATATCCCTGTGCGGTCATATCCTGAAGTCTTTGCGGGAGCACATCCAACGTTACGCCAGGATTCAGGATCTGAACCAGCGACCCATCGCCCAGTGTTGTCGTCGGATAAAAGCGCATCCCCGCTGAACAGTCCACCGACTCCCGGGTTTTCCAGAAAAGATGGATATCGCCATCCGGCAAGGCCGAAAAAATCTCATAGGGGCCCGCCAGATCCAGCAGTTGAAGACCCGGAAATACCAGAAAACCCACCGTAATCGTCATCAGGGATGGCCCTTTTTGCCATCTTTCAGGCTGGCCAGAACATATTCAGCCATGGCCCCGGAGTCAGGCTGTTTTTGCTGCCCCAGGTGCGCGACGACAGTATCCCGGTTACCAACCGGCTGGTTCTGGCTGACCTTCCACTTACCCATCCAGCGGGAGATGGGGATTTCTATGCCCACTACCTGCTGGATGAGACGCTCCGTAAAATCCCGAGGCGCATCATCCACCTGCCAGGGCAGGGTAAAGCCATTCTCCTGCTGTGCGGTCAGGGCGACCATCTGTTGCCGTACCCAAGCGGGATCGTCCTTGACGTGCAACGGACCGTAGGCATGAACGACGGCATAGTTCCAGGTGGGCACTACCTTGCCGGTTTCCGCCTTGGTCGCATACCACGAGGGGCTGATGTAGTGTTGCGGCCCCTGAAAGATGACTAGCACCTCGCCGTCCGGGGGTGGCTCCCGCCACAGCGGGTTGGCGCGCGCCACATGTCCCTGCAGCACCGGTTGCGGTCCTTCGCCGGGTGCGAGGTACAAGGGAATATGATTCGCCTCCAGACCATTGGCACCCATGCTGACCAGTGTTGCGAGGGGATAACGCTGAATCAGTGCCCGCAGGATTTCGGGGCGGGTTTCTGCAAACGGGTCAGGGCAGTACATGGTCGGTCTCCGCGCTATTCAATGTGCGGCGCCGTAGACTGCTTACGCACGAATCAGTGGCGGGTGGGCAGGCGTCAATGGGATGGCTCCGATATTGCGATATATATCGTCAGAGGACAGAGCGGACGCCAACTTGCGGATATCGGCATGCGCATAATCTACGGTGGCGCTTTCCATCAGGAAGTGCGGCGACGGCTGGGTATCGAATTTTGCGAGCTTCATAAATTTCCTGTTATTTCTGCGTGGGTTCGCGCAACACACGGATATCTGCCATATCCACCAGATCCCATTCCCCTTTATTACGGTATAGGCGTTTATGCTGATTCGGGTAATCCGCGACATCCTGATCCAGTCGCTGACCGATGACCAGGCACTCGAGTGTTTCCGTCCCATCGTTGCTGATGCTGTGCGCGACTGTATGGCAAGGAAAACCGACGAAGTCACCTTGGGCGATGAGATACTGATCACCCCCCATGGTGAGCGTGCCCTTACCAGACAGCACGTACACGGCTTCTTCTTCATAATGATGCAGGTGGTACTCGGTACTCTCTTTACCCGGCTCTATCTGGATGAGATGTATACCCATGTGCCGGAGGCCTACCGCATCGCCTAAAGACTTATTGATACGAACAGCGCAGGGATTGAGGAAATGGACCTTATGTTCGCCCTTCATCTGACTGATTTCCTGCGCGGTGAGTAGCAGTTTTCGGGTATCCATGTCAGTACCGCTTCTTGGAGATGTCATCATGCGCGTGGCCAATATGGTCATTTGCCTCCGCGCGATTCTTCAACGCCTGATTCATTGCATGAAAACCCGCTTTTGTCGCTGCTTCCATGCTGGATACGAACATGCCCACCAGAATGCCTGAGAATCGCTCTCCCTGGGTGAACCGCGTATACCCATTGCTGAGCTCGGTGAGCTGAAAGTAGTGTTCGCCGTCAAAGAGACCCGGGAATCCCAGGTGACCCAGCCAGCGTAGTTCTTGTTGATTTGCTGCTTTCAGCACCCTCGACCGGAAGGTCATGGCCCGGCGTTCCTCTAGTTGAATGGTCGCACGCAGCTTCTTTCCCGGCTTCGCCACTCCGGAAAGCGAGCGAATGAAGGGATTCCATTGCGGATAGGCGGGGAAATCCATGAGGATGGACCACACACGCTCCGGTGATGCCGCAATATCAATCTGTGTCACGATCTGATGCATGGCTATCCTTCGTCGTTGTGAAATAATCCATTATGTTCAACGCGATGCGCCATAGAGTGCAAAATCACAATTCATTTGTTCTGCGTATGATAATTACGTGGAATCACTCTGTAATTGACTTCCCATAGGGACGTATATACATACTCCATCTGCTTTCAGATGATGGGCAGGATCTGGTAGATTGCCGGAAATCGCCACCCAACGTTCCATTGGCGTCCGATCAAGTCCTGTTGCCCATAGATGTAGCACTTGAAAACCGAGCGCTCTTAATGCGTCACCACTTTCATTGCTAATTAACAATCGCTGTTCATTTGTGACATTTGTGAACAGATCGACCCCTCCATAAATATTCCTATGCCAATCTGTAATCATGGGTTGCCACTTTGCAAAATTGCCGCCACCATTTTGGTGATAATCAGCGCTTTCAAGAACCCCCTCATTGGCAATAGTGTGAATAGCGAGATAAGTTGGCGCAGAAGGTATTCCATCGGACAATTTAAATCGTTGGGATGTGAGAAACCCCCTAACAGAAATTAACGCGGGCAACTTTTCATTGCTGTAAAAGGCATTCCATTCATCCTCTGCAG
>Ga0315298_1006010_pt1 | contig 16816 bp, 18 predicted proteins | sample WHS_1_MG_FD_203077 | JGI IMG/M metagenome (GOLD analysis project Ga0315298, IMG submission 203077) | Extremophilic microbial mat communities from Washburn Hot Springs, YNP, Wyoming, USA - WHS_1_MG | ecosystem: Environmental > Aquatic > Thermal springs > Hot (42-90C) | place: USA: Wyoming...
TTCCAAATCCACACCGAGGTTTTGGATCTGCTTTTTCAGCACAGACGCAAGTTCATCGTAGCGGGGCATCCTAGCCTCCCAAGGCCCGGCCCAAGCGCTGGAGGCGTCCGCGCAAGGAAGCGTCCAAGCGCCTTCCGGAGATCATAAGCTCCACCCCGGCCAGAAGTTCAGGCGCGGCCTCCTCGCGTAGCACCACTTCTCGGCCAAGCGCCTCCGCGAGCCGAGCCCGAAGTTTATCCTGAATTTCTGGGGAGAGAGGACGAGCGGTGCGAACTACCACGTGCATCGGTCCCCCGGCTTTCTCCAAGGCCTGAAAGTAAGCGGAAGAAAGCTTGGGAAGAAGCGCAGCTCGGCCGTGCCGCACAAGAAGCCGCAAAAGATTGCGCGTATAAGGGTGGAGAACCTTTTCCAGATCCTCAAGGACTTTCTCCTTCGTTTTTGGTTCAACTCGAGGATGGGCGAGAAATGCTAAAAGCTCCGGAACGGATCGAAGAAGATCCTCTAAAAGGGCGAGATCTTCGGCAACGGTTTTTTCAGCATGGGCTTCACGGGCGGCCTCAAGGAGGGCCTGGGCGTACCGTTCTCCCAAAGTTTCTTCCTGCCACATTTTAGGAGAGGACCCCAGGGCCGAGGCGGGAAAGAAGATCTGCTAAGAGGCGTTCGTGATCCTCGGGCTGCACCTCCCGGCCAAGGACCTGGGCCACGCCGAGCACCACAAGCTCAGCATAGGTTTTGCGCAGTTCCGCAAGCGCTTCCTGTTGCATCCGAGCCGCCGCAGCCTCAGCATCCTTTAGGATTCGCCGAGCCTCTTCACGGGCTTGTTCCCGGGCTTGCCGCAGGATTTCCTGGGCTTCCGCCTCAGCCTGAGCTAGGATTTTTCGAGCTTCCCGATTGGCTTCCTGCAGCTCCTCCTCGGCCTCTTTTCGCAACGCTAGCGCTTCAGTTTCCAAAGCCTTAGCTCGGGAAATCCGGTCCTCTTCGATCTTCCGCCGGGCATCTAACCAAGCGAGGACCCGAGCGAAAAGAAGGCGCTTGAGAATGTAAACGAGGAGCAAAAAACCAACGACGTTTAGGATAAGCGTCCAGTTCAGGCTTCTTATGATTGTTTCCCAGCCGGCTTCCATAAGTTCCTCACACCACAAATAGGATCATGATGGCCACAATGAGCGAGTAAATGCCGGTGGTTTCGTCAATGGCGTCGGCAATGATCATGGTGCGGAGAAGGGTATTGGCCATCTCCGGCTGGCGGGCCATGCTCTCTATGGCTTTTGAGCCGATGAGTCCCTCGCCGATAGCTGGGCCCCAGGCGCCAAGCCCCATGCATAGCCCTGCCGCAAGATACTTAAAAGCTTGAACAAATTCCGGCCCCATTCTTTTCCTCCTTTCATTCCGTAGCTGCCTGAATATACGCCGCGGCAAGCAGCGTGAACACCAAAGCCTGAATAGTTCCAGCAAATATACCGAAGAAACCGTTCAAAACAAAGGTTAGGCCAATTCCAACGATTGGGATTGCAGGCAATGCCAAAATCGGACCCAGGAAGCGCAAAAGCAGTTCCACCATTACTGGTAGCGATACAGTTGCCATGATTGCCCCGCCCAGGATGTTCCCGAAAAGACGGAAGCCGTGGGAAATCGTTCGGCCCATGTCGCCGATAAGGTTCATGGGAAGCATCACGGGAATGGGCTCCAAATAGCCTTTTAAGTGCCGGAACACCCCTTTTGTGCGCATCCCGTAAACGTGGGTGAGGGAATAAACGAGGAGAGCGAGGCCCAAAGTGACGTTGAGGTCTTGAGTGGGAGCGACCATCCCGGGGATAGGAAGGATGGAGGAGAGGTTGCAGGCCAGGATGAAGAGGAAAAGGGTGGCGATGAGGGGAAGCAAAGACCGGCGGAGCTTCTCGCTTGTTCCGCCCAAGACCTGGTTTTCCATGAAATCCACGAGGAAAACGAGGAGGACGAGCCTGCGGGGAGGCGGGGCCTCCGGGTCTTTTGGGATCGCCCGCCGGAGCCATAAAGCCAAAAGCACAAGGAGCAGGGAAATCCCAAGAGCTGTTCCCAACGTAGCGGGGTTTAGGGCCAAAGTGATGGGCCCGATCCGAAAGCGCCAAACTAAATCCTTACCGACCCTCTCGAACATGGCGGAAAGCCCAAATCCAAAGGCTTATGGGCCAAAGGAAAAGCCCCAACGCCACCCCGATTGGCGGAAGGCCTAAAAGGATTCCCAGGATGGCTAACCCTGCTAAAACGATCTGCTTGAAGAAGGCGAGAAGACCACGGACCGCACCCTTATGGCCAAAGCGGGCAAGATAAACGTAACCAAGGCGTACGAAAAAGAACAAGAGAAAGCCGTAAACGAAACCGGAAAGCCATTCCCGGCGCAAAAAAAGAAGGGCCAAAAACCCAAGAACCCCCAGGACCAAGCTTTCCTTTGCTTGCGGCATGGAATCCCTAAAGGGTCCGCATCTCCTCGGCCTTTTTCCCCGCGAGCTCCTCCACCTTTTTGGTGAAGTCCGCGGTCACCTGATCCAGTTCCTTTTGCAGCCGGAAGAAGTCGTCCTCGGAGAGTTTCCCTTCCTTTTTCTCTTGCTCCAGGCGCTCTTTAAGCTCGCGGCGGATGTTGCGGAGGGCAATTTTCGCTTCCTCCGCCTTTTTTGCGACGAGTTTCGCTAACTCATTTCGCCGCTCCTCCGAAAGGCGGGGGACTTTGATGCGGATGAGTTGGCCGTCGTTTTGGGGGTTGAGGCCCAGATCCGCGGCGCGGATGGCCTTCTCAATGGCCCCGATTTGGGATTTGTCAAACGGCCGCACCACAAGGAGGTCCGGATCCGGAGCAACGATGTTTGCCAGCTGCCGAAGCGGGGTAGGCACGCCGTAGTAATCCACCCGGATATCCTCAAGCAAAGCGGGATTGGCCCGACCAGTGTGAACCTTGCCGAGCTCCTGCCGCAGGATTTCCAAGGTTTTTCCCATCCGCTCCCGGGCCTCCTGCACCACCACTTGCTCCATCGCTCCCTCCTCCAAGCAATCCTAGCGGTGTTCGGTTTTTGGGGCAAACTATAATACCGCGTGCGCATCCCAATTGAGCGGATCTGGAATGAACATCCCACGGCCAAGGAGATTGTGGATCGGCTAAGGGAAGCCGGGCACATGGTGGTGCTGGTGGGCGGCGTGGTCCGGGATGCCCTTTTGGCGGAGCTCCGAGGGCAGCGGTTTTCTCCTCAGGATGTGGACATCGCTACCTCCGCCCCGCCGGAAGAGGTGCGCCGTCTTTTCCCCGATCGCCGGGTCCTCAGTGTGGGAGAGGCGTTTGGGGTGGTGGTAGTAGTAGGCCCGGAAGGTCGGCAATACGAGGTGGCCACGTTTCGGGCGGAGGGCGATTACCGTGATGGTCGGCGACCAGGGGAGGTCCGGTGGGCCGAATTTACGGAGGATCTCCGCCGGCGGGATTTCACCGTGAACGGCCTCGCAGCCACCCCTGAGGGCCAGGTAATCGACCTTGTCAGCGGACTGGAAGATCTCCGTCAGGGAATCATTCGGACCATCGGTGACCCTGACCACCGCTTCTCCGAGGATTTTCTGCGGATGTTGCGGGCGGTGCGGTTCGCTTGCCAATTGGGATTTACTTTGGAGGAGAACACTGCGGAAGCCATCAAACGGCATGCCTCAAAGATTCTTTTGATCTCCTGGGAACGCATTCGAGATGAACTGGTGCGCATCCTCAGCACCCCCCGCGCCGCTCAGGGGATCAGGCTTTTGGCCGAGCTTGGGCTCCTTTCCCCAATTCTTCCGGAATTGGCCAGCCTTCAAGGGGTCCCGCAGCCGGAGGAGTACCACCCTGAGGGCGATGTCTTTACCCACACCATTCTTGCGCTGAGCGTGGCCGACGGAGTTTGGGATGATCCCCTCCTCAAGCTCGCCATCCTTTTTCACGATTCTGGGAAACCCTTGGCTTTGGCCCGCTCCGGCGGGGAACACATGGCTGGTCACTGTCAGCTTGGGGCCAAAATCGCGGAGGATGCCCTCACCAGGCTCCGCTTTTCCCGCAAAGAGGTGGAATACGTGCGTTTCCTTGTGGCCGAGCATATGCGGGTGGCGAAGCTCCCGGAGATGGGGCTAGGAAAACAGGTGGTCCTCCTTTCCCACGGAGAAAACGAGGCATTCGAGATCTCTCAATTTGTCCAGCGGTTTCCGATCTTTTCGGATCTTTTGCGGCTGTTGATCTGTGATGCTGAGGCCTCTGGGCACCGGAGCTCGGCCTGGCTTCCAGTGCTTTCCCAAGGGGTGAGGCTTTTGGTGCATCTGCGGCGGGTACAAGGGATCAAACGGGCGCGGGAACTCCTTTCGGGCGATGACCTTCTGGCCCTGGGCGAGCCTCCTGGCCCGCGCTTGGGCCAGGTCCTCGCGGAAATTCACGAAAGGATCCTAGCTGGAGATATCTCCACCCGGGAGGAAGCCCTGCGCGAGGCCGCTAAACTTTTAGGTCGCTCAGCAAAGGGATTTTCCCCTTGACTAGCTCGGCTAATGGATTATAATGTTTTAAGGGAGGCGAAAGAATGGAGCTGCACATCGTGGAGCGCTATCCATCCGGGTCCGATGCGATGCGACAGTATGTGGAAAAGAAAGTGGGCGTCCTTTCTCGGTATTTCGACCGGATCACCCGCATGGACGTGGTGCTGGAGACGGAGGGTCCAGCTAATCGCGTTCAGATCACAGCTCGGCTCGTGAATCGGAAGGTGCTTAAAGCTGTAGCGGAAAGTACCGACATGCTCAGCTCTTTGGATGAGGCCGTGGACAAGATGCAAAGGCAATTGGTGCAGTTCAAGGAAAAGCTCCGGGTGGTGCGGAAGACTGGGGAGGCAGGGGTAGCTAACCCAGCATCGGCAAAACGGGTGGAAGTGGAGGAGGTGGAAGAATATCTGCGTAAACCGATCTCTGTGGAGGAGGCCGTAGCGGAATTGGAAGCTAGTGGCCGCGATTTCCTCGTGTTCTTTGAGGCTGAAACCGAGGAACCCGCGGTGCTGTATAAAAAGAAAGGCGGGGGGTACGGACTAATCCGGCCGCGCCGCTAAGGTGGTGAAAATTCGCGCAGTAGTTCTATTCTCGGGAAGCTTAGCAAGTAGCATTGCCGCTAAACTTGTGGAGCAGGCAAGCTCGCTGGATCTTTCTTTCGTATTCTTCCGCTCCCCGTTTTTTCGGGGCGAAGAAACGGTTCAGGAAGAAGCAAAAAAGCTTGGTTTTTCTTTAAGGTTCATCACTTTAAAGCGGGCTTTCCTGCGGTTGCCTCAGGAAAACGGTTCCCTTTTCCCCTGTGGGACATGCCGGAAGATCCTTTTAGCCCGGGCGGCTCGGCTCTTCCGCGGCCGAAGGTTTGATCTCATCGTCACCGGAGAGGTGGTGGGCCAGGGAGGGCTTGGGGTGGAGGAAATCCTTGCCCTGGACGCGGAATTGGGCTTAACCGGGCGCATTCTCCGTCCCCTTTCCGCTGGGCTCCTTCCCCCTACCTTCGCCGAAACGGCAGGGCTAGTGGACCGGGAGAAACTTTTAGCTCTCACCGCGAAGGACGCCCCCGCTCGACTTCGGGATATTGCCCATGCCTTGGGAATCGCCCAGGATCATAATGGTCGGTATTGCCTTCTGCGTCTTCCCGAGTTCGCCAGACGTTGTCAGGCTTTTGCTCAGGACGGCGTTTTTACAGCTAATTTTGTTCGCCTTTTAGAATTTCCGCATCTTGTGCGGTTGGGTCCAGGGAGGCTTTTGGTGATTGCTGCTACTCCTAGTGAACAGGTGCGGCTCCAGGAGCTTTTTTTGCCGGAGGACGTGCGGCTGTACATTCCCGTTCCCGGTTCGCCTTTAGGTCTTCTTCGCGCTCCCTGGCCGAGGATTGCGCCGGAGGAGCGGGCGAGCCTGATTCGGCAAGCTGCAGCTCAGCTTCTTGCCATAGCCGGGTTCTCCCCAGATCGGCTGTGGACCGTGTGTTTCCGGGTGGAGGAGGATGAAGAAACGGCGCGGATGCAAGTGCGCCCAGGCTCCTTGAACTTCGGGGAGGCCCTGGTAAAATAGGTCTTTCGATTCCGTGCAGGCTTCCTTCCCGCGAGATGAGAGCTGAAGGAGGTGGGTGATGCCCATCTATCGCTTCCGTTGCGATCGGTGTGGCACGGAGTTTCGGGAGTTGGTCCCCTATGGGGACCCCCGCGTTCGTTGCCCCGGCTGCGGGGCCGATGAAGTAACGCGCCTCCTCTCTCGTTTCGGGGTGATCTATAAAGGGAGCGGGTTTTACACCACCGACTACCGCCGTAAAAAGGGCGGGAGCCAGGGTTCAGGTGATAAGGGGTGATGAGCGGTGCCCATTTCCGGTGATGACATCGCCAAAATTCGGATCGGTTTAGCTTCCCCGGAGGAAATCCTCTCCTGGTCGAAAGGGGAGGTGACGAATTCCGAGACCATAAACTACCGCACGCACAAGCCCGAGCGCGGCGGGCTCTATGCCGAGGAGATCTTCGGCCCGGAGAACGATTACGAATGCGCCTGCGGGAAATACCGGGGGAAAAGGTATGAGGGCATAACCTGCGATAAATGCGGGGTTTTGGTGACCGATTCCTCGGTTCGGCGGGTGAACATGGGCCATATTCGGCTGGCTAGCCCAGTGGTGCATTTTTGGTACCTGAAGGGCGTGGCTAGCCCCCTTTCCCGGCTTTTGGGGATAAAGCGCCGGGATCTCCGCCGCATCGCTTACTATGAGACCGAAACGGCCCGGGAGGAGCTTTTCATCGTTACCCAATCCGCCTCTCCCAAGGTCAAACCCGGCGAGACTTTGTATGGCACGGAGCTCCGTATCCTTCAAAGCGTCTTCACTTTCCAAGCGGAGCGCGCGTTTTTGCTCACGGAAAGCCCCCGAATCGTTGCCGAGGAAGCGGGCCGGGTCAGGTTTGAGGAAAGAAAGCTTCAAAATGGTGAGGCATTCAGAGTTCTTGTGGTTGGTCGCTACGAATACCCGGTGACCATGGATGCCGAGCTTTTCGTGGAGGATGGGGATGAGGTGGCGGAGGGGGAGCTCCTTTGTGAGCGGCCCGCGAAGGAGATTTGTTCCCAAACGATGTTTGACATGCTCCGGGCCCGCTATGAGGGGGTGGATGGCCACCCAGTAGTGGAGGTTGTGGATAACCTCGCCCATCTTGTGGTGCGAGTTTCCGAGAACGTTCCTCTCAAAGTTGGGCAGATGCTCTCCACTTTGGAGGTGCGGGCCTATGAGCGGGCCTATCCCGGCGGGTTTGAGGCGGCTACCGGCGCCGAAGGGATTAAAAAACTTCTAGGGGCATTGGACCTTGAGGCCTTGGCCGAAGAACTTTGGGAGGAGCTCGACCGCACCGTGAGCCAAACGGATCGCCGGCGGATCCTTCATCGTTTGGAAGTGGTGGAGCAGCTCCGCCGCTCGGGTAACCGTCCCCAAGACATGGTCCTCGAAGTCATTCCCGTCCTACCTCCGGCCCTCCGGCCCATGATTCAGCTTGAGGGCGGTAAATTCGCCACTACTGACCTCAACGACCTTTACCGGCGGATCATCAACCGCAATAACCGCCTGAAAAAGCTCATGGAAATGGGCGCTCCGGAGATCATTCTCCGCAACGAGCGCAGGATGCTTCAGGAGGCCGTGGATGCCCTCATCCACAATGAGAAGAAGGACAACCCCATAAAAGGCCGGGATGGTCGGCCCCTGAAAAGCCTTTCCGAGCGGATCCAGGGGAAGCAAGGGCGGCTCCGCCGGCACCTTTTGGGCCGGCGCGTGGACTACTCCGGCCGAGCGGTCATCGTGGTCAACCCCAAACTGAAACTCCACCAGTGCGGCATCCCCAAAAAGATGGCCCTCGAGCTGTTCAAACCCTTCATCCTCGCTAAGGTTGAGGGCCTCCCTTACGCCGACTACGACGAGGTCAAAAACCGCGCCCTAGCCGGGCAACTCCCCGAAGTCTGGGATGCCTTGGAGAAACTGGTTAAAGAGTATCCGGTTCTCCTGAACCGCGCGCCTACCCTGCACCGCCTTTCTATCCAAGCTTTCGAGCCGGTCCTTGTAGATGGGGACGCCATCCAAATTCATCCCCATGTTTGTCCGCCCTACAACGCTGACTTCGACGGCGATCAAATGGCTGTGCATCTTCCCCTCTCAAAAGAAGCGGTGTGGGAAGCGAAGGAGATCATGCTCTCCGCCAAAAACATCCTTTCCCCGGCGCATGGTCGCCCCTTGGCCATCCCCACTCAGGATCAGGTCTACGGCTTTTATTACCTCACCGTTTTGAATCCCGACGGAAAGGGTAAAGGCAAAGTTTTTCGGTCCCTCGAGGAAGCCCTCAAGGCTTGGGAGCTTGGGCATCTTGACCTCCATGCCCCGGTGAAAATCAGGCTCGACGGGAAGGTATTGGAGACCACCCTTGGCCGGGCCCTCATAAATCAAGTGCTTCCCCCGGATCTTCGGGACTATAACCTCGTTTGGGATTCGCGCCGGACCCGCCGGAAGATCGAGGAGTGTTACCTGCGTTATGGCTGGGAGAAGACCGCGGAAGTATTGGACCAGCTCAAGGAACTTGGGTTCAAGTTCGCTACTCTTTCCGGCCTCACCATTTCCATCCCCGACTGCGAGATCCCTCCGGAGAAATGGGAGATAGTCCAGGAGGCCCAGGAAAAGGTCGATCGGATTCAGCACATGTACCTTCGGGGTTTGTGCACCGCGGACCAGCGGTACCAGGCAGTGACAAAGGTGTGGCGGGAAACGGTGGACCGAGTGGAGAAGGCCACGATGCAAAACCTCGCGAAGAACCCGTTCAACCCGGTTTACGGGATCGTGGCTTCCGGGGCCCGCGGCTCCTCCGGGCAAGTTAAGCAGCTTGCGGGAATGCGGGGCCCCATGGCTGACCCCCAGGGACGGGTGATCGAATGGCCGGTGATCTCCAACTTCCGCGAGGGCCTCTCCATTTTTGAGTACTTCATCTCCACCCATGGAGCGCGCAAGGGAACCGCGGACACCGCCCTGCGCACCGCCACCGCGGGCTATCTCACCCGGAGGCTTGTGGATGCCTGCGTGGACGTGATCGTCAAGGAACACGACTGCGGGACCAAACAGGGGATCGAGATCGACCCCCTGTACTTTGCCCCGAAGGGCGAGATCATGGAGGACATTCCCGAGCGCCTTTATGGCCGAGTTACTGCTGAGCCCATCTATCATCCCCTTACCGGTGAAGTTTTGGTTCCGGCGGGGACGCTTCTTGATCGGGTCACCGCGGAAAAAGTGGGCCGACTTGAGGTGGAACTGGATCTCACGCAGCCAGGGGTGGAGGAGCGGGCCCATTTGGCGAAAGCCGTGCGGGAGGTGTTGCATCCCCAGACCGGCCATGTCCTTGTGCGGGAGAACGAGGCTCTCACTGCGGAGCTTGTGCAAGAGCTTCGGGCGGCAGGGGTGGAGCGAATCCGGGTGCGGCCGAGGTTCGTTGTGCGCTCGCCGGTGACCTGCCAGACGGCCGGCGGGGTATGCCAGCTTTGTTACGGCATGGATTTCGCCTTCCATCGCCTCGTGGATAAGGGCACAGCTGTGGGGATCATTGCGGCCCAGTCCATTGGTGAGCCGGGAACCCAGCTCACCATGAGGACTTTCCACACTGGCGGCGTGGCCGGGGTGGACATCACCCAGGGTCTTCCCCGGGCCGAGGAGCTCTTTGAGGCCCGAAAGACCACGAAAGCTCCGCATGCCGCGGTGGCCCCCATCTCCGGCCGGGTTCTTAAGGTAGAGACCACCAGGACCGGGCATGACCTCGTGGAGATCGAGTCCGACCCGCGCACGGTGAGCATCCCTGCGGCCCTCCTCCAAGTAGCAGAGGGGGAGGAAATCGATGGCTCCAAACTTTTCTCCCTGAAAAGCCCTCTGGACGGCCGGGCCTTCTTCTTCACCGAGAACGGTCAGAAATATCTGGCCATCCTCGACGAGGAAATCGATCGGGTCTATACCTTGCCTCCAGGGGTTACTCCCAAAGTCAAGCACCGGGAGCAGGTGGAGGAAGGCCAAAGCCTAACCGAGGAGTTTCATCAGGAGGCGGTGGTCGCGGAGGCCCCTGGCCAGATAAAGATCGTGGAGGATAAGAAGCATCGGTACCTTCTCCTCCATGGCCGCGATGGCCGCACCTACTCCTATGAGGTCCCCTATGGAGCCCAGATCCTGGTGAAAGACGGAGAGGAAGTGGAAGAGGGGCAGAAGCTCACCACCAAATCTCGACCGCTTACGCTGGCTGCGGAAACCTCGGGGACTGTGCTTCTTTCTCCCGGATCCATTGCGGTTATGCACAAATCCAGCCGGGGGTTGATCCTGCCCATTTCTCCTAGCCTGGAGGTGCGGGTGGAGCATGGTGCGCCGGTCCGCACCGGCCAAGAAATCCTGCGCCTGGGGCTTCCCGCCCTCTCCGAGTCGGTGGTGGTGGAGGAGATCCGGCGCGAGGGGGATCTCTGCCACGTGCGGTTCCGGTTCCGGGCGCGAGTGGAGTGCACCGAGGCCGCTATCGTTCGGGAAGGTGACAAAGTAGAACGCGGAGATCCCGTCTCCAAGGGAGTTGTTCCTCCCCAGTACCTCATGGAGGTGGCCGGGGTGCGTAAGGCCTTCGATTACCTCCTTTCCGAGCTCCAGCGGGTGTATAAGACCCAAGGTGTGGACATCAACGACAAACATTTCGAGGTCGTTCTCCGTCAGATCCTCAACAACGTGCGGATCATCGACCCCGGTGAGTCCGATTTCCTCCTCAACGACATCGTTCCCTTGGAGATTTTCCAGCGGGAGGTAGAGCGCCTAACCCGGGAAAACGAAAAAATCCGGGCGGCCCGGGAGGAATTGGTGGGCGCCAAGCTCCTTGCCCCGATTGTCCGGAGCGGCGCGACGGTGGCGGATTCCGGGGAGACCATCACCCGGGAGCTTTTGGAGCGGCTGGTGAAGCTGGGCGTGCGGCAGGTGCGGGTGGAATTGCATGGAGAGCCGCGTACCGTGCGCATCGCCGAATACCGGCTCCCTCAAGGTGAGCGCGAGCTCTTGCGGATTTCCCGGGTGGCGTTGGTGCGCAAATCCTGGCTTGCCGCGGCCTCGTTCGAGCGAACCACCAAGGTTTTGGCGGACGCGGCCCTGCGCGGGGAGGAGGATCCCCTCGATAGCCTCAAGGCCTGCCTCATGGTGGGGAAGAAAATCCCGGTGGGCACAGGATTCCCTCGCGAACCCGTTGAGACCAAGCCCGAAAAGAAATAGAATTGAGGTGATCGTTTATGCCCACGTTCAATCAGCTGGTGAAATACGGAAGGAAGCCGAACCCGTGGAAGAGCAAGTCCGTGGCTCTGGAGGGATGCCCCCAGAAGCGGGGAGTGTGCCTGCGGGTGTTCACTCGTACCCCGAAGAAGCCGAACTCCGCTCTCCGGAAGGTGGCGCGGGTGCGGCTTTCCAACGGCCGGGAAGTGACGGCCTACATTCCTGGGGAGGGACATAACCTCCAGGAGCACTCCATTGTTCTTGTCCGCGGTGGCCGTGTTAAGGACCTGCCGGGCGTGAAGTACCACATCGTGCGCGGGGCCCTCGATGCCGCCGGAGTGGAGGGCCGCCGGCAAAGCCGCTCCCGCTACGGAGTGCGTAAACCCAAGGAGGAGTGAAATGACCACCTACGACATCGTCATCCCCGGAAGGGACGTGCCTCCGGATGTCCGCTACGGCTCGAAACTCGTGGAGAAGTTCATCAACTACATCATGTGGGATGGGAAGAAATCCTTGGCCCGGCGCATTGTCTACGAGGCCTTCGACATCATCGAGAAGCGCGGGGAAGGCCCGGCTTTGGAAACCTTCCTCAAGGCTGTGCAGAACTGCATGCCGAAGCTTGAGGTCCGTTCCCGCCGCGTGGGTGGGGCTACCTACCAGGTGCCCTTCGACGTCCCGCCTCACCGACAGACCATGTTGGCCCTGCGGTGGATCAGGGATGCCGCTAGGGAGAGGCCGGAGAAGACCATGGCTGAGCGCCTGGCCGCCGAGATTATCGCCGCGGCCAAAGGCGAGGGCGGGGCCGTCGCCCGCAAACAGGAAGCCCACCGCATGGCTGAGGCCAACCGCGCGTTCGCTCACTACCGCTGGTGACCAACCCTTCCCTCCATGGCCGACCCCTACGACATAAAAAGGGTCCGCAATATCGGGATCATCGCCCATATCGACGCGGGAAAAACCACCCTCACTGAGCGCATCCTCTTTTACACCGGGAAAATCCACAAAATGGGGGAGGTCCATGAGGGAACCACCGAGATGGACTGGATGGACCAGGAGCGGGAAAGAGGTATCACCATCACCGCTGCCGCCACTACCGTCTTTTGGCGCGATCACCAAATCAACATCGTGGATACCCCAGGCCACGTGGACTTCACCGTAGAAGTGGAGCGTTCCCTCCGCGTTTTGGACGGGGCGATCGTCATTTTTTCCGGGGTGGAGGGCGTAGAATCCCAATCGGAAACGGTCTGGCGCCAGGCTGATCGCTATCGTGTCCCGCGTCTTGCGTTTATCAACAAACTCGATCGGCCGGAGGCCGATTTTTCCCGGGCTTTTGCGGATATCGGTGAGAAATTGGGGGCGGTGGCCGTCCCCCTCGTCTACCCCTGGCGGGATGCGGATGGAAATCTTCTCGGGATGATCGACCTTCTGCGCTTCCAGGCCATCCGCTGGGATCCTGAGAGCCTCGGCCGAAATTTTTCGTATCTTCCTGTTCCCAAAACGGTGGAGGAACAGGCGCGGGCTTGGCGGGAAAAACTTTGGGAACTTCTGAGCGAGGCCTCCGATGAGATCGCCGAGCTTTACCTTTCCGGCAAGGAAATCCCGCGGGAATTGGCCCTGAGGGTTCTGCGGGAAGTTACCTTGAACCGCCTTTGGGTTCCGGTCCTCGGCGGATCGGCCTACGAGAAGGTTGGAGTCCAGCCGGTTTTGGATGCCGTGGTGGACTTCCTCCCCTCGCCCTTGGATATCCCCCCAGCCCGGGGCACTTCTTTGGACGGAAAAACTGAGGAAGTTCGCAAACCTTTTCCCGAAGAGCCCTTCTCCGCTTTGGTCTTCAAAGTGTTCACCGATCCATATGCGGACCGCCTTTTATATACCCGCATTTACTCCGGAACCCTTACGGAGGGCCAAACTGTCCTGAACGCTACCCAGGGAACGCGGGCCCGCGTTTTGCGCCTTTTTCGCCTTCATGCGAACAAACGCGAGCAGATGGAGGTAGCTTACGCGGGAGACATTGTGGGCCTCATCCTCTCCGCCCCGGCTTACACCGGCAACACCCTCTGCGACCCCGATCATCCCATCCTCTTTGAGCCCATTTCCTTCCCGGAACCGGTGGTGTTCATGGCGGTGGAACCGCGTTCGGATAAGGAGGAGCCAGCCCTGCGGGAAGCTCTGGCCAAATTGGCCCAAGAGGACCCCACTTTTTGCGTCCAGGACGACGAAACAACGGGTCAGATCCTGGTAGGCGGGATGGGCGAGCTCCATCTGGAGGTGCTTTTGCGGAGAGTGCGCGAGGAATTCAAAGTTCCCCATCGGGTGGGGAAGCCCATCGTGGTGTATAAGGAGACCTTGGCCCGTCCGGTGGAGCTCGTGGAGGAGTTCCGGAAGGTGGTGGGAGGGAAGCCACAGTACGCCTGGGTTCACATGCGGTTTGAGCCCCTTCCCCGCGGCGGCGGGTTCGAGTTCCTTTCGGAGGTTCCGGAGGAGGTTTTGCCCAAAATCTTCGTGGAGGCGGTGCGGCGGGGGGTGGAGGGGGCGCTTGCGGCCAGTCCAGTAGGGGGCTTTCCCGTGACGGACGTGCGCGCTGTCCTCCTTTCCGGGAAATTTCATCCCGTGGAATCCACGGAAGTGGCGTTTGAAGCGGCGGGAACGCAGGCCTTAAGGCGCGCGTTGGAGGAGGGAGGGGTTCTTCTCCTGGAGCCGGTGGCCGAGGGCGATATAATCACGCCTAGCGAGTACCTGGGCGAGGTCGTTTCGGATCTGGGCCGCCGAAGGGGCGAGATCCGAGCCATCCAAACCCGGGGAACGGTGGACATCATCCGGTGCACCCTCCCCGTGGTGGAGACTTTCGGGTACGCAACGCAGTTGCGCTCCCTTACCCAGGGGCGTGCTGTTCATACCCTAAGGGTGGCCCGCTACGAAGTGGTGCCTGAGGACCTGGCCCGGGAGGTGCTGAGGAGCCGAGGTTATGGCTAGGGAGAAGATCAGAATACGCATAAAAGGCTACGACCACGAACTTGTGGACGAGGCGGTGCGGAAGATCGTGGAGGCCGTGAAGCCCACCCGGGCGAAAATAAGCGGCCCCATCCCCCTTCCCACCGAGCGCCACCTCTATACTGTCCTTCGCTCACCCCACGTGGACAAAAAATCCATGGAGCACTTCGAGCTCAAAATCCATAAGCGCCTTTTGGACATCAAGGAACCCACGGCCGCCACGATCAATGCCCTCATGGACGTGGAGCTTCCCGCGGGAATTGATGTGGAGATCAAGCTGTGAGGGACGGTATGACCTGGGCAATGGTGGGGCGGAAGATCGGGATGACCCAGTGGTTCGATGGTGAGGGCCGGGCCCTGGCGGCCACGGTGGTCCAAGTGGAGCCCGCGGTGGTCGTTCAGATAAAAACGCCGGAGAAGGACGGCTATTCCGCCCTTCAGCTCGGTGCGGGCCAAATCAAGGAGAAAAAGGTAAAAAAGCCGCTCCTTGGGCACTTCCGCAAGGCCGGGGTTTCTCCCCGCCGCTTCCTTTTCGAGGTAAAGGTGGATGAGCCCCAAAAATACCAAGTGGGCCAGGAGTTCGGGGTGGAGGTATTCCAGGAAGGGGAGCTTGTGGACGTGACGGGTATTTCCAAGGGCCGGGGTTTTGCGGGGACCATTAGGCGCTGGGGATTCCATACTCGGCCTGGATCCCACGGCCACAAGTGGATTCGCCGGCCGGGAACGGCAGGGCCCATGGGCCTGCGCAAAGTGGTAAAAGGAAAACGCTACCCCGGCCACTACGGCGCAGATCGCGTGACCGTGCGGAACCTGCAAGTCCTCGCCGTGGATAAAGAACACAACCTTCTCGTCTTGAAAGGATCCGTACCTGGTCCGCGTTCCGGGATGTTGGAGATAAGGAAACACCATGCCCAAGGCTAAACTCTTCCGATTCGATGAACCTGAGGCGGAGCCAGTGGAGGTGGAGCTTCCGCCGGAGATTTTTGGGGCGGAGGTCTCCCTGGACCTCCTTTGGCGGGCGGTTCGCACCCATCTCTCTAACCTCCGGCAGGGAACGGCCTCCACGAAGGATCGGGGCGAGGTTTCCGGCGGCGGCCGAAAGCCCTGGCCGCAAAAGCATACAGGCCGGGCCCGGCACGGCTCCATCCGCTCGCCCCTTTGGCGCCACGGCGGCGTCACATTCGGCCCAAAGCCCAGGGATTGGGATCTGGATCTTCCGAAGAAGATGCGGCGAAAAGCCCTGATTTCCGCACTTTCCGCCCGCGCCCAAGAGGAAAAGATCGTGCTCATCGACCGCCTGGGCTTCGCCAAGCCGAAAACAAAAGAGGCTATCTCTATCCTTTCCCGGCTCGGCCTTCCGGAGAAGACGTTGGTGGTGGTGGCGCCCGAGGAGTATCAGGTTTCCGTGTACAAGTCGTTTTCCAATATTCCGGGGGTGGAGTGCCACCGCGCGGATTTGCTCACGGCTTATGAGGTTTTGGAGCACGAGGGAGTCCTTTTTACCCAGGGGGCCCTCGATACGCTCCTAAGGAGGTTGAGCCATGCCCCGGTTGGCTCCTGAGGACATCATCATTCGGCCGATCCTCTCGGAGAAAACTTGGCGGGAGATGGAGTCCGGGAAATACACATTTGAGGTTCACCCGGATGCCACCAAACCGGAGATCCGGGCAGCGGTGGAGGAGCTGTTCAAGGTGAAGGTGGAGAAGGTCTGGACGATGTACCGGCCGGGGAAGCCCCGGCGGACCCGCCTGGATCGGCGGCATGGCCGGACTAAGGAAGAGAAGCGGGCGGTGGTGAAGCTTGCCCCCGGCCACAAAATCGAGATCGCGGGGTGATTGCGCATGGGGCTCAAAAAACTTAAACCGGTGACGCCTGGGCAAAGGCACGCCGTTCTCCCGGATTTTTCCGAGCTCACCACCGATGAGCCGGAGAAGTCCCTCTTGGTTTGGCTTAAACCCCACGCGGGCCGGAATAACCAGGGCCGGATTACCGTGCGGCACCGCGGCGGCGGCCACAAGCGCCTCTATCGCCTCATCGATTTTTACCGGGAAAAGAAGGGCATTCCGGCCAAGGTGGTCTCCATCGAGTACGACCCCAACCGCTCGGCCTGGATCAGCCTCCTCCATTACGCGGATGGGGAGAAGCGGTACATCCTGAGCCCGGTGGAGTTAAAAGTGGGCGATACGGTAGTGGCCGGGGAAGATGTGGAGCCCAAACCCGGGAATGCTCTCCCGCTCAGAAAAATTCCGTCCGGGACTTTGGTCCACAACGTGGAGTTCTATCCAGGTTCCGGGGGGAAGATCGCCCGGGCCGCGGGAACAGCGGCCCAGGTATTGAGCAAGGAAGAGGGCCGGGTTATTCTCCGTCTCCCTTCCGGGGAAATCCGGGCCTTCCATCCCGAGTGCATGGCCACGGTCGGTCAGGTCTCCAACCTCGACCACAAGAACGTGAAGTATGGGAAGGCCGGCCGGCGGCGGAATAAGGGATGGAGGCCGGCGGTGCGGGGCACAGCCATGGGCGCGGATGACCATCCCCATGGCGGCGGCGAGGGCCGCACCGGCG